>Ga0116231_10000312_pt1 | contig 77500 bp, 46 predicted proteins | sample S1TSphgellanicum_2_FD_89695 | JGI IMG/M metagenome (GOLD analysis project Ga0116231, IMG submission 89695) | Host-associated microbial communities from peat moss isolated from Minnesota, USA - S1T2_Fd - Sphagnum magellanicum MG | ecosystem: Host-associated > Plants > Peat moss > Unclassified... | reverse complement strand
AATTGGTTATTTTGTAACCTACTCAAAAAAAAAAAAATTAAAAAAAAAAACCTGTGTGATGCCCAAATTTAAAAAAAAAAAAAAAAAAAAAAACCTACCCAGTGGTTATTAAAAAAAAAGCAATAACTGGCCAACCCTGGTTACAAAGGGGTTGCCAGGATCACTGATTCCCTAAAGGGTTGGTCCATTGGTCTCAGATTTATGAACTACCAACTTCAAGTTGACGATGCGCTGGATTTGTCATGGTTTAGGGTATAACTAGAGTCAAATATGAAAACAACCTTAAGGTCATCAAAAAGCCATTTTGAGTTCTAGTGGGGACTTTCAAACTAAGGGCGATTTATTTTGATGTTGTCATTTACGTGGAATTCTTGGCTTGAAAAGAACAAAAGGCTAGTGATAAAAGAAAGATGTTTGATGGATGATTGTACTTGTTGATTGATGGACACTTATATAATTTGCCAAAAATCATGTTTATGGAAATGATATCTTTTAGCCTCAATGTAGATCATCAGGCTCAATTGCCGGTTACAATTTGGCCACGACCCATTGCTAAAATCTGCAATCCAAAGGCTGGTTGATTGATTTGGTCGAGAGTGCATGGCAGTGTCCAAACTCTGGCCGATCGCCCACCCAAACAAACAAACAAACAAACAACACTGCTTCCAACTTATGTGACAAAGCCTTGTGTCAAACCTCACCAGCTCAGTGATCAGGATTCAGGAACCTTGCTGTGAGAGAGTGTGAATGACACAGAATGAATGGGCTCCATGTTGCTGGGCAACTAAGCTGCTGCAGGTTTTTCCAATAAGTAAAAATGGTGGTACTTTCTATAACTAAGACTCCTTTGTTTGGTACTTAAGTTAACATGGTACTATCCCTTTCCACCTGCCCATCGGACTACGACAAAATATGATTTTGTACGTCAAATGATTTCGCTAGATTTTGAATGAATTCACTGATCTTAATAATGAGGGACTAATTGAAAAAAATAGTGAATTCATTGGACTAGTGAACTGAGACTAATGAACTGCACCCACATTCTCTTACATACAAGAGCTTCACCTTCATTGTTGTGCAAATAAAGAAAAAAACCCAATACCCAATTCTGCAGAATCTGCATTTTAGCACCATACAAGAAGCAAGTAGGAATGACATAAGTGAGGTTCACATTTATATATAATTGGCTAAGTGACCTACATGTGAATCCCTAGCAGCCATCAGGTGAAGAACAACTCTACAATTTAAAAATATAATAATTATAATAATTATAATAATAATTATTAAAAATAAAGTAAAATAGGAAGAACAACTACTCTAAGAGTTCTGGCAGGTGCAGTGCAACCACCACCAGCATGTGCTGATGAGGCCGACCACATCTCTTTCCAACACAACTAATCTATGTCTCTTGCTCTGCCAATTGACAAAGCTTTCGTCTCTCCCCTCCCCACCCCCTTTACCCTTACAAGACTTTATGATCATCCAACTACTGCATGCTGCAATTCATCCTCTTTTTTCTAAAGACATAGCTCATTGATGATGGATGGAATGGATGGATGGATGGATGGTTGGTTTCAGAAGTGCATAGAGTTCTCCTTCAAAGTCAGTCCCTCAGAGTACAACACCATCATCCATAGTTGTAGTCGAACATGAGTAGTTAACATGCAGTTTCACCACTTTCAACAGAAATCAACTATTGCACATCATCCATAGCAATGTGAAGGTGACCTTGTTGCAGACTTTATGTGCTGAGGAACATTATGATCCAAATGCTTGCAAACACCCAAAGCTGAAGGTGATGATGCAGTGCTCCCTAGTGTGGGGAAGTTGGCCCAGCAAGAGGACGAGGTTGGGCTGAGTACACTTCTTTGGGTTTTCTAAAAACATTTGTTGCCATAGCCTAAACTACTTATGGCAACTATTGTTTTAAAACCTCTAATGGCTTTTGCTTTTTTCCTTTATTGCAGGGGACCTTGTGATTCTTTTTGTTTCACATGTGCATTTTCTCTTTCTATCTCTTATGTTCCCTTTTTTCTTGGTGTGCTGAAAAATATGGGAACAAAACATTTGGTAGCCAAACTCATTTAGAAAAGCAAGTGGAAAAACACAACATCTCTAGATACCCTAAATATCCTTATACCTTTATCTGGAGCCTATTTATAAATTGTTGTGTGATCTTGCACATTGCAATGCTTGTCTTGCTTAAGGACCCAATGATTTTGACTGTTCTTTTGTTCCTCACCAAGTTTGAACCCATGTTGTGATGGAAGTAGGAATCAAGTACCTATTATCGCACACCTACTTGTGGTGTTTATAGCAAAATAGGATTTATTATTGTATTTTTATTTTATTAGTCAAACTTTGCATACAATCACATAGGGTGTCACGAGGATGCCTGCATAGAGCTCATTAAGAGGGGTATTTAACATCTTCCCAACATCTCCCCACCCCACATGACTTAGAAAAAAATTATGAGGCTTTTCATAGACAAATAAATATAATTTAATAATTTTCTCAAAACTTTAGTACGAGATACCTTAATAAACCAAGAGTCATATTATAAACATTTCCAATAGGCTTCTTGAAATCATTATATAGGGTAATAAAGCAATATTGAGGCAATTGCAATTGAAAGGTGACCCCAACAATCATCAAAACTTGTAAACTTTTTGCAACCCCGCATGGAAATCCACATTGAGCCCTACAACTTGTTGCATGTTGTGTCTTGCAACTTGATTATCATTTGCTATGTAGTCAAAGTTTGGTGATCGCATGGGAAGTTTATCACCTCTATCATGGGAGTTATGTTGTCATTGTCACCATGGCTTTGTAAGAACTTAACATTGCAAAAGAAAAATGGGAAGAATTTTGTTACTAATTAAGATAAACAATTGTATAGGCTTGTGCTTGGTATGTCACATGATCCAATCACAAGGAATGGGCAGAGTGCTAGACATTTTGGGAGTAGATTGTCAACCATCTAATTCAAATTGGCTTGTTAGTAGTGGAGAGTGCCCAACTAGGAGCTTGACACAAAGTGAGGTTTGATAAACACTGTTATAAAGTTTTGTGATAATTATCATGTTGTATTTGCCTTGAATGAAAGGAGGCTACCAATTGAGGCACTTTTGAACTATAAAGAGTTTGTGAATTTTTCAAATTTTCAACATTTTCATGTATGCTTGAAAGGTTAAGCTTTTTCTCAATTGGCCTATGTTTGCATCAACAAACAATAGCTTCACATTATGCTCTCTTTCATCTTTAATAATCATGTTAATTAAAATCACATAACAGATCATGAATTCATAAATTGCATCCATTTGCCACAACCTAGATGAGTTTAAAATGGTAGCAAATTTAAACTATTACTAGAACATGTCCATAGTTCTTTACATAAATAGCTCCTCCACATCCTCACTTTCAAGATTCATTTCAAGTTGCTTAAGTCATTTTTCATCCATTTATTGAGAGCAAATTTTGAGTGTATGGGTCATCAAACAAAAGGTGCTTAATTGCACATAATGATGGTAGTTCAAAGGGTGTGATATATTTTCATGACAATTACTTTCTGAAAACACAACAATGTCACTTCGCAAGTCATTGTTGGTGTCACCCTTACAAAATATGAGTGCAGTTCACTAGTCCTTGTTTAGTGAACCAATGAATTCACTAGATTTCACTAGGTCCTATTCAATGGGATTAGTGAATTCACTCAAAATAATAAAGTGAAAACACTTGATAAATAGGGGACACATTTTTTTGTAGTGTGCTTTTTTGCTTGATGGCTCTTTGTGTATAGGGTTTGTTAATTGGGCATGTATTTTGTGATGTTCCAAAGGCCATTTGGAGGCTAGTTGGAGATGTTTTAATGAATGTTCCATAGGACTTCAATTAATTGGCACTCACATTGCTACCATGGTGAAATGCGAAACATTAAATACCCTTAATGAACTTTGTCCCACACTTTCAAACTTGTCTTTTGCATTCCATGCGATTTTGCATCAAATTGTATGTTTTACAAAAAGAATACTATTTAATTTGTTTTGTTATCCTTGGCCGAATTCAAACCTTGCACCTTCCCTTGAGGTAGAAAGTCCCAATCATTGAGATTGATTCCAATGCTAAAAATAAAATAGAAATCATAATTTTTATATAATGTATGCACATGATGAAAATAGTCGAATCCTGTGGAAACTAGATGATTAAGCACTATCAATCACTTTTGAAGTTAAACAATGCACATTAAGAGATGTTTGGTCTCTTCTTGATGAAACCCCCAAAATTCGTTTGGTTGCTCCTAAACATTACAAAATATCATATCCTAATACAAAATTAGGGTGTCTAGGTCCTCATTTAAGACATTTCCCAAGTTAAATATAGCCCCTAATAAGAGGCTACCCTCACTGAAAAAGGTGAGGGTACTACCAGTGAAGGGTTTTAGGGTTTCCTGCTTCACCCTGGCCTGGTTTCACAATCACATGTCCTAGGGAACTGAGTGTCAGCTTTGATTTTGCAGGCAATGATGTAGAAATGTGTGCTATGACACCCTTCCCTATGACATTCTAGGCAACTTGTGCTCTCCTAGTTGCCATTCCAAATTGCTTAGGTAGAGAGGTGTGAAACTCTTCTCATTAGTTTACATTCCAAATGCTCTTTGGAAAATGAGCAGTTATACCAAGTCATTATTAACAAATTGAGTACAATTAAATTAAGTCCCATAAGGATAAAGCTAACCTAGGCCCAGTTAAAGTAACCAAGGTGTGATCCCAAAGGCTTCCATTTGGATAAGCTTTCCTTTGCTTCCAAAACCTCAAACCTCCTTGTGGGGTGATGAGCAAAGAGAGTCCTTCCAAAGCATTATTATTTATTTGGAATTGAGTCTCATGCTCCTTAAGTTGTGCATGAAAGAAAGCAAACATTGAATAAATTTGTAATTTTTGCTAAAGCTTCTTGGAGGTTGGATTACTCTTCCCAAGAGTGCATTTATGCTTGAGCCATAGTGGACAAACCCAATTATTATTATTATTATATCTAATCCATTAAGTGAAAATTATTAAAAACATAATATCTGGATATTGTAGACTGTGTTAGGCCACCCTATTAGTCCAAGGGAATTTTAGATTTTGAAAACTTGGTCTTCAAAAGAAATTTCAAAACTTGCCAAAATTATTCAATGTACTACAACAAAGGCATTTTAGGGCAATATCAACATGGGCTACAACATTCTACCTATGAAACTAACTACATGTTGTATTATACTTACAGCCCATATTTCCAAAAAAAATCATATCATTTGGAAATTAATGGATAAATAAATAAAAAACACTCATCATTCCCCAAGTTTGTCCCTCATGTGAATAATATAATTTGCTTATATGACCTAGTCCTGCATTCTTATTAGTTAATAATACCCTTATGACATTGCAAAAATGAAGACTTGATGAATGTTCAAGAGGTTAATAATAGTATATATTCAAACATAAGGCCCAAATTCACAAAACCTAAACCTAAATTTAAAAAAGGTTCCAACTCTTGAGACTAAAGAATGGATCTTGCTCCTTCAAAAAAGAAAAAGAAAAAAGGGTTACCTATTAGGTTTTTAAAAAACCGTAAACCTTAAACCTAAGTTTCAAAAAGGTTCCAAATTCTCAAGACTACTTAATGGATCTTTCTCCTAAAAAAAAAGAGGGAAAACTAGGGTACCTATTAGGTTAAAAAAAAACCCTAAACCTTAAACCTAAGTTTCAAAAAGGTTCCAAATTCTCAAGACTACTTAATGAATCTTTCTCCTAAATAGGGTACCTATTAGGTTTCAAAAACCCTAAACCTTAAACCTAAATTCTAAAAAGGTTCCAAATTGTTGAGACTACATAATTTATCTTCGTCCTAAAAAAGAAAAGTGGCAAAAAAAAAGGTAATGAGGTTTAAATATAACCATTTAGAATTCATGCTTTTGTGGTAGCTTAATTTGACTTTTTACCTGGGGTAAGTTAAAAAGGTTGGATAGGGTTGAGTCGGGTGGGTCGGGTCTTGTCCCCGGGTCAAACGCCACAGCCTACGGCCCTACGGCCTATGCACGTTTCTATGTTCTGCCACCACCACCAAGCTGCGCCGCTTTCGTCGACCGCACTCATGAGAAGGACAAAGAGGGTGGGAGCAGTGCTTTTTTTTTATAAAGGAATTGTTTTGTTTGTAGCCAAAATGGCTATCATCCGTAGGAAGATGTAGAAAAAGTGGCAATAAACTATAGGAAGATTTAGCCAAATATGGTTCAATATAAACCAGAAATAAAGTAAAAAAACCTTTCATCCTTCTCTGTACTTCTGGCTATGTAATGAAAAACCAGAAATAAAAAAATCTGGCGATTACTTTTTTGTTATTTGTCACTTCTGGCGAATGAAAACTTTTGAAAATCACTTTTTTTCCAATTTTTTAATTAATATTTAATCTCGTTTTTTGGCGAAATTTCGCCCGTAAAAAAATAAAAAATAAAATTGCTGGGTGGTAGTGGCGGCAGCAGCAGCAGCAGCTTTGCAGCAAAGCAGCGTACTACACTCCTCCTCGCTGTGGTAGGAGCAGGTGCGCAGGAGGAGCTTTATGATGAGAGCCACAAGCAGAGAAACGGACCGAGCTTGGGGCAAGACAAGAACACTGAGGATCATCATCGCAGCAAACCACAGTAGCAGTAGTAGCAGAAGAGCATTGGACTCGGTTTCTTTTTCTTGTTAGCTGAAAAAAGATTTGAAGATTTGCATGTGTACTTGTTTGGGGAAGAAGAAAGAAGAAAGAAAGAAGGAGATGAAGAGTCATTGTTGTGTTCGAACTCTAGCATAATTGTGAAGAAGGAAGAAACAACAAACAAAGCAAGTCAGCAGCAGCAGCAGCAGCAGTCGTAGAAGAAGAAGAAGAAGAAGCAGTCTAGTTTGTGAGAGAGAATGCTGAATGAAGCACAGGAGAGTAGTCAGGAGCAATTGATGGCCGCTATTGTGGCTCCAGAGGGGATTGTAGGCGAGTCGAACAGGAGTGAATGTGTGTCTGTTTCTGTGTGTGCTGCTGGGAAGGGGCAGCAGAATGTGGGACGTTTTGAGGTTGGTTTCCAGAGGAAACTGCAGCCTAGTGGCGGTACCATGTATGCAGAAGAAGCCGACCAAGAGAAACACAATGGGCATAACTGGAAGCCTCTGAGGGAGCATGACTACATTGGTCTGTCGGATGTGTCTTCTTCTTCTTCTTCTTCTTTTCTTAACAACGTCGTGCAGCAGCAGCGGGGCGGTGGTGGCGAGAAAGTTGTAAGAGAGGAGAAGGAGGAGGAGGAGGAGGAGCTGAACTTGAACCTGGGTGCCACTGAGCTTCGTCTTGGTCCACTCCCAAATCATCTTCTTCTTCTAGAGTCCGGTAGAAGAATTGCCAAAGAAGGAGGGGTGGAGGGTGGAGGCAGCTCTTCTTTAAAGAGAAGTGGCAGCGCAGCAGAACTTGTAGCAGGTTATTGCGGGTCTGACAACGCTAGAGAATGTCAAGGTGCTAGGGACGAAGAAAGCTTGAGGTTGGGCATCGGTTTGGTCCCGAAACGTGACGATGCTGCTGCTGCTGCTGCTGACTCCGGAGGCAGATCTACGGACAAGACATTGATGGGGAGAGGAGGAGGACAGCAGCAGCAGCCCAATAACCTGCAGGAGCGACCGAAGCAAGAGCTGATCTCGATGCAAGAAAGCGACCGTCCAGAGATGATGATGCAGCAGGGGGGGACAGCAGCACGAGGAGGTGCTGCTGCTTCCAACTCTGTTACAAACCCTAGGATATCTGCAGATCCAAGGTACCCACAAGAGCCTCCCCGTTATGTTGCAGAAAGCATGCTGGCGGATCTACATCGCAGTGGTATTATGCAGGAGTTCATGGAACGGAAGCACATGATGAGGCAGGGTGGAGGAGGAGGAGGAGAGAAGAATGGCCACTTTTGGCTCGGTGGTAATTCGGAGCCTCCTCACCATCTGCCACATTCTTCTTCCTGCCCACAAGAGCCCTTAGCAGCAGGAGGAGGATCATCGCGAAGTGCTGCACTGTGTCCTCCTCCTCCTCACTCTAAGAATGGAATGGGTGGAGCCAAGCGTGGTTTCTCTGAGGTGATTGGAAACTCTCTACTGGTGGAGTCCAGGAGGAGCGGCGGCCCATACCCCCCTCCCCCTGATGGCAGGAATGGGTTTGCGGATGGTGGAGCAACAGTTGGTGGGGGATGCAGTGCTCATGCCAACAGTGGTCGAAGTAACAGCGCAGTTGAGATGTCTCAGCAGCAACAGAAGCATCATGCTGCACCTCCTCCCTCAGCCATGTACCCTTGCAGCAACCCTAAGCCTTCACCTCCTCCTGCATGGCAGCAGCAGAGTAAGGAGCAGTCTGGTAATGGATCATTTGGAGCTTTTCATTCTCAACAGCAGCAGCAGCCGCCTCCTGCTGCACCACGTGGCAGCCTGCCACTAATGAGCAACAACAGAGGAGTAGAGATGAGTGGAGGAGTTAGTGGTAACAACTTGGAGTCTAATCCAAAAGCATGGGATTCTTCACAGCTCAAGAACCTTCATCAGGAGGCTTCTTCTGAGATTATAAGCAAGCATCCATCTCCTGACACAGGGTCAGCAGCACCTGTCAAAGATGCTGCTGTTCCTACCACTGCACCTCCTCCTAGGTAAAGAATCACCTTCTTGAACCTGTTGTTGTAGGGTTTGCTTGATAAAATGGGAGGAAGATTGGTGCATGTGTCTTTCCCTCCCCTATTGTTGATTGTGTTGGGAACTCTCTGTTTGCTGATAGATATATCATAAATTCCGGCTTGGTCTTATTCTCACAATAATCAGGTTGTGTCTTCAATCAGAATCATGTTCTATGCAGTTGGTACTGCTTCTGTGGCCAGTTGGATGTGCCCAGGGATGTTTTTGTGTTGTTTGTCCTTCTACCTGGATTTCTTTAGCTAAGAGTGACATGTCTGTGCTCATGCAGGCAGTCACAGGTGATAGGGTGGCCACCTGTAAGGAACTTCCGCAGGCAGCAGCTGCCCAGGCCTGCACCCCAGCCCACCTCTCCACCAAAACCTCCAGCAACCAGTGGAACTCCATCACAAACATCCTTGCTTGTGAAGGTGTACATGGATGGACGTCCCATTGGGAGGAAAGTTAATCTCACTATCAACAACAGCTATGACAAGCTGAAATCCGCTGTTGAGGACATGTTCCAACAATACATCAGTATGCCCTTTTGCCTCCTCCTATATCATCACCAGTAAAGTGGTGTGCTTTGATGAGTTTTGTCTGCCTAGCATCAGCAGTGGTACCAGGTCCTTCAACACAAACATCATTCACACATGGGTCTTGTTGAATGGATGGTTACTCTCCTGTGGGTGCAATTTGGATTGGGATATGCAGAGTTCATTTTTATGTTCTTTCAGATCCTTGTTGTCTGAACAAATTGAACTGGTGCATGAAATAGGGCAACCTGGTGGTCCACAAAGCTCCACTGCAGGTGACACTGGGGTCTCTTCATCCTCCTTTGGCCAGAAGCTCAACTTATTGCACAGCTCCAAATATGTGCTCACTTACATGGACCATGAAGGTGATCTTATGCTTGTTGGTGGTGATGTTCCTTGGGAGTAAGTCTCTGCTCCAGAACTGGTGTTAATGCTTTGCTGCTTGCTCTTTTATTTCAATTTTCAGATTGAATTGGGGAGCCTTTTCTTACGAACTAACTGGAAAATATTGTTATGGTCCTTGCAGGGATTTTACAACTAATGTACAAAGGTTGAGGATCACAAAGGGGGATGATATAGGTTAGCATTTGCATCTGCCTTCTGCACATATCCACTGGTAGTAGTGTGGGAAATTATATGGGTAGAGAATGCGCTTGTTTGATCTCCTGTGGATCTTCCTGAAATTTAACCTTTGTATTTGATGATTATTTGTATTTTCAGTTCAGAATGTCTTGTGCAAACCTTTACTCTGAAGAGATGAATACTATCAACTCCATTAACTAATTTTGATCGGTGTGGACTTGACAGCCCGAAGAGGTGGAGAAATACAATGAATTCTCAGCTGCAGCTGGAAGAGTTTCAATCAATGGGCATCCCTTGGTATAAAATGCTGCCCAACTTCTGTGTGGGAGAATATGAAGAAGGCACAAAGCCATACATGAAGTGAGAAACATGGGAAAGAACAGAAGAGATTGGGAGTGTTGCCATCAATTTTTTGTCCTCCTAAATGCTCCTTATTGTAGGAAAAGTAAGGAGGCTAGAGACATTGGATTTCAATGCAAGTTACAACCGAAATATTTTAATTTGTGAAAGGCTATATCTGCCCCTTTTTGTTGTGTTGGGTCCCCTTGACCCACACACCTACCTCCCTAATCAGGTCTGAGGTTAGTATTAAATAATAGACTCATGAAGAGCTCTTCCATGTATGATTTTATCTGGTTGCCAACCCAACAGCTCTTAAATGGTGTGAATTCCAACTGAATCCTCCTATGTTCTTTGCATACCATAAACTTCTATTAGTGAGGAACAGAGTTGGTCTGGCAGCATACCGTAAAACTTCCATTAGTGAGGAGCAGAGTTGGTCTGGCAGCATTCCATAAGACTTCCATTAGTGAAGAGCAGAGTTTGTCTGGCAGCATTCCATAAGACTTCCATTAGTGAGGAGCAGAGTTAATCTGGCAACTCAATTATTGGTTTCAGACTGCCTGCCCCACAGCAACTCATGTATTCTGGGTTCATGAGATTGCATCTACCATGAACTTACCCAGAGATAAGTAATAGACTAAGTAGTATTGGTCAGATCAGCTGCGCTACTGCTTCTCATCATCACACTGGTGCTTGAATCTTTGAAAGTTTCTCTTGCATTTTGCTTGCTAGGAATTTTTGTAAAACTCCATGTGTAAAGTTTGACTCTAATCCGGAACCATTATCCTACTTACAGGATATTGATGAAAAGAAGTGAGTTTTTAATTTAGAATCTCAGGAATCATCAGCATGTAAGCAACTGTGGGCAGTGAGAAAGCGGGCATGACAACAGACAGAGTACTAGTGCACCAGCAGTGAGCTGCCCATTCCGTCTGTTACCATCGCAGACATAAGTACAATTCCTGAACAGGAGCAGCAGGTGCTTGACATCTGACACCACAGTCCAACAGCTCTCCTCTGGCTATTTCTCCACAAACCTGGCAGACATGGGCATGGGTGCTATAACCCTAAACCCCATAACTTCTGAAAATCAGTGTGGCTAAGTATTTGTGTGTTCAGAACAGCAAACTGGGCATCTACAGATTAAATGAATTGATCATGAACCATAATTTCACCATGCAGAGAATATTAGTTGAAATCAGCAGAAAAGTTGAGCTCCAGACTATTATGACTTTTCAAACCTTGGAGCCCAAATTGGTTGAAAAACTAGTTTGGGTCCCAGTTATTTTGTTTTGTAAAATTTTCATTCCCAGTTACTGACTCCCTAATCGCCTACTTTCTGGATAACTCTTGTCTCTTCAAAACTAGTGGTGGATTGAATCTTTGACATCTAGTTCAGTGATTGATTTTTTTTTTGGATTGTTTGCTTTACTTTGTCATTACCTGCTGAAAATGGGATGCATCCAAGCAAGAAATCGGTGCTATAAACTCATAAACTCATAATGGAACAGCGTTAAAAAGTTCACAAGCTCCAGGGTCGCAATTCTGATCAAGACAAACAGATTTAGATAGGACCCACCAGGCAACTTGCAAGCAGACAGACAGTGGTAGTAAAATGTGCCTCTCCTTTGCATTCGCAGTAGCCCACAGTACTGGCGCTAAGTTAGTGGGGTTCAGAAGTCTGTACGTCTCTGTACAACTCTTATTTCTTGTTCCACATGTGACCATGTTCTGAACAGCTGAAGAACTCTTGGCCAAAATGTTTTTTTTTTTCAATCTTAAATAATTTAATTTAATTTAAAATTCAATTCAATTAATTTTAAATAAATTTCATTTCATTTTTAAAATAAATTTTTTTTAAAATTTTATTTTAATGTGGTGGGTAAAGCTTCACAAGTTTGGGGCATCTTCAAAATAAGGTGCCTAGCTAGGACAAGGAGTTAGCTGGGTCTAATCCCTCATTTTGGCCATGCCCCCCCCGCCCCCACTGGTGAACATATATTACCCATCATAGAGCACGAGGTGCATGTCATTGTGTAGAGTAGCTCCCTAGGAGCATGGAGTTCTTGAAATAATCTCCCCGAGGCAAGAGTCAAGAGTGGTTATTAGAGGGAATTACTTGATGTAATGCCCATCTGATGAAGCCGCTCCATGAAAGTGTTGATGAAGAAATGAAATGCCTTTGATGAAACTACAATGACATTGCAAAACGCTTGATAAAAAATATCAAAACTCTTGATGAAGAAACTTAACACCCATAATCCTACCCTAACTTCCCAATGTGGCAAGCACTAACTATGACCCTCAACTTGTAACCCTTGTCAAACATTGATTATCATAGGTGTTATAAACAGGTTTAAGTTTTAGGATTGATACCATACTTGGATGAAATTTCAAACATCCAAATAAGTTACTAAATTTTGAAAATTCAATACCTGATCCATAAGGGTCTTGCCAATTCTTTGGATGCTACCTACCAGGTGGGTAGGTTTTTTTACCTTATTTTTAAAAAATCAATTATCATTATGTAGGTCATTAGTAACCTTATTGTTAACTAGGTGTGTTCTCAATAACTAGCTAACACTCGTTTGACCATGTATTAGGCTTTTATTAAAAATGGCACCAAATGACCACCTTGTGGTTATCAAGGCACTTCTTTGAAATATATAGTCCTAGTTCTCAAAAATTCAAATAATCGGTTTCAATATATAATTGTGGTTTCCAAAAGATCTAAGCACTGATTTTGTTATCTATAGCTTTAGTTCTCCAACAAAATCTAAAAAATAGATCAAATAACTTATTTCATGAAGGCATTAGTTCTTTGAGTGTGTTTGGAAAAACTAAAGGTTATTCGATTATCAAACTTTCCACACAAAAAAACCTAAACCCAAGGTTCTTTCATTCTGAAAATTTTCAAAAAAATTCAAAAGTAGAGGTTATTTGATTTGTAAATATTGAAAAGTGCAGAACCAAAGGTTATTACAAAAATCAAATAACTGCCAGTTGAACCTATTGTCCACTTCTTGATTTTGAAACTAAAAACTAAACAATTTAGGGGTTGTTCAATTCTTTATTTTGAAAGGAACCTTCAATTGCAGTTTTTAGAAATAAAATAAAATTCATTTGATAAAATCTCCAGTGCAATTCTCATAACATTTTTCAACATTTATATTACCTCCTATTTCAAAGACTTCTAAAAAAACAAATGAAGCTGTTTAGTTTAAGATAGGTTTTAGTTCCATCTACATTGTGCCCAATTAAAAGAGCATATTTTATAGTATTAATTTTGTCCAACTAGTGCACAACACCCAAGATAGAAATTTGTGTATTAATATTTTTGTGAAACTAATTTAAACTAATAATTTTCCTAAATTTTTTTTTTTGGTTGTTCTACTTTTCTAAAAATACTTGTACTTATATGGTTAGAAAACATAGTTATATTTGTTTTAAAAGGTCCAAGTTTGGATTTCAATTTTAACCAAAGGAAATTTCATGACCTAGACCCAAATTCGGTTTTATTAAAATTTATGACCTCTAGTTTTGATATTAAAAAACTTGACCTAGAACTTGGACCTTATCCTACCTAATACTATACACTAGAGTTGGCCAATTATCAATTTTTTTAATGATAATTGCCATATTCAGTTTTCACAAAGGCTTTGGAAAACTTCGTTGGTACTCTCAAATTTTTTTTAATTGAAAAATAATTCAATAACTATAGGCCAATTCTCAAAGTGCAAATTCCCATAAATTTGAGAATAATTAGTCATTTAAAGTGATTATGAAAAAATTTTAATCACAAAAATCATTGTCAAAACAAAATTTTGATGAAATCAACAAGGTGTTAATGATTAATATTTGACATTGTCATAGTTCAACAACTTCATCCCTCTCAAAACTTTAATACCTACAACCCCCAAGTACCTATGAATCTTTAATAAAAATTTTCTCCCTAATTCCTTTTTTTCCACCCTTTTTGAATTACAAAAAATTTTGCAATTTTTTTCATTCATCGATCCTGACCCCATTTTTCTTTTATCATTTGGGGCAGTTTGTGTTAAAATCTAAGTATATGCATAATTCTACATTAAAACCTTGGTCTATATTTTGTGTCATTTGTACTCTTGATTTTAATCTTTTTTTTATGGTTGGGTAAAATAGTTCTTATGTTGAAAACTAGTTATTATTCTTGATTTATTTGTTTTGCAAAATGTGTTTTAGAGTGCGCATGGACATTGACAAAAATATGCTACACAACAACAAATTTGACAAGGAATGTAGGTTAATGATTCTTGAGACATGTGTGCCCTTGATCCCCAAAAATGTGTAACAAAACTAATATTAAGCTTAATACTTTGACCTTTCTTCCACCTTTTTACCTCACCCTGGTATATATCAACATTTTGAAGGGTATAAATAGGATAAGGATTTCAAAGTTGGTTTTCACATAAGTGATATTGAGGGATCCAAATATCAATCTTGATATCACAAAATGTGATAATGTAAATGTTCAAAGGCTAACACCCAAATGATACCCAAACCAATTTTTGATGCCCATCCAACATTTTTTTTTAAAAACCCTAAACCAAGGAATAACTATTGATCCAAAAAAAACAACCTGAAGAAGATTGTATGTTGAATGAATGTTAATCTCATTAGTAACCATGTGTACATTGTTGATTTCAACTTTTTTCATTAGCAATTATTTTTGTTGAAATAAGCACATGCTTAACACATTATTGGATTTTCCCGTTATAGATTAAGTAAAACTCCATTCTTTTGTGATGGAGGAGCCTCATGTTTTTTTTTCTCTCCTTGCTTCCTTATGATTTTTTTGTTATCATTCCACCAGGCTACCAAGACCAAAAGTTTTTCTTGTTTTAATTGAATTTTGAAACCTTGTTTAATAAACTCAAGGAAGTAATTTACAAATGTCTATCATGAAAATAATTGTTGTGGGTATCAAAAAATATGGTTTGTCTTCATAGGTTCTAGACCCAACCACTCAAGGTCAAGGTGTGCTATCATATGTAGGCTAAAGCCTAAGGCCATGAGCTTTACTAGAATAAGGGCCCACAAATAGAGTCAAGCACATGCTCAATTCTAGTAAAGCTTGTTGCCTTGGGCTTTACCAACTATAAAAACATACATCAATTTTTATTTTAAAAAATTTCTTGTGATACTAAGTGGGTATTACTATGATTTTTTTTTAAAAAATAGAAGGCATTTCGAAAGACATAATGCATGTTGAATGGTTGAAGTGGGCATTCCATTTTTGAAATGCCACACCTATAAGGTCGGGAAAATTTCATTGGGTAACATACCCTCTAATTACACTAAGAAAATTGGTGTAGGTTTAAGTTAGGATTTAAAATACAACTAGTCTCATTTAGCTTGCATGATTGGGTTGTATCCAATGTTGATAAATTTGTTGCAAATTTTGACTTGTATGAATATCTTGATGTAAGAGATGTAGTTGATTCTTGAGTGCTCATTCTAGTCACCTAGTCCTACTTCTAATAAAAAGTATTACAATTTGGGTTTTGAATAAATTCTTTTGCTTGAGGGAAAACCTACATGCCTAGGAGCCTACACCCTTGCATATGTGTACATAAATTGACAATTCAATGATTAAAATCTAGACATATAACATGTAGTAACCCACATCATCCATGGAGTGACTTGAATTAATCACACCATTGTAAGTATTGACACCACATAAGCATGACATGGTTCACATGTACCCAACATCAAAATCTTATTTTATTGAAATTTTTACTTGAACTAAGCAAATCAAACATGCTTACTTTGGAGGGGGAGGGGGAGGGGGACAAACAAAAAGTATCCACTCTAGTCATTTCAAATAAGTAATTCAATCACACGTCATTGTAATAACAATGTTAAGGGTGTAAAAGACATGGTTTTGTTGTAATACATGTTTCAATTAAAAATTTCATGTATGAAGTGTTGTGAAATGTATAATTTATAGTAGTTGCATTAAGAGTTCATTACATCTAAATTCAAGCTTTCATGTATCAATTGATGAATATTTTACTTTGGTGTTGTGAATTGGACCTTATATAGTCTATCATTGGATTTCAAAAAAAATCTTGGACTACCATATCTTAATTCAAGAATGCTCAACATTAATGTTATGAATTGGAGCTTATAAGAGTTGCTTGTGGACTTCATAAGCTTTTCTTGAGTTGCCATATGTCAATTTGCAAATGTTCAAAATTAATGTTGTGAATTGGAGGTTGTAGATACTAACATATCATGTGCCTCACCCACATCTAGACTTACTTTGCAATGGTGACTTGGACTCTGTTGTCGATTTGGCATTTTGTTTCTTCTTTAGGGTCCTTGATTTCTAGTTCTCCTTTATGTAACTCAATCACAATACCAATGTGATATCACAATGATTACAATCTTTTCAATGTTCATGGTGTCAAGTGTTCATAAGTCCTTCATAGTTGAAAGAAAAGGGGATCCCTTATTTATAATTAATGATCATCCCTCCACCTTTGGAATCTATGTTAGACTCTAGCATGTTAACCTATACATCGATCTATGACACATTTGTTTCAAATTACCTTCATTACCTAATGCTAAAATCATTTCATTGATTATGTTTCACGATATAAGAATTGTGCATGTGACTAAACATGAGTATGCTTCATAGGCAAATTTGAAGACATCATGATTGTGCAATGTCTATTATATGGATTTCTATCTTTGTTGTATTATCTTTGAAAAAGATGTCATGACTATAATGTCCATAAGAATCCTTTGTGTATTTGGTTCAATTTATTTGTACTTCTGTTGTGATTATATGCATGCTTTTGTTTACTTTCAAATCTGGTTGTATAGTGGGAAGATAAGGCCAAGTTCTTGACCTATGTAGGTTCTTTAGGGCGAAAAAGTCAATGGTTTTTTGAATAGGAATGACTTTGCTAATTATCTAGACACAAATACATCACGATCTACTCACTTACCTCTAGTAATAGTAAAATGATGTAGCTTTCATAGTTGATGCAACTTCCTCCTTACCACTTCCCTTTTGTTGCAACAAATTCAATTGCATTAGGGCTAACTACTAATTTGTTGTTGTTGCTAGTGATGGTGGTCATTGTTCTAACAACATCAATAGCTATGTTATTATTGTTGTAGCAGCAAGTCTAGTGGTAGTGTTCTTCAATACAAGCTTTAGAGATGAAAAACCCATGATCATACTTATTTATTTCATCATAGATATGTGCACACTGGTGCAATCTTTTGAACATTGTGTTGTAGTACTCCATTGCTTATAATACATGTATTTAATCCCATATCTAGTTAAAAACAACGCCACAATGCATGGATCATCATCATGTTGTAATGGAATGTCAAGTTTGTTGTTTTTTTTCAATTCATTTGCAGTAGAACACCTTTTCCATCATCCCAACTTTGTTTCCATATTTAGTTCAGTCATTGTAAGTTCCTATATATGTAGTGAGAATTCAATGGTTCTTGAAATTGGATTATGTTCACTTGTGAAAACATACCAACATTACGATTCGATCTGTAATTGATGCAAAATGTAAAAAAATGGTGTCTTGGTTCAATTCATTTATAATAGACTTTAGTTAAGTTAATTTTGATATTGATTGCCAAATATTGTGTAACAGTTGAACCCTTCAATGCCTATTGGGTCTGGTTCATTGTGATTAAATGTTTTAAGGTGACACAAGTTTTGACTTGCATTGAGAACCTTATATAGTTTGTACATTCTACAAAAGGCTAAATAACCAATGTTAATGTTTGTGTTTAGTGGTATTTGTAAATTGTCTATTGTCACTTGGGCAAGGTAGTCATGTTTTAATTTTTTATCATGTGGAGCTTTTGGTGGGGTGGGGGTGTTTGAAATAGGGAAAGATGAAGAGGATGTCAAATTTGTGCGTGATGCATCTAAAGGAGTTATTATTTCATCCATAATAAAGGTGAAAAAAACCCACATTTTGCCCAAAACCCTTAAAGTTGAATGTTCAAGTTCAACCACTAGGTTTGGGTTCTTTAGGTCTTGCAAATCAAGTCATTTCATCCTAGTGGCAATGGCAGCCGCTAGCTAGGTGGATGCAACAATTTTTGATACAACCACAAACATGTGGGGTGCCACCTATGAGTGCACCTCAATATCAAGGGATATGGATATAAGTGCCTACATTGAATGGAGGTCTAGTTATGGGCTCTTCAAGTGCACCAAAAGTGACTGGTGCAACTATAACTGAACTAAAACCAAAAAATGTGGCTAAAACAATTTGTAAGATAGAAAAAAGGAAATAGATGCCACTTCTAAAGGTAGATTAGTTGTTGGGAAAGACCGAACAAGATTAATGTAAGACTTGAAGGGGATATAGATGGGGGACGTGACAAGAGTAATGTTTGGGATGAGGTGGTAAAAACCTTAATCCTGTGAATATTAGATATTAATGTTGTGGAATGGGAAGGGCACAAACCTAAATCCTTAGAGAAGTTGAAGGCACCTTTAGACGTAGAATGTGTGTATGTGGACAATGAGTTATCTTTGATTGGACATTACTACAAATCATGGTTTTTTAAAAGGTTCACTTGTCATTTTGACTAATGAACATGTACATTTTGACTAAAGGTCAGGGGTTTGAATGACACATGTATGTGTTGACTAATTAATTTTATTATAATGGTTTATTTGACTAGATACACATAGTCAAGTTGTACAACTTTAGTCCAAATGGTCAATGGTTTTTAATCTAGTTGAACAGTTAATCAAGATGGCCAAAAATCTTTAATCAAAATGACCAATGGTCCTTAGTCAAGTTGAACATTTAATCAAAATGGCCAATGATCCTTAATCAAATATGACATGGTTTATGACCTTATGTATCTACCTCCTACCTATTCATCCACTTATTTATTTGGTTAACTATTTGTTTACTTATTACCCAGCCACCCAGCCACCCACCTACCTATTATTTACCTACCAACTTATTTACCTATACCTTTTCACCTACCTACCTACATACCTATGTATGTTTTTCACCTTCATATGACCTACCTATTTACCTACCCACCTATGTACATATTATCTACCTACCCATCCACCCATTTACCTATTAATTTTAACCATTAGGTAACCGTGAGGTTTAGCCATTATGTTTAACCACTATATTTAACCATTAAGTTTAGCCAAATTTTAGCCATCAAGTTTAATTTAAATTTAGCCATTAAGTTTAGTCATTATGCTTAACCACTAGATTTTGACATTAGGTTTAACCTAAGGTGAACCATTAAGTTTGGCCAATAGGTATAGCCTAAATATAACCACTAAGTATAACCTAGGTTTAGCCACTATGTTTAGCCATTAGATTTAATCATTAAGTTTAACCAGTATGTTTAACCATTACTTTAAGTCATTAATTTTGACCACTAGGTTTAGCCATTATTTTAAACCACTAAGTTTAACCACTAAATTTAACTATTAGGTTTAGTCATCATTTTAAGTCATTAAGTTTAATCACTATGTTTAACCATTACATTAAATCATTAAATTTAGCCACTAGGTTTAGCCATTATTTTAAATCGTTAAGTTTAGCCATTATTTTAAGTCGCTAAGTTTAGCCATTATTTTAAATCATTAAATTTAACCAGTAGGTTTAGCCATTACTTTAAATCAATAAATTTAGCCACTATGTTTAACCATTATTTTAAGTCATTAAGTTTTGCCACTAAGTTTAACCATTATTTTAAGTCATTGAATTTAGCCATTAAGTTTATTCATTACTTTAAATCATTAAATTTAACCATTAAGTTTAGCGATTACTTTAAGCCATTAAATTTAGTCATTATTTTAAGTCACTAAATTTAGCCACTAGGTTTAGCAAATAGGTTTAACCAATAGTTTAAGCCACTAAGTTTGACCACTTTTTTTTACCTACCTATTAATTTTTGAGTAATAATCCAAATAATGATTTTAATTTAAGTATAAATTGATTGAGTAAAATGGTCCACTATTCACCAATCAAATAGTTAATCAAATAATTAATATTTGTTAGTCACTCTGCTAGTCAAAATGACCAGGTCCAATTTGACTTCCTAGTTGCATTGGACATCTATAAGACGACTTGTCCAAATTGACAAGGTGGTTTTTTTTACGCTATCATTTTTGGTATTTTTTTATTAGAAAACCCAGTAAAAAAAACCATGAATTGTAGTAGTGGGATTTTGGAATGTTGTGAAAAGATGGTTGAAAACAAAATGAAGCAAATTGAAGGTTAAGTACCTTGCAGGGAAGAAGGACTACCCAATCAATATTGAACCTGCTCATTGGGAAAGGTTAAAGGTTTATTGGTCCAAACCTAAGACTAAGAAAAATGTAGATAAGTGTGCAATGCCATGAGCAAAATGAAGAATATGGGCAATGTGGAGCGATTGGGAACAACAAGAAAAGTAGCAAGGTTGGTAGTTGATCGATTCTTTCCCCACAATTTTCTTGATGTTCAAATGTTTGTTTGTTAAGAATCTTGCCTTTGTCCATTGACTTTAACTTTCATTTCTTGTTGTAGAAGAAGAAAAAGCAACACAACCATGTTTTAACAAAAATTATTGAGGAATTTCAAGGATCAGAGTAGACTTGTCCAACATCAATAATATATTGCAACCTTGTGATCATGTTCATATTACCAATCATTTGTTTTGTGATCTATTTGCTTAGTGGAAATGGGGCAAGTCAACATTCACCAAAAGTTATTGTTCATGGTACTCATGTATGTTCAATAGGAATATTTTGAAATGCAAGTTGAACTTATGACGATTTAATATATTAATCAGTTTTATTTAATCACATGTGTAAACTTATTTGTTTTTCAGGTCTGTCAAAACTTCTCTGTTTTTCAAATATGTTAAAAGTTATTTGTTTTTAGATATGTTAGAACTTCTTTGTTTTTTACATTTGCTAGAACTTCTCTACTTTTTAAATTTGTCAAAACTTTTCTATTTGTTAGATTTTGTAGGAAAATTGATCAATTTTTCCTTACGAATGCAAATATTTATACATAATATAAGTACATCAATTTGATGAAGGTGTACAATGATGTGATTTAATATTTTGGTGTTGATTATTTGAAACATAATGTATCTAGAAGAATTGTTAGTTCAAATGACAACCATCAAACAAAGTAAAATGAATTGGATGGCAAGTTTGCATCCATGTTGGATAGTCATCATGAATAGTCAAGCACAACCAAAAAGAAGTATTATAACACCATAAAAAAAGATGGTGAAAGAAACTCCACCAAAAAAGTCAACTCCACACCCTCAAAGTGTGGAGGGTATTAATTGGGTTGTTTTGCAACTAAGAGCATCACCAATGAAAAAGTTCAATTAGAAATTTCCTTAAAAATGAATGTGGGTAAAGGTTAAAGTGGTGAAGGTGTGGATAAGGTAAGATGGTTACTTTGGTGTGTTGTAGGTATTAGTTTATTTATTTATGCATATAAAGCATTTGTTGGCTTTTAACTGATGTGAACATGTTGTGGAATTGGTTGTAGCATGTGATGGTTGGGAAGGAACTATGACATATGGTGGTTGCACCTACAAGAGGCCACAAGGAGAAAACAATTTCAGATTAGGCAACAACGAGAATGCAATTTCAAATTACACATGCCTCCCTAATTCCTTATTACTTGTTTCAATATTTCTTTCCATTATGGTATGTTTTGATGGTATACAACATTAATTCTTATACAAGAAATGTTAGTTGCATTGTAATCACAACCTTGATCTTGATGTGGTGAATTGTTGGGTGGATTTGTAGTTTCATATTGGACAATCCGTGTTATTGGTGAATCCAAAAAACCCCAAGCAAAAGGTGGCATCTAGCAAAATTAACGGTCGTTGGGTGGGTGGAAAAATTTCATGGTTCACTTATTGTGATGTTTGTTTCAAGGTGGATGTTGTAGTTGCTCATGTGCTTGATACTCCACTTATGTATCCATATGAAGTTGATGACCAAGTTGTAATGAGAGATGTGGTAGGCATTTGCACATTGTGGAATTGGAAATATGTGAAAGTTGTAGTTTGACATGCTTTTATCATAGTGAATGTGAATTTGTAATGTTTGACACTTCATTTCATGGGTGGGCAACATTAAACATTGATTCCTTTTTATTGACATTGAACTATGACCTTTTTTGGTGAAACTTGAAATGGAATATTATAGTTACCATGTAATATATTGGTTCATTTTTCTTTTATTTTGCAAGGGTTTCATTTGGAAGTTAATGTATAATAGTATTATATGAGGCACAATTAACTATAAGATAATAGCCTTCCAAGTCTAGTTACTCTAAATTAGTAGAGAATAACTTTTATATACCTGCTCAAAAGTATGATAGATAGACATACTTATTGCAAACTAGAAACCAAGTACATAATGACTTTTTTTATGACTTTTATATGACACACTTTTTGAAAGTATAATTGTTTCACTACTTACAAATGATTGTTTTAGGTCTTGTATTATTTACACATGTTGAACACCTATTTTTCCAAGTGTCATGGGCAAAATTAATCGAATCAAATATTGCCATGTGTCACTATCCATGGTTGCCATGTGGAAAGAACAAATTAGTAGATAACTAATCAACAACTTTGAAAGAACTATATTACATGACTATGTTGACAAAATCAATTTCTAATTAGACATATCAGATGTCCCCATGTGGATAAATGGAATTTAGACACATGGAAAAATCTGGTTTTGGCATGTGGAAAACTTTAGCTTTTCCACATGGAATACCATATTGTTATGAAAGAATCATAGTTTAGTCATTAAGCTCTTAGACATGTAGATGTTGATTAATCATGTGGACCCCACAAAAAATTGAAATGCCACATAGGATAAATGTATGTTATGATGTGGCACATTATTAGTCCTATGTGGCCCTATGTGTCATGTATGACTAATGGATTGTCCTTTATGACTACTAGATGAATACAACCATGTCACTAATTAAATTTTCTACTTATCCGAAATAACTCGTACGTAATAACTCTATGGCCATGAGTCATATGTGTCCTCAATGACTGGTTTCCACAATAAATATAGTCATAGATATTGGATTTTCTACTAGTGAAAGAATGTGATGTCTTCAATGACAAATTGGCAAGCAAACACCTTTGCAACAAAAGGAAAAAAAGTTCAAGTGGGACCACCCTAAGGTTGAAATGGTCATTAAAAAATAAATGGAAATATTTTGCACATCAAGAGTAATACAAAAATAGATGGCAACATCTTGCACTTCAAGAGTCTTAAAGGATGAAAAAGGAAATGACAAATAACTCTATAAAGGAGAAAAGACAAACAAATACCAAGTGGGGCCATTTTAAAAACTTGTCCATAATTCAAAAGAAGATTTGCAACATGCTTAAGAGAACAAAAAAAAGTGGGCCCACATTGAGCATGCACAACTTTCACCCTTCAAGAGAAAAAAAGACAGTGGGCCTACATGGAGCCCATTCGCCTTTACTTTAACATTTGTAAACATATGTTGAGATCATCTTTACGTAAAAATGAAAACAAAAGCAAAAAAATGGTGCTACAAACCACTTATAATTGTTTTGCAACCAACCACAAAAATTGAAGCTTACCCTAAAGGAGCCCATTGCATTTTGATGTTGACCTTGCAAATTTGTTCCACCTCCATTAGCCGTTCTCCCAACTACTATCTCTAAGATTTCTTTAAGCTAAAAAAAAAATGCCCTAATTTCCATTACACCTACCTTTCCCAACTTCAGTCTTTCACCCTAAGCATTTGTCTCAACATAGTATGAAACATTTCAAAACTTTGATTAATATGTTTCAACCTTGGTATGTCCACACACAAAAAACCCTAGGTTCTAAAATCAATCTAAATATATACTTTAGGACTTACCCAACAAGTGGGTTTTGACATACCCAAGTATACATACCAATGTACATACTATATATGGGTGTACCGTGTAGACTAATACAACACTAGTATGAACCTTTGCTTGGTCAAAAAAGGTAAAATTTGATAAATTGAAAAATAAATAAAAATGTTAGTAGGATGCAAAAGGAACTTTTATCCCAAGATATCCCTTTTTGCAACCTTGCTTCTTGGGCTACCATGTTTCAATTTGGGAATGTTGAATGTCAATGTTGTGAATTAGAACTTGTAGTAGTTGCATTTGGATTCATGAACTCTTCTCATGCTTCCATCTTTCCATTGGGAATGTTTAACTCTAAAGTGTTATGAAATGGAACTTAAAGAACTATTACATTTGGTCTTCATAAACTCTCCTTAGGCTCCCATCTTTCAATTTTGGAATGTTTTGTGTTACTATTATGAATTGGAACTTATAGTAGTGTATTTTTATTTCTTAAAACTTTTGTTGAATTGTCATGATTCAATTGGGAATGTTCAACATCAATGTTGTGAATTGGAGTTTAGTGCAACTTCATTTGGAATTCATAAGCTTTTTTTGGGCTCCCATGTTCCAATTTGGAAATGTTCCTTATGACTCTTTTGAATTGGAACTTGTAGTAGTTATATTTAGATTCATGATCTATTATAGGGGTGTCACCATTCAATTAGGAATGTTCAACTTTGAAGTGTTGTGAAATTGGGCCTACAACAATTACATTTGGATTTCTTTTTTCTTTTTAAGTTGTCATGGTTCAATTTGTGAATGTTTTGCATTAGTGTTGCAAATTTGGACCTATATAGCACCTACATGGATTTCATTTGTTATTAGTGGTTTAAAATAACATTTAGATTTCATTACACTTGTCAAAGCTACAATGTTTGACTATTACAAATATTCAAGTTAATTATGGGCTTATAGTTGCATTTCAATCTTCATTCTATAAGAAGGCTTTATGATGCAATTCATATTTATTTCCCAATTATAATTAATTGTTATTTATTTAATGATATTATGGTTGTGTTGGTTGTGTGCATAATTTTTTTAATGTGTGTGAAAAGCAATGAAAATATTTCCATTGTTTAGTGTACCACATTTAGATGCAATCTAAAATTCAAATATACATATAAAATTTGTGCACTACTAGTTGATATTTGTATACATAATTATATCAAATTGGTAAGAAAATGTGGTGGGTTTTTTAATACTAAAACCCATTTAGTATTGGAAGATGGACATATCAATCCAAAAATGGTGCCCTTTAATATGTTTTAAAAAAAACCATTGATTATTTTATGAATAATTACAAGAAATTAAGCTCACCTTCTCCATTATTACACATTCCTTGCGGATATTGTGGACCACATTAGTTGAACATGAAAGTTTTTTCATTGACAACATACAATATAGTTTCAACCAAGTTATATTATAACCCGTATTAATATAGGTGATGAACAATTAATGTGGACAACACTAATTAAAAATCTTCAAAATTAGTGTAGTGTTTGTTCATGAATTTCATGATTGCTTTGGTCATTTTCTATTTTTGGAATTCCTTCTTCATCCCTTAGGCTATGGACTTTAGGGATAATCTCAATGTGGAGGGGATAAGGGACTTTTTGACAATAAATGCAAATTTTGAGGTGTTTGAAGGAATTTTGGAAAATTTTGGGATGGTTTACATGACAATGTTTTTATAATTTTCATTCTTTCCCCAAGGTAATCCTATGATGTTAAAGGCCATAAGGTCAAAATTTTGGATAAAATTAATGGATGTTATGTGAAAGTTTTCCAAATAAATGAAAACAATTTGAACATTTTTGTCTTATGTGGTTGTGTCAATCTATTGTTCAAATTTTACATCCAACTTTATGGATTTTTCCTTGATTTGAATAGTATCCACCTTGGATTTTCTATAGGTTAAGAAACAACTTTGAAACTCTTTTTAGGTTTGAAAGCGTGGTAGGGGCCATAGCCCAAGGCTAGGCTTGAAAAGCCATGAAGTGCCAATTGTTTTTCCTTTTGGAGCATAAAATATATTTTCAAATTTAGAACCTTACACTTTTGTATGATCATTTTTTTTAATTCATTAATTATGCTAAAGAAGGTGCTTTCAAATGCACATGTTAAATTTGAAAGGTTCTTTAGGGAGGAAGTGAGAGTTATCAACAAAATACCAACTAGGCCCCCATTTTTGAGGGGAAAAAAATGTCTATTAAGTTTTTAGAGTTCTAAAAAATATAAAATCATGTCAAGATTTAGTTCTATTTTTAGCACCATAATTAGCCTCCTTATGTTTACAAATCCATAGGTAACCTTTACAATGTTTTCATTATATCATGTTATTTGCTTCTTCAAGGGCGCTTGGCTTTCCTTCAGTGGTTCAATTTGTTTCGCCCACCTTCTTGGGATGTTGGGTTCTAATCAATACTGCATAAATTCTCATTTTTTTTTAACGGAATTCATGATCACCTTATTTTTCTTGATGCAATGGCACATGTCAAAACAAACATTTTTCATTTTCTATCTAACACAATGGGATATTGACCTTTATTACCTCATGTTGTCCGTTATCAAGTCCCCCCTTTTAAGAATCTTGTGGTACAATTGTATTTTCACTTATAGGTTTTTTGACAAACTATTTACATGAGCAAAAGTTTGCCACATTTCTAATAGGTGTTCCTTTGGACAACACAAACACCATGTGAACATGTCTTTGATATGTGCAAGTCCAACCAGAAGCATTTGCACTACACCAATATGTGTCCAAGTTCATTTGACTATGTTTCATCAAATTTTGAGTGAAATTGGAAATATTTACCATGGTGAAAAATGGTCAACCCTTTAGTAAATAGGGACTAGTTGTTACGAATAGGTGAATTCACAAATAGTTAATCAAATTCATTAATAGTTAAATCATTGATAATAAATTTATTAATAATTAATGACAAATATAGAATAAACATTTAAAAACTTTTATTAAGCTATCTACCTTAAGCTAAGAACCTAGCCCACCAACCTAGAGTGTAACCTTTTCTCACCTCCATGTTTAGAAAGCAAGTCCTTAACCATTGAACCACTATTTAAATGATGATATTTTTTTGTCATCATATATTATTATGCACATTTTTTTTTACCCTAGGTTATTCTTGACTATTTTCAAATTTTTTGGTTATTCTACCATAAGTTATTGTTGATTATTCCATTGTAAGCTATTACTATTTATTTTAATATCTTTTACCATAGGTTATTACTGACTATTCTATTGTAGGTTATTATTGGTTATTTTCAAATATTTTATCATAGGTTATTCTCAGCTATTCTATTGTAGGCTATTGTTGGTTATTTTAAAATATTTTACCATAGGCTATTCTTGGATGTTTTATCATAAGCTATTTTTGTTTATTCTAAATTATTTTACCATAGGATATTCTTGGTTATTTTATTATAAACTATTCATAGCTATTTATGTTATTTTACCATAAGTTATTGTCGGTTATTCTATCATAAGCTATTATTGATTATTCTAGGCTATTTATCATCAATTCTTGTTACTATTTTCATAAACTATTGATGGTTATTTTAGGCTATGTTACCCTATGTTATTACTGGTTATTTTATCATAGGTTATTTTTTATTATTTAAAGTTATGTTAAATTTTTTTAGCACAAGCTATTTTAGGTTATTATTAATTTTTTTATATTATTATACCTTAGGATATTTTACTTTATTTCAAATTATTTAAATTTATTATGCCTTAGGATAAAATAACCTATAATAATATAGAATATAATGACCTTGAATAACATAAGGTATAACTTGAAATAACATATAACAACTTAGAATCAAATAACCTAAGGTATACCTTAAGGCCAGTTAAATACTTGAACTTAAAATATCTTAAAGTAAAAAACCTATGATAATTTAAAATATAACTTAAGGTAGCTTAAAATAACATAAGATATTTAAAATATAAATATAAATATTTTTATTTACCATAGTAAATGACAATAATGAAACATGATGATTACATAATGACCTTATAGTGAAATAACTTTAACCAGGGTGAAATCATTATGGTGGAATGAACCTATTTCATTTTTAAGGTTCCATAGTGATTTGGACCAGTGAATGCACCCCTTTTTTATACTAATGTTGGTTATTATTTCATCTTGTCACAACTACATTTCATTTGTCTTCAAGCCATTTCCTTAGAACATTACATATCCATTTTGGCTTGTCACATCCTACTATTGCATATCTTTCATGTTGTTAGTTTGAACATGTATTGATGATTTGGGTATCCACTTGCTTCAATGCTTGTGTGGGAATGGACATTGTCATAATTATTGTTTTGGAAAGTGGACACACATATAAAAAGAGGTTTTCCACCTTTTCCCTTGTCACATTCAGTAATGAGTTGATATTCTTATCCTCAAAGACAACTTTCAGATCTTAATAGATGTTGCCATAGCTCAGTTGACTTGCCCAAATATGGTACAACCCGCATCATCCATGACAACGTATGTAGTGATAATTGCCACCTAGGAAAAGACATGATCATATGTGGAGTGCGCACTATGAAATGACTTCATTCCCCATGCCATAGAGAGTTTTGATATTTTCATTCTCGTTTCAACTCGTTATTTACTTCTTATGTTGAGGCCACTAAAGCCCATCATCATCAACAATCCTTTTTTTCTTGTGATGCTCATTTTTTTTTATCAACAATGTGTGTCCATAACCCTCCAATGTGTGCAAGCCATTGTGATTCTTCAACATGCTATTGCATTTGAGAAGCATTCCTCATTTCATTCTCACATTACAACCAGTGCACCTTCATCACTAGCCAATTTGTGGCAAATGACAACCTTTTAGTTTACAATCTTCTATTTTGTAAGTGTATTAGTGGTGTCCCAATTGTTATGTTCTTTCATGACATGTGTTCTTGTGCTTTTATTTGCCTCATACTTTTTTTGTGGGTGGGTTCTCATCCCTGCTTTTTTATATGCAGGGTTTTTCTTCTTTATTTTCTTTGATTTTGTTTCAACAACGTAAAATAACATCAACACATGACCAGCTGTTTCTAGTTACTACCTTGTGAAAATAGAATGGTTTTGCAAAGAACCAGCCTCAATAAAATTTTGAAAATTTGAAACTGGCACAGTTCTAAATATGCAAGTGCTTAAAAGAACTGGATGAGACTCTTCTATGAAAATTCAAATAACCCCCCCTGCTAACCATGCACCTGGAACTGGTCCACATATAATTCACACAACATCATATGCTTCTGAGTCTACTCAATTCCCGAGAGAGTTGCGGAATCGGAGGCTAACAAATCTTGCAACTTCCCACTGCAAACTAATCCACGCATGTCATTCACACATCATATGCATCGCAGTGTACTCAATTCCTGAGAGAATTGCTGCATGGGGGGCTGAGAAATATTCCAACTTTCAACTGCAAACTAATCCACACTAGTAATTCACACATCATTCAAATCCCAGTGTATCGATTCCCGATAGAATTTTTGAATTGGGGGCTGAGAAATCTTCCAACTTCGAACTGCAAACTAATCCACACAACATCATATGTATCCCAGTGTACTCAATTCCTGAGAGAATTGCTGCACCGGGGGCTGAGAAATCTTCCAACTGCAAAAGAGACAAATCTATCGTTGATAAGAACCCACTGCCATCAAGAAGACATGAATCATAAAGCACTTTGACCTTTGTGTAAGAAACAGAGCCAATTCCACTGCTGCTTCAGTGCCTCCTGCATGTTGTGGCTTGAAGCCACCATCACCTCGTGCTCATGTGTGAATTTATTTTTCCAGCAAGTACCTGACTCCAGAACATCATATTATTTGGAATGATGAGAAATCACAGTACCATGAGTTGGCTTTCTTTGGTGTGAGATTAATCACCAATTCTGGGATCTTATGATGTTCAACTCTAACTAGTTAAGTCTTTGTAAAACTAGGCTGTGATGGCAACAATACTGCTTCAAAGTTGTAAGGGCACACAGGACAAGCAGTATTGATGAATATAGGTCAAGAAATTGAAGAAATACACATGTTACCAAGCTGCTGGAGAGCAAGTGCACCAGCAAAGTATTTAGCAGCAGTGTCTATTTCCAAAAATCCCTTGTAGACATGTAAGCATTGTAGAGACAAAAATAGTATGGAGAAACACTGCAGTGCTAGATGGTGCTAAGTGCAGTGATGTAGCTGGGGAACTTGCTTTACCTTCTGTAGAGGGACAAATGCCTTATTGTACCCCTCCAAAAGACGCTAACAACAGAAAGAAACAACTATCTCATTCTGTAAGTTGACAATTTCATTTGTGCAAAGGAGGTACACACCTGTTTACAGCACTTGCACAGGTTAAATCCCATTAGACAAATACAGAAACTTCCATAGCCAAACACTCCAGAAGTTATCAACCGGCTTGACATTAGAATAGCTCCAAGTTTCTCAAAGCCTTATGAAAAAACCTAGCTCCTCTGATCAGATTCTGAAGGCTTTGAGATGAGTTAGATCCTTGTGCATCAGTTTTCTCCAACACAAGCAGTTAAGTTGATGCAACACCAGCATAATTGCTTTAAGTTTCAACACACATACATCAGCATCTATGTACCTCATGAATTCATCAGGAACCTGAAATTGAGTTTCTGTGAACAGACACCATCTGTACATTGCATGTCCAAGGACGGGCCACTGAACTCTATAAGACCTAATCTGAAAACCTCTCTAAAGATCTGGTGCGCCTTTATCTGAAGATGGCGGCCTTTCTGGTGGTGTTGTTAGAGGCGGTAGATCTTCATAAGGCAGAGAGGGGAGACCATTTGTATCCTCACTACTACTACTAGCACTACCATTATTCTGAAAAGAAGTAGACGTGCGGGATTGCTGGTAAGGTTTTTCTGGAGATGTCTCAACACTCAGCGCTTTTCGTGCTGCTTTCACTGCAGCAGACCTTGCCCTCTGCTGCACCTCTTCCTGCAGTGCCAGGTACTCATGGCATTTGTAAGAGGACAAGTGAAACTGCAATTTCACTCTTATATCAAATCATGTCTATAGCAATTTCATTGAGTGTATAACAGATGCCATATGCTATCAGAAAATTGACCTTTTTTTCTGAAGCTAGGGCACAGACAAGTGAATGTAACTTCATTTGATGAATCACAGTTCACATGCAAGGCACAACTGAAATGCATGAAGAATGTAATAATGCATGCCAATCACAATTATAGGGCTCAAGATGAACCCCTAACAAAATGATAAACTCAGGAGAAACCAAGCACAACCAATGGAGAATCTCCATTCAAAGAATACTCATCAATGAAACAACAATTTGGAATCTGTGTCCATAGAGGAGAGTTCAAAGGGTGCAACCTGAAAGTCACGAATGTGCTTCTGCTGCTCTGCCTGCCGCCGTCCAATATCACTCAGAATCTCACCTATCACAGTGCCGACACGCTCATTGACAGTTTCTGCAAATGCTTTGCCCAAAAAGAAAGCATCCAGAACTTGCTTGCTCTCCTTATCCCCTACAATACAAAACCCAGTAAATTCCTTCATGAAGTCACAGGATTCAGGTTTTCTCAAATGCACAACATGGTTCTTCCACAGGAGCTTACGAAATACATCCAACATCAACAAGTCACTATTTCATGGAGCAGATGGATATATCATGTAAATCTGACTAAACATGTGCAAACCCCCTGAAGTACTGAAGGAAGGTCCAATACATCCTGCAATCATAAGCAGAGCCTTGCAGATTGGACCCTCCAACAGACTCCTTAATCCATGGTAGCTTGCAATATATTGTCTGATGGTGGCATGGACACTCTACAACAATTTCCTATGGGCCTTCTGATGGCATATCTAGGATAGTATTGCAGCAAAAAAATCGTACAGCTTGAAAATTTCAAAGATCTATGAAAAGAATGGACTGTAGGAGTGAAGGAGGTTAAACTAGCCATCCAGGTACTGATCTGCTGGAAGAAAATTTCAAGAGGGTAGTATTTCATACAAAACTTGAAGCCGCTTCCTGCACTTACAGATTCTGAGGGCTTTGAAACAATCTCCTACATCGGTGGTTGCAAAGATACTTCCCTCCTCCGACCGAAAATGCCTGAGATTTTCTCCAAGTGGAGTCATCTCGCTTCCCTAGGTCATTCGTTCTCCAAAGACCATAACCACGCAGTAACACAGCCCGCCACTAGGGACAAAAAAGCAATTCATAAAGAGTAGAGCAATGGTCAGAATCACTCACCGGGTGATCCACTAGATTGAGCACGGATACAAAGGCTTCTCCTATCACCGGCGTTGCGTCTTCTTACGCCAGTACGGCCCGCCACCTCAGAGCGCCGCCGTGAAAGGGCACAACAATTGCAGTTGGCGGACGAAGAGTTGGAGAAAGCCGGTGGTGCATCATCCCTAGAAGTAACTTTGGGGATGGAAGCTGGTGAAGAGAGAGCAGAGGCTATGGAGGTGGTGGCCATGGCCATGACTGCCAGAAGAAAGACAAAAGCTTCCAGCACAAGAGCGAGAATGCACACTCAACTAACACATAGAGAAGAAGAGAAAGGCGAAGAGAGAGGCAGAGAGCCGCTGCTAGAGGGACACGCGCCTCAGGTAGAAAACACTAGGCAGGCTATACCCCCATTTTAAAGGAAACACCAATATGCTTGTGTTTTGCCACAAACCAAAAATTCAGCATTTGCAGGGTGTGTGCAGCGTGTTTTTTTCTGGGTGGCTAATTTTTGCCATTTAGCGAATTTTTTATTATTAAAAAAATCCTGTTGAATATTCCCTTTTTTTTCAAAAAAATCGCCAAAAATTGAAAAAAATTCGAAAAAACCACCATGTTTCTACACATTCTTCACTGAAGTAGCCAGGATATAAAAGGATTTTAATAATTTTTTTACTTTCATAGATGATCTATAGTCCATTCTGGCTAAATCTCCTTATAGATGATTGGGCCCCTTGTGGCAACATCACAAAATTGAAAAAAATAAAAAAATAAAAAAATACTTGGGGGGGGGGGGGGGGGTGTATAGTGTGCACTGTGTATGTATAAGTTGTTATTTTTTTGAGTAGGAGGCTTTGTGGGATTTCCAGAAATGCTGAACTTATAGTACAGTCCTCTAAATAAATACCGTAGTGTCTTTGCCATTAGATCAAATTTCACCTCGCATGCAAATGCAATGTTAGCCAATTTCAAACAACCAATCCATGGGTTAGATGGCCAGTTTTGTTGATAAATATCAACTTGTCCATATTTTTAGTCTAAAGATGACATTGACAAAGTGCGGTTAGAATGCTAGTCACAAAAAAAGTACATTATGTGTCAATTTGGTTAGTTGGGATTCAAAAAATTTGTCATGTTAACATAATAATGGTTGGAAACTTGTTTTGTTCTTTGTCACCATCAAGCTAAGGCACATTGCAATTTTCTACATCAACATGATACCAACAAAATTCAATAAGTTTTCTTGACACAAGGCCTTCGTAAGTGTCTACATTCATTATTGTGGTGTGAAGTATATTTCAATGTTGACTTGAGATTGAATTTCTTCAACACTAATATGCATCAACAACTTGTTATCTTTGTCAGTAAAAGCAACAACTTTTCATCATATTGAACAACAATAGGAGTAGCATTTTCACGAGCTAAATATGCAGTGATCAACTGTGTGCTTTTAAATCTCGAATCAAACATCAAAGCTAACATATTATGACCTTGTTTCCTATAAAATGCATGCAAAAATGAAATGAAGTGCATAAAAACCTCCAAAATCTATCATTTCATGTAGACCATGAACTCCTTCAATTCATGGTCAAAAAGATTTCTTCACCATGGAGCTATTATGAACAATTTAGAATGCCAATTCTTTTTTAATATCTTAATAAGTTGATATTACAAATTGTAATGCATTTGGGAACAACCAATATCCTTGATTTTGGTTCAAAACACAACCAATGATAATCAAGGACAAAACTTTCACCACAACTTCACATATAACCCATATTCTTGGAGATCATACACAAGATTGTAATGCCACAAATTGTTGATTATAATATAATGCAGTTATGGTCTGAAAAGTTAGGGCACCTAATTGGAACAATAATATTTTACTTGCAAATCTATTTAATTAATAAAAAAAAAATTCAATAACACCCACAAATCATTGAGTTCATCTACATCTAATAAAAAAAAAAAAACCAAAAATTCTTTAAAAAAAAACCACCCAAAAAAAAAGGAAAGAAAAAAGAACTTACTTCATCTTCATGGGCATATTCAACTTTCATAGCATCAATTTAGATTCAATGCAGATTTTGTCCCATGCTTGCCTACTTTTGCCAATTTTTTTGGGTCATGTAATACATTTGTGGAAGGCAAATTGAACAACTTTTATAGATATGCAAGATAGACCAACAAAAAAAATTCATTTGTAATAACATATTGGCACTTTTGAAAGAACACGCCTCAAACATGAACCATCAAATGGCTCTAACAAGCCCAAGTTATTGCATGATACAATGGAGGTTAGGGCATTTGCACAAGTCTACAAGTTGGACCTTTCATCTTTCACGAAAACAATAATGTTTTGGGTTAAGAAAAACTTGTGTAGTACCTCCTATAACTTAAGAGTTATAGCTGCACCTGATGTGTTTGCCACTTCAAACAATTCGATGGTGACATGTTACATTTCCCAATCACTTGAAATAAAATTAACCACAACAATAAAAACATCATGCACTCCATTTGACATAAACAAGTCAAATGTACAAGTGGTTCATAGACAATTAGCCAATGCAAGCTTTACATAAGTAGTCATGGTTTTTTCCACCAAGCTCGGTAGAATGTTTTCAACAAAAGTCTTCCTGAATGGGAATACAACTAGTGGACATAACTTGTATGCTAGCTTCTAAAGCCAAATCGATTCAACCATTGTCATAGGTAATAATCCTTTCACCACAAACAACATGAGACCTTGCAAAAAACCCACTTGGGTTGCATCATCTTTTTAAAATGTACTTGCAATAGAAAAGAAATTAAACCCTAAACCCTAAAAGAAACTAGATATAATAGTAAGAAATACATGTGCTTTCTTTTTACTACCCAATCATAATGGAGTGAAAATTTTATTGCAAAGTTTGCTCCATCTTCTAACAATTTTTTCAACAAGGAAAAATGATGAGATTCAACATGTTTTTTCATGGTTGTTAAGCCATTAAATTTGTGGTATGCAATAAGGCTTTTCCTACATTTAGTGCACATGGCCAAGATTTCATGTGGAACTATATAATTATGGCAAATAACACATCTCATGATCTAATTTGGAGAAAGATTCACATGTTGATTATTGTTCACCTTAAAAAATGCCCAAGTAGGTGAATTGCGATAGTGTCACTTCCAAGCCACTTTTTGTTTCCATAAGTTCTCCAAATGCATTTTGGTGACAACTTGTTCATCAATAACAACAACATTTAAACTCTCCAACTCCCCACTTTCATGTGCGAGTTGCACATTATCAAGATTGTAGTTATTGTCATATCTCGTAAATGTTGGAAAGATTCATTAAGGAATTAAAACTATGAACACTCATGATAAAAACTAAATAAGAAACCATCACTTGAACAAAAATGTGTAGTAATAGTGAGGTTTAGTTACATCAAGGTTCAATAACAACAATTGATGAAGGAAAACAAATGCAAACCAAACTTCACATTACCCTAAACCTTGAAATTTTCAATAAAAAAATTTGATAATGAACATTGAAATGTTTGGGAAATAGAAGTATGGGGTTTAAGGTTTAGAGGATTATAGTTCCATGATGGGAACAAAACACAAATCTTTTCTTGAAGATATCCTCCCACCCATGCAACTTCATGGGCCTAAGCTATAGAAAAAAGTTCAAAGGATGAGGTGCAAAGAGAAGATTCATGATGATTTTGGCTAAATGAAGAAACCAATGTTAAAACTCATATTTTGTATATAATTTAGAACATGGGAAGGTGATAGAACAGAGAACAAGAAAGGTGACAACAATGGAACAAATGTAACATAGTTCGAGAACTGAAAAGAGGTGCCAAACAATTAAACATATGCAACAAAAGTTTATGACTTTAAAAGAGGTGATATGTGACATGTGATGGAACAAGCAAAACAATTGTTGAAAGACCCCCCTTCCTTCATTACTTCACAAACAAAAAAATGCACATCCAAGCACAAACGCAAGCTAGTGTAAAAAATAAAATAAAGAAAAACACAAAAAACAACAAAATAACATACCTTCTAGTTTAATGGCAAATGCATGGTGGTCCATGTTCCCTTAATGTTTAATTCATGTCCTTCCTCGTTGCATTAATGTAACATCATTGTGAAATTTGATGATGCATTTTGGACATTGCAAAAGCGAAATGTGACAATTGCGAAAATTGAAGGAGATAGGAAAAAACAAAAAGAAACAATGAGATAACTACAAACTACAAACACATATTGAAAATAAAACTTGACATGTGAAAGCACACTATAGTAACCCCCTTTGGAGGTTCATGTTATATTACTTTCCAGGGGTGTGCATGTTTGAGTGTGTCCCACTTCAAACTTTTGAAAGAATTTATCAACATTTTTACATATTATGTTAGAATATAACCTAGGCAAGATATTAAAAAAAAAAAGTTCATTTCATTTTATAAAGTGGGAGATTGGAGTATATTTGTGAAAACAAATGTAGTGTACATGTGCACCCAAAAACACCAACATACTCCAAAAACAATTTAAATGATCTTTAATCTTTATGAAAGTTGAAGGTATATTGAACCATGTCATTTCACATATGGAAAGTCCTCAAAATTTGGGATGCAAGCCCTCATGCAATACTTATAATATCCCATTGTTGAAAGCATAGTCCATATATGTTTTAATTCCTTCATGCAATTTATGTTTCTTTTGTAGGTTCATTTTCATAAGGTTCCTTGAACCACAAGTGTTTTGGACATAATATTTTTTTGGTCTTCCATCATGGTATTCCTTACCATAGAAATGACATTCACTAATGGGTGTATAAACAAGGCATTAATAGTTGGATTCTCCTTGCCATTCACATGATGCATTAATTAACCAAAATCAAATTGTTATAAACTTTTCACCCACCTACATTGCCTTTTACTAAAATTAGGTTGAGTGGTTAAATATTTCAAACTTTCATGGTTAGTTTCAATCTTAAATTATTTTCCCAATAAATAATGGTTTCAAATTCTTAAAACATGGATCACAACTAATAGCTCCTTTTCATGGGTTGGGTGATTCAATTTTACAAAAGTCATTTTTTAGATTCATTGGCAATTGCTTGCCCTTCTTACATTAGTATAACACCTATAGCCAAATCATTGCCATTTGTGCATAAAACAAATGCACCCACACTTGGGTCAATGACCTTTAACATAAGAAAAAATGTTAAAACATTTTTCAAAGTTTAAAAGTTATGGTCACATCTAAGGTTCCATTTTATTCCTTGGGATTTGTTTTTCCCTTTTAGTGAATTAGTTAAAAGCCTTGCGATTTGTGTAAAATCTTTCACAAATTGCATGTAATAATTGGCAAACCTAAGAAATTTTGTGTTAATATTCTTGGATTAATCCTTATGTTTGTAAAATAGTTTTATAATGTTTTAGGTTGTTACATCCTAATTACAATATATAAACTAGGATAAGTTAGTTTGGAACCAATTCTAGTGTGAGTGTGATTCTAGTTGTTTGGACATTTTGATGGGATATAAATCTTTGAATGGGGTGATTAAATTTGTCGCAACCTTAGCCTTGGGCTCGCGACCAAGGCTAAGGCTTGCGAAGGTGCGGGTTAAGAGTGAATTTAGGAGTCACATTTCATGTTTTTGGGAGTGTAAGAAAGTGGGAGGGATGAACCCCCACACTCCCAAATGAACTCCCACTTTGGGAGTTGGAGTCCCAATGGACTCCCGAATCTTCAGAGGGTGATTGCAAAGGTCAAAACTCATTAGATTGAAAAGTTCCTTATATTATTGGAAAGCTGTTGAAATGTACATGTCTAAAATGGGCTTGTATGACCCATTTGAGTACCTAAAACACAAGTTATGGCCAAAAGAAGGGCTAGGAGTCAAATTGACAATTTGACTCCTAACCACTAAAAGTCAAGAATCGCCTCGATTTCCTTGCGTGAAGGTGGCATGCCACATACCGTTGGAAAGCTCTCAACGAGGGCTACAACTTTTTTCCAGACTTCACCTTAATTGGAGGTTTTCACACAAAGTTATGGGCCCCCAAAGTTGCGAGAGTCCCAACTTTGGAAATTTCGGGACTCACATTTAGGAGTCCCAACTTTGGGAATTTCAGGATTCCCACTTGCAAAATGACATTTGGGTGCTGGTCTCATGCTAGGAACAAAGTATATTATAAGGGGGAAGGTGGTGGCTTCCCTTAAGTCCGAGTTGTCGTGAGTATTGCGAGTCCATGTTTGCCGTGGTTTGTTCGTGCACCAAAGGTGTTCCATCTTCGCACTAACCAACCTATTGTTTGGTTTGTGTAGGTCCGTGTGAGTAAGTGACTTGCTTGTCAATTTGCTTAGTCCCATCCCGAAGTTCCAACACACCCTTTTAGCTCCGAAGTGTTGCGAGCCAAGGAGCGCACCTTGACTCCTTCTCCTTTTGCTATTTTTTTCTTTGGACTCGCAGCTGAGTCCATCAAGGAGCTTGGGGGTGCATCGCAATCCATTTTTTTGGATTTGAGATCACACCACTTTCTTGTGTTGCGTTTTATTTGTTTTCCAAGTTTTTATGCAAGATTATGTGCTCACAAAGGTTTTGATTGTGCTTGGATTCTTATGTGTAAGTGAATTGTATTTCAAATTAAAAGAACTATATATAGTCAGATAATGCTATAATTAAATTTGTCAAGTTGTTTTAGCACAATAAAGTTTGTTTGTGTTTTGTATGGGAATGTGTTAGTGACAAGTGTTATGTAATTTTGTTTTGTGATGTGTGTCTTGCTTTGTTTTTGAATTTGTAACTAGAAGGATCTATAGTTGGGGTGGTGTTTGTTGATTAAAAGAAGTCCACTTAGCAAAGTTGGTGATTTTTCATTAATTTTTTGTTGTTAGTTTGTAGTACTCTCTGGGGATTTGAACCTCAAACGGGGCTTGAATTTTTAAAGTGAAAAAAAAAAAGAACAAGAAAGGGCCCTATTTTTGCCACAAGAGGCCCCCACTTCTAGCCTTTTGTGATGATGGTGTTACCTTTTGAAATGTTGTTGTGGGAGGGTTGAGATGGTCAAACATGGAAGGACTATATATGTAATTACATGCTATGTCATTTTCCTAATATGAATTGTCAAATTGACCCATCCTTGGTTGTTGTCCTTGTTAGCCTATGGTGTAAGTTGTTTGGGAAATCTTCAAAGATTGCCATTATGTTGATTTGTGATCAATGTTCTAAAAGACGACATGTGGGATGTCTTATGCCACCATTGGAGGAAGTACTAGTTAGAAAATGGTTTTTTTTTTAATGCACAAAATAAACTATAAAACTTTTGTAGTTAAATAGTAAGGAATATCCTAAGTTTTTATCCATGATGATTCATAATTGGTTAAATATTTAAGGGATTGCGATTAAGTGACTAAAAATGAAGCTCACATTTGCACATGACTTATTGGTCTTCTCACCTTAAAACCAAGGTGTTCAATTTTGGTTGATTTAGAAGGAGTTTTCGATGTTTCTATTTGGTTCAAGGGGAGCTTATTTTCATATAGGTAGTGTTTTGAATGTGATGTTCCATCAAAGATGTTTTGTGTCATTGCTTTATGTGTGTGTGAGTATTGATAGTTGTAAGCATTGACATGGTAGTGCACAACATTTCTTAAGAGTTTTATTATATTTAGGTGATTACAGTCTAGTTACAATAAGTAAATTAGGGGAAGTTAGTTTTGAAAAAAATTTAGTGTGGAGTTGGTTTCAATTATTTGGACTTTTGGATGTGATATAAATTTTTAAGTGGGGTGACTCAATGTAATTTTTTGGATTTGATATCACACCACTTTCTTGTGTTGTATTTGTTTTTCAAAATTATATGCAAGTTTATATGTTCACAAGGATTTTCATTTTGTTTGGATTTCTTTGTGTATGTGAGTTGTATTTTGGTTTGGAAATGATGCACCCTTTATGATATTTTGTACCATTTGCTTTATGTGTGTGTGGCCATTGATAGTTGTAAGTATTGACATATAATGCACGACATTTTATTTTGAAGAGATTTTGTCAAATTTCTAGAAATGTTACACATTGATGTTGGCATGTTGTTCCATCCACATTTGAGGTTTTAAACTAGATGTAGAGACTTGAAATTCTTGACATTCTTTTGCTTTAGATGAGTGGAAGAAGAACATGGGCTGAAACATTTGCATTGTCATTTATACTCTATACTTGTGATCGAAAGGAGGGTTTGAAAGTTCTAGTTCAAGCATCATCATGCTCATTGGTTGATATGCTCTGTTAATTGACGTGAGATTCTTATAACTCTCTGGGATCCTTCGTAATGGTGGTCCCTATGTTGTTCATATAGTTTTCATGTGTGCCCCAAATGGTTTTTTAAAAATTGTGCCTAAGATATGCTAAATCTTTTAACGTTGTTTCAATAATTCCAATAGATCTTACACGGTGTCCCATTAGTGTCCCATTAGCTCGATGCTTTATCTATGATATTCCTTACCCAAAAGTCCTACTTTATTGCCCTCTATATAAATGAGGCAACATGATAAGGTTGCATACAAGTGATAAGGTTATATCAATTCAATCTAAGAAATGTTCAAAGATCGGAGACTTTGAACTCAGAAGTGTCCAAATTTCTGAATTTTTTTGTTTGTTTGTTGTGGACCAATCAACCAAAAAGAACTTTTGTAATCAGAATGCATCCACACATTAAACTCATAGAAATCACATTAATTATAGTATATTACAATACATTATACCCCTTGCCACATCAACCATCTTTCTTATGTTGTAGGTAGTTGAAGTCTAATCTATAGTTTAACCCTACATTTTTGAGATTTCAAACGTAGTAGCACTTAGCAATCTAGTCTTGACCATATCTTTTTTTCAGCTTGGGTGAACAACTATACACACTTGTACCATCCAAATTGCTTCCAAATATAACAACTATCCCTTGCTTAGACTAAATCATGGTCTCTGAGTCCAAGTCTAACATTTCTTGGGTTTAATTTGGCCACTCCCCTAGTACCTGGGCTGGTTTGGTAGCGAGTTGTGCTATAAATAAATAAATAAATAAATAGATAAATATAATATTTTTGTCATTTATTTTTGGCAGAAAAATATTAACATTTTTTACAATTAGTCACTATGATGAAGCTAGGGGTGGTGCTTGAGAGTTTTTTTTTTTCCCCCGATTTACTCCATGGCAGGTAGATATTTTTCAGCATTTTCGAAAAATCCAAAAATAATTTTATTTTCGAAAAATCAGTCAGTTCTTATATTTTTCAAATTATTAATTTTTCATGATCTACAATAGTCTACTATGACAATTTCCAACGAGTCAGGACTAATGAATTATTCAGATCCTAGGTGTGTATAATTACAACACCGTTTCCAACAACTCAGTTTCATATATATATATTTTCACAATAATTCACTTCAATATTTAAAGGATAATTTAATGACTAAACTGACCCTAGGGTAATGGTAGCTAGTAGGTAGATAGCTAATTCTATTTTATAATTAGATTTTTAGTGTTTCGAAAACTCTTGAAGTTACTTCAGTGTTTTTTTCTTGAATCAATTTTGTTTATTTGAAAAATTGGAATTTTTTTTGAAAGTGTAAATTCAACTAGTGCATTTTACATTTTTAATAATAGCTCAAATAACGGTTTTTTGGGGTGAGTTTTCACCATTTGGCAATTTTTTTTCTAAAAGAAAATGTGTGTCAAATTTTGTTCCCTTTTCTCCCAAAAAATGAAATTAAAAAAAAGAAGAAAAGTCGCCATGTTTCTACACATTTGTTCAAAAGCAACTAGCTAGTATATAAAAGGATTTTAATAAAATTGTACTCTCATGGTTGGTCTATAGCCAAACGTGGCTAAATCTCCTTGTGGATGATCGCCAGTGTGGCAACATCACAAAATTGAAAGGAAAAAAAAAAAACACTGAGATTCACAAAATTGAAGAAAAGAAAACCCTACTTCTTAATTTCGGGAACAGTTGTGCTAGTCATTGCGAACAAGGGAACTATATCCGTGGCGCGTAAGCAAGAGGTGGCGGAAATCCGCGGATGACGACGAGGTCGAGTGAACTTCATCCGGAAGCATATGCGACGAAATGGAGCTGAGGTCGATCGAGAAATTCGAAGAATACGCGACCAATGAAGAATGAAAATGCAACTTGACAAGTTGAGTTGAAGAACTGGAATGGAAAGGAAAGGATATGCGTTGATGAAATTGACGACGTCGAGAATTTCGCTGCATTTCGCGACGAATGGACACGGTGAGCACGAGAACCAATTCGAAACACGTCACTGGACGCGGTGGGAAACGCGGAGAGAATTCGAACCGTGTGCGACAAAAAAATGGACGACTGCTGTTCACGTGGCGAATGCGAATCATAATGATGATGCAACTAATCTGTTGTCAGCGCCACAGAGCTGGTCATCAATGAGATGATGCCGCGCGTCCACGGAGAAACAGAAGTGATAGGTTAGAAGCATGGTTTTTTTATTTTTAAAATAAAAAAAATTAAATGAATTTTTGTGATGACGAAGATTTGGCAATTGTTTTGAAAACATTAGCAAAAAATTAGTTCAAATTTACACTAGAAAACCAAAAATTTCCAAAATTTTCTCCATTTTTTTCAACGGAAAAATATACATTGTCCCAGAAAACCCACTGGATAATCAGAGCTTCTTTTTTCCAATTTTGTCAAGTAGGTGGACTGGCGATCATCCACAAGAGGAAAATGAGCCAATTTTAGCTAGAGGTCAGCGAGCGAACTAGAATTTTTTCAGGATCCCGCTTTTTTTCTGGCGAGCTCATTGTGTCAAATATGGCGAATTGTTGCCCCTCAAAACATGGCGACTCTTGCAAATTTTTTCTGAATAAAAAAAAACCTTTGTACACTTCGCACAGGATTTTCTTTTGTCGCCGCCGTGCGAAAATTCGCAAAAAAATAAAAATAAAATGCTGGATAGAGAAGACAGAGAGAGAAAGAGAAGAGAGAGAGAGAGAGTGTGCGTGTGGGGGTGGAAGAAGAAAACCAGAAAGGCAGGTGGAGGTAGAATATGCTTGTGCGATGCGTCGCCGATGGTGGTAGTTGCGTGATGGTGCAGCTCGTCGTTGCGATCGAGGCTGTTGCTGATCCAGTTTTTTAGCTACGCAATTTGGGGTGGGGGGGAGATGGATGTTGTGCAGTGGTAGCGAGCGAGAGAGAGAGAGATCTTTCTGTAGGGGAAATTGCTGCATCTATTTTACATGTATTCGTCGTCGGTGTGCGTGTAACAACAAGAATCCGTAGCCAGCAAAATGTAACCATTTGCTTTCCCCTGGCCGCCTTCGGGCGTGCTTCTGAAATCATCGTGTTGTTGTTGCAATCAGCGCGCGCACCTTGTTAATTACGAGCCTGGTTGTTGTTGTTCTTCTATTACCCCACTTGTTCCCTTCCTCAAGCTTGGAGGGAAAGCAAAGCTTCTGCATCGCAAGTGCTGCCAGGACTGCGACTTTTTTCTTTGGTGGCGACCGGTGAAGTGTTGTTTCGAGGTGTGTATGGATTCCCTGTTTTATTGCCTATCTCTCCTCTTTGCTTGCAGTTGTTGAACGATCTTTTGATAGAAAGAGGACAGTTTCACTGGACAATTTTGCTCTTCTTTTGTTCTTATCGTTTGCTTGTGAAAAATCCTCTAAGTCTGTTTGGTCTTAGGTTATGAGAAATTTCTGTCTAGGAAGAAAGAGGTTGCATTCTGAGCTCCAATTCTCTTCTAAGAAGAATTCTTTCTTGGCTTTGCTGCATGCATCTATGGATATAACTGCACGAAAAAAGATGATGCCTCACTTGACATACGATTTCCATTCTAGTTCTCGTGTTGTAGGAAGTGGATTTCTTCCTCCTTTTCTCTCCCCTGCCCTCCCACACTCCTTTCCCCGAGTCTATTATCTGCTACAGCATGTAGGCTGGAATTAACCAAACCTATGTCCATTCGTATTTTGGCAATTGCAGCAGGGATGATGGTGACGACAATGACCACGACAGTAGAAGTCCAGGGGGTTAAGAAGGCCACAATGATGATTTCAGATGGGGGGGACAGTGCACCTGCTTCTGATCACTATGCAGAAGAGTTTGATTTCTCAGATGTGTTTGGGCCAGTTCCTGCTGCTCACCTCTCTCTCCAGCTCCCTCAGCTCACAGAGGATGGCAATTGTTCCACAAATTGGTACCCTGAGAATCGGGGAGATCCTATTGTGGTTTATAGCCGCTCGCATTCTTTGGTTGGACCATCTCCAATTTTGACGCGCCAGAGAAGTAAACTCATCTGGGATGAAATAGGGCATGTGCCTTTCACTGAAGAATCTGAACATACTTCATCTTCTTCCAAAGATGTAGTTGAAGCTGAGGTCAATAACATCCTCTCTGCAGTCTCAGGTCTAGAGCTCAGTGATTCTGGCAGTGAGCTGGAGGTGGAGACGCCTAAGACTGATGTTGCTGCACATGAAAGCCCACAGAGTGGAGGGGTTGAGCGACTTGGACCTCAGGATTTCGAGCTTCTCAGGGTTGTAGGTCAGGGTGCATTTGGCAGAGTGTTCCAGGTTCAGAAGAAAGGGACCACTGAAATCTATGCCATGAAGGTGATGCGGAAGGACAAGATCATGGAAAGGAATCATGGTGATTACATGAAGGCAGAGCGGGATATTCTTACAAAAGTCGTGCACCCCTTCATTGTGCAGCTTCAGTATTCATTTCAGGTCTTACCCTTTTTCTGGTTCCATACATTTTTGGATCTATGCATTAGCAGTCATCAGTTCTGAGTGAATGTCATCTAGTGATTCTCAGACTCCTGGGATCAATCACACTTTGGATTCCTTACAAGACTCTTTTGAAGCTAAATGCTGTTTATTTCAGACCTGACATGAGTTTGTTTGTGATGGTGTGTATGGTGCAGACTAGGTCCAAATTGTATTTGGTTTTGGACTTCATCAATGGTGGTCACCTCTTTTTCCAGCTGTATCGTCAGGGCACTTTTAGGTGTGTTTTGGGAGCATTGATTTGAGTATGTAATGCTGCCTATTTTTATAACTAGAAAAGATTTGAACTGGACAACAATTCACTTTGTTGTATGCTGGGGTAAGTTGGGAAATCTAACAAGACAATTTGATGGATGCAGTGAGGATCTGGCGCGCATGTACTGTGCAGAGATCATATGTGCAGTTGCACACCTACATAAGAATGGTATCATCCATCGGGACCTGAAGCCTGAAAACATCCTTCTTGATTCAGAAGGCCATGTACGTCCTCTTTTGTGGCTTCAGAATTTCATTTGGTTGGTTGAGTTAGTATTGGCAAGAGAATTAAATCAGCAAAAAGGTTTTTTCAGCACCAAAATTGCACTGAGTTTCTCTTCTGGTTCCTTCTAACTCTCTTTCAGTCTGAAAGTTTCAGTTGAGAGCTAGTTTGAAATTGATTAAGATGTGGCTACCTTTTGTGTGGTGATTTGAGTTTTGTGAGTATGAACTCAGATTTGTAATGAAGTGCATGGCTGCTTTACCTTTCAAGACCAGCCTCTTTTCAAGCTTGCACTTGAATTAGAGCAAGCCCTTTTGTGTTCTTTGAAAGTTGAAATCACATGAGATGAGGCCACATTGATCTGCATTAGATATCAGCCGTATTTGGGTTTGCATGTTGAACTCCATTTTGATCCAACTCTTATGGAATCAAATACAGGTCAGATTGACTGATTTTGGGCTAGCAAAGGAAGTGGATGACAATAGTCCATCAAACTCACTCTGTGGGACAATGGAGTACATGGCACCTGAGATCTTATTGGCTAAAGGTCATGGGAAGGCAGCAGATTGGTGGAGTGTTGGCATTCTCCTCTATGAAATGCTTACAGGCCAGGTACACACTTGAGGTTCTTTCTAAATTGTTTCAGTCTTATCATTTTATTGAATCTCTTTGGTTGCTCTAACCTCTGGCCACTGATTTTATGTATTTTGGTGGGATATGGTTGAGTTTTCATTGGGAATGTTTCTTCAAACTTTTCAATGGCTGTTGGCTGTTGCATTTGTAAAGCTGGTGTTTTTGTCTATTTATCTTTCTTCTTTGTTTCTTCCAGCCCCCCTTTGCGCATAGCAACAAACAAAAGCTCCAGCAGAAAATCATCAAAGACAAGATCAAGCTTCCCTCATACCTAACAAGTGAGGCTAATTTGTTTCTCAAAGGGGTAAGTTGACCTACATTCTGATGCAAATCACTGAAATTGATTTGCTTGCCTCCTTTTGTGTTATGGCTACAGCTTCTGATGCAAATCACTAAAATTGATGTATTGACTCTCTTTTGTGCTACAAAACATAGCTCAGTGTTAAGCATTATTGACTCCAGATATGTTTAAACAATGTGTCAAATTGCTGAACAGCTGCTACAGAAGGATGCAAGCAGACGCTTGGGAAGTGGCCCAAATGGCAGTGATGAACTGAAGCAGCAAAAGTGGTTCAAGTCAATCAACTGGCACAAGCTGGAGGCAAGAGAAATTGTCCCCAAGTTCATTCCAGCTGTGAGTGGAAAGCACTGCACTGCCAACTTTGACGAAATTTGGACAAATCTGCCAATCGATGATTCACCTGCCTCCACACCCAAAGCTGGCGACTGCAATTACTTTCGAGGATATACTTATGTTGCACCAAATGCTTGGCTAGACTAAAATCATTTGGTGAGCATTCTGTATTTCTGGAATTGCATTTCACTAAAAATTTCCCCACAGCTGTATCTTTGTATCAATAGTAATTGTATGCATACATTCTTTGCAGCCTGTACATAGAGTAATGTATGTGTATGAGAGGTTCACCCACTGTCAGCAGCTGATGAGTCAGTGGATAGGCATGGCAGCTCCTCACTGCTATTCATGATGAAGAAGGTGATGAAGGTCTAACACTTTGTGAGAGATAGGTTATGACAGTACTCTTTGTGATGTTATCTTTAAATTGTTGTTGTGGAGTTTTCTTTGCAATTTCAAGATATATTGTATAATGGACCTACCATGTTTGGTTTTCAGAAACTTGAACCACATATCTGACATTCAGAGTATGTGTCCCACAAGGGATTTGCATCCATGAACCAGTAAAAAAAATCCTTCAAGGGAAGAAGGGATCTTTGAGCATGATCATGTTGTTGACATTTTTCTGGGAATAAAGTGCTTCCAAAATTTTCAGTTGTATCTGCTAGTTTGAGTCAGCTATTTTGTGGTATATTCTACAAGAGACAGATGCTCATTGCAACAGAATATCCATTTCCTAAAAGCCATGTGTATGTGCATGGCTCATACATAATCTGGGACGGTACACCACCAGGAGGATGAGCAAGCAAGGTGATTCTTGAAACCTATATAGACCCCCCAATAAATGTAACTTTTTTGTAAATTCTAAGGAAGTTAAAAGTGTTCTGCAGATTGAATCTATCCCACAGAGAGGAAAGCAAACATGAAAGAAAAAGAGAAAATGACAACAAAAACAAAACGGTTGTAGTCATATGCATTCAATAACCTTCAAATGTAACTGGTATGGTATTGACCATCTGCCATGGACTCCATCAGCTCCCAGAAATGGGTGCTGGTTATCATCACATCTTATCCACCAGATTGAGTTCCTGTAACAAGACTGACAGTCACAGGAAAGACTCAGTCACGATGCTGGCTGACTGAGCCAAGCATAATGGAGGGGCATGAGAAGAAAAAAGAGAAAGAGGAGAAGTAAAGAAAAGCAAAACATGGAGGAAGAACATTCAGCCAAGCGTAATGGAGGAGCATGAGAAGAAAAAAGAGAAAAGAGGAGAAGTAAAGAAAAGCAAACCATGGAGGGAAGAGAAGGGAGAAAACCAAAATGGAGAACCTTTAAAGAGCAAGATCATTAGAAGGCAATTCTTCAACACAATCCCTGAACTCACAAGAGCAGAAGACCCATGAAACAGCAACAGAGTCCAAACATTACAATATTAAAAGAACAAAAAAAAACTGCAGAGAAGGGATGGGATCATCTACAGAGAAACATAATTCCGAAGCAAGAGAAGGAACCAGCCTACTGTATAGCCTTTCCTCATCTCTTAACAATCCTTCAAGATCGCATGCTAATTCTTAAGTGAAACCTTAAACCCTAAACCCACCATTGGTCCCAAGGGTTGGGAACTGGCTCCCCAAGTTGATAGGTAACAATCCTTTTTTGACCTTGGGCCATCATTAAGGGGCGAAACAGTCATGGATTTTAAAATATTATATTTTAGTTGGTTCTTGACTCCTCCTAGTGTAAAGCTCTTGAGATTAATTTCAGTGGTTGGGCCAATAGGTTTGCTTGATTTTAGTTCAACTTTGGCCTCGACTCTTTGTGTAAAGTGAGGGCATTAAGTAGTAGTCTAGGTGCAGGAGTGCTGAGACTTGGTTGGTGGCCTGCTATATACTTAACTGAAAGGTTGGCAACGAATAAATTTGTCATCTACCTAGGTGAGGTCTTGGAGTGTTGAGATTAGGTTGATGACTTGGTAGACGAGGTGTTGGAGCGTTTGAGACTAGGTTGATGACTTGCTAGTTGAGGGGTTGCCGTGTCTCGAGTCTAAGTTGATGACCTGGTGTAGGCTAGACTTTAGTAATAATGTGAAAGGTGATGCACATTTGTCATAGTAAACCAGCACCCACCAGTGCACCATCCACTGGATGTCTGTTATTACTCAGTTGTGGATGAACCTCAACTGAGTTAATATTAGGTTTCATCTTGGTACCCAATTCTGGAAGAAAATAGGTTTCATGTGTAGGCAGATAGGTAGGAAAATAGGCAACTTTTAGATAAGTAGATGGTCTATACATAGCTAAGGGCTGCTTTTTCTACCTACCTAGTAAAAACCTGCTTGTGGGTTGTTAGTAGGTAGGTGAAAAAGAAAGTAACTGAGCTAAGCACCATGGTTAAGTAGGGAACTGGGACCCAACAGAAATCTGTTTCCTGACCACTTACCATTCATCCTTCACGGTGCACTGGTGGGTGCTGGTTCACTGTGGCCACATGAGTTGAGGTTACTAATTACTACTTAACTCTTTAGCTATTTTACCCATTTGACTTAGATAAACCACTGACAGAAAAATTCTTTTAACAGAAAAATTGTATTGACTTAGAGAAAGCACGAGCACAACGTTCCCCCGCCCCCCCCCCAGTTACTCACATTATTTTGTCTGGAGGGCACCTTATACAGTGGAATTTCTCCTTGACAAAGGGCGCATCATTTTGAAAAGCAAAATGCATATCATGTCTTGAAATTATTCCCATGATACCTGTCCAAATATCACTTGAAAAGTTCTTCAAATTTTTTTCTGCTGGTGCATTATGTTGGTTAGTGAACGGCCTTAGTAATGATCATAAGAGAATATTGCAAATAGGCACCCCTTGACTCCATCTCAGGCGAGTGCTTATTTCAACAACACGCCACTCTGAAAGCATTACCCAGCATGTATTTTAGCATGTTGATAAGAACAGTAAGGCCCCCAGGTGTAGATGCCCTGGTCTCAGGGCCAATAAATGAATGCCATGTCAGCAAACATTTTTGAGAAAGTCGCATGTGATGTCACCAGGTTCAATTATTGGTCATTTTAATATATGAAATCCGAGGTCCAATAAGTGGTCATTTGGAACAAAATAATGTGAGTAATTAATTGGAGTGGGAGGGGGCTCTTATGGGTTCAGGAGGGTTCAACAACAGCTAGTTGTTTTCCCTTCTTATACAACTCTTAGGCCCACTTTACACTTGGAGTCAAGGCCAATGTTCAACTCAAATCAAGCATTCCTATTGCTGCAAAAGTTGAAATCGGCCCCAAGGGCTTGACACTATGTCAAGGCTGAAATAGAAAAAATCTTTTCATTCTGCCCCAAGTTACTACTAAATGCTGAACTTTATGGCCTTGTATTGGCCCCAAGGCTGAAAAAAGGATATCGAATTTGTGAAGCCAATTTGCAACCCTTGGGGCCAATGTTCGAGCATTTATTAATATCCTGATGTCAATGTTCTAGCATTGATTAGTAACTTGGGGCCAAACATCAAGCCAATAATGCTCAAATTTGGCCCCAGGCTTTTTCAGCCATGACTCCTGGTGTAGATGGGGCCTTAATGTATTATAATCTATAAGCTTGCAATTCATGATTAGGCGTTTTTCCTTGAAATAAGTTTTTGATATTTAAAAAAATGCACCCTTTATTAAATCACCAATTTGACAAGGTCGTATTAGGTATATGATTTGTTGTTTCATTTCATTGATTGGTAACACATTGGGAAATTTCTTTGCCCACATGTTTATCAAATTTGTTAAAAACAATTTGTGCTTTATTGTATTTAGCTAGAAGATGACCTTTGTGTCTGTATCTAAGAGCATCTCCAACAGTGGGTCCTAAGTGGCTCTGCAACAGTAACATTGCACCGCCAGGAAGCAATGGCACTGGGACCACACCCCAATGGTCACTTGTAGTTACAATAAGTTACAGGCATTGGCAATTATTGTGTCAGACTTCGCAAATTGGTGGAGCGTACGAGCTTTCGAAGAAGTTTCGGCATATCCAGTCAACAATGTTTGATTGTGTTTGATTGTGTTTCATGTGAGTTTTGTCAAGTGTGGCAACGGTGATAGAAGAATCCAATGCTGAAACACGGGTTAGGAAGGCAAGAAAGGGAAAACATTTTGTGGTAGAAGAGGAGAAGCAAGTGTGTAGATCTGTTCTTCATGTATCGCAAGATCCGATCATAGCAAATGGCCAAAAGAATCAAGCGTTTTGGGAGCGGATTATAACACACTACAATAATAATCACCTTGCTTCTTGCAGAGAGTGTCTAGCTAGAAGCTTGGAGACCAAGTGGGGTTTCATGAAGCATGATGTGGCCAAATTTTGTGGGAACTATCAGATTGTAGTTTCCTTAAATGAAAGTGGCACTTCTAGTGAAGATACATTATAGAAAGCTTTTGAGCTTTCAAGTCAAAGCATAAAAAAAAAATGCCTTTGTTTTCATGCATTGTTGGCTAATCTTCAAAGATGTGCCTAGATGGTCAGAAATTAAATAAGAGAGTAAGAAGGTGATGTCAATGAAGAGGAAAATGTTGATGGATGTTGGGACATTTGATAGCCTAGACAAATCTTTAGAAATTGAAATAAGTATACAACATGTAGATGATTATAATTAATGTAAGGTTTTGAAGAGGTTGCAAAGGTTGCTCGCGGCCAAGGATGAACTCAAAAATCATGTAATGAAGGAATGTCCTCTCAAAGCACAAGCAAAAGCAATTGCTGATAGGCAGCTATTACATTGAAAAAAACGTAGATCATGGAATCAAAGCGCACTTGCACTTTTTACGATTCTTGAAGAGCAAGTGCCAAATTCTGAAGCTCGAAAGTATTTGAGATTGTGGCACAAGGAAGAGCTTGAAAAGTTACGTCATTGTCTTCAATGTTCATCAATTATGCCAACACCTATAGCCATGCCTCCACAAAGCAACACCTTCAACACTTGTTGCGGTGACATCATCTCCATGCGTAACAATACTTCTACTTGTAATGACATCTAACCCCCACCCTGATTCTCTTATAGCTACTATAATTCACACAACCAACTCCCTAGCTACATGTTCCACAATTATTTAAAACTCCTATACTGCTATGTTAAACACTAGTGAATAGAAATTGACAACATAAATGTGAAGAACTAGTACAAAATATGTGGGATTTTTTATTGCACAAAATGTAATCTCATTAAAGATATTTTTTTAATCAATTAATGTAGGCCATTTATGGCCCACAAATGTTCTACCAAGTCTGATATCATATTTAAATGTGTATGAGAATTCTCAATCTCACTAGTGCCTTCCATGTATGCTTGGAAAATAAGTTGTGCTACAATTGTCCTACATTTGCTACATCAATAGCGATTCAAAGTTGCAGTCCTTCTTGTCTTCAATTATCATGTTGTGGAGAATCACACAAGTGATCATAATCTCATAGATTGTATCCATCTGCCACAATCTAGATAGGTTTTGAATGATGCCCAAACGAGCTTGCAAGACACCAAAACACCACTTTGCATCCTTTTTTGCTCCTTGCATCTTTGCAATTTTTTATTTTTTTTGCATGTTGAAGTTCATGTATGGTTTGCACAAAGCAAAACCACGGTGGGTAAATGCCATGTGTTAAAAGGTAATACCATGGGTAGCTTGTTCCGTTGACAACAAACTTGGAATCATTAACTGTTTTGTTCAACAAATTTTGAATGATGGGTGATCGATCCAAAACATTGATGTCGTTGTTGGCCCCAAGAAGCCCAAAAAAACTATGTCAAATCCAAAGTGATTAGTTTGCAATTGCTTCCAGAATTATTGACCTGTCCCCATCCTTATTTTGGAATTGGCCTTGCTAGCCAATGGGGCAATTCTTCCATTTGTAATGCATACAATTTAAACTAGCAAACATTCAAGGAAATCCTCTCTTGGCATTAATCTAGAGTTGTTGTTCTATGTCTATTTGAATTGGTTCTCTCAAGTGCATTGGCCGAAAAATTACTACCACTGCTTGTGCAAAACGTTTTAGGCATTCCATTGTGGTGCTCTTGCCTAGTCTATGGTATTCATCTACAAAATCTACCCCTATGCCATATGTAAGTTGTTAGGGTGCTATTATGCATTTTTGGATTGAAAACAAACCGAATTTCTTTATACAATTTGGGCATTGCACAAAGAAAACATCATATTCACAAACACATGCCATAATGCACAAAAATAGGTTTCGAGCCATCCTACACTTGTGTCTGAATAAAACTTCTCTAAACATTGGTGAAGGTGCAAAATAATGATGGTAGATTCACTCATGGCCTTGTTGCCAATCTTTGGGCAATTTTTTTGATCGCCAAGGTGCAGACCCACCATGTCGTCAAAAAACTTCTACGATGTTAGATGCAAACATGTGTATAATTCTAACAAAAAATAACTCTTCACCTTCATCATCATCCATGTTGTCTTGCAATTGTTGTAGTAGTTGTTGCCTCCACAAATCTACCATTTTGACAAGAAAAAAATTAGAAGTTTTTTTGTGCAAACGTCTATGAGAAAACACATTGCCTCTTGTGTGTGTAAGTTTTCACATGTGCAAGTTTTTGCAAGGACAATGTTTCAAGAACTCTTGTGTGTGCAAGTTTCTGCAAGAACAATGCAGTGTCCATGGGAATACCATTAATCAACATTAGATGCTTTCTTTAATATTTGGCATTTTGCATGACGATCTATTGGTGGGTTGGCTCTACATTCTTATAGAGTAAATTTTGGGGGTTGTCATTTGGCACTACATATTTAAAATATGGTATCAACTTAATGTGTGCTTGTTAGAGATGCCATAATGCTAAAATTGCATCATTAATTACAATGGTTACAACATTTTTAATAAAGCTCCATTCAAGGACCTTCAATTTTTTAAAGTTGATTTAAAAAATAAATTCTTATATCATTTTCATACCATTTCTAATATTGTCTTGGATGTTATTGTGTTATATTTTAGTAAGCTTCAACCTTGACCAAGTTCAAAGTTCAAACCCACTTGTGACAAAAGGTTATTGATGGGGCTCATGCCATGCCAAAGTGGACATGCACGCATTACATCAAAACATGACATAAATGCAATGCGAATTGCATGTATGGATTTTCATTCCATATCCTAAATACCATGGGATAACATGGCATGGGGTAGAGGCCATGGGTGGCATGCCATGTCATGTTACAAATCATGTGAACCATGACCACAAAGATGAAGCTGCCATTTTGGATCAAATTATCATTGATGGAATTCTAAATAAAAGTGGATTGCACTTTGCATGGATAAATTTGTGTTCATGGGTAAAACTTATTACACATGCAATTAAATTATATGGATAAATTAACTATTTGTGTAAAACTTGACGACAAATCAAACTTCTTTTCATGGATGAAATTGACAACATGGAAAGATCTAGCCATATAGACGGAAGTGATAACATAAATGATATGTGTCACATGCATGAAATTCCATAACATGGACAAAGTTGACCATGCACAAAGGTAGTTGGTGTTGTGGGTTCAAATTCAAGAACATGGATTCCATCGATTAAAGTTTTCAAATCCATAAGTAAATTTCACACATGTGGCAAATAGATTGATGTCATCAACTTTATAATTCAAGATGATTCATCCATATGGATAGTATTGCATCTTTATCATATACTTCAATAGTATCATTTACATGATGATATTTCTTCTTTGTCAATAATGTCATTTATGTCAAATTCATCCAATTTTTTGTTTGTCATATATATATGTTTTTGTCATCAATTTCATCTTTGTGACAAGGTTTTACCATGTGGTCACATTAGTTTGTGTTGTCATGTCCATCTAAAACATTCTATTTAATACATGTAGTCAATTTATTTGAGTCAAGAATTTCATTTGATGTCATTTAGTATTTATTGTTTGGCCACATAATTGGATGTAATTAATTTTGTCCATGACATCAATTTTCTTCATATATAAAATTTGATATGCACTATAAGTTTTATCCAACCTTCATTTTAAAATATATTTTGAATTTCTTTTGGAATATTTAGTTTATCAATTTCCAACCGTGTGTCCCACATTCATCCGTGTGTGAGTTTCCTTCATCATATTGTTTAAACTTGCTTCATAATGTCATATTTTCAGATACATCCATGTGATCAATTTCATCCACATAACCTATGTCATCAATTTTATCATATTTCAAAATCATCCATGTGACACAATTTTGTAACACTCAATAATCTAGTTGAGAACTTGTGGCATGTTGGAAACTAGGTGTGATTGATAGCTAGTTGATCAACATTCTTCCAATGGCCTCTTGTAAGAACAATTGTATTTTAGCTAGTTTTTAAAATCATTTGTCAACCCTAAATTGACATTTGACCAAAGACACTCCCAAGTGGGAGGAGGGAGTTACAACCATGTATTCATTCAAAAGTCATGTAAAATGTCAAAAATTAAAAAATCTGACTTAGTAGAGTTGTAGGGGAATTCAAGCTCAATCTCTAAGTTTAAAAAAAAAAAAAGAATTTGGTTGAGAAATGGAAAATCCCTACCATTAAAAGTGATGAGGAGCTTTCAAAAATTTCATGTTTTTGGAGAGTTTGACCAAGGTACCATAATTCTTCATTGATTGTAAAACTTCTATGACAAATAGAAGGCATCCATACAAATTTGGTGGAAAAAAATGTTCCATTTCCAAGAGGGAGAACCAAATCTTTGATTCAAAAGGAACCTCCCAAGATTTCAAAAGGAATCAAGAATTGAGCAACATTATTATGTACCAATCTTGGGCAACTATTGGAAACCTGAATAGACCCTTGGTGGTTATCAAGCTGGTCTGAAGATTCAAAACCACAATTTTGAAAAAGTCAAGATGCCCATATGATTTGAGTAAAAGGAGTCAGTGGGGGCATCAATCTAAAACTACCAAGAAGGAATTGATTAGCTACTAATGAGTGATCTTGGTGAAGGAGTGGAGATGGAAATTTTTTGAAAGGTTAACAGAGCTGCTAATGTTCTAGTTTTATAGATCTTGAACTTGGAAATTGAATAATTATCAATGTGAATAGAATGAAATGATAGTCTATTCTAGAATAAAGGAATATTTGAGTTACTAGAAGATTTGATCTATTTTTATTCAAGCCTTGGATGCTTATTTTCAATCTATGTGTTTTTAAACAATTTTTTGCTACACGTTTCTTCACCTTGGGAATCCTGAATGTTGGGGGGGGTCTAAGAATGTCAAGAGTTAAGGAGGAATGTGTCCAATTGCTCTATTTGCACATCCATGTAGAAAGGGTCAAGCCCAAAAATGTCGGTTAGTTTAGAGTGAGGTGTTGCACTTTTTTCGGAATCGTGACATGCAAGAATCAACCCATGTCCAATGAAATCTTGCCTTTCAGCTTTTTTCTGGGTATGAGAATTTCGTGTATGTGAGTTTGTTTCACTTTTGTGGTTCCACTTCCATTTATGGAAGGAAGGGAATGGAAGAAACCCCTCCCTTCTAATCTTTTTGGTCTTTTTCTTTCTAGCGAAAGGAATAGAAGGTTGTAAAGTGAGATTTCCTTTTCATTTTCTTCCACATAGAAGGAAAGGCATGGAAGGGGATTTAACAGTGTGTTGGATGAGATAAATAGTAAATATAGATGTTGATGCGTTCCAAGTATTTAACAAGCTGCAAGTTAACAAGTTCTAAGGTATTTTGTTGAAACTAAAACCCAAACCTGAGCTGCATTGATGTTCTTTAAAAAATAAGTTTAGACTCTCTAGTCATATATATGCAAAGTTTTTTAAAAGCACAACAATCAACCCTTGCTAATTAGTTTTAATTGACTAAACATTATAATTAATGTGTCATCTTTTATTTTGGACATTTTGCAATAGTTGAAAAAAATTAATATTAGTAAAAAAGTTTTAGTGGAGTGCAATGTTGATGAAACCCAATGAAGCCTTATACTGGATTAAGCTACAATTTTTTTTTGGGGAAGTTCAAAATTGTAACTCCCATAAATAAATAAAAATAATTCTAAAAAATCACATCAGAGATGTAGTATTAAAAGAATTATAAAACAAAAAACCCTTCAATTCCTTTCAAAAGCAAACCTTCAATTCCTTTCAAAAGCAAGAACCTATAAATACTGATAGATGCTCAAAAATAAGGGTTGCAATGGACACGCTCTAAGGAAATGAATATATTCTGATTGCCCTTTCTTGTGGGTATGCTCAATGCTCATGATATTCTCAGGGAGAGAACCAAAAGAATAACTTATTCCTTGGACAACAAGTTTCTAGGAAGCTTTGCATGTCTGTGGTACGCTTCTTTTCTTCCCAAAGTCAAGAAGCCAAAATAACTTGGTGACTCGTCTACTCCGTTGGGAAGTTGGAGTGAAAGACAACACAAGTGATTCATGATGATTTTTTTCATCTGAAATTTCCAACAGGTTTCCTCCGTTCCTGCTATGCTCCAATAGGAAGAAGAGAAAAGTGGAAAAGAACTTACATACAACACTCTTGTACTAATTTTCCATAGAGAAAATTTTAAAAAATTGGTTTATTTTATTTTACTAGCAATGAATTCTACCATGATACTAGTTGTTTATAATTATGATATGTTCTGGAACAACACAAAGTCCTACATCTAAAAAGCTGATTAGTTTTGACAAATAATTCATATAATGGATATCCCGTCAATTGATTTTGTCGGTTGTGGAATGTGGGCTTGAGATTCACACATTATACAATTCATACTGACTTTTGGAAACCATTGGTAGGTAGTAGTTGCTCTACGAAATAGATTGAGGCAAAAGGGCACTCAAAATAGGTACAAGTTTTAGCTTACAAATTTTCTAATGCCATGGACTCCAAAGTCAAAATTGCTAAGCAGTTTTAGTTTCTGACTTTGAGGATGCAAAATGCAAAAAAGAAAAGCTGAAACCCACCAAATAGAAAATTTCTTATTTTTGATTGATAAATAAAGTGCATCGCTTTAATGCTTAAGTTGGATGAGGTGAAATCTATCCAATTGTATCAAAATAAGTAAATAAAACTAGGTAGTTAATCAAATTATGTAGGAGTTTTTGGTAACCCACAGCAATGTTTCTTTTAGCCAAATTTCGACTTGAAAAATATGATTTTGACCTATTCAAAGGATTTTTCATGAAAAAAAAACCCCAAGAATCGGCAGATTTTGAGATTTTTTTTTTGAATTGTCAGATTTTTATGATAAGTTCCAGGAGGTAGCCAAGAATATAGAAGGATTCTGTTTTTTAAGAAAAACTTTCATATCTAGTATGTAGCCAAATTTGGCTAAATTATTTTCTGGATGATTGCCACTTTGGCTACATCACAAAATCCTTAAAAGAAACCCTGATCCACAGTGCGACTCCTTTGTAATAGCTTAAGAGCTTAGGTAGGACTAATTGGGGTACATAAAAGACCTGGCTAATTGTAGTTCCTAGTTATTGGGGATGGATGGCACACCTTACACAATGCCCAAAAATAGGGCCAAGGATGGCAACTTGCATCACAGATCAAATAGGACCCAGCTGTATTCCCACTATTTTTGCTGCCCAGTTTTGTACCATAGTGCATTGCACTTGGTGGCCTTTCCCCCAAATGTCCCACTTCCCTTCGCGCTGAGTAAAATCCCCTTTTTTCCCCCCATTTTCTTTTTTAGCCAAGGGTTTACAGGATTAGTGTCAAAAAAAAAAAAACACAAATATACATGACCTCTGGAATAATAGGCTTGTGGCTAGGGATGGAAAAAAATAAAATAAACATAAAAATAAAAATATATCAGATTGTTAGAATGGGAGCTTTGAATTGTATTGAGTGTTTTGAGAGTTGCCTTAGTGACCTAGTACTTACCAGTTAGTTTATTTTGTAATAATTTTTTTTTATAAAAAAATTCTGGTTTCAAAACTTGGAAAAATATTTCAAAATTTTAGCAAACTTAGTTGAATTTACACTTAAATTAGTTTTTTCTGTTTTTTTTTCTTCCTCCAGGTGGTGAGAGAATTCACCCAAAAAAGTAATGCTGGCACTTACATGTTGCATGCAAGCCACATACATACAAATTTGCAAAGAGCTTTTAGAAAGCTCTTTAGTTCCCCCTTTCTTTTTTTGATTTGCTTCACGCAACTGGTGAGGGGTTTAAGACCTAGGTTTGGAATTTGGATTTAAGCGAGTGTCTTTTCCTTCCTTTCACTTTTGGAAGTTGTCTTGATTTTGGATGTTGGTCCTCTCTTTGTGTTCCTCCATTTCCATTACTGGATTAGTGCTTTTTCTTAATAATGCATTGTGATATCTTTTAACAGGAATTTGGAGTTTTTACACATCATTCTCTGATTTTACGTAGTCAGAGAATGTACTTCGGGTGCTACTCGTGTTAACAGAGAGTGTTCCCCAGAGAATGTACTTAGGGCGCTACTTGTGTTAACAGAGAGGGTTCCCCAGAGAATGTACTTAGGGTGCTACTTGTGTTAACAGAGAGGGTTCCCCCGCACACATGGTTTGTGCTGTTTGTTTTAAATTGTTTCTAACTCAGTGAGTTAACCAGTGTGTTTTGTTTTTGGGGTCAATTTTGTGATGTAGCCAAAATGGCGATGATCCTGGGGAAGATTTAGCCAAATCTGGCTAAAACTTAAATTTGAGAGTAATTTTTGAAAAAAAAACATTCTTCTGTATTTTTGGCTACATAATATAACCATGTATAGAAATCTGACGATTTTTCTTAAATATTGGTCGAACTTTGGCTGTTGAAAATCTCAAAAAGTACTTAATTTTAGCAATAGAAAAAATTAAATATAGTTTTTGGCTATATATATATAGCCAGCCAAAAAAAAGGCTGGAGTTAACTTAGGTATTATTATAATAATATTTTGGGCTTTGGTTTTCCGCGTTTTGTTGTTCTGCCGTTTTAGTCCATAACACGTTCCGACTTGTGAGCAGCAACTGCGTTGAAATTGAACCCGCGACGACGCCTCCGCGGAAGCCGCGGCAGCTCGTACGCGCCTTGCTGATGTTGCTCCCTTCGCTGCCATTACGAGGACCAGCTCCTGGATGCTTCTTCTTCGCCTTCTGCCTGCCTGCCTGCTCTCGCGCCATTGCCGAAGATGACGCGGTTGATCGGTAATACAGAAAACGCACATCATTCTGGTGAGATAAGTATTACTCGTTGCATCAGTAGCGTGAGTAGATTCTAATTAGCCTGTCTTCTTACCTTTGGATGGAACTGGCGAAGTCACGAGTCAGAAAGCGATCCACGGATTCATAGCTGTTGAAACAGTCTGGAAGAGACACAAAAGAATTAGAGCAAACGAAAGGGAGAAACAGACAGACAGAGATACACGAGAGAGAGAGAGAGAGAGAGAGAGAGAGAGGGAAAAAAAAGTGTTACACTGGGAGAAGGGCAGTCCATTGGTGATGTATTTTGTGTTCAGATGATGGCAACAAGCATTGTCGAGGAAGAAGAATTGAAGGTTTGGTTTTCTTTCAGTTTGGAGTAATATTTTAGTAGGAGGACTCAGTGTTTGAAGCAAGAAATTCAATAAATTGTGTTGAATCTGGAAGGGATTTAAGCGAAGGAGGATTCTTGCGGAAGCAAATTGTGAGGAGATACTGTAACAGTCGGTTGTTCTGTGGATACAGTCATGGTAAGGATTTTGCAGTCGACGCGAAGAGCAGCAGGGATAGAGATTTGGATTGTGGTATTCCTTTTGCTGCACGCTGTGCTGCTTTCGTGGTCACTAGTAGTAGAGGCAAGAAGGTACTCGCAATTTGAGGTTGTTGAGAATCCATTGACCGGCCAGCAACAAGCACAAGGAAGAGGTGCAGGAGAAGGAGACGAAGAGCCGGCGCAGCAAAGCCCGATTTCTTCTTCAGGGAAGCACAAGGAATCATGGCCGTTATTCCGAGAAGCGCCAGCATTCAGGAACGGAAATCAATGTGTGTCTGTGCACAGAAGAAAGAGCGATCACGCGGAAGACGTTTGCGATTCCAGCTCAGTTCACATCGCTATGACGCTGGATGTTGCCTATCTTCGAGGTTCCATGGCGGCTGTTTTCTCAATCCTGAAGCATACTGGATGCCCTGAGAACGTCATCTTCCATTTTCTTGTAAGCGACAGGGATGCGGAGCTCCGTGCTCTCATTTACTCCACTTTCCCGTTCCTCAGATTCAAGGTGTACCATTTCCATGAAGCTCTGGTGAAGTCTCGGATATCTGCATCGGTGCGACTGGCACTGGAGCATCCCCTAAACTATGCGCGGAGCTACCTCGCGGACATTCTGGAGCCGTGTGTGAAGAGAGTGATTTACCTGGATTCCGACCTCATCGTGGTAGACGACATTGTCAAGCTGTGGGGAACGAGGCTGGGGTCTCACGCCATCGGAGCTCCGGAGTATTGCCATGCCAACCTCACCAAGTATTTCACTACCTCTTTCTGGAATAACAAGGGTTTGGCCAAGATCTTCGACGGCAAGAGGCCTTGCTATTTCAACACGGGTGTCATGGTGATGGATTTAGTGAAATGGAGGGAGCAAAACTACAGAGCCACAATCGAGGAGTGGATGGAGAGCCAGAAGGAGACAAGGATTTATGAGCTCGGATCTCTGCCCCCTTTCCTGCTTGTGTTTGCTGGAGAGGTGGAGCCTATTGAGCACAGATGGAATCAACATGGTTTGGGTGGAGACAACCTTGAAGGAAGATGCAGATCTCTCCATCCAGGTCCTGTCAGTCTACTTCACTGGAGTGGGAAAGGGAAGCCATGGATCCGACTGGATGCAAGAAAGCCATGTCCTGTGGACAATCTATGGGCTCCTTATGATCTTCTCCTTCCTGCTGCATCATCCTATTCTTCATGATGCTTCAGGAAGGAGCTTGGATTTTGAACAATGTAGTGAATCAGCTGTAGACATCAATCAAATGTACATTCCTTTGTAGCTCGATTCTTTTTAGGGTTTAGTAGCTAGCGACTCTATAAAATCCTTTCCACATTTATGGGGAGGTTTTTCTGGAGCCACCAGCATTCATTCATTTTGGACACACAGCCAACAAACTAACAGGACCCTTCAAATGAAGAAAGACATGTGAATTTTGTGCTTCTTCGGGTCAATTCATAGAGAGAAAAGTATGAGATTCAGGATAGATAGTAGCACTTGTGACCATTCTAGGTTGGGTTGATACTCAATCATATCCAATTTGTTTTGTACATGGGCTTCCCAGAGCGGTGGCTGTTGGTGATTTTTTTGGATATAATACAGTGCAATGATGCTGCCTTGGAAGGCCTTGTGCAAAGGTATAATAAACCAGGAGTTTAGTGTACATGCATGTTGTAAACTTTTGTCGTGCACTTTGTAAAACACTCATCTTTGTTTCTTTTCTGTGCAAAACTTTGATAGGATCCAAGTCTTGGCACCTTAATTGTTCAGCCACAATTTTTTTTCAAACTTCAAGCTGCCTGGACTGCTTCTTGGCACTAAACCATGTGTTTTAAGGAATGCAAATCATGGGCATTGCAGGGCATTTTGAGTCTGTGGAGGTTGTAGTGGTGGAATCCATCTCTGGCAGTTTGCTTGATACTGCAATGGTATCCAGAGTACTATTGACCATGACTGTATGCCATCAACTTCAAGTCCTCCATCCTGGTTCTCATCTTCCATTCCTTGTGCTCCTCATGGTACTGTTGTAAATCACACATCCATTTTGACATAAATCATCATGGCTGAAACTTTCAGAAAGTTGAGAAGTTTGTACAAAATAGGTAAAGAGTGTTCCACTCCACACTCTCAATTGGCACCAAAGTTCTATATATGGTATTCAACACACAACACTTGTGGGTTGAATGGAATTGGGAGGCAGGGTGCTACTAGACACTGGTAATGTTTCAGGAGTCCTGAGTGCAGTAGTTTTGGGTTTTGGCAGCCTACACTTCCAGCCCATGTAACAGAAGGATTGCGCAGGTTTTAGTACTATACCATCATCAGCTGTTTGAGTGGTGAAGTTTATTTGGTGAATGTCTAGAACTCTCCACATGAATTTGCACATATATGTTTGCACAAATCCAATGTGTGCTGAAATGCATATACATGTATACCTATTCCATTCTCATATGAACTGAACTGCCGCAGATATTCACCCCCCACATCCCACTATGGGCATCCCACTATGTCATGTTTTGCAATTTAATTCAAAGGGCAGGAGGAGGATAGATCTTCTGTGTTTCTCTTTCTTACATATCATACAACTTGGATCTAGTCTGCAATTAGGGACCAGAAACTCCAATTAGTGTATTTCTCAGATCAATGTTTCCACATAGGGTTACAGCATCTGAGCTCTGATGATGTATGTGCTGCGATGAAGAAGAATTTCTCACCTCAGGGATTTCTTTTGTTTTCTGTATTTGGGACCAGATGAAAAAATATAGGGCCATCTAGTCTGGACGCCTCCTGCCTTCTGCTCAACAGATGTATTCTTCTTGCAATCCGGCTATCAACATCATCATCATCATCAACATCCATCGGCTGCTTCAGGGAAATATTTTGCCTTCTCTTCTTTAGTGAGGGTGTGCCGGAAATGACATCGATGAGCATAGGAGCATTTCCCACCTGCCGCTACCATACGACACAGCTCTGTCTTGTAGCGAGGATGCCGCAACACATACCGCAATTCTTCCATCCCGTGAGCAAATTGGCAACGGCTGCCGTATGAACACCATCCCACTTCTAACCATTTATTACAAATCTCTGTCTTGTACATGCCCTGATCGGACACGTGATCCCACAATCGTAACACCGCCTCCTCTACAATGTCGCCGTTGCTTGTGCCATGATCAACAGGTCCCGTAGAATTGGGTCCGACTGCACGTCTCTCCTGTATGCATCAATTCCAGCATCGTAACAAATTTTTCATATGAGAAAACAACTGTGCAAGGAATACTACTTCTTAGTGAATTGGAGTTGTGCAACCCTACACGCAGTTCCAACCCTAAACCCTAAATCGGAAATTTGAACTTCAGACTCCGGATTCACGATTCTTTCTTACGTCGCGGTTTGAAGGCGGCGGGAGAAACTCTCCTGGAGGGGAATGAACCTGAAGCGGCGAAGCTGCAGGTCCCCTCCTTGCAAACACGACGTCGACATTGCTTCGAACGGCGATGCTCCTTGGAACAGCAAAGTGTGGGACTCGCTGGACCGGCACAACAGGAGGTACTAGGATTCTTGCATCACCTCCAGGATGCATGTCGACGCAGCTTCCTGGCGCCGGTGTTGTATACTGCAAAGAATCTGATGCTGAGTACGTCGGTGAAGAACACGATGAGCTGCCCGGTGAGTTATGGTCCAAGTAGTGCTGCTTCTTATTGGAAACGCGTTGCAATGACAAGATACTCCTAGGTGTTTCTTGCCTATGGATAGTACCCACTTTTCCTCCTGTGCCCGGTGCACCCTTGAACGGCGCCTGCTGAACGGGTGCTGCAGGAATACTGATCATTTCAGATTGATCAGCCCCTTTGTAGCACCCATGACCAGCACTAAATAGGTGGCTATCGATTGCCAGGTGACGGGTACTTCCCTGCATGCCGACGTTCTGTCCTGCAGGGATCGCCTGACCAACAAATCCACCAGAGCCGGGAGCTTGGAGAAATTTCGAGAAACCAGTGTGAGGTTTAGCAAGAGCAGGATATGTCGCGGACAGGAAATGACTTTCCTCTGGACCAGCTGACTTCTGCAGCTGGTTCACACATCCAGCATTGAGGCTGGTAAAGACCGCAGCTGCCTCTGCAGGCGGCGGCCAATGAGGAGACTCGCATGCTGGCACTGGTGCATAGTACGCACTCAGCAACTGTATGTTGGACACATGGAGATCAAAACATTCTCGTTTCATACTGAGCAATGCTGTCTCGGCACGCTGGAGATTCTCCAGTGTTTCGTTGTGCTTCTGTTCCAATGCCCGGAATAGAGAGCTTAAGTTCACCAGCTGATTCTGGAGATCGGCATTCAGTAATTGGAGGTGCAAGATTTCCTGCATACATGTGAAGTTCTTGGTGTCAAGAACTCACAACGTGATCGATCGAGTTTCTACGCGGAACTCGAATCATAACTAGGCACAGAATAATAAACAACGACGTTCAGAGATTTGGCCACCGCACCTTCGGTTCGGGAGTTGAGGCTGCGCGACTCCGTGCGTTGCGGAGGTGTAGCGGCGATTCTTGAAGAGTAGTTTCATCTTTGTTGTGATCAGTCAAACAACGGTCGAAACTCTGCTCCTCCATGCTTGCTGCATTGAAAGTCCCGGCGAAGTCATTCAGCATGTCGCACTGGAGGACTACTTCTTCATCTTCGACGAGTCCCGTGTGATTCTGATGATGCGAAGAATCGCTTTCTAGAGAGAGCTGGGGAAGAAACTTTAGGAGGTCTTTTTCAAGTTCATCAAGAAACGGATCCTGCATGACTTTTTCCTTCATGACACCTGCAAAATGTCCTCAAGATACATATTCAGAGAGCTGCAACGACGTTGTACAATCTCATGACGAGTTAGACTATGATGTGCGGCGCCCGGCGGCTCTTGTCTTCATGCGACAAATTAGCGATAGCTACGACCGGTTCCGAGAGGCCTTTTTAGTAGATTCTCATGTTCATGAATCGCATTCTATCTAAATCTGATCACCATAAATTAGAAAAAGGAGAACAACGCTTCGCAGTTGAAATCAACCAGTTGTCCTGCTGCAAGCGGATTGTCCACAAAAAAATTTGATCTCCGCAAAAAAATTACATTCCAAGAACAAGAAGGCGATTTATCTTCTGAATGTTGAACATCAAAGAATATCAATCATGATCTGCAGACTGCAACTGCACTTCACGCCGCGCCTTATCTGAATGCAGGCTGAACGACAAGAAAATCAATTAGTCTGCAACTGCACTTGCTGCCGCTCTGCAAGCAGCAGCAGGAATACTGGTTGATTAAAATTCACCTAGGAAATCGGTTACAACACTCTAGGAATGTAAGTTCCTGTGTCAATTACATTCGAAGATTCACACATCCGACAAAACAAATAAACAAACAAACAAAGGACCAACCTCAAACTCTTCCTTGCTGAAGGATCGGTACCCGGATCTGACAACAACAGACGGACGACGTCAATATTGTCGGTGGAAGACGTAGATCACGCAAATTGCAGGTCCACCGTGAAAGAAATAATTAAGACAACATCACTACAGCAGCTCCGACGGATTTCGGATGATCAACGCGTCCTCAATATTCCGGCACTTCGCAATAGTTTTCTCGTCCCACTGCTATTAAGCGTTGTAATTATGATTATTATTATCATCACCAGATAAGCCTGCCTGGTGTCCGATTCCCAGATTCTTGATGGGAGAGGAGCATGCAGCAGTTGATTCTAAGACAGAAGAAGAAATTTCAACAGCAGTAAAGGAAGGAGCAAAAGAAAGCCGAGGATCGAAGTGAAGCAAGAGTCCAAACAAACAACACAGCGAGCGCCTGTTGTCGCAATCAACTGGTTGCTGAAGCATCCGCGGGAGCTTGGAGATTTCCGGAACGAACTGCAGTGGCGGTGGATTTGAGGCAGCATCGACGACGGCAATTGCTGCGCGGAAACGGACGTGAACATTGTATTTGTCGCCCAATTGTGTGTTTGCAGAAAATCCCCGATCACAACAGGCAGCGATAGTGTATGGTGCTTGGAGAGAGGCTGCGGATACAAACAAAATTAATTGGCCTGTTCCGGTTCTTTTGGTCCGGTTACCAGCTAACCATACCGTAAGTTCGAAATTTTGGGAAAAAAAGAGAAAAAAAACCAAAATTGGAACTGGGAACTGGCCTCCAGCAGAGCCGGCCCCAAACCCAATTATATAGTTTCTGGTTCTTTTTTGAACGAATTAAAAAAAAGTCAAGAATTTTTTTTTGGTTGGTTGGTTTTACTCAGGTTAGACCTGTTTGTTATTTTGAGGAAAATAATTCAGGTATATATATTTTTTGAATAATATTTTGCGGCTGCAGCTGGGCCTGGGCAAGAAGGGCCGGGGGAGTTTGTATTAGGCACGTAGTTGTTACTTTTAAAATTGTCTCAAGTATGTAATTGATATTGGTGATCACATTTTATTGGTGGTACAATGCTAGTAATTAGAATTTATTTTTTTGGAACTATGTATAGATAGTTAAAACTGGATCTAATTTGAAACCTTATCCACCTAAGAATTTTTTTGAAGAACCAAAAATTGGGAGTCTTGAAATGTGAAGAATTGAACCCATAACAAGATTGGAGGTTCTACAAAAAAATTTAAAATCCTTGAACTAAAACCATAGTATTTTTCAAATTAAAAACTAGTTGTGTTTGCCCCACACATGCTTGATAAAAGCTAAAATCATACATGCATGTTTACTATCTTAAGGAAATAATAAATTTTTATAACATAAAAACCAACAACAATATAAACAAATCAATCAATTAAAAATTAATTTCATTATGATTTTTGTTATTAAATCTTCATCAAATTAATTTAAAACATGTGTGTGTGTGTGTGTGTGTGTGTAATCTACTTTAATCAATTCTTGCATAATGTTTAAAATCAATTTTTTTAATGTCATTTTAATAAGATTTAAAAGAATTGAAGCTAATTATTTGTATGTTCATCAAACAAATTCCATTTTAAAAATTAGTCATATGATTTTTTATCACATTTCATAGTGATATGAAACCTTGTGATACAAAAAGGGAAGTGACAAACCAAAAAAAATAGAATGATAAGAAGCATGATTAAAATCAATTACCCAACATTCCTATTTTGAGAAGAAACCCAACAAGTAGAAAAGATTGAAACTGGCATCAGAGGTTCTTTTGAAGAGGAAGAACCGGCCAACGCTTTATTTATGTTTCTATGTGTAGGTCATCAAGTAGCATAGGCAAGCTATAAATTAGAGAACATAGGTAGAAAATGATTGAATCGGCTCTGGCAACCGATTCTGCACTTGTTAAATTGACAGGTATGGAACATGGACTAGTATTGGCCGGTTCTTCCTGATTAAGAGAACCTCCAGTCCCAGTTTTGACACTTTAAAAAGAAAAATTAGTAGGTTGCACCAGTTCTTCAAATCTACAATAAAGTTATCCGTAAAGTCAGGAAAAGACGGCACCGGAACCCCCTGTTTGGTCACATAGGGGATGAGATTTCAGAAAACAGGAAAAAAGGGTATGAAACTCCTGTCATAAAACACAAGGGGAATATTTTGTGTAGTGTGCATTTCCCCCATTGTTGGACATACATGGACCAAAGTATATTTTTGAAACATTTACTGAAATAGAATGAGTTTGCTTCATATATTGCTTCTTCTTCAAGATCCTTTCAGACATCTAAGTTCTATTGTTGTAATTCTATGGACCACAAGAGATTAGTCGCTCATCTTGATTTCCTCTTTAGGAATCAACTAGTTGTTTTATGTGAGATGGCAATTCATTCCCAACAACAAAATCCCCACAGAGATTAATTCTACTGTTTCAACATGGTTCAATTTCAAAGACTGGACAAAGATTCAGGGCAAGATCAACGAATACAATCTTCTCTACTTCCTAGCATCCCTTCGGTCCCAAAACCTCTAGAGCTTTCACAATGCAACAAGTACTCTTCTCAGGACAAAACACATTATATGCTCAGTTCAAAAATCCCCAAAAACATCACACATGAGCTACCACACAACCACTCTAAAAATCCTAAACACGGTCATCCTCTCCTTTGTGTTGGTCCCTATAGAAACACATGCAACAACTCTAGACCTTTTTTTGACATTCTTAGCACAACAGAAGTTTTATCATCAAGATTCTTCCAATCCAGTAGTTTTAATCAAGTTTTACTTCTATCTATCTACAACAACCAAAGTCCAAATTCGACACACTCTTTTCACTTTTCTAAAAAGTCCAGCAACTGAACTTTTCGTCATCACCAAAAGCTTCCTATTCACTTCCTTAGCCTGCATCAAATATCTTCCCCGTCATTTCATTTCTTCACTTCCCTAAAACCACTATGCCAATCTTCTTGTAAAAATCTAATCTACAGAGCTCATGAAAAGTTTTCATTGAGCAGCAGAGATTGCGTTCCATCTCAGAGACTAACTCACCAAGCTTTTGTCATCAATAACCTACAAAGCAACAAAACACACCAAAAACATAAACACATTATAAACAAATTTTCGACATCGTTGAAGCACTGCATCACACCGCTAATGGTGTAGCCACCAATTTGAATTAGGGTTTATAATCTTCATCCATAGAAAATAACTGACATTGTTTTTAGGTTACAAGAGGAAAAGGCAAGGAATGAGGGCCTTAGTTGTGTACTTGGTTGACCAAATGAGACGTCTATTCGATTAAAACAGAAATAATAGGAGGTAACACTACTGTACGCCCAAGTGGATAAGTTGACAACATATAATACCAACCTTCAAGAGATAGTGGACATGCAAATTGAAGAAGGCCTTAGGAGGAGTTATAAAATTGCCACACTAAAAAAACATTTGAAGATGGGTAGATGTAAGCTACGATGGCTCACTTTTTGCATCCTTATGAACTTTCTATAAAGTGTACTCTATTCAAATGCCACAAACGCATTTGATAAAAATATTTATGGATTAAGATTGCCAACTTGAATAAGAATATTTATTAAGGGGTGAAATTCAATAAACATACACCAACCATATAGTAATGGACTTTTAAAATGGACATATGGATTATATATAATCTAAGTTCTGAATTAACATTCAAATGCATTTGTTATTATGATTTCATCTCAATTTTTTTCATAGGGATTCAATATATGGTACGTGATGGAAAACAAATATGGATTGAAATAAATTACAACAAATAATTTAACCAACAAATAATTGTGAACTTTTGAATGACTATATTTGGGCCTTATTTTCAAAAGTCCCAATCTTGGTCATTTTTTATTAGAGAGTCCAAACACACTATTGAAACCCATTTTAGGTGTAACAACTACTTACTTTTTAAGTGTTAAGTCAAATCAATATTTAAAATGTTTGGTAAACGTATACAACAATGTTTTAATACATTATAGAAACACTTGGAAAAGAATGAAACAAATCTAACGAGTATTGAATATCCAAAAGCATTATTTTAGCAATGTAACAAATGTTTTTAGCACTTGAAAAACTCGTAAATGACTCCTTAATGGACTTATAATGACATATTGTAGGGACATTATTTAAATCAAACTTACTATGATAATATAATGCAACATCTTTGTGAGTCATAAGGACTTTTTAAAGATTTTGTTAAACTTTACAAAGGGAATATCTTTAAGATATTTCGAAAATATTTTAAAATAAGCAATCATTAAGCAAAACACCAAGGAGCTATGTGTGGGTCTTAGTAGCATGTTTAAACCCAAAATTGATAATTTTTTCCCCTAGAACATGTATGGGTCAAAGCAAAATAAAATTAATAGAAAAAATAGATGTTTCCACTTCAACCTTACCCCGCTCATATAACTACCAAAAAGTAGCATCAAATTAGCTGAAATCTATGTCAAGTAACATTAGTTTCCTCTAGTAAGTTTATAAAAAGGTAATTCTAGCAAAATGAAAAAAAATGAATTTAAAAAATAAATAAAATATATATTTAAAACTGACTAATAAATATGTGCTCAAACCTACTTTTTGGTTAGAATATTAATGAAATTAATATGTAATAAATTAGGAAATGAAGATCAACATATATTTTAACAAGTCATTAAAAAAAATCTATTTCTTATTTGTAAAACCCTACTGACACCTATTTGAAGCCAAAAGCCCACAATGAAAAGTAAATGTCAAAAGTTTTTTATATTTTGAAAAACCTACTTAAACCCTACTTTTACAATTTGAAATATGAAAATCAATGCACATTAATGTAAACATATATTATATTTAATCATTGAAATGAAAACATTTAATGTTCCACAATTTTATAATGGGTTTTGTTGTTATTTTAAATCCACTTATTCTAGTTTTGACAAGGTAATCAAATTGTTCACTTTATTTTGCTTACACACATATAATTAAAAGTTTTCTAGATGGGCAACCTTTCATATGGACTTTATTAATTGATTAATCATCACATAAGGCCCACTCAACATTGGTTTTTAACATTTTTTTCTATTCTAATGTTTGTTTTTCCATTTATATGGATTTTTGGGATTAAGATTCTTACTGCTTTTGAACCATCATAGTTTACATCTACCCAAACGGAGAGGGCAAACAAGGAAAGGCTCTTGGATAGGTTGAATGAATTGAATGACAAAGCCTTTACCCTCAGACACCAATAGGATATCCAAGGGGTAAAACAAGGTATATCACATGGAAGATGTTCTATGACAATAATAACAGCTATCGTAAGAAATGGCAACCAACATGTAAACATAGACTGATTTGCTCAATGGGATGGTATTACCTAAGTTGTAGGGTTAGGTGATGAAATGGAAGTGTAGAGCTTCAAAGGTGGTTGTGGCAAATGCTAGATTAGCCAAATATGACAGGTACCCTATTCAAGGAACATACCCTCTTAAAGTTAGAGGTAGTAGCTTAGTTGCAGAAGACAAGGAAGAGGGTAGCCAAGTGGAATGAACTCAAGGCCATTTTGGATGTTACTCCTCTCCCTACACTAGTAAATGAGGTGGCCTACCATTAGCAACTGACAACATACAAGTAGGCCTTCCCTAGTTTCATAATTGATGGTGCTCAAAGCACATCTAATAGCTTTGATGGCAATAATCCCCACTAGGAACTCACCTTCCAAACACCAAGGACCTTGCTGGATCCCAAGTAAGAATTCCAAACCCTTGAAGGCACCAATTCTCCCTTTAGGATGATAGGCAATATTGCATCTTTAGAGTTTCAACCCACATAGTAAGGATTACGTGTCAATAAGGATTATGAAACTTAATCCAAAGTAGAGGGGGGATAATGTTAATGAATAGTAATCTTTAAATTAATTAGTATCATAGGCCTCTTAATATAATTGATAGTTATTAGTGGTAGATTTACTGTCCCTTATTCAAGGGGTGAAGCTAATAGGATTACGTAGTTCATGTTAGTGAGTGCTTGCGAGGTAATCCACCCAATCACCTAGGAGATTCTTAGGAAAGGATTAGGATAAGGGCCTTATTTTCTAAGGGTCAATGTAGGCCTTGTGTAGCTTGGTGGAGAATGAAGATAAGAAGGAATGTTGGGGGATTTTTAGATGAAAAACTTTTGGGAATTGGAGAGAAGGAATGGAGGATTCATGGAAAATGGAGGAATATATTGTATTTTGTGTGTGATTTTAATGAAAAGATGGTTAAAGGACTTGTTGTATATCTATTTTATTAGAAAGTGTGGAAGGTAGAGTAATTTTGAAATTATGTAATTAGATTGTTCCCTTAAGATGTTAAGACTACATTTCTTCTATATTAGAACGTAAAAAGGCATACCACTTGGTGGCCTTTGGAGGAATAAGATATTAGCTACCACAAGAAGGTAATAGCCAATATTTAATGATAGAGAATAGAGGGAGAACACCAAGAGATAACCATTTTTAGATTGAAAGGTATTGATGCAGGTGATAAGCATTGGCTATGAACGAATGCAGGGTGCTACAAACGGTAGAGAGAAGGGGGGAAGACCTCCTTAGGTGCTGCAAGTAGCAAGCGAAGCTACTAAAGGATTTGCAAGCATGTTAAAGAGGAGATAGTTTATAGAAGTTATATAGACCCTAATAGGGCAATATCTAGAGGCGTGGAAGATATAATAAACCATTGGAAAATAACCATTCTTGGATATTGCTCATTTTTCCATATTGTCCTCTCCACTTTCTTCTCCTATCTCCTTGGGATTTGGCTACTTACAAGATGATAGATTGTTCTTGGACATCAAACCCTTACGTTCATCCTTTGCTCTTTGTATGTCTCCCTATTCACTATGTGAATAGTTATAATAAAATAACATAGTACAGGGTAGTTTGATTTTGTTGAGTAATAAGGCGTTGACCTTGTTCCCTTGGTCTTACCTTTTAGAAGATGGTAATGATCGAAAGGCCACAATTTCACCCCTTGATAGAAGATTTACCTCATTTCCACAAATTTCATTGCACCAACAACCTATTTGGGGAATTGGGTATTTGTTGCACCCATCATCATTGTTAGATTCCTTTTGAATCATCACTCATTCTTATTGGAATTTATATAATCTAGCAATTATTGTCCACTCCCCTTTCAAGCCCACTTAAAATTAGCATAAAAACTCTTTCCCTCGGATGTGGTGGCTTGCATTCCCCCCTTCATGCAATTTGCAAAGACGGGAATAGATCAACTTTAGAAAAACATTTCAATTAGATTGCATGACCATTCCTTCTCTAATATCATTTTTTACATGACTTTTAATTTAGATCACATGTGCTTGAAATCTTATGTGGGCTTAATAGCAGGTCCGTGGCCTTTTATTCACTTAATCATTTCGTCTTTTCCATTTGGCATCAAATGTTTTTTCCTCTACATTGCACACTAGGTTGGGCTTCCACCAACCTTTAGATCTAATGACGACCCCCCCCTTCATTATTCCCATGGTGCAAAATGGACTACATCCCAAAATGTCATTCAAAATGCCTTCGCCTCCATCGCAAAAAAGGGGGTTTTCACATTTCATATTAGTAAATTCATGTCCTTCCACTACCCATTCTTCAATCTTCTCACCAATGGGTTGACATAATCTTATTGATTAATAACATCTACACCTTGGTCAATGTTGTCATTACCAATCTCATTCAAACAGATTTGGTTTCATGTGTTACTTCATCTCATGAGGTGGCAACAACGGTGGTAGCCCAAACAAAAAAAAGACTTTATCATGATTGACATTCGATAGATGCATTTCTTCCCCTCACCATAAAGGTTTTTGGTAACCTACACCAACAAGCAGATGATTTTTTTCATCAATGTGTTAACATGGTGTGGTCAGCAAAGGGCACCAATGCCTTGCCCTTAGTTATTTTGCATGTATTTTTTAGGCAAAGGGTGTTAGTAGCTTTGCAAAGAGCTCAAGCCATCTGTATTTTGAGGCATGCCATCATTGTTAATGCAAGTTCTTCTAGGTTTAGTGTTCTTTCATGTTTCCCATCCCTTTTTCTTTTTAATATGCTTCATGAAATTAGTGGGAGGGTTTTATAACATGATTTGTTCCTTTGCCCTTTTGTGACCCACTTTGAGTTTTGTCCTTCAAGCTCAAACTTGGGTCCTCTCTCTTTGTTCCTTCTTTTTCCCCCTTGGTTAGGTGCTTTGTTTATTGGTATTTTCCCAAGGTTTCATTAGTATGAATTATTTTTCATTATAAGATTTTTGAATTAACAATATTATATAACCTTGGATTAATCCAAAGTTTTTTTCTAAGTCACAAGGTTCTAATACATAGGATAACATTGAATTTGGAATATGATGATTTTTGTCATCACTCTCATGATTGATGATGATCGATGATTTTGACATTAATCTATCTCAATGTTCATATTTTTAAAAAATTGGTTTAGAATGTTCCAACCTATTGGAAAACAATAACTAATCATCTTGAAATAAATATCTAAATTACAAAGTGGTTTTGAATTTGTAATTGAAATTGTATATCATTAATGTTCCTTCCCAAATTTGCAATAATCAAAGAATTAAAGTAAGGTTACAAAAATGATTCCCAAAAAAATTAAATATTTTATCATGTTTAAAGATTTGAACTTTTGAAAATAATTACTTACTACAACATCAAATCTAAATTTAATTCATTTGTTTAACATGAAAGACAATCTTTGAATTTTTAAAAACTTTAATGCAATAATAGCCTCTTTGAAAATTGAAAATGATTTCTCTGGAATATTGACATATTGTAAAATGTTGTTGCCATTTTAACCGCTTTATGAGAAGGCAAATTTATTGTTCAAGTCCTTGTTTAAAATCATTAAATGCAGCATTCTAATATTCACTTCTATTTTTCGAATTCTCATATTTAAAATTTCGTATTTCATCCAAGTACGTATCAACAAAGAATATACACACCTAAACTCTTGATATTCTACAGACAATAGACAAGGTTGTGAAATGTACTGATGGATGAATAACGCAATGTACGAATGAAGGGAGGATGTCCATGTAGTCTCATCCATGAGGACACTAATTGGAGTCACATGGACAGCTCGAGTCGCTAAAAGGGAGAAGGAGCTTGTGTGCACAATTGTGAGAAAGGCGAGCACCACAAGCGAAGAAATCATGAAGCTCGCAATCGTCAGAGAAATTCGTGAGAAGTTGGAACTCGTTTTCAAACTGTGCTGTTTTAATGATCGACGAGACATTGCCGACACGATTCGCACGAATTCTCTCTGAACCAGTTGGTTTCTGTTTTTGGCAAATTTTCTCATCCTGGCGGAAGAAAAACCAAAAGAAAGTTGCCACAGATAGGCATTATTGTAAACAGTTTGGTTTCAAGCAGGAAGTGGGCGGCACAAAGGGCCCAAAAAAAAAGCCTTTTGGAAACAACAAACAAAACGGTCGATGATTTTCATGAATGGAGTGGATTAATTCACAAGCAGAAGCACGCAAAAGAGGCGGATCCGTCTTTTGGAGAGGCGGATCTACCCGCCCATCGCAGTGAGATCGAGAGAGGCGCCAGTAAGAGACCACCGCACACCACACCGCTGCGCTGCTGTTGCTGCTGCTGAGAGAGGCGCGACGTGTTTTCTTTTCTCTTTTCTTTTTCTGTCGTTTTTTTTTTTTTTTTTTTCCTGGTGGTTTGCGGATCGCTAGCTACTATCATCTCCTTGTGCTTTTCTTCCCACACGAAGCGCAATCTTTCTTATAGCAAGCAGGAATAATTGTGACCAGAAAGAAGGAGCGATGTTGAAGGCAATGTCGAATGTATATTCGCTTCATTACAAGCTTGTCGTAACACCGGATGTTACAGACGGATTCTGCTGCGTGCAGTGTCGTCGTTGCACGATCTTCAGTTCCGTGAGATTCTTCCCGACCTCGTACCCGAAAGCGGCGAGATTTCAGCAATTGACAAGTTTTTCCGAGAGTGAGACGTGAGCTGGTCTCCCGAGAAGTTGTTGCGATGACGAATATTGCAGCAGCAGCAGCGTTGTTCCAGAGCGTTCCAGTTCTCGATATTATAAGACTCGTGGTGACGCGAGAGAGGAAGAAGAAGATCGGGAAGTCGATTTATCATTGAGAGAGACTGAGGCAAAGAGGAGCGGGAGAGAGGCAGGGAAAGAGATGGTACAATTGCGATCAATGCTTTACAATTGAGATCGGTACTCTTTTGGAGGTTGCGGTGTTGTAGTAGAGGGAGGAAGAGGAAAAGAATTTTGTGAGGAAGAGAGAGAGAGGGAGAGAGAGCGAGAGAGAGAGAGAGAGAGAGAGAGAGATGAAGAGCATTCGAGGTCGGTCGCAACCAGAAGCGTTCTATCAGAAGGTGCCGGCACATCCGAAACCTGTCAGGACGGCGGCCATGCTACTGTTGATGATCGTTTCCCCGATGTTCATCGTATTCATGTATGTTTTCCGCCCTCTTTCTTCCTCCTCCTCCTCCTCCTGCTCTAAATTGCAATCACTTCCTTAATCTGACCTTGGTGTTGCTGTTTTTGTTGTTTCAGATGGTATACCATGATCCACGTGGAAGGTTCGGTAGAGAAATCATACAGATTCTTTCGAGCCAAGGGCATGAGGGGCGTCCGAGATGTGTGGCCATACCCCACCATCCGCGCATGTAAAATGGTTGCTGCATTTGCAGCGTTTGAAGCAATTCTGCAAGTGTTTTTGCCAGCTGAAAGGTTCATTGGCCCACAATCACCAGCTGGACATCGGCCTGTGTACAAGGTACATCACCCTTACTCCTCTCAATGACTTCTTGCCATGAAACTTGCATAAAAAAGGCTTAGCATGCATGCCCCTGAGCCTTTTCCATCATCCTTCTTGCATGAAACTTGCATGAAAGAGGCTTTGCACACATGCTTCTCCATCATCCTTCTTGCCTGCAAAGCAAAAAACCAAAAACAAAAAATTCAAATGAAATTCTCATCCAGTCAAGCTCCTTGCATGTCTCATGAGCAGACTGAGCATATGAGGAATATTGCTTGCTTGCTTGCTTGCTTTCATGGTGAAGAGTCTAAGCCAATGCTCCTACTTCCTAATATCACTTTCTGGCTTTGAATTCTTCTTCTTGCTCTTTGGAGCAATGGTGGGTAGCAGGAGCCTTGGCCACCTGTGGCAATTGGATCAGGATCCTGTATTTACAACCTCTCTTTTGTTTGGGTTCTTATTGCAGAAGAATGGCTTTACAGCATACATGGTGACTCTTGCTGTCTACTACCTTGTTTGGAAGTGAGTTCTCTCTCTCTCTCTCTCTCTCTCCTTCCTGATTGGCATGTATGTTTGTGGCCATGTATCAAACAAAACACAAGATATACACAAGGAGATCATCTTGTGCGTCCATTCATGCATTGTATATGTGTCATAGGATTTT
>Ga0116231_10000311_pt1 | contig 77539 bp, 52 predicted proteins | sample S1TSphgellanicum_2_FD_89695 | JGI IMG/M metagenome (GOLD analysis project Ga0116231, IMG submission 89695) | Host-associated microbial communities from peat moss isolated from Minnesota, USA - S1T2_Fd - Sphagnum magellanicum MG | ecosystem: Host-associated > Plants > Peat moss > Unclassified... | reverse complement strand
TTGACACATAATATATGAATTGTTTTGATATTGTAATCCATAAATATATAATCTTTATGTAAAAACAATGGCATGGTATTGAAATAATACATGATTAAATGTGTATTGAAAAATATGTGTGGTGTAGGAATGAATATAACTAGATATTGTGTAATTGTTTGCTAGGGGACTCATTATTTCCATGTAAAATAATTAAGGTGCAATTTAATTAAAATAAATAAATAATTTAAATCGCTTAAATATAAATAAGGTGCAAAAAATTAGATTACGAAAACATATTTAGAATTTTTTTTATAAAAAATTTAATAAAATATTCTTGTAATTTTTAATTATTTCATAGCATTAAAAAAATACCATGTTTGTTCATGTGCTTCATAAAATTATACAAAAAGTAACCTCCCCAAGGTTGTTTAATTACATTCTATGTATTTCTTTGCACTAATACAAAAGTGGGTGTAGTTCATTAACTTAAATCATTATGAGACCTTAAAAGTGAAATAAATTCATTGCATTTTTAGTGATTTCATCTTGTTTAAAGTTATTTCACAATAATTTCATTATGCAAATATCATGTTTTACTATTAGTTGACACAATTCATTATTATAATTTATTATGATAAATAGGTTTTGTTTAATGTTGTTGTTTTAAATGCCCTATGCTACTTTATGATATACCCTACATTATTTTAGATTATCTTAATTATTTTAGCTTATATCGTAAGTTATTATAAGTTATTATAGGTTATTATAAATTATTATACCCTAAATTATTATGCCCACCAATAGCCATTAATAAAATATCCACAATAGCCATTAATAACCATCAATAGTCATTAATAAAATAGCCATTAATAAGCATTAATAGAATAACCGCCAATAGCCATTAATATAATAGCTGCCAATACCCATTAATAAAATAATCGCAATACCCATTAATAAAATAGCCGCAATACCCATTCATAAAATAGCTACAATATCCATTAATAAAATAACCGTAATAACCATTAATAAAATAGTTGTCAATAACCATTAATAAAATAATCGCCAATAACCATTAATGAAATAGCCGCCAATAACCGTTAATAAAATAGCCGCCAATAGCCATTAATAGAATAGTCACCATTAGCCATTAATAGAATCACCACTAATAGCTACCAATAAAATAACCATTAATAGCCACCAATAGAAAAACAACCAATAGTAACCAATAGCCACCAATAGAATAGTCACAAATAACCTATAATAATATAACTTAAAATAACCAATAATATAATAAGGTGAAATAACTTTCAATAGTCAGAAATAACCAATAATAACCTCAATAGGCAAAAGTAACCAACAATAATGTTTTCATGTTATTGAGGGTAGATACAAACTATGGTGGCTCAATATTGGTAAAAATTACACTCCCTATAAGTTCACACAAGATTTTTTTAAATGATTCAAATGAACATGGTTGTTACTTTAAAAAATGTTATTATTATAATCTTTGAATAATACATGTTCAATCACCTACAAACCTTCCCAAATTTATGTGAAAACTTGTATTCAATGTAACTAATGTCATTTTTAAATTTGAAAGTCCTAAAAAAAACCCCACAAAATCCAAAAAAATAATGCCCCATCTTAAACTTTCAAAAAATATGTTTTTGGGACAAAAAATTTGAAAAATAAACAAAAATTGCAACTCGTATGGACTTATGAAAATATAGTCAAATTTTAACAATTCAAAAATCCCTACCTATTGAACAATAAGGTTTTTAAAAATAAGATTCTTCATATGAGTTTATCATCTTGTATTACACTATACATTGAGTCTCAATAACAAATTTGGAATGTGAATCAATATAATTTTTTCCATTGTGTGATATTTTAGTCAAACAACTAGTCCATATTTTTTGACTTCAAAAGTCCATTACTACTAACAAATGAATTTTTTTATCAATAAATAACCAAACATTTCTTTCAATAATGAAATTTTAGTTTAGATCCAAGTCCCAATTAGTAGGTCCAAGGATATATTAATTTCCACAAACATTTGAATAAAGGGTGCTTAGGGGAAAAACATCGTTTCATCACAAAAATGAGCCATCGTAGCTTGCATCTACCCTTGACTAGATGCACATTCAAATCAAACTTTTTAGTCCAATCCTCAAAACTCTCAAGTCTATGCACTCTCTATTGGCATGGAATTGTATATTTAGCCTACTCCCATCTAATTGAGATGTTGCATCATCTAACCTTACACCAATTCACTCACAAATCCATTTATAAAAGCATGCACTTTAAAGGGACAACATGGAATAACATGAAAGTTATGCAACTTGAAATTTTTTGAACCAATATTTTAAATTATTTTCTCTCCTTCACTTCAATGGATCCATCATGTTCAACCTAAGATAAACATTCATTCCATGTTAGTCTCATATTTATTATCCTTTTAATTTTTTTCACATATATACTTGGCTTTCCATAATCAATTTGATACTCCCATCACCCACCAAAAACATCAAACCCATGCATGTGTTACATTCAAAATTCAAAATATGACAAATGCGACTTGGACAAATCTTTCCATGCATTTTAAAGCCCAAAATCATGACATTCCCATGTGAGTTTTTAGTAGTACATACAAACAATACCATATCTTCCTTTAGTCTATCCACTAGCTTATACATGCATCCATGTCTTTGTTAGATCACACCATCAAATTTCAAAATAATAGCTAATCAATTTTACTATACATACCATAGTTTTGAAATATCACTTCTCATGGGGTAAAAATCACATTACTTTTTTATGTGAGAATTGACAAACTATCATAAAAAAAACACTATACGCCGTGTGAAATTTCCTATCTATCCTTAACCACAAAAATCATTTGCATCCTTCATTAGCTCCTTTGTACAAATTTTTTTAACTACCAATTTTTTTCTCCTACTAATTTCTAATTGTTTTTTTTTTCCTTTTGCTAGTTCTTCAACAATCTTTGCATTCATTTCATTCTTGCCACTCATCTTCTCAACTTCAAGTCTAAAAGCTTCCCAAAATAACATCAAACTTTATGAAAACCACTTAAACCTAGAATTTTCCAACTCCTCAGGTAGTTCATATGTTGCCCAAATATAGAAGATATAATCATGTAATAAATGCATCAATTGGATGTCCATAGACAAGGGCCAAAGAGCAAGCACATATCATACAAAACATAATAAATATATAAATTAGACACCATTTGGTGTCACAAACGATTCTATTGGTGTTCATGTAAGACATATTGCATGTTCATACAAGTGTGCATTTTGTGTCCTTATGAATCGACCACATTTGGGGTTATTAAACAATACCCATATGACTTCTTGTAAATTAGGAAATTTACTTTAACCTTGGAATATTCCACCTACACCATTTACTAGGCCATCACATGTTGAATAATCGTGAGTAAAAAAATCAACCTACATTTTTCCTTTTTGAGAAAACCTTTGGTTCAATTCTACATTTTAAAATTTATGTGATGGTTCTTTGAGTACAAGTTTGAACCAAGTTTATTCAAAATGTGAACCCTTCAGTTTTGGTTCTATCACATTTTTTCAAATTCAAGAACATTTAAACCCAATGTTTGAACCTAGTTTGGTTCCATGTACACATTACACATTCCCCAATGCTAAAAATTATGTTAATACAAAATTTTATGACAAATTAAAATAGGGGTCTATGTAAATTTAACTTGAACAATTAATCAAAATTAATAATTAATTAAAAGTTCATTCTACTTTAAAAATTTTATAAAAAATGAACGTATATATATATATATATATATGTATGTATGTATGTATGTATATATATATATACCCTGTTTTAAAAAATATTTTTTCATGGTTCCAATTCTGATTTTGGATGTAACAAGACATTTTTTCCATGGTTCAGTTCTTGTGTTGATTCCAACAAGTTGACGTTAACTCAAATCCAAATTACAAGATTCTAACCCTAAACTGCTAATTTTTACCAATGTTGGACCGGTATACTAATTGAACCCGGGTATCAATCCGAATATCAATAATAATATGTTAATACCCTACCAATCATATTTTATTTTTTGATGATACTATGGTTGATACCCAATTGACCCAATATGTAGCAGCCACAATATCTCGACATATACCTCATCCGATTGGTCAGGATGTTACACTAACTACTATCAATACTCATACACTTGGGTATCTCAAGCTTACATCCTAGATATCAATAATGGTTACAAGTTGCATACTTAGGATTCCAAATGCAAATTTAGGGTCTCCTTCAACAAGCAATAAGTGAATGCACTACATTTTAAAAAGGTGGCATTTCGATATTGGCGGCATGGTGGATATCCAATCGTGGAATAGAACAATGATTAAGTACGCACCTTTTTCATGAAGCCATCTTGAAGTTGCTTAATACATGATGAGTTACAACTTACAACTATTAAACTTGGATGTAAAATACAAATGTTCAATTTCAAATTTTGAATAAAGAACAAACCAAGCTTTTGATTGGTTCAACTAGTAGGTTGTTTCGCGTTCATGTCACTGGTTCATTTGAACCAAATGCCAATGTATGTGTGTTTTTCATTCTATTAACTTGGTGGTTAATACCTTTGTTACAATGCTTACTTAGTGTGTTGGCGATCTTTTATATGTTAATGGTGAGTCTTGAGTTGAGTTTTGGGTCTCGTGAACTGAGTAGAAGCAATTAATGTGAATGGTTAATGCATCGACTTTTGCTACATAGTCGAATATTTTGCAAAGGGCCACAAAGTGGCAAAAGTTACGCATGAATATATGGATATTAATGTTTTATATGATGCAAAAATGTTCGAAATAAAAACAAGGTTCATTGAGGTCGAATCTATGCCACAACGTTCTGAAACTTGAGAGGAGATTGTTGTTGCTAAAGAAGAAGATGTTTGGAAAGTGCAACTCCAATAATTGGAGGCAAAGAAAAAAAACTTGGTTGATGCATCATCGCACTATTAATGTGTGGGCATTTTTGTTGTGAATAATCATTTCGAAAAAGTCATGGTGGAGTCAAACCAAACCTTGAGGTGTGTGATTTGCCACCCCACTTAACAATGCCATAATTCTAGCTTGACCACTACGTTTCAAAAGAAATTCATCACCTACAATCTATAGCATGGAATCATGTCCATGAAAAATCACATTGACAATGAGCATGGGGCAATGGTTTCTAGATACAAAAGACATTGCATAGAAGAAGCTAAATCTGCTGGCCTTGGACATGAGAAGAGCAAGAAGCTCAAGGGCGTTGCACCTTCCACCATCACCAAATATTTTGGAAGCTAGTAACCTTACAAGAATTTTGATCTAGCACAAATATGTTTCATTGAATACCTAGTGTTGTTTGTGGCAAAAGAGTATGAAGCTTTGTCTACAGTGGAGTGTTTTTGGCTCCGCCACTTGGTCATGAGACAAAATGGTAAAGTATGTTTCCCTATTCAAAAACAACTTGTGAAAGATCATATCCCTCTCATGCTTGCTAAGACTATGGATCATTATGTCCTTCCTACTTTGGCACAATGTGATATAGCCACTGTGACATTCAAGTTGTGGATGTTGCGAATGGGCTTTGGCACCTTTGCCCTAGTTGTGAACTTCTTGAATTAGGAATGGGTCCCTTGTCATGTTACGATTGGTTTGTTCAAGGCTCTAGACACAAGTGGAGCAACCTTGGTAGAGATAGTTAAACCTTTTTTGGTAAAGTTTGAGTTGACAAGCAAGGTAATTTGCTTGGCTACCCTAAATTCGTCCCTATTAAATGTTGTTTTTTGTGGGGTGTTTCAATTGGAAAAACCGTATTTAGGGGTGTGTTTTGGACATGTGATGTCCAAAGTGTGCCAATATGTTACTAATGAAGATGTGGTTTGTCAATGCATGAAAGAAGCCCAATCCGCCCCTTCAAAAAACCATCACATGGACGGAAAAAATCAGGCAAACGGAGGCAAGTGTGGGAAGTTGCATGTTGTGAAGTTGTTCTACCTCCATGAAAATTGAAGACACTTTTTAAAACTAAGTTTGCTTCAAAAATTGTTCTTTTTCAAAAGACATTGGAGTATGCCTATGCCATCACACTTTGTTATAGTCAACAATCTTTCCACCTACAAGCTCGAGTTACTTCTAGTCTAACGTGGGCAATAGCTGGAATAGTCATTGGCATTTAAAACCTAGTAGTTCATCAATGTGTTTTGAATAAAACCAGGGGGTATTGGTTGTTGCCTGATGCTTTGCATGTAACACTTTCCATTTGCTTGAAGCTTTAGAATGAATACAATTTATAGGTAGCTATTGTTCTGTCTTTGATGTGCGGGGAGTTGGATGTAGAACTTAAGATTTTGTATGTTTGAATGGCTCATGAGGCTATTCATGTTTTATAATCGTTTCTTGTTTTTTGTGATAAGTTTGATGCATCCATGGTTCACAATATGTTGGCATTCATGTTGGACCCTAGATTCAAGACCTTAAAATGTGTGACAAATTTAATTGGGAAGGACAAAGCTTAGGTTATTGTGAATGAATATGATTCAAAGATTTTGATTCCCATGTTGGTCGTGGTGTTCAAAAGCCTTAAACCTAGACTTGCAGAGACACCTCCTCCACAAACACATGTGGAAGATGAATTCTTATTTGGTGCTTTTACTTTTAGTGAAGAAGTTGATGAAAGTTTGTTGGAAATCTGAATTGTCTTTGTTTTGACAAGTTGTTATTCCAGAAGATGATTTGAAAAATCCTTTGGCTTGGTGGAAGAAACATGAGTGCCAATACCCACATGTGGGCTTCTTGGCACGACAAAGTCTTGGAATCCCAAGAAGTCAGATTGAGACCAAATGTATTTTCTCCATTGCTAGTGTATTGTTGATTAGGGTGACAACTTGGATGCCTTGGTCATGATTTGCAAAAACTGGTTGGATAATGCACGCACGGGTTGTCCTTTTACTTTTACTGAAAAATTTTTGGTAGATTATTTGTATTTAGAAGATGCACTTCTCAATGACCATGAGAACGAACTTTAAGAGAAGAGTAGTTTGAAGATAAGTGACACCATCCAAAGTTCCATGTAAGTTCACTCATATTGTATTCAATTTTGCTTCCTACATTAGCCCTAAATTTCTTTCATTGATTTAGTCTTGTAGAAATGATTTCTTATGTTTTGCCATTCAAGTTCAACACCCTAATCCTTAAATCATGAAATTTTTCTTTTTTTTCAATGTAGGTTCCATATGTGCTTTTGCTTCAAGTGTTTGAAATGTGGAACCATGGATGACTCCTTAAATTTTGAAACCCCAATTTTCAAGCTTAGATTTCAAAGTGGCAACAATGCTTTTGAGCTCTATGCAACTTTTAGGTTTAGTTTTGGCTTTTGACCTTTGATTTTGTGTGGAACATCATAAGATTTTCTTTTCAAGCTTGTTTGTGAAAATTACAAAGCTCATGAAGTCTATGCTCCAATTTGAGTTAAATTTAGATCCAGCAATTCAAAGCTCAAGTGGGTTCCAATTTCCAATTTGTCCAATTTCTATCTTCTAGGGCATGACTAGTTTTTGGAATGTTTATGTATGCTGAAATTAAAGGCAAAGCTAAGTGTGGATTGATCCAATCTATCCAATTTCTATCCTCCAAAGCATTACTGAGTTTTTGGTGAATTTTTCCAATACTTGGGCAATTTTGTTTGAGTTTATAAAAAGTCATTCATGAATATTCTAGCAATAAAAAACTCTCAAGAGCACCTCTAGGGGTATGATATTTGTTTCTTTCTTTTTTTGGATTTTTTATGTATGTGAAAAGGGAGAGCTTAAGTGTGGATCCAATCTATCTTCATCTTCCAGGGCCTTGTATGACTGTTCCCCCAAGGTTTGTGTTTGTGAAAATGCAAAACTCATATCCAAGTGTGCTTATTGTTTTTGATTGCATATTGTTGTGCACATATTCCATATACCATGTACCTAGTTGATACTTAGTATGTCCATGATATGAAACATTGACATATCCACATACTCATACCACTTTGAATAATCCTTAAATTTCATTGGTGTTGATACCCCCTGCTATGCATAATTCATATATCCTGTGCAATACCAGTACCTGCCTGGTATATAAATTCCAAATATTGGATGATACCAGCACCCGCCTGATATGTCTAAAATCCAATACCAGTCCAACACTGGTTTTTACCCTTGAAACTGGATACCCTCACAACATTGGTATATAGCTACCACATTCCAACCAAAATTAGACTTGGATCAAATAATTTTTTCTGGTGGCATATTTTTGCCATTTTTCAGAAATTATTTTGAAAAAATATATATCTTGTAATAAATTCTGCGTTTTTTTGAAAAAAAATTCCCAAAAAAGAAAATTTTATCAAAAAGAGCGCCAAAAGTCACCACAATTGCCTACAATATGAAAGGATGCTTAAGATTTTCTACTTTCATATTTTGAACATCGCCAAATTTGGCTAATATACGTTTGGATTAATTACCACCTAACCAACATCAAAAAATAAAATAAAATAAAATAAAATTGAAACTGACTGAAGTTATGTGAGACTTCACCTACAACAACTGAAAAGGAGTTAAAATTTGAAGGGACTATTGTATTGTGCACGTTGAGTGCCCATGAAAGCAAAATAAATAAATAAATAAATAAATAAAATCTTGAGGTGGGGGAAAAGAGAAATCGACCTCCCATACTTCCTTCCCTTTCCCTGCTCTTCGCATCCCTCCCCACCCCCGCCCCTTGTGGCCCCCCTTGCCTACGTGCCCACAAGCGAACCGTCGAACCTGACTCCACCTCCGACTGTCACGGAATCCAAAGGCGCAGAACCTCCCACGTTGCAAAGATTGGCCTGAAATAACGGTTAGGGGGGAAGAAGAAGAAGAAGAGGCGATGGCGGCGATGGCGAAGCGCAACAACAATGCGGACTCACTCCTGCTGCTGCAGCGACAAAAGGAGAAAGTAAACAAGAAGACGACGGATGCTGCCGTCATTGATTCCTTCATTTTCTCACTTTTTGTTGCAGAATTAACAAAAGTACAAAACAATATGATGCAAAAATTAGAAAACGATCAAGCGAAGTTCTAGGAATTGGGAGAAGAAAGAGGAGGAAGCTGCTGGTGCTGCAAAAGTAGGAGGAACTTAAGAGCACGAGAACGAACGAGGATGGCGGGATTGAAGGCGGGGGTGGTGGGACCGGGAGGAATTGAGAAAGTTAAGTTCACGGTGTCGGTACGCGGCCACCAGTGGAGCTCTGCACGTCACGTGCAGGAGACTCTGCAAGAATTTGCCAGAGTGATTCAGGTAAGTAGTTTTTTGTCTTGTTGTTGTGGTTGTTGTTAGAGGCTTCTGGTTCCAGATTCTGAACTTCTGCTTCAGCCCGGTTTCCTTGTTTGTTTTGGTTCCTCCCCCCTCTCTGCTGTTGAAAACTTGCTTGCGATTTTCTTCTGGAAAGGTCGTCGTCGGTTTTGCAAGAGTAACCAAATGCGTGCGAAATCCGATCTACACCTAGACGATACAATCACGTATGCTGAAAGTCTACGACGTGTAGAACTTCACAGGTTGAGGCCCAATGTGATCTGCTCTAGCCTGCCTTATTGTGAAGCTCTGTGCACGGAGATCGCGGATGCTAAAGGAACCGTGAAGCATGATGCACTGCTTCAGATATGTTGGAATTGAATCGTGTCGACTAGTGCATACTAATGTCGGCTACAGGTCGATCTGTTGCGGTTTCCAAAACTCAGATTAGCTTCTTCTTCTTCCCCTGATCGGTTTTTTTTTTGGTGGCAGAGAAATGCGCGCCGCCTGGACTTCATTGGCGGTGGTGACAGCATCCAGCGTTTGCAGCTGGCCAATGCTGATGGCTCGGAACCGGAGGAGCTTGATGTAGACGCAACACTGGAAGACGTCATCATCTGCATGGGCAACAAACACTTGGTTGCTATTGTCAACTCCAGCGCCCAGAGTCCTAGTACAGAGTGCAATGGACGTCCTCCGGACACTGAAAAGCTCGGTCCAGCCTCCCCGATGGCGCTAGCTGCAAGCTTGCATAAACCGAAAGCAAAGAACGATACTAGTACTCCGCCTCCAAGCAGCTATGCCGGCGGTCTTGCTACCACCCTTGCCGCTGCAGGTCTGACTGAAGATTATACCACAGAATCGCCGGGAGCGGCGGGACTCAAGCCTTTGCCGGTTCTGCTCCAGAATCACCGAAGCGTGCATTACAACCAAAGATGCGATCCAACTTTGAGAGGCCTGAAGATCACAATTCCTTCTTCTGACCCTAGCCCTGCAACTTTTCATGAGTCGGAGAGATGTGCATTCACGTCACAATCTGATTGTGCTTGTGAACGCCAAGTGGGAGGAGGACAGATTCCGCCAATGGCTTCAAGATCTAACAACTGCAATGGTGGTGGAATCGTCCTACATTGTGCCAAAGGCATGCACGGAGGAGGGGGTTCCATGTTCAATCCTGGTCCCACTCCAAGCCCAGCAGAGCTTGCTCAGTTTCTTGTCCGAGGCTCTGCCCTGCCTCACCGGATCAGCAGTGGTGGTGGTGGTAGCATGAATGGACCCATTATGCCTCTTTGCAACCGATCCCCACCAAATGTAGGTTTCCAATCTTTTGCTTCTGCACTTATGAGCCAACTGCCAGTGATGCCAAACTCTCACATGCAATGCCCAGCTGGCACACCTAATATTGCAATGCTGGCTCAGTTTTTAGCTTCACAGCTAAGAGCATTTGTACCAGTGACTGAAGGCACACACCCATCAGCTGCTTCTGCACCCATTTCCCCCAAAGATAGCAAAGTAGTTGCTCCAAGCAATGAAGTACTTCCAACTGCAAAACAAACTCCTCCTCCTCCTCAGACTGCTGGCCATGACAATTGTCCTGCAACCAGTCTTCCTGGATTTGGGTCACCAAAACTTGCAGCAGTTACCATGAAACTATCAATCAGTGAATCTCATGACAAGGATCGATCTTCTTCTTCAGCAAATGTAAATGCTGCAGCAGCACCATCCAGTGATGGCATTGATAGTGAGCAAATCAATGGCTGCTCAGACTTGATATTCCTGGTGAACCGAAGGAGCAAGACGGTAGATACTAGGCACTTGATTTCTCTTCTCTCTGAAATATTGTTTTCCTTTCATCAATACTTGCCTTCTGTTCAAAGGTTTGACCTTTGCATCTGGAAACAGTGGCCAGTCAACAGGATGCTTCAAATCACATGGTGAATCATTTTTTGATTTGTGACTTCTGATTGTATTACTAGGTTTTCTTTCTTATCTCTATCATCAGAACCTCTGCAGCAAATTTATGTTTCTCAATCATGTAAACATGGAAATTGCAGGGCCTTGGGACACATCATTTGAAAATGGCTGATCTGTCTACATATTTTCATCTTAGCGTTGTTGATGCTGCCAAGAAGCTTGGAGTTTCTCAAACAACATTAAAAAAAGCATGTAGGAAGTTTGGTCTCAAGCGCTGGCCTGGCCGCAAGGTACAATGACCTTGGGGGGCTGAAATGAACTCAGCAAAAGTTAAATCTGTTTCTGATTCTTGTTGTCCACATGATGTTGCCATCATCCCTTGGTCACATGTGTTCACTAACTATTTTCCAATAGGTCTGAACAGTTCTCTACATGAATAGCAGTAGAGAGGCTAGCATTCAGGATACTCAGGAATGAAGCCCTCCATTGTCTGCAATCCTCTTACAGTTAACATCAATCTGGACATGGTGTTATCAGGTGCGGAGCTTGGAGAGCACCATACATGGTCTGGAGCATACTATTGCAGTTGGACAAGGAGCTGGTATGGAAGAGTTAACTGAAGCTTACATGCGATCTGAAGTAACCAAATTGCAGCAAGAAATGGACCAACTTGTGCATGGAACTCCTGCTCAGGTAGTATCCTCTTACATTATCCTGCTTCATGTGATCAGTTTCCCCATTACATCAAGAGATGACCTCTTTCCTGCATCTGATTTTTGAGAGCTGGGTGAATGCAGGAAAATAGAATCAGTAGAATCTGCTTTGGTAGACTTTCATGCAGATTCTGCTCTCATACAGAATATGTATGTGCTATTTTCATGTAGAAGTTGGTTTCTGAAGTCATCACTTTGGACTTACAAAAATTTATGTCTGCTTGTTGTATGGTGGAGCAGCATTCTCCAGTGGTGAGAACAGCAGATCTGTACAAGCGTCTGTACTCACGGGGATGGCGGTCAAAGTATCACAGCCCCTGCAGCCGATTTGACCTTGATATCAACAATGCCAACAATGACAATGAGATCTCAGTTCTGTCCCACTCGACCAGAAAGGTCAGTGAAGCTATCAAGGTTGTGAGCTCAGGGTGCAAAGCTCAAGATGGAGGTTTGCAGACAAACGAACAAGATTCAAATGGCTATAAGCAAAACCCTGAAAATCCAAAGGAGGATTTGCAAGGTCTCACAACAAGTGTTGCTGCTGTTAAGGACACTGTACTCAATGAAAGCATTGAACAACCTCTCGCAAGAGAATCCACCAAAGATGCAAAAGTGGAAACAAGTGCTAAAAAAACACCAGCCATGGACCATGGTGTGCCACCCACCACTGTTATCTCCACCAGGACACTTCATAAAACTTGCTCAGACAGAGAGCAACCTCACACCCATGATGACAAAGAAAAATCCTTGGCTACAGAAAGAAGTCCAAAGAGGCCCAAGAGGGAGTGCAGGAATGCAAGTGAAGCAGGACGACCAGGTCTCAGATCAGGCACTTGTGCCTAACCTTGTATCCATCACACTCATTATCATCTATCTTGTGCTGTTTTATAGCTCATCATATAGGAGAAACTTTGCAGCTAATTTTACAGTTCTAAGACTGGATTGAGAAAGATTGCAGGGCTGAAGTTACCTGCAACTTTTACAATTCATCAATCATAAGAATATATAATAAATTGAGAAGTCAGAAGCACTGACTTGTCATCTCCAGTGACAAAAAATTCGTGCATCTAGAACTTTGTGGGAGGCAGAACTGTGAGGTGATGATGAACTCCATTGATGCAGAATAGTCCATCTCCATGGTTCATGAACAGCAGCACATAGGACAAATCAGACTGTGATGATGATGATCACCATCATCAAGTTTGGACAGAGCAACTTTTCATGCTCATCAGCCAGCGCTGAACAAGAGTCTTTCCTGTCCTCTGTATGCCACTTATGAACCCAATTAGTAAAGTTGAGAGCATTCCTTCCAAGCTGTCTCTATGGAGTGTGTTTGCCCCAGCTCTCATCTCTCTCTCACGCCAACCTTTGTTGTTGCTTATGTACACCAAACATTGCAGAGTTGAGAAGTGCAGTTGAGTCTCAAGTACAGCTTGAGTCTTTTGTCTGTCTGTAATGCTTACCAGCTGTGGCTGAGGATTCCTTGAATGGGACTTTCCTTGTCTATTGATACATATGTCACAAGCTCAAGAAGATTCTTGAAGGTTTTCTTCACAGCATGTGTACCCAAATTTTGCTGGAAATGAGCTGCTGAGTTCAATCCTGAAAAGGAGAGATACATCATGCTGCATTTGTGCTCAATCACACGAGTATCTTCAGCTGATGCTTGCAGCAAAATGTAAAAATTCACTAACATGTAACCTGCTATAAATTTGCTCAGAGATTTCATTCAAACACTCACCTTCTTGTTGTTGCTGAGAGATTCAATGTGACCATGATCCAATTCTTTGTTTCTTGTGACGGCTGACTTGCAACTGTTTCTTCACACTGGGAAGGATTTCTGCCTCCTGTTTTGGACATAGATGTTTTCTCTTCTCCCCCAAGGAACAGAAGATGGCAGGGTTGGATCATGTGCAAGGTGATCACCACTCCTTCCTCCAGAAATGCTGGCTTGATGAAACTGCAATTGCTGCAACATACAAAAGAATGATGAGCTTCCCCTCCACAATGCTATTACCTATTTACAATCCGAGCCACCACAATTGCTGCTGCGCTAAGGAAGGAATCTGCAGCAACTTTTCACCAACTGCAATTGCAGACGTGCGTCGGAGTCGGCAAGTTCTTTCGTGACCATGTCTTGGCTTCGTTCGGTTTTCGATCTTTCCCGCAACGAAAGATGCAGAGTCCGGAGGACTGCCCATCTGAAAGGAAGGATCGGCGTCTGCTTTTGGCTTGTCTTCGCGGACGTTTAGCGATCTGAATGTTCAAGTATACAAAACAGCAGTGCATTGCAAGATGATGCGTTTGCAATTTCCGTTTCCTCAGTAGTTTGTTGAGGATTCGTTGCAAGTCTGGTGTCGCTCTGTTCCCTTCTTGGCATCTTGGCCACTGCAGCAGATTGCGATACAACTACAAATGTCTCCAGCAATCTTGTCTTCGTCTCTCACGAAGATCATCCTCACCGTTGCTGCTATGGTGTTCTTATTCATTGTCGCGCTCGAAATGTACGCGCTTGCACCAGGTCTCCCTTCAGATTTCTCTTCCAATTCCGCTCTCCACCAGGAGGCCTCGTCCCGTCTTTCGAAAGAGACGGCCCCGGACGGCAGCTTGCACTTAGGTCTGTTCGGTGAGACGATGGTTGCAATGCTGGGGAGCACAGACTTGCCGTTCACGATCTTTGTTCCTTCTCAGGCTACGTTTCAGAAGTTCTTCAAAATGTTCCCTGAGCTCTCGGACGTGCAGGCTGAGAAGTCGTCGCTTGTTATTAGTGCGGACAACAATTCTGATGTCTATGCTGCTCTCTCCCGTGTCTTCAGTTTCAGTGCTATCCCGAAGCCCATCTTCTCTCACGACTTGTCGGAAGAGCAAGAGATAGAGGCCGAGGCTCTGTCAGGCTACAAGCTCTACCTTTCACGTGTGCCAGGCAAGGGAGTTCTTGTGAACAATCTTGTATGTGAGTTCACAGATCTGAGAAGAGGTCGTGTTGTCATGCATGTGGTGAATGGGGTGCTCTTGGATCCGGCGTTTAGGCGATCCATGGCATTCCAGAATGAAGCATTGGACGATGGAAACAGAGAAGGAGACGGTGGCTGAAGTCTGCAGCTTATGACATTTTATCTAGGTGCATATAAGAAGAAGTTTGTCTTCTTAACGTCAATCATTTCAGCCATCCCATGGCAGTATATATATATTCATTGGAATGCCATATCCATCACAATATTGAGACTCTCCACAGTTGAAATGGGGAGATGCAGAGATGGTGCAGATTCAGCACAGCCTTTGAAGTCATCTCTGTCAACAGTCTGGTAGTGGGTGCAGAAGAGATGCTGGAAATGAAGGTTTTATGATTGTCTGCCAACTGCAGAGCTGTGAAAATGGCCAATACAATCTTGCTGGAGATTTGCAATTTTGAGTGGGGAAAGGAATCCTCATTTGAGATGCCTGCTTGATATGGAAATTGATCAGTTTGTCCTTTTGATGAGAAGAGCTGATGATTTGCGAACTTTAAGATGTGCGTGTCATACAAGATCGTTGTCTTGAGAAGACAAGAAAATCCTGTGTCATCTCTGGCATTGCAATTAGTGTCTGAGCATAGCTACTAGGGAAATGGGAAGATTTATTGGTTGGGACTTCTCAGCCTGAAGATGCTTTCAGTGCTGTATTATGCACATCAGTTTGTGTATTGATCAGTTTGTCCTTTTAATGAGAAGACCTGATGATTTGCAAACTTTAAGATGTGGATGGTTGTACAAGATTATTGTCTTGAGAAGAGAAGAAATCCTGTGTAGTCTCTGGCATTGCAATTAGTGTCTGAGCATAGCTTCTAGGTACATGGGAAGATTTATTGGTTGCTACTTCTCATCCTGAGGATGCTTTCAGTGCTGTATTGTGCACATCAATTGTTTCAAAGAGATCTAAATTACTATTGCGGCAGATTTGCTTATTGCTTGTGGTCAAATCTTTTGGGCCTTCTTTTGTTTTGTTTTGGTAACTCTGGCAACAGGCTTACCCCTAACCACCAGGGTAGCTTGCTGTCCTCACAGAGCATGAGGAGAAGGGAGTCCAGTCTGGGATTTGAAATCCCAGAAGGGGGTGCTTTGGGCCCTTTTGACTGCCAAAGTTGACTAAGCTTTTGTTGCTTCCAATTATGTATCTGGATGCAAGTCAGTGACAAAGGTTTGCATTTGTGCATCCCATGTACAAATTTGAACTAATGTGTGATTTGACAGCTCTTGTGTGAATTATCTTTGCCTCTTGCATTGTGGTATCTATCTTCCTGCTGACAACTTTTCTTTCAAGAATGAGAAGATGGTATCTAATGCATATGGATTGTGTTATGAATACTTCTAGTTTATATGTAGTTGGAGATCATGGTATGAAGACACAAGGCAACAAGCGACTTGATGATTGAAGCTGATAAAGTAAAACTTCCACTCAAGCATCTGCTTAAGGCATTCCTTACCTTGAATTTGAAGAGACTTGAGAGGCTTGTGATATCTGATTTACTGATTTTGATATGTTGGCTTATGGCATTGTTTACCTTGAATGTGAAGAGACTTGAGAGGCTTGGGATACCTTATTTACTGATTTGGATATGTTGGCTTATGGCATTGTTAACCTTGAATGTGAAGAGACTTGAGAGGCTTGCAATACCTAATTTACTGATTTGGATGTGTTGGCTTAAGGCATTGTTTACTTTGAAAGCCGAGAGACTTGAGAGGCTTGTGAGACCTGATTTACTGATTTGGATGTGTTTTTACAGATGAAGGGCAGATGATGCTGAAGTCTTTCATATGAAGCTTTCATTTCTCAAGGTGTTTCGCAATCAAGTTCAGCCATGAAACTTAGATAGAGGTGAAAACTCAAGGGTTTTTTCTTTTTCCTTCAAGCAGCAGTGGTGAACTCAATCTGCTCTTGGGGTTTGGACTTTAGGTTTCAAATCAATTTTCAGCTATGGAAATATGGAAGGGTTGAACTGGACATTTGTAGATCCTCTACTTGCACTAGGTTTTGGAATCTTCAAACCTATGTCAAGCATTTCTGGTCTTCGGAAGTAATGGCCACTTCTTGCAGCAAACCAAATACAAGACTTCTGTTAACCACTTAGATCAATTCAACTACTTTCAGAAATTGCTCAGAACAAGCTGAAAATGGACTATCACAAAAGCAAGATAGACACAAAGAGATCAATTTAACTACCTTCAGAAATTACTTAGAACAAGCTGAAAAGCAACCATCACAAAAGGGAGATAAAAAAAAGTTACAATTTTGATTGATGCACAAAAAAACAAGGTTTGATGGTGGTGTTATTGGTTTGGAGCTTCATGGAGTGGGATGTTCCTTCCAAAACCATAATACAGATGCTCTAAAAGAGAGGAAGTGCTTCCTTTCGGAACCAGTAGTCTTGACTAGTGAGCTTTTCATCATACTTTTTATTGGCGATGATGTCTGTCACTTCCTCCATGTACGCACCACTTTGAATGCAGTCAAATGTACGGAGGTCTAACCGTGTATAATTGTAGACATCATGGAACATGTACACGCGGGTGAAATGTCCTACTTCTTTCATTAAGTGATACATGAAGTCTCTCTTGGTTGGATCATTCTGTGTTTTCACTTCTATAAGCACATTATGGACGTTATGGTCTTTGAACACACTTTTGGAGCCCTGAATCACAAATTCTTCATAACCTTCAGTGTCGATCTTCAAAAGAAGAATATCCTCCTTAACAACTGCATCCAGCTGAATCAGTTCCACAATTTGTTTTTTGACTTTCTCTTTTTGCATTCCCAGCAAATGTTCTAGTCCAGTCAAGTTGACCTTATCTGTGCTCACACGGCCTCCTCCCCATCCCACATCCTCAATGAATTCGACTTCTTTTCCCTGTGCACCAAACTCAACAATTTCAAACTTATGGTTATCTACAGGTCAATAGTAAATGCATAAATTCACATACTAATAAACCCTATGTTGTAAGCATTCAAAATATAGTGCTTAATGTTGACATACATTGTAGACTTTTTTGAAAATTTATTATGATGATCAACTCACTTGATGGAAAATATGGTGCTAATGGATGGGTAGTATTTGTATCAGTCTACCTCTTCACCAATGGCCATTGGGTAAACTTTCCAAAGAGTGTGATTTGGATCAAGAAGAGCGGCAGTGGCTTCAAGGTATTGCCTTGGGTGCTTATTTGGTTCAAAGGATGCCACTTTACATCCTAATGCAGCAGCATATGCAGAAAAGTAACCCATATTGGCACCAACATCTACCACAAGAGGACCTCTATTGCATTGTCCATCACCAAGAATGTACTTGAAAATCATGGTAAGCACAGGTGCAAAGTAGCCCAAAGGCCGAATGAAAGTACAAACATCACATCTTTCACAACCATCACAAACAAACATTGGAAAGTTGGGCTCTGTCTGGGTGTCCACTACGTTGAGAGATCCACTGCGATTGAATTCAGCAGTGGTATCAAAAATGTCATGAAGGACATCCACCAATTTACGCTGGTCATGTAGGCTGGTAGACTTGTCATCTTGGTTGTCAACTGTTCACAATCCTCAAACAAAAATCAAATATGACTTCAAATACAATGTACATGGATGAAGTGGTTAATGACAAAAAGCCAGATGTCTGTTATGATAATTCAGCATCTTGGTTGTCAACTGTTCACAATCCTCAAAGAAAATCCAATAGGAATTCAAATAACATGTATGTGGATGAAGTGGTTAATATTCACAAAAACCAGATGTCCCACTTCAGTTAATCAGACCACCTAATCAATCTCCTTTCCTTCGCATTCATTTCTTTTCACCAATTCTATTGAACTAACTTTTTCTCAGCCATTTCCGTTGACAGCTGAACATTTTCCTACTATTCTAACCTGAACAGTTAATTTAAAATTTAGTTAATCCAATTTAGCTTGATCTATTAGAACAGATTGGTAAATTTAGCTTGATCTATTAGGGTTAACCAATTTTAGTGTTTAATAATGACCATTTTTAATCAAACAAATTAATCTGGATCTACCAAGGGTTATCCAATTGTTACTCATGTGGTGTCATCCATTACATATTCCTTACTCAAATTGACAATCACCGAAAGGTCCATGTGCCCACCAATCCTTAGTTAAATTGTTAGATTTTCAAAAACAAAATGGGAAGATCATTCATCCAAAGCAACCAAAACAAAAAAACATCCTAGGGTATGTTTCATTCTGTTAACAATTATCGAAATTGATGTAAACTATGGATTCTTGATTCTTCCATACTTGTCCCCCACAACTCCTTGACACATTAATTTCAAAACTCACAGTAAGTAGACTAGGTAGTCAGATATTTTACTAAAATATCATTTATTATTATCATATATTACTTTAGAATCCCAAAATACCAAACCAAAATTCACCACTCATTTGAACTACAGTTGTACAAGTCTTGCAAGTCGAAGAGTCTTCAGATTTTTGAATGGCTAGATCTTGTCTAGTAGATAGTTGATCTTAGATGCTTTGGACAGATAGAGAAACGCTTTTCCAATGTGTTGAAAATTCATTAAATTAGTTTTTAAAATTTTAAATCATTGATTAAAATTATTCTTAAATTTTATTAATTGAAAATTTGTGGCATGAATTTTAAACTTCCAACTTTTAAATGCTACTTCAGACCAACCAATTTAGAACTTATCTCATGACACAGAGAAAGAAAACCTTGTTGGCACATGACCTCAAAAATAATTGGGCTCAGGTCAAATATATTGTTTGATTTGTGGGAGTTTTCAGTTATAAAAAATAGGAAAATCTAACCATCTAGAAAAATTGCTAGTTATGTTTTCTACCAACCATGGATTTGTGGTTTACACTTCTCCATGAATGCACACATTGTTGAACTTACAACTATTTTATGCTTTGTTTAAAGCATATATTGGCTTGACAACCTAGCCATGCACCAATTAGCCTTCATGCTATGACCAAATAGAGGCAATGATAGCACACTATTGGCTTCAGCAAAAAGAGATGGCAATGTTCAAAGAATTAAGCAAAGTAAAACCAAAAGAAATGAAGTGCAAAAGAAGATGTTTCAGAGGTGTACTATAGTATGTGTTTAAAACTTAAAACAGTTTCAAAATAAAGTCCTTTAAGTTTCCAACCCATTCTTCCTCTACTGAAAAAGTGGTTCAAACTTCATGTGCCACCTTTTTCCAGGATTCAAAACAATGGATCTCTCAATTATGTTTTGGCTCTATGTATTCCAAAAAAAAAATTCATGGGATCAAATTCCAACTTTGAGGATTAAACAAGCTTGGGTCACAATTTTCTATGGTTGTTTGGTAACACAAATTTGCAACCTCTAAGACTTGATAGCACCAAAAAATCTTGATTTCAATGCGATTCATGTATATTTAAACATTGAAATTATGAGAGGAAAATAACATGACCTCATTTGATGTGTTTGAAATCCTTTTCCCTATGCAATAAATAATGCCTTCATTTTGAGGTGGGGATTTATGTGTGTTTGTAAAGTTGTCACACATTTTATGATTATTTCCAATTAGTAGAGAGCTATCGTGAATGTTGGTTATGTAGCATTGTGTATTATTGTTCTTAAATGTGGTGTATAACTTTCACAATGAACTCTTGAACTTGAAATCTTCACAATGTAACACTTAAAAGTTAACTAATTTCATTTCAAATTGTAGTTCAAGCATGAATATTTTTATGTCTTCAATTTGGCACTATTATCATAGGTTCAACAATTTGTCATTTGGTATATCTTCTAATGCCCAAAAGCTAAAACCAAGCTATAAACACAATTTATCACTTTAACATTCAATGCAAACAATGAACATTAGAAGAAATGTTTTTACCCAAATGAAATGATCAAGCATTCTTTCTAATCTAAAATGATTTGGGTTCAACCAACCAACAACTTGACATTGTTTTGTCTCTTGAATTCAATTACATTTTCAATATTCAAATTTCAACTAACAAATGAATAAATGCATCAAAATGGACATTGCTTTCAAAAGAGTAGTTTAAAGAATACACACCATTCAATTTGTGAAGGCGATTTTGATCAATTGATGTATCATAGTTTGGCAAGAAAGTTGAGCTACCATCATACACAAACAAATGTAATTGTGAGCACATAACATGTGAAATATTTTTGAGAAAATTAAGCATTGAGATCCAAGGAAGTTTGACAAGCACATAACCATGTTGGACAATACACAAGTTGCTTAACTTCTCATTCAAGTCTAATTTGTCAATTTCATATCATCTTGCATCGAAATACAACAATTAATCATAAAATTCTTGAACTTACCGAAATGGTATCAATAAAATTGTCACAATGACAACTATGATCAAGTACTGACACATTGTCCCCTTATAGCATTGGAAGCTAGAAACTCCTCTTGAAATATCTTGCCTTTGATTTTTAATGGCAACTCTATAACTAGTATTTGGTTCCATCTTGAATTTTGAGCATGTCCAACTTCCTCACTTACCTTTTTCACTATTTATGTTAAGATCGATTGTGGACAAAGGTTTAACATGCCATGTTTGCCAAACATGTTTTACATGTATTGTATGAAATGTGCAATTCTTATTAAATGGACTATGTGCACGTGATTCAATTTGAAAACCAAACAATAATTTTTATACATTATGTGACTTTTGTTAGGTGCACTAACTTTCTAAAGGTTGAAATGTTATTTTATGCATTAAAGTATTACATTTGAATTTGCATTTGTCGAAGTTATTACATGACTGGGATCTTATCATCAGTTACATTTTGTGCCTTGAGTGTGTGTAACCAAAATTAGGGCAAAATCAAGGAAACAAGCCAAAAATAAACTTCAAACATCAAGAAAATGAAACACTCACTAAATTGAAGAGGAGAAGGCTTGGAAATCAATTGTCCAAGGTAGTTTGAAAACTCCCAAGTTGACACACCCTCAAACTCTTGACGAAATAATGTAAAAAGAAAAGAATTAGGGCACGTTCCTTAACTCACAGCATTTTGAAGGTAGGAGGGCATGCTAGAGCTCTGAAATGGGACTAAGACGAATTCACAAACAAGAATTCATGATGAAATCAACATGCACAACTAAGAAAAGAGGGCAATTATTGCAAGTTGAATGAAAGTGATGTGATAGACTTAATAAGGACAACCTCAAGCACAAGCTTTACACGACCCACAACCTTTGGGAGGAAGCATCATTCCCTTCCCTATAGTATACTTTGTGCCTCTCCATGGGAACTACATCCAAATGTCATTTTTCCTCGGGACTCCAAAGTGAAAGTCCCAAAATTAAGATTCTTACTGTCACAAAACTTTGAATGTTCATATCTTTTTCAAATCAAGTCTATTTTGAAAAGAGTGAAGGGAATATCTTATAGCCCTCTAATGGTGTATAACACGCCCCAATTGGAGTTCATTTGACCGCTACGTTCAAAAAGTTTGTGGTCAGGAGTCAAATTCCCAATTTGACCCCCGTGCTTTCTTTTGATCATAACTCATGCAAATAAGGTCTAAATGAACCATGCAAAAGCACTTTGAACATTTATGTTTCAAGACCTTTCTAATGGTGTCATAGGGGCCCAATTTGGTGTTTTTTTTCCTTTCCAACCAAGCCTTCGAACATTTGTAATTTTCACAAGAGTGTAACTCCCAAAATGAGAGTGCACTTAAGATTCATTGGGTTCCATCCCTTGAATTCTCCCCCATTTATGAAAGTGTGTTTCACACTTAAACACATTCTTTTGGCCTCATGGGCCCTTGCATTTCACACTTAGTTATGAACCCAATGTTAAGGTTGTGACAGAAGTTACATTTTCACTTTGAAAATTGGGATTCCTAAATCTTGGGGTCAAGGTTTGGAAAGCCATATCATGTCCAAATCAAATGATTATCAACACATTGAAAACCTTTTTTTTAAATTGTGACAAAATGAGCTCCAATTTTCAAAACAATTTTTTTTGAAAAAGTTATGTCCATTCAAAAATTCAAAACATAAGTACAATATACTAAAGTGACCTTCTTTGTATATTTATGCAACTGTGGTGACCCAAAAGTGCAATGCAACTTGTTGGTTCATGTCTTAATCATCTCCCAATTCTTGCAATTTAATTTTAATCACATTTGGAATTAATCAAGAAATGTGCCTTTACAAGTTTTTAAAATTTCCATTGATATTGAAATTAAAAATTTATCATTAATACCAAACAAATTTTGTTATACATTATTTGAACTTCATTACTTACATTTAATGTCATAAAGGTCTAAATGAATTATTTTACACTTGAATTTGCAATTGTTCAAGTTATTACATGATTGGGTTGCCTTTAGTGCCACCACTATATGTCGATTGAATACCTTTTGAACATATACCAAATATTACTTGTAAATAGTTGTTATCCCAATCAATAAATGTTGTTTTGTATATCTTTTAGGTTTTCATTATTGGTTCATACTTTACAACTTTTTGAGCTACAAATTAGCAATATTGTGAACAATATAACTAGCAAAAAAATCTTGCAATATCAAATGTCATATTCATTATTCCATTTATCTTGAGATTTTTGAAAAAGATGTTTTGGTATGCGTTGAACACAATCTTTTACCATTTTAAATGCCATAAAATTAATTTAATATTTGACTATCATCAAAGATGTTAGATTATTAAAAATTAGATTTGAAATAGGTTATAACACTTCCTCTATTTTCATCCATGGACAGTTCAAATTCCAAATAAAAGCATTATCCATTATGTTATTTGAATTTAAATTGAAACTACAAGGAAAGATTGTTAAACAAAAACATTGAAATTCTTTTTTATTTAGGATTTTATGTTGGCATATTTACAAATATAGGACATTTGAAGCCTAAACGTAAGACCTTATGTCATTTTATGTAAGGAATGCAATTGTAACCCCACAAATTACGTAAAAAGTATCACACCCCCTCACCTTAGAAACATTTGTTTGTAACGTCCATAATTTGTATAGATGTACCCACAAATTTACTTGGAATAATGCAATTAACTAAAGACTACCAAAATTATTTGTATTAAGAAAAAACAAGAAAAGGAACAAAACTAAAAAGAGAGAATTAAGGATCATTAATGATTTCAACTTTCAAGTACAAGAAAACAACCAATTATTGTTGAGGCAATCAATTGTTTCGATGAAAAAGTTGTTTTTAAAAAGCTCACATGAACTAATGCAATGTGAATTACATTATTTCCCCTTGAATTTATTTCAAGAAACAAGGAAAAAATGTGCATATTCCAAATCTTATTTTCAAAAGAAACCCAACAAAAACAAAGGTAAAATTTAATCTCTTTGATAAGGAATTATTTTGTCAATCAAGTATGCAATGCTTTTTTTTTCCTTTCTTGGGATGTAACTAAAGTGACAATTATCCATGACACACCACTCAAAAGCACCCAAAAAAATAATTAACAATAATAAATAAATAATAAAAAATAAATAACATACTAATGAAAGACACAAAATAAAACAAGGGGACACCTCAAAAGAGCCCAAAGTAGCAATCTAGGACCTAAGACCTTTGCTAGTTGCATGAAGCATATTAGACAAGGAGATGGGCGGGAAACCGGAAAAAGCACCCAATATAATTTTTTCGGGAGAAGGAGGGGGCAGGGGGCACTTGGGGAAGCCTTTGGAAAAATTCAGTTGGGATTCACCAATAACTGAGTCATAAATGGGGTTTTCAATGGATGGTACACTGAAGGTAAAACCTTCAGTTGTGGTTCATCCATAAGTTAGCCATAAATAAGGTTTTCAATGGATGGTGCACTTATTTTAGAACCTTCAGTTGTCGTTCATCTAAAATGAGTCATAAATAGGGTTTTCAACGGATGGTACACTGAAAGTAGAGAACCTTCAGTTGTGGTTCATAACTGTGTGTTTTCAATGGATGGTGCACAGATGGATGATGTGCTTATACTTGATAAAAAAATGGAACGTTCTCACGTTCATCAATGGTGGCACTTCTTGTGTGTACCAGCAAGCCCACCGTATTTACACCTTCCCGCGCGCCCCGGACCAGAGTGCACCAGCCCCCATGACTGTGCCAGTTGGCCGTTCTGTCCATAGGATGGCCTCTGTTTTTCATCTGCCCCTTCACCCTATGTTAACCAACATTCTACCACAGTCAATTTTTTTGCCTGCTGACCTTCGACCCTTTTTTTTGGGCCAATTTTTTCGCAACCCTGACCTCCATACTACCCTACCAACCTACCTACTCTATTGACCTACCTCTTAGCCCTACCTACCAGCTAACAACCCAATCCATGACATGCCCTCTTTATCTTTTCCCAGCAAAACCTCTATCTCCTGGCAAAACCTATATTTCTTCTTGGCTAAAGTTTTTTCTCTTGACAAAACCTATATCTCTTCTTGGCTAAACTTTCTTCTCTTGGAAAAACATATATTTATTCTTGGCTTAACTTCTAACTCTTGGCAAAACGTACATCTCTCATTGGCTAAGCTTTTTTCTTGGAAAAACTTATATATCTTCTTGGCTAAACTTCCAACTTTTGACAAAACCTATATCTTTTCTTAGTTAATTGTTTCTCTCTTGGCAAAACCTATATTTTTTCTTGGCTAAAGTTTTATGTCTTGGCAAAACCCATATCTCTTTTTCGCTAAACTTTTCTCTCTTGGCAAAACCTATATTTTTTCTTGGTTAAAGTTTTATCTTTTAACTAAACCTATATCTCTTCTTGGTTAAACTTTTATCTTTTGGCAAAACCTATATCTATTTTTTATTAAACTTCTAACTTTTGGCAAAACCTATACCTTTTCTTTATTAAACCTTGACCTATGAACAAAACATTTTTATTTGTTGGCTAAACTCCTATCTCCCAACAATTTTTTTATACATGTTTTGGCTAAACATATACCTTTCAACTAAACATTTATCTATTTTTGGCTAAACCCCTATCACTTAGCATAATCTCTCTATGTATTAGGTAAACCTTTACCTTTCAACAAAACCTTTCTATATTTGGCTAAACTTATATTTATTGGCAAAACCTCTCTATTTTTTAATTAAACTTTTATTTTTCTAGAGGGAAAAGAAATAATAATGGAATCCACAAGGTGTAAAATGAACTTTAGTCTATTTTTTATAGAAATCAATCAAGGACATAAAAAATAATGTTGATTTTAATTAGAAAAAATAACTAAAAAGGTAAAAAAACATATAATTTTTTTCTTGTATTTTTAACGATTATCTAATTCAATCATTTAAATCATCAGAAAATTAATGTACAACATATGGTTTTTATAAGGGGGTTAAATTTACATATATAAAGGTCGAAGGTTTAGGTTTTGGGCATTACAATACTCATGTCAACCTATGGAATACTTGTTGTATTCCATAGGTTGACGTGAGTATTGTAATGCCCAAAATCTAAACCTTCAACCTCTATATATGTGACTTATGTACAAGGTTTTTTTTTTTTTCACCAAATACATTTGTTGCACATGTTAATGAATTTAAGACTTTCATCATAACTCCATGTTGCATTACCTACATCCATTAAAGGAAGTCTTCATTATGAAAACAACAAAAAATATAATACATGTATCAAAATGGCAAATCCCTTGTTGAAAGTGTTATGGGATGGGCAATACTTTCATATATCACAAAACAAAGTCATCATGTCCCATGTAATGTGTGAAATTTTATACAATATTAGAATGCATGCCCACTAACCTATAACTATTGTATATTAATTGTTTGAAATAATATGGTGTGTTATGAATTGGGCGGTTAATTGTCAAGTTGTACATGTTCATTGTTTAAAGTTAAGGCCATTAACACATATTATGGTAATATGTGTCCTCTTTAAATAAACAGAAATTGATATGGGAAAAAAATATAAGTGGAACTATATTGTCTTTTTCTACTCATGAACCATCTTCCTACAGATATTTGCGTGTTCTACCATGATCTCATGCCAATCTTTCATCTGGTGCATTGAATTGCCTAGGCCATCATTGATGTGATGAAACACCATGCCTAGATGCATGGTCCCATTCACTTTAGGTGAATACTTAAAACATTTGATGCAACCACACACAATAATGATGTGGCATGGTCAATGAGTTAAATCCCATGCCTTCTTTTACTTCGTTGATGATTTCTTGCACTACATCATCCATTTGGGTAGGGGCTCTTTTAGTGGGGGTGTTTGAAATCAAAGGTTGGTTGTGAGCATTTTCTCCTTCAACATTGGGGGAAGTATCATCCAATGTTAAGAGCTCACCCACGTTGACAACCCATGGTTTTTCAATATCATCTTCATTGGGCTCTTCATCATCGGACTCATTGTCATAAAAGTGTAAATATGTAAAGTTTCCAAACATGGCAACAAAACCTTCACAATTGGATCCACACCATGTCCCACAATATTGAATAATATTTTTTTTAGTGATATTGGTACACAAAAGAAGAATAACAACTTGGTGCTTGTGTAAATTTCCATGCAACGCCCATTCACATGTGCAACAAACATATTTGGTGAAAAGAAGCAAAACCTTGTATGTCACATTTGGACATTGTTGGTTCTGCACCATACATGCATGGTCAATTTCATTAGAGTCATCCATCCATGGGTGACATGGGTGTGGGGGATCAATGTGGCCTTTTCAACACTTATTTTCACAACGCACTCCATAACCTTGTATTTTATAAACTCACACTTCTTCATCTTGGTCATGTGGATGTAGTGTTTTACAACCATTGTTGTGAGCCTCCACACTAACCAATCAATCCACTGACCTTGCAACCTTTTTTTCTCCATGGACAATCAACATTTCAATGCCCCATGGTAAGATTCAATGGATGTTTGTGTGTTTTGGTTTGAATCTGGCACTCATCGAACCCCCACCATCCACAAATCTATAGCAACATGCATAATGCCCGCATTGAAGTTTTTACCCTGATTTAAATGTGCACAAATAATTTGGAATATGCACAACATAATGGAACAACAACAATGGATTAAAAGCTAAATCGCATGCCAAGTTCAAAATAATATGTTTAAAAGTATTGAATCCATAATTCACTAGGCAAATGTTAAATGAAAAATTACGAGCACTATAATGAAATTGAAGGTTTCCACTTGGGCATCTTCCCTTGAAACTTTAATTTGTTTTCAAAGGACTTAATCACTTCACTAAATTATTACGTGTTTGACAACTTATAATGATCCATGCAATCGGCATTCCAATGTGATGTACATCAAACACCATCAATGTGAACAAATGGAATTTCACATCATTGGTGCTAAAGGTGGCATCCATTGAGACCATATCACTTAATGAAACCATAGATTGCAATTGTGATGGAGCTTGGATCCCTATTGTGAATGGGACCTTAATTCCATTAACTTCACCAACATCTTGGAAATAAAACACATCATTCAAATGATTAAATGCCCATGTGCGTGTGAAAATGGCCAAGTTTTTGTGTAAACACCAACTCTCTTTCTTGTGTTTGCAATCCAAGTAGGCAATGTCTTGTTGTTTAACACAAGAAAAAAACTTGGGTTTCTCCACTACCACCCATTACAACTACTTGTCCAATTTGACCATTATTTGATTTATTATCATTGTGCACAAATAGCACGTGAAATTGTTTACTAATTATTTGTGCATAATTTCCATAGTGAAAACAATGACTACTTTGTTCACTAGCATTGCATTTTTTCTTCAATGTTGAATTTTATAATAATGGAAATTTTTTCGACATGGAAAATATTTCAACCTTAGACTCCTTACAAGAGGGGTAATATTGTTTAGTCATTCTTTTAACAACTTTTCAACTATTAACATTTAGCATAAGTTGAATCAAGGTTTGATAACAAGTAAATAATGTTACTCATAAGTTGCACCTTGCACTTACACAGAAATTCACCTTATTTTATTTTTTAATAATTTCAAATTGTTGATATGGAAATTAAAGTAACATTTAACTTTATTTACACATTACACTATAATGGTTAATGATCTTTTTGACATCTCTTCAACTATCAACATGGTACATGAGTTGAATTATACACTTGTATCATGTTGAAACCCTTTAAGGGTGTTTTCTGTTCTATGTGGTTTATTTTTGTTATCTCAAATTTACAACTTTGGTTTATTGATTTGCATCAACAAGTTGTTCCAATTTTGAACATTAGAAAAACATAAGAAGTATCTTAGTTTCTTGCTTATGCATTAAGAAAAATAATCTCAAGTTAACATTCTCCAAAATAGAAAGGAAAAAATGTTCAAGAAAATCTCCATCAATCTTGATTTAGAAATCCCCAAAAAGTCTCCAAGAGTTACACACAAAATTATATATGGAAAGGTATTCTTTTTTTTAATTTTCAAGTCCTCCTAATTATATTGACTCATAGTGTTGTTATAACTTAAACAATCACTAGCCAATATAACTTCAAAAATTAAAACAACAAGCTATTGGTCACAAGTTCAAATTTTCATGTTCTATTAACTAATTAGTTATTACATTGTCTGGTTGCTAGTTCTTGTAACGAATTAGTTATCCTTTGAACATGTTAATCAAATTATTAAAATATCCTCAATCAAAATGTCTTACAAGTTATTGGTTAAGTAGACCAGTTATTATATATACAAAAAAATTGGGTTAACATTAACCCCCCTTGAAATCTAGATTTCGTCCTTGAAATTAGTTACCTAGAACCATCTATTTAACTCTTGCAACTAGATCATCAACAAGTTCACACAAAGGAATTAGTTGAGGATATGGTCTCTCCATAACATGTGTATCCTTTAATATTGTATTAGGAGTTCTAAAAATTTCAAAAGCATGAATAACACTATCAATCAAGGTAACCTCTACACTTGCTCTAATCCTTGGTAAAGTTAATGGTATAGGTTTTGGAATGATAGGTTCTTTCAAGATTTCTACCTGAATGCTAGAAACAACAACAGGTACTTCCATAGGTTCTGTGGGTAAAAGTAAGGTATAAAGAACAATAGCTAGTTATACTCCTTCCTTGATGGGTTCAAGTTCTTTAGTGGTGGTAACAACAGGTTCATTCCAAGAACTTGTAGCCACAGTAGATGATCACATAGGTGAACTTTTTTGAAAAACATTAATAGGTATCTCAACGAGTTTGTTAATGAGCCCATCATACTTGTAGCCCTCAAAATGTAACCGATATGCAACCAATTCATGAAAATAGGCCTCTTCATTTGCATGAGCAATGTCCAGACTTTCTTGAATCTATTTTTCAGTGATCTCCTACACCATCTACCACCATTCCTTCCACTTTGGGTTTTTTTCAACCAATGTTTAGTTTTGCACCTTGAGCAAGGCATTATTTAGAAGTAATTTTTCAAACTCCTTCAACTGGTTATCCATGTAAGTAAGTTGAAAGACTTTGCCAGGTGATTTGCAAAGTGTTTCCAATTCACCCTTTAATTATTGAATTTGCACCCAAAGTTTGTGGGTATGATTCTCTATTTCAATTGACTTCTGTCAACTGCTTTCTTTGTTGCAAAAAAGTATATTCCAACTCCAACATAGTCTTTTCCTATCATACACTAATGGCCTTCAATTTATCATAATCCCTTGTTAACCAATCAAAATCAGTCTTCAAGGTCTTAAGGTCATTATACGTTTTGAAATGGCTTTGGGTTCGCTCATTATACTTAGACTGTAAGGTTTCAACTTTCTTGGTTATTCTTTCAACTTCAATTCCTTTGGCAACTAAGTGTTTATTTTTTGCTTGATGTTTAAGGAGCTAAGTTTTTACAATAACTAATTCTTTATCTTTGTTCTACAAGGTTTGCTTGTGATTAACCAATTTAAAACAATGGGGTTGTAACTGGTTATTTGTATCTTTTAACAAGTTTTTAGTAATATTGTATTTGGATCTCAGGTTAGTTAAACTATCTACTATCTGAAGCCATGTCTGAACAATCAAGGCTACATGCTCAAAGAAAAAGATAACTTGTTTCAGGCTTTCATGTTGGGCATAAGCTATTAATGTCTCAAGAAAAACATAAACATGTTTAACTTGGTCTATCTCAACAAGGTTAAACTGAACTGGTTGAACCAATTCTACACATGTTAACAATGGGTTATTAACTTATTCTATAGGAGTAAAAGTTTCTTGAACAAGTAAAGGTTTCTAATTGGGTATTTATTCAGAATTAGGTTCACTTTGTTCCTCCATGAACTAGTCACTCTTCGTCTTGATCAACTCATTATCTTGTTGCATGGTGATATCAGTTTCCATGTCCTCATCGCCTCCCTCCATCACCATATATAATTCGTTGATGGGTACGAGGTTTTTTTTTTGGTGGTGAACTAGTTGGTTATGGACTCAATTAGTCTTTGGGTGTTGATGGTTCAATTCATACCTTCACCCATTGTGACTATCGAATTAGTTGTGGCCATATGTTGGTTGAGTGTATTGATCATCGCTCACTTATAAATAGTTGGGTATTTGCAAGCTAGAGTGGATCATTTTTGACCAATTTTCTGAATCCTTAAAAGTATGTCTTGTAGTGTATTATTTACAAGCTAAATTTTTTTAAGTTATAAACTTGTAAAATGTTCATCTTTTTCAAAAAGAAATGACACATGACCATGTAAAACCTCATAGGCTATAATGCTTGTGAATTTTTTTTTACTAATTCATAAAAATGTAATAATGAAGGACTTTAACATTTTTGTCAATTTTTGGCTTATGTAAAAGTTCATAAAACTTTTATGTGACATCCAAATGATTTACAAACACCCATTTTAAATTACTAACCACATTTTTGAGTTTTGGAGAAAAAATGAATTGTGTTCAATATAAGTTCAACATGGTGAGTCCATTTAACATCCTTTATGTATTGTCACATTGCAACTAGTATGCGATGAAAAGTCCCCCATTTGGTGTAAAAAATTCAACTTCAAATAATTTCAAGATTCTATCACACTAAATTATATAATAATCACATACATGAGTTCTTTTGCATAAAATTTAACAACAATTTGATGTAGGACAAATTTTAATGCATAAGGGTGCCTAAAAAATGGACTATAACACCAAAAGTGATCCACTCTAGCTTGTAAATACCTTGCTCCTTGGTCCCAACCTTAGGAAAAGCCCTTCTAGATTGTTCCACAATAGTCATCTTTTCCTTTCATCCTTGTACTAATGGTGGTTTTGGAAAATCAAGAGGTGTATTTTCCTTTGACAGAGGAAACTAATGATGTAAACAAACCTCTATCACAAATCGAAAGTAACAGATTGCTACCTTTCTATTAGGTGCTGCTAATCTTGTTACTCACTGTTTTTTATGTTTAGTTCACCGGGTCAACTGTATGGACATTTATGTCAGCATAATGGAACACCAATTAATTTTCTTCCCCTTGTTTGCCAAGTTCATAGTAATGGTAATGCAACTATTGAAATATGTTAACAATTCATGTTGATAAATGACTTGCAAGATTGTTACAAATTTAGCATGAAGTTCCTCCATTCGGATAATGTTCCACTACTCCTTATTGACGAATGCATCCAGTCTAGCAATATTCTTCAAGGCCACTTTAGTTTCTTTGACCAATGCATTGGTTGCATCCATTGCACCCTCAGTATTAACACTAAATTGTTTCACAATTAGTGCTTGATCAATGGTAATTCTCTCACCATTGACAATTGCTCAAATTTGTCCATCCTCTATGGACTCCCAAGTTCGCAAAAATCCCTCCAACATGTCCAATCGTGGAACTGTCCAACGAACAACAAATAAACCTCCTAAATCGGTTCACTTTGCCCATTGCCTCTCTTTGGATCCCATCCGGATCCATTGAAGCATTTTTTATATTTCTTTTGCTTCAGTAAATGCCCACTTCCGAGTAACCTTGGTAGGTGAACTACTATCCTCAACCCATTCTTTTCCTTGAAGCTTCATCATGTACTTGGAACAAGATTTGGTAGATATTATAACAAGCATGTCAAGAGAACTAACTTATACTTTGAACAACCCTCCTTCAACCAATTCAAATGAAAACACTATGGGTTGTTCAACTTCAATAGGTTGTTGAGCATGTTCTACCTTCTTTGTGGCTTTGTTATCAACTTGTTTCCTTCTTTAGAATCACTAATAATAATGAATGTAGGAGCAGATGATGCAACGTGCTTTGGAAGGTCCCTCAAAATTTCTTCAAGTCCCTCTCTTACAATAGCAAAACACCTCAATGCTTTTAAATTTTTTTGTTTTACGTCTTTTTTTTTTCTAAAACTCTCACTACTCTCATGAAATTTAGGAGGTGGTGTTGATGCAAGCAGTTTGATATAGATTGCTCTAGTTGCTCTAAAAACTTCCTTTCTAACTCTTTGTAATTATCTTTCCTTTGTTTCTTTCTTTTCCCTTTTTCTTCTCAATTTTGCCTCCCTTTTGCTTGCTCTCTCTCTCTCTCTTAATTGGTCTACGACACTCATTGCTTCATTTTGATACAATAAGGAGTATAAGGAAAGCCAAAGTGAAAAAATGAAAAGACATTCCAAAGGAGATGTTGGTTCTTTGTATTGTGGCTATAAAATGGAAAGTGGTAGTGCTTGGAGAACAACACAACTCTTAGGGCATATTTTCCCTAAGAAATTGACACCTATAATTATTTTTATTGGTAAATGATCACTTTGTGTGGAATTAGGGGAAACAAATTGCTTCTGAACCTATAACCTTGTCAACATGTTAATATTGCCTTGTTGAACCAATTCTAGTTTAGTGAAATTACTGTCAAGTTTGGTTTTAGTCAAATGGTCTGATGTCAAACCTTTGTTGGTTTAAACTAGTTCCTTAACCAATAGGTTACTAAAATGAGTAGTCTCAACCGATTCTTTTTTTAACAAGTTGTTAGAATAGGTTTTCTCAACATGTTGTTAATTAGACAAATTATTAGAATATTTCACCTCTATTGGTTCCTCTGATAGAAAATTATTTGGTTTAACCAAAACAAGTTGAAGTATTTGATCCTCTATAAACTTATAGGGTTTCAACTTGTTAGTATTGACTGATACCGAGTTAGGATTAAATTTATCAATAGTTACCAACATTATTGTATTATTGAGTAAACAATATTGTATCATGTATGGTCCAAACCATTGTTTCTAAAACTCAAGGGTATGTGCTTTGATAGCCTTTAGAAACCATAAAACATAATCCCCAAACTAATATTTTGTCTCAATGTACTAAAACCATAATGACCAGTTCCACTAGTTATAAGTTATCAAGTCTTGGGCTACTAACTAGTTTTCTTGCAACTTCTATAACTCTGATAGTCAATTAGTTAGAACTCTGACATGATTTGGATCATATATTTGGCATGGCTTGGATGGTAGCAGGTACTCTATAAGTAGTAATGGGTATAATCCATAAACAATTTGAAATGGAATGTGACTAGCTCCACCTTTGAAAGTAGTTCTATAAGAAAATAGAACTATGGATAGGTGTTCATCCTAATCATTCAGCTTTTCATTCACCAGTTTTGTGAGTAATGTACCAATTTTTTTGTTAGTAGGAGCTTGTCCATTCCCTTTTGGATAAGAAATAATAAAGCTAGTGTGTCTTAGGATGAAATGTTTAGTTAAATAACAAATAACATCGTTAATGAAATGGGTACCTTGATTTGTTACATTAATAAGTGGACAACCAAATTGAGTAAAAATATGGTCATATAAGAACCTCGCAGTAACACAGTTATATTGGTTCGTAAAATTCTAGCCTCCACCCATTTAGTAGCATAATTGGTGGCAACTAAAAATATATCGATTGTCAAAATACCGACTCACTAGTTTAATAGGTCCAATAAAATCCAATCCCCATTTCTGGAAAGGTTTTTCAAGCAGAATAATATTTAAGTTTGCCATATTTTGTGTTAACAAATTACCCGTTTGTTGGCACAGATCACAAGTTCGATAGAATTTGTGAATGTCTCTATTCATGGTTGGCCACCAATAAACAGAATAAAAAATCTTTTTCACAGTGACGTCTTAAGCGCAACGTCTTCCACCAATTCCATTATGTAGCCCCTATAGTATAGTTGGCACCTATTTAAGCTACAAAACATGACGAAACCTATTGCCTTGCCCAAATCTATAAAGTATCCCATTTTGTAACACAAACAGTTTAATTCTTTGGGTTAAATATTGTCATTGTGAAATTATAAATCCTTTTGGCATCATTCTTTCCATCAAATAATTATAAACACCTTATAACCACTTTGGCTTGTGAACAAATGAGCTCAGTGGTTTGATCAAGTACCCCAACCGATTTTGCTTGATTGGGCAATCTACTCAATGCATTTGCCATCAAATGGGATATACTAGGCTTATAAACAATCTTGAAGTCATACTCCAAAAATAACAATAACCACCTAGTTATTTTGCTAGAAACTTGTGGTTTATTTACCAAGTACACCAAGGCCATGTGATCAACATAAAACCTAAATTGGTTACCCAATAAGTAATGTTTGAATTTGTGTAAGGCATAAACCATAGCTAGGGCTTCTCTCTCAATAGTAGTATACACTATTAGAAATCATGTGGATAGACCATTACGTGAACCACCCATTTTTTGGTGGTACCACTATAGTGGGTACCCAGTGGCCTAGTGGTTTTGGATAGCGGTCGGTCCCCAGTGGGATTAAAAAAACCATTGGGTAGGCATTTGGGTGGCTTGGAATAGTTTGGTTTTTTTTGTGTGTGTTTTTTTGGGGCTGGCGTTCTTGGGTAGTGGGCAAATTCATTAATGGTTTTGTTAGAGATTTCGAATGATGGTCTTTGAATGTTTTGTTAGTATTTTTATGGGTTTTTTACAAGTGGGCAGGGCAATTATGAAGTGGTTTTAGGGGTGATTTTTTGTGATGATTTTCGAATAACTTATTAATGGTAATGGTTGGTGGTCTATTTATGGTTTCTTAGTGGTTTGGAGGTGGTATGTTTCAGTGGTGTTACAATATTGCTATAGTGAATTTATGGTGATTTGTTATAATGGTTTATTATGGTGGTTTGGACATATGTTTGGATAGTATGTAAGTACCTCTACATTGATGCACAATAATTTATATGAATGTGAAACTTAAGCTCCTAGTTTGGACTAATCAAAATAGGGGCTTGTATGTATTGGTTCTTAATTTCTTTTAAAGCATTTTAGCATTCTTCAGTCCATTCAAAGATTTAAGACTTTTTGAGCAGTTTAGTGATAGGTGACATGATTGAAGCAAAGTTTTTAATGAAGCACCTTAAAATTGAGCCATCTCGTTAAAAACTTGGATCTCTTATGAGGTAGTAAGTACTTGCATGTTTACTAACGCTTCAACCTTTTTAAAGTCCATAACCTTGCCTTCTTTGGACACTATGAATCCTAATATGGTCCCTGAAAACACCATGAATGCACATTTGTTGAGGTTTAGACTAATACCGAACTCTTTACATTTAAGAAAACATTTTTTTAGCTTCTCAAGGTGGGTTGAGAGGTCACTGAAAATAGTAAAGTTGTCAAGAAATATCTTCATGAACACATCAATCTATTCATGAAAAGCTTTTATTAATGCCCTTTGATAAATGGGTTGTCCGTTTTTAACACCAAATGGCATCGCAACCCACACAAAAGCCCCCCAATTTGTTACAAAGGCAATTTTGTGTCGGTCCTTTGATGCAATTGATATTTGATGATATCTTGAAGGCCCATCCAAAAAGATATAAATTTTGTGTCCAATAATGGTGTTGATAACCTCATCCATAAAAGGTAACAAATAAGGATCCTTCTTGGTTGCTACATTGAGTTTCTTAAAATCAACATAGATCCTCAACTTCCCATTCTTCTTGAGAACAACCACTATTGGAAATAACCAAGTTGCTTCTTGAATTGGTTTGATAAAACCAACAACAAATAATTTGTCTATATCCTGCTTAACAATGGCAACATAATTGGGATTCAACAGGTACCTTGTTTAATGAGTAGGTGATACTATGGTGTCCAGTTCGATCCTGTGTTGTGCAATCTCTGGTGGTATACATTTCAAGTATTTGTATGTCCAGGCAAATATATCTTTGAATTCCTTTAGAAGTTCAATTAGTTGATTTGTGACAACTGGTTCAAGTGAAGAGTTCACTTTCACCTATTGCACATTCTCATTGGTACCCAAATTAACTTTAGTTAATTGCTCCTCCTCAATAATAGTCCATTTTGTTATGGTTAAATCTTGTACTCACTCCTGAGTAGGTGTCTCATCAATAATCATCTCTCCAACCTCTAAATGGAAGAAAGTTTTAGGCAAATGTTGTTTGATAGTATCGAGTGGTATAGCTAACTTCATAGCTAATACATCTATTGGTACAACAAATTGTTTCAGGATTGGTTCTGCCATGATAATATTTGGTATGTAGACTAGTTTAAGAACATGTTCAAGATGAATAGGTACTGTTATAGTTTCTATAGGAAATAAATCTAATTTTATGGCAAACATCACATCCTCTTCATCATCAGATATTCCAAAATGGAAATCATAACAAACAATTCTTTTTGGTCTTTTGGTTTGAATAAAAAGTTTCTTGGTAACAAGTATGGTTATTACTATACTAGTTCCTTGTATGGTTTACAATATTGGTTCCCCAATTGTGGGATAACTTTTGCATCTTTCAACCATGGGCGTCCAAATAACATTGAATAACTAGAATCCAATACATTACTATTAATAATAATAAATGTGACTATATATGATATTCCATGAACAAATATCTTTAAATCCCTAATAAGACCAAATGGTTTGGTTATGGTTTGATTTTCCATGTGTAGGTTATAAAGCGTTGGATTAAGTTTTGGCAGACCTAATTGTATCCCTAGATTCTTAGTAATGATGTTTACTCTAGATCCTCCATCAATTAGCACATCATCAATAAAAATTTTACCAACCTAAATTTGAATCACAACTCTAATGATTAATAACTATTGCTACACATGAAAATTCAGCTTAAACAAATTCTGATTGGATTGATTAAATAGGCTTGACTGGTTTGAAAATGTACCATTTGATGTTTGGCACAATTTTCAAAAGTTATCCCAAGTTAATGACATACTTAGTTTCCAAAATTTGAATATTAATGTTTCTTAACATCTCTTCTAAAGTCTTTTCTAATGTCATGGTTTATGATGTCAACTAAACAAGTTGCTTATTTGTAACCAGTTGATTTACTAGGTTTGGTAAACCAACCCAGTTTGAATGAAGTGGTTCGTTTAAATCAGTAGATGTTTGCAATGTTAAGTCACTTCCTTGTAATTCCCTGATGGTATGAACAAAATAATCACACAATTGTTCTTATGTCCACCAATTAGCTATTGTTTTTGCCTTCACCGGTTCTTGTTCTCTAAGAACCTGTTGCTTTAATGTTTGGCAACATGTTGTGATAGTTGCAACTACATTGATTGTGACATTATCAAGTTTAAGATTTTTTGCTACTACAGTAGGAGTAATGTTTGGTTTAGTCCAGAACATATTTTAAACTTCTATTTTTCTAGGACAATCAAGAGCACAATGCTTAAAACTAGAACATATAATACAATGATATCTTAAGGTCACTTTAGCTAACTTAACAAGTTGTGTAGTCCCCTCAACCACCAATTTAACAACTTTAGTGGGTACAACAAGAACTATTAACTCTTCTCTCTTTATATTATGATAGGTTTCTTTAGCATGACCTGTTTTACCACAATTTAAACATGTTAACTATTGTTAAATAGTTGTATAGGTGACAATGGGCCATGCAACTGGTTTGGATTTTGGTTGAGTTATCAAAGTGTTATAGTTTGTTATAATCGGTCCACTTTCCTCACAAATTATTACAATTTCCTTATGTTTAATCAGGGTATTTCTTGTCATACCTGTTGTTGCCAATCTAAAGTATGGTTATAAACTTGCTCTAAATATGGTAATAAGGAAACCATTAGTAGCTTGCACTTGTGAACAATGAGCCAATTTAAATAAACATTCATAATAGATTTTTACCCGTTTGCCAACTTGTTGTTGAAAATTCTTTAATTGCATATAAACTTCTTTGTCATTCTTCACAGTCCAAAAACGCTTGTAGAATGCTTGCTCTAGCTCATCAAAGGTGTAGTTAGGATGATCTTGTACAAAGTTCTCACCCCATTCTAAGATGTTATCTCGTAAAATAAAATCAAATAAATTGATGATATCTACCTCCACAGTCATGTGAATCCAAGAAATTTGTGATTACTGCTTATAAAGAACAAAAAGTATGGCCACAAAGAAAAGCTTAGAAAACTCTTAAATTTTATTACAAATCCAAACCTAAAACATTAAAACAAAATAATTATTAAAACAAAAGACATAAGCATTTTTTTTTCTTACAATTTTGTTCCACTTCGTGATTGCCAAATGTTAAAAATGTATTCTACTCTATGTGGTTTATCTTTTCTATCTCAAATTTACAATTCTAGTTTATTGATTTACATCAATAAGTTGCTCCAATTTTGAACATTGAAAAAACATAAGAAGTATCTTAGTTTCTTGCTAATGCATTAAGAAAAACATTTTCAAGCTAACATTCTCCAGAATAAAAAATAAAAAATGTTCAAGAAAATCTCCATCAATCTTGATTCAGAAATCCCCAAAACTTCTCTAAGAGTTACACACAAAATTATGGAAAGGTATTCTTTCTTTTCAATGTTCAAATCCTCTTCGTTATACCTATTCATAGTGTTGTTATAACTTAAACAATCACTAGCTAGTACAACTTCAGAAATTAAAACAAAAAGTTATTGTTCACAAGTTCAAATTCTCCTACTATGTTAACTAATTGGTTACTGCACTATTCGGTTATCAATTCTTGTAATGAACTAATTATCCTTAAAACATGTTAATCAAAAAATTAAAGTATCCTCAATCAAAATGTCTTACTGGTTATTAGTTAAGTAGACCAGTTACTATATACATTTAAAAATTGGGTTAACAAAACCATTGTTCATAAATTGCATTTTACATTTATAATAATTTTAAAAAACACATGTAATAACTTGTAAAGACTTCACATCTTTTGAACTATCAACATTTACACATGAATTGAATCATTCATTTTGAATGTGTTAAATCCATTACTATCTAATTGCATTTTGCACTCACCATATTTTTAAAAAATGAATGTATAAAAAATTGTTATGTTTCACATTAATATTTGAATTAAAGATTAAGTCAAAATGTTCATATATCCAAATCTAGGGTCCATGTAAACCTTCATATTTGAAAATTTTAATCTTCAAACTTGTACATTTACATAAATTTAAAATTATGTTTTTCCCCTAGTCTATTCATCATTGGACAAGTCTTTTATTACAAATGTTTATGATGTCATAATAACAAAACCTTAAAAAATAATCCTTAAATTATTTTTCCATTTTATCTCTTGATGTATGAAAAACACAAATCTTACTTAGACTTTTTAAAAAAAAAGTTGTTTGGGTATATTATTATTGTTACCATGATTTAACATTTTTTTTAGGCTTGTTTTGTTACAAGTTTATGTCTAAGTATTTAGAGATGAAAATTTTCAATTATTTTTTAAAAATTATAAACAATAAAAATGTTGATATCACAATAATGACATCAATGAATTATTATTATTATTATTTTCAAATTTATGGTGTTGTTCAAATGATGATAATTGGTAAAAGAACTTAATTATGTTTTGGATATAAACAATATATGAAGATATTAAGTTGTTAAAATCCTGTTATATTTTTGCTTAAATAATACCTTTTACCCAATAACTAATATATAACACCTTATATTTTTACTCACATATTTTTTAATTTTTTAAAAGAATAACCCCTCTCAAAAAATTTCTTCAAAATTTCATTATTTTCTAAATTTTCCCCAAAACCAACCACAAACTTGTGAAAATTTGCCACCAAAAATAAAACAAAAAATATTTTTGACTAAAGGGTGGGGGAGGGTAATCCAACAATTCAATTCCAAGATATCACCAAATTATGTTTTTTTTACTTCTACAAAGGTAAAATGTATTGTTACATTATTATATATATATATATATATATATGTTATGATGTTTTTTCAAAATTTTGTAATTAATCATTTTTATTAGTCTATAACTAATGTTGTTAAAGAAACATGATATTGAGAAAAAAAAAGGTTATATTGATTTTTGTTTTTTTAAGTAACCAATTTCTTCCAATTTTAAAAGGGGGAAACATAAAAAATGGTTTTTCCAATTTTTTAAAATAAAATTTAAAATTGATATTTTTTCAAAATAATATTGAAAAATTTAGACAATTTTGCAACTATGTAATTAATCTATAAGCAAATATGGGTAAAACTATTTATGGGTGATAACAATTCGAATAACATCGTAATTTTTTAAAATTTAATTTTACAAAATCATATTGAAGAAAAAAAATCTTATAATTTTTCAAAAATTGAACATATATTTTACATAATAAAAGTATCTTTGTTAAAGATTTAATGAAAGCACTTTTGAATTCACATTGGATTCAATCCCATTTATGAATATTGTAGATGAATTTACACAAAAAAGACTTGTAAATTTCTTTTTATTCATAACATGTTATTTTAAGTTATTTTTTGAACCCTTCATATTGCATAATTATAAATTATAATTATTTTCACGAATAGATTATTGAATAAATTTCAAGATCATGTTTTAATTTGTAGCATTTGAATAAATTTTGGGAAAAAAAAAGTATGTTAAATTTTGAATTTTAAAAATAGTTTGATGTCAAAAATAATAAAATTAAACCTTTTTTTTTCTTATGAAAGACTTGAAATGGTTTGGTGATGAAAACCTTGCTGCATCTCCATGAAGCATTGGGGTTCAAACCTTAATGAATTTGTGGGTTAATGTATGTAATGTGTATACATTGATGTATCATATATAAATATGATATACAAAACATATATGATGGTAGTGAATATCTTCAAAATATATTTTAAAAAATAAATAATAATATCATTATTAATATTAAATCATGACATGTATTTTGTCATGGTGTGCCAAGAAAAATTTACAATATGTGACCAATTTATTTATTTTTTAAATAAAGGTTTAAAACATGTTACATGATGATGTGGCATGTCGATCCACATCATATTACCTTGGGACCTCATAATATCCATGTTAATTTTTTAAAATTATAAATTACCTAGTGCAACATATCATTACCTAAAACAATTAAAAAATATTTCACTAAATATGTCCTAATCAAATAGTTTTTCTTTACCAAAACCATGTAAGTTGCATATTAGTGAAATTTGTCCCATTTCATTAAAAGCATAGTGGATTTGGGTAGTGGAAAAACCCAAGATTTTTTCTTGTGTAATGAAATCATCCTTCATCATGGTAACTTGAGTGCATTGACTCTATCCCACCATATCTCCTTATGCTTGTCATATATTTGTTTGATGGTGTAGCCTAAACCCAATTGAATCCAAATGTGGTCCTTGAAGGCTTGTCATTCATGGGGCAAAAAATGATTGTTGTGCAATGGAATCAAAGTCATGTTTGCCATGTGCGGGGCTCCCCATTGATCGATGTGTGTGATCGATGGTAGAAAATCATTTCTACCACCTCAAACCATATGTACAATCACCTAATTATAAATTGAACTAAACAACCTCGTTTAATTGATTGATTATGGTTTTGGACTCCATGGTTGTCCTTTAATCCATACCCACAAAATGTGCCAACAATTTCAACACTTAAGGTTGTGTACAATGACATAAAGAAATTAATCATATAATAAGAGTGAATAACAAAACACCATACCAAATATGGCCAAGGTGGTTTTGGATTATTGGCATCTTGATGTCCACTTGTGGGGGTATTAATTTATAAATGTTCCATTCCATTGGAGAATCTTCATGGCTACATTCACCATTTAGAAATTTCAAAATTCACACATGTGGGATATATGTGCATTCAACTTTGATTATTTGTGCCTTTCCATGTTCAACAACATTTGTCCACACCAAATCCATGTTGTTGAATGGGGACCTTTTTGAGTTTTGAATTTTAATAAATTGAAATTTTGGAACACGTCCCATAGTTGAAACTAAATGTGTGTGACCTTTCAAGAAAAAAATCAATTTGATGTCAATATGCAAATATATGTATTTGCAATACCCTTAACTACATATTAAATGAAATCATTATACACAATTACCTTAAATGAAAGACCATAAAACTTAAGTATGGGTTTAAAGTGATATAATTTAAAATTCAAATGGCAAAAAATAATGGCATAGGTTGTGTAACCTTTACTTTTAAAGTCAAATTATCTTTGTTCTCCTACTAAAGCCAAGAAAAAACTTGAGTTCCTTTTTTATGTGTATTGGAAAAAACCTTACATCCAACCAAGATGTTATAAACACTATAAGCCATGGATTCATAATTTTAATTTACAAAGTAAAGAATTTCAAGAACTATTTAAATAACTATAATCCTACTTTTGATGAAAAATATTTGCATCCACCTTAAATAAAGTAAACATGATAGCCAATGGAACTTTAACCTTCATAAAAAAATTGAACAATTTCATACAAATGCCCAAAAAAACCCTAAACCTAATTTTGACAAGAAAAAAGTACATCCACTTTAAATTATGTAGACATTACAACCTAATCATTATATAACTTTAAATCTAAAACTAAGCAACCATATGCAAATGAACCCTAAATTATTGTGTTCAAATCACTTATGCAAGAAAATAACACATATTTAATTAATTTAAGACTTTACAAAAGCCCAAAAATGCAAAAACAAAATTTACAATGTTATTTTTTTTTAATCTTTTAATTTATAAATGACATGGTGGCCACTAAGACATAGTTGTTAACAACAAGGATTTAACTTTAAAGCATTTGAAGAAAATTTACAATTTACATCCCAAATTATGCAAATTAAACCTTGTGGACACCATAGGAGGTTTTTTAATAAAAAACAAAAAAGAATTTAGAGGATGTCAATTCAATGAAATACAATTTACAAAGTTCAAACATACATGATTGTATTGAATCCAAACTAAACCTTGAGGCGTGGTGGCCGCCAAGCTTAAAACAAGAGGAAAAAAAGTTGTAGACTAAGAAAATCCAAATTACATAACAAGTCTTTTTAAGAAGGAAAGCAGTTGCAAAGTTTGGAAATTTACATAGATAATACATAACATTTAAATAAACTTTATTAAATGTTCAAAATAGAAATTGAACCTAATGGCCACCAAGTTGTCAAAACACCTTTCCTAATTTCTTGAAGGGGCTTGAAACAAAAAATCCACTATGAAAAAAAAATAGAAACCTTAAAAAATAGTCTAAATTTGAAGGATAATTTGAAATAAATTAAACTTGGTGGTCACCAGGTTGTCAAAACACTTGAATTGATTTCTCCAAAAGTCATTAAATGAAAACTCCACAATTAAAAAATCATTTTCTTAAACATAATTGAAAAGAGAGTTTTTAAAATATGAAAGATAATGTCAAATCCTCCTAGTCTTGTGATTGTCCATGCCCAAATATGCAACAACATTAGCACCATGTCAAAATAAAAAATTGAGTGGCCAACATTTTCTTCTCCCTTTCAAAGCTACAAACAACGTCACCAGTTTGTAAACAATAGTCCAAACCAATTGTAAACAAAAGTTAATACTAGAAAACAAGGGCATATGAAAAGATATAACCATGTATAAAAGTTATGTCACAGAAAATGATTTACAAAATGGGAAAAAAATGGACCTTATGACACCAAATTCCAATGAAACCCAAAACTTTGATAGTGAGCTTCAAGTCTTCAAACAATGCAATGTGTAAAAATAGGTGATATAAGTTTTAGATCCCTTCCTTTCATTTATGCTTGGTTTTCAACACTACAAGGCTCACAACATGTTGGCTATGATGTTAGATCTCCACTACAAGGGGTTGGGGGTGGTCATTCAATATGTTGGCAAGAATAGAGCTTTTCAAATTGTAGGTGAATATGATAAATTGGTATTGTTCCTCCTCTTGGTTTGTGCATACAAGTTTTTCAACCTAGTTGATGCAAGTGAAAGAATTCATAGTGTTGCATCTGGAAGTTCTCAATTTACAAGTTTGTATGACCTCATGGATAGTAATGACGACTTGGCATTGTCAATGGTGAAAGAATAGTCAAATCATTTTAGGATCAAGGTCATTCAAGAGGAGTGCAAAGATTCACTATTATGGTGGAAAGTGCATGAGGCACAATTTTCTTATGTTAGGTTTGTAGCTTGCCAAATTTTGGGGATTGTTGGTTCTCAAATTGAGGCAAAAAAAAAAGTCTTCAACATTGCAAGTGTTTGCACAAACCTTTGACGATCTCAATTAGGCATGGACAATCTTAAGATCCTTATAAACATTTACAAGAATTGGTCAAACAATGCTTGAGTTGGTGATTTGGCATCAATAAATGGAAGAAGCCCTAATGAAGAAGAATGAGAAGTTAATTGACAAGCCACAAGTTAGATGAAAGCCACAATAAAGCTTTAGGTATAATTTATTACTTTCTTTTTTTTCAATTGGTAGGATTATGTCTAGTTTAGTTGAATTGTTAATTTTTTCTTATTGTTTGTTCTACATCTTGGAGCAATGGAATGACCATGGAGCCTAATCCTAGGATATGATGAACCCTAAAAAATTGCTAGGATTCATGTTTTGGTTCTTCTTTGTAATGCCATATTGAATCAGGGTTTTTTTTAACCTTTGCTTTTGGCTTTGGGGGCGATTGAGGAGATATCGGAGGGGGCAGATTTGGGGCTATTTCAATGTTGAATTGGGCTGTTGAATTGGACATATTCTGGTGCACAACTTTGGTGTTGGCAAAAACCAAACACACCAACCCCAAATTCAGATTCTGTCTTTCACATGGCCACACTGCAAACTTTGAAAGGAGTTATAATTTAGAGCCTGATGGTTACTTCATAAAAAGTCAGGTGAATGTACATTGGTGAAAATCATGAACCCAGTAACTAGTTATTGTAGTGGGAGTTCACAGGCCTCCATCACTTAATCTAATGACTCTAATGACTCTAGCCTCTCTTTTTAATTTTTGTAATTTCTTTCTTTGTTTCACAACATAGATTCCACTAGCCTATGGAAAATCCTCTGCTGGCTCTCCAAAATGGGCTAGTTTGTTGGTTACTGCTGCAGAATTGGCGCCTCAATAAGGACAATTCTTCTTCACAAAAACTGAGCTCTTCAGAAGAGTTTGCCAGCAGTCTTTTCCTCTGATGAAAACAGTGGCATTTGGTCACATCGACCCAGTTGCAGTGCAATCTTTTGGTGGTACAACTCTCCGTCCTCTCTCTGGCAAACCGGTATCCTCATCGTGCTTTGAATATCTTGCTCCATCTCTGCATAGTAACCAGCGCAGTTTCTGTACAACTCAAATATCATTCCAATTTGTCCACCATTGGAGAAGCTACTCACCAATACCGCTACTATACTGCAGGCTGCAGCCACCCCTGCCAAGTGAATCCCCGGCCAGCATCCGAGCAAGCTCAGCAAAGCCGCAACCACTGCAAACACTGGAGCCGATATTGCTAGCCTTTTGTTAGCAATCTCCTTGTTTCTAGCCGCCCGCACGTATTTTGCAATGTCCGATGCCTGGAGTTTATCTGCTGTTCGTTGGAGGTCCTTCGTGATGGCATCGGTCCAAGTGTTGTTGGTTGGGATCTCCGTTTCGGCCAGGTCCGCAATAGGGCCAAGTACGGAGGGTGCCACAACCTTGGGGAACTTCTCGAGGCCATTGGGCTTCAAGGGGAGAGGAAACCCGACGTCAAGAGCCTGCAGCCTGCCCATCACCTCTTCCATGTACAGGTGCGCATCCTTGCGTAGCCGTGGATCGATCAACAAAGTGGTCTCGATGTCCCTAGCCAGCAGCTTGTGGAAGCGAGACGCCGTGCGTTGCTCTTCTGCGAGCTGCGAGGGCTGATACTTGCTAGCCAAGTACATAAATCCAGCGGCACCGCCATTGAGAAGGAAGGCTGCCACGGACATGCTCAAGGAGGTACTTGCGACCCCGCTGTTCGTGGCGGCCAGCATGGCCGCTGCGATGGTGGTCATGTTGACAGTCATGTGGCAGAGCTTGTTCCAGTTATCTCGTTGGACACCGATGATGGCATGCATCTCGCTACGATCTTGGGCCGCTAAGGCGATGTTTCGCAACTGAGCCAGTAGCCTAGAATCCTCCACCCCATTTCTATCAGTCCAGCCTTTGGTATTGCGCTGCGATGGAGATATGGGAGAGCCGGGGCCTGCAGGATTGAATGAAGTCCAGTCTTGGTCGAGGGAGTCGAACTTGGTCTGTCCGGGTTTGGCGAGTGCACAAGAAGGCTTTAGCGACCTGCAGTTACACCTGCTACGCTTTGGTCCATGCCCCGACTTCCTAGAGATCCGAATTGGAACTGGTACCAAACCGTGTGAAGTACCATTATGGGTACTAGTAGGAGTAATACAATGGCTAGAGCTGGTAGCATCACCGACTGGAAATTGGTTTCGAGAAATGAACTGAGAGCCTGGATTACTGGCAATAGAGAGGGCATTGCAGGCAGCCATAGTGTTTGTTATGCAAGAATCTAAACCTCTCAAGCGGCGAGCAGCTAGTGAGGTAAAATTCTAAAGAAAGGTTACAAAATCTAAATTGTTGTGGATGCGAAACTAATTTTGTTGCTGGAGAAGTGTTAGGATTGTAGCCTTCTGCAAGTGGTGGTGTTGTGGTTGAGCAAGCAAAGAGACAAGTGGGAGAGGAAGGTATGGACTCTGAAGAGATGGGAGTTTGGGAATGATGAATGAAGTGGAGGGGGGAAGGAGAGCTTTTTATAAACAGCAAGAGATGGAAATAGTCTAATGGGGAAACAAATATTCCCTGAAAACAAGAGTTAACGTGGATGGAGGAGAGTCAAAAGCGAGTAGGGAATCCAGGGGTGGCCCATTGGCCATTGTTTGACTTCTAATCTCGTGCGCACTGCCTACATTATCCGTCCCTCGTCTTCCAGACGTAATTTTGAGCAATTCAACCGGGACTTAGCTCCTCTCGTTTTGTACTTCCATTTTCTGGCTCTCCCTATTGGTGCTTTCAATAATAAAGTTTTGCAGGTTTAGGTTGTTTGTTGAAACATTTTGGAAATTTACAACCAGGGTTTTCGTTTCAATTTTTTGATATAGCAACAGTCGTCATGGTCCACAGGAAGAATTAGCCAGATTTAGCTACAGCTAAGAGAGGAAAGTAGAAAATTTTAAGAGTCCTCCTATACGATGGCATCCTGTTGGAACCTATTGTATAAATATAGTGAGTTCAGAAAAATAATTCCTCAAAAGTCTGAGAACTTTGGTGCAGTTTTTTCACTGGCCACAGTTCATCTTTTCCCAACAATATGCACACTAAGTTCATTTGTCCTTCCTTATATCACTTTCCAAACTCCTCTGACAGGACAGAAGAGATGGGGACACTGGTCATGCTGGCCACAGTTAATCATTCCTTTGTTTGGTTCTTGTAGTAATAAAAACTCGAAGGTTTACATCTCTTACTGAATTTTTTTGTAAATTCATAACTTTTTCTTCTTCTTTTTTCGGTCTGAAAAGTTTTGAATCATCTGACTTAGTTTGTTTGGGGAAGGTTGGAACTTGGAACTTCAGGTAGCTCCCATATTTTTGGAATGCCCCCAGCCTAAAGACCTACATCATAGTCTGCCATTGTGCCTGGTCGGGATCTTGATGTTCTCCATGTGGTTCACCCTCTTTTGGTGGTTCATTTGTCTTTTTGGACGTGGGTCCTTCCATTTTGTTCCTTGTTTTCCCCTTTTTTTGGGGGTGCTTTGGTTAATTTATAGTTGTCAGCGTTTCATCATCTTCAGGTCTCTCAAAATATCAAGAAAACGTGAACTTTTAAGGCTTTCTAAATTATGCCTCTCCCTTTTAATGATTGCCATTAAATATTCTAGACGCAACATTTTGAGAGGGGTGGTTCTGTTTTTGCAATGCTCTGAAGAATGAAAATGGAAGGTGTGAAGTTGGAGTAATCCCAAAATAAGGGCCCTTCATACAGCTTGGTAGCCAAGCTCGGCCCAGCATTTGAGGAATGTCCACACCTGGGAACCTTACCTATGGTCCTATAGTACCTTAGCAGAAGGCAACTGCTATGATAAGATAAGACCATGATACAATTGTTATGATGAGCCTCTATGCACAAAGATCACAAGGGATTAGGAGTGAGTAGGTATAAGGGGCCCCTTGTAGGTGTAAGGCGCCTCTTCAAAAAGAGGAGGCATTATTCATAAGGGTAAAACCAGCCTAAGATGTTTGTACTTTGTGCCCTACTTTCCTGTTAGATTTGGTGGAAACTAATTAAAAAATAAAATGATGCGAATTGAAAGAAATTTTGTTATCACATTAAAGTGTATGAAAAATTGTGATCCATTTAGATAAACATTCTAAAAGTTTCAAATTGGTCCATGTTGTTTAATGTGAACCATGGCTCACATTTCATAATAGGAGAAAGGAATTGTGATGATTAAAAAACAATGAATATAAAATTTAATTTAATTTTAAGATTATAGCTGTACTCTTGAATCATAATCTCAAGTTTATGGAACAATTATAATGAGGAAAAATTAATGGACAAGAGACATATCAAAAACTATAGTCCAAATATTTGAAAACCCCATTTGTACAACCTTAAAAACTTTAATTGAAGTACGAAAATGGTCTCACGGAGTACACTTAATTGATTTCAACACTAACTTGTCAAAACTAACCATCTCAAATGATACTATATCTATAGAAGGCATGTTATCAAAACTAATACGATAGTACCTTGGTCATTTCAACACATGTTTGTCAAATAATTAATTAATTTTGAAATTTTCATTTCACCAAATGGAATATTCCTAAATATTCGCTATTATCCTTCACAATTTTTTTGATTTGGAAGAAATAATTTTTGAAATTTTCAACGTTTTTGAAAATAATATAATTAGTGTTGAATTGGCCAAGGTACCGGGGTATTTCCTTTGCTGTTGAGGGTGTTTTGAAAAATGAAATCCCTACTCCATTTCAAAATGCCCCCTTTTTGTCTTTTTTGTCTATGATATCTGCAAGTTCCCAATTGGTATACATAAACAAAAATAAAATAAAATCATAAAGATTTTATGTACAATAAAAATATCACCCACAAACTTTCCAAATCAGGCCTACTCTCTCCTCCCACTTCAATCCATTATTCCAATAGAGCATGTATGGCAAAGGGCCTTTACCTACCACACAATGTGCTTTCCAAATATAGTAGGAAATTTCTCAAGTGCTTTAAAGTTTGTTTAGGCAAAGATCAATGTTGGCAATGAGTCTTTGTTTGGTTTTTTTTGGAAACATTTTATCCTTGAACTTGTTAGTTGCAAGTTGTAATCAATGAAGGCAAATCACATTTTCAACACAATGCTTTCATCATTTTTTTGCACAAATTTGGGTTTGTTTTTCCTTTAGTTTATTATGTTTCTAATTTCAATTGTTTGGATGTTTGCACATCTTTTCTTTCCAATTTCATTTTTTTAACGTTAGTTGCTAGTGGAGTTAGGTTTTGCAATTAGGTTTTGTTGTTGTGTGTGTTTCTACAATGGTTGAAAACAACATTACTATTGTTGAAAATGTTAGTGGTGTTGATTACAAACTTGCTTGTATCTGAACATGAACCCAACTATCAACAACATGTAATGTGAATGATGATTTGTTATAAAATGATGATTTACATCTTGTAGCTATACAAGTTCAAGCTCAAAACTAGAGAACACAAAACAAGGACTCAATTAATTGGAGGCTTTTCATTGTCAATGGAAAATCTATCCATTATCTTGTGAACTAATAGATGCTAAAATGTATCATCTTCAAGTCTCAACAAATGGCTGGTAACATTTTAACCAAAGTTTTTTTTTTCACAAGGGGCTCTTCAAATATAATAAAGCAAATAGTGTTACCCTTATGAAAACTCATGTTGATTTTGCACATTATCATTTGGTTGCAAAAAAAAAGTTATTACTAACCAAGAAATTTATGATTAAGCATGTTGATTTAAATCATAGCCAATACTAAAGGAAAAAAAATGTTAGGCCATATGGGTCAACATTCATCACATTTTTTGCTCAACAAATCTTTACAAACATGGTGATGAATCACAACAAAGGTTTCTTGAAGACCTTGTGCTTTATATTTGCAAAGGGTATAGGTTTATTTTCACATGTGAAAACATCTAATTATGCAACCTGGATAGTCTTGCACTAATGTCCTTGCTTTGTATTTCTATCTTGTTCCCTTATAGAAAAAGTGTTACCTAAAATGGTCTAGAAGACCATGGACTTGCATGTTTGTTTAATCTTGAAACTGCAATCATAGTTTCTACTAATTTTAATTTCTAAATACCCAAAGCTAGCATAAACATATTTGTGTTTGTCATTAATTATTTGGATGAAAGTTAGACCCATGGGTATGTTATAGCAAAATTGTTTGAAATGCCCGAAATAATTACTAATTGCACCACAATTTTGTAACTCCAAACATTGCTAGAAAAATTTGGACTAATCCTATGAATGATTATTTTTGTGAAAGATGAGGGTAGCAACTTGGGATCTATGGCTATAAAATTGTGATCTATTATTGATTGTGAACTAATTTTGAATTTGTTGTGAATTTATGAAGGTACTTGTTTTGGGCATGTGATGTTTAAAACATGTCAAAATGCAACAAATGATGATAAGGATTTTTATGGGTTTAACTTTGGTGAGTGTGAAAGAAGTTCAAACTAGTTTGCAAAAAACAATTACATGGATTAAAAAATTAGGGAATAGACATAGCAATGGGAAAAAGCCTATGTTGAAAATGAAAAGCAACATTGGAAATTGAAAACTCCCATCAGATCAAGGTTTGTAACCAAAATTATAATGTTTAAGGATATTTCATCAAGTTATTTTATTATGTTATAAAAACCAAAATACATTAAATTTATAGTAGTGAGTCTTGAAGACCCAAGTGTGGGCCATTGTTAAAAATATCATTATTTATTTGAATCATGTGGTGAGTGCATGTGTGATGAATCAATTTAAAAGTCATTGGTTGTTGTTTAATGCCTTGAGTGTTATAATTAATTTGACTATGGCATTGGAATTTGAGCCAAATCCCTTGCTGATGGGGGTGAAACATTTGATCAATTTGATGTTGAACTTCACCTCTTGAAAAAGAACATGCAACAAGAGGTTGTGAAGGTGATAAAACTTTTCCTACAATTTTTGAAATTATTTGATTCCCATCAAATTCACAATATGTTTGCCCTAATGTTGGATCCCATTTCAAATCCTTGCAATTTTTTGAAAAGTATGTGGGGCATAAAATTGCAATCCACATTGTAGTTGAATATGATGTGAAAGAAGTCATTCCCCTTTTGATGATAATTTTTCCATGGTTAAACCTTATTGTCCAATTAGCCCAAGCAATTGTTCTAATTGATGGATCTACTTTCGAAGGTGAAAATGAAAAATCTTTCATGGGCATTGGTTATTGGTGAACTATCTTTGTTTTGGAGGTTTTCTATCCCTCTATTGATGTGTGCTAATCCACTAGCTTGGTAACAAACCCATGAAGGTCAATTTTGAATGTAGGCTTCTTTGCCAAACAAACTCTTGGGATTTTTTATCTCAAATTGACACAAAACAATTTAACTTGTTTGGTGGGGTGCAAGCAAGATATTTTGTACAACTTGTTACCTTGTTTTCTACTTGAAAACACCAAAAAAATAGTTTTTCAAACTTTTAACTTTCCTCTAACATTTCAAAACGAACAAAACTTTTAGTTTTTTTCATGTGCATCTTTAGCATCCTTCTAGCTTTTCAAAACAACTTGTGTCATATCATTTGGACTTGAAAAAATACCCCAAAAGTAACCCAAAAATTATGTCATTTTTTAGGGGTTGGGGATGATTTTATCTATGAAAACAAATTCCATTGACCAAAAAAATAATATTAAAATGTTCATCACATCAATATTGAGGTGCTTGAAGAAAAAACCAAATACTTGCAAAAATATTTCACCTACTTTCAAGTACTTGAATTTTATTTTTCAAATTGCTACAAATTTTAAGTCCAATTCAAGTACTTGCAAGTAGCTTAAAAAAACATGATTATAACAATTTAATTTTTGAAGTCCATGCAAACAAAAGTTAAGAAATAATGTACCCCAAAAGAATATTATTATCCCCATAAAATCATTTACTTATTAGTCCTTTTATGGAGGGACCCCAATATTTTGTTGTTTACAATATTTTTTGTGTATACTTTACCATGTTTTCACGTGGTGTTCTAATAAATCTGAATGATTTCGTTTACAAGTGGAAAAATTGGATCCTTTTGTTAATTTTTTTAAAAATAGATATGCCTTATTCATATCCTTTGGATTGGTCTAAAATATTATAACCAGCTCCCATTAGTAAAAACTTATTTGCAAGCTTTACCAAAATAACAACTTGCACAAAGAAAAATTAAATATAAACAAGTGTTGCAAATAACAATTTTTCTTCTAATGAAATTACAACCTAGCTCAATGTCCATTTTTTTCTTTCTTTTTTCTGTTTTATAGTCTTTTTTTCATTTTTCTTTCTTTCTTTTTTATTTTCTTATATATATGCATTCTTTGAATATAGGGAAAAAAAATTTAACCCCCCAAAAAAAAATTTAATCTAAAATTGTTAAATTTTACAATTATATAACATAAACCAATGTGACAAAAAAATATGTCAATCCTATTACTTTGTGAGTTCTCCTATTAAATACACTTGCCCACATGAATTTTTTATAGAAATTATGATGGATTAAATTAGACCTTTCAATGTTCAAGTGTTTAAATTCCACTCACTCAAATCAAAATCCCAACAATAATTCTTGCCAAAAACATAATCCCCAAAATATGTTTGCAAGATGAACATTAAAACCACTGTTCCAAGAATCAGTTTCCCATTAACTATCATCAATAATATTGTAGAAATTCCCCGCCCCGTGGATTTATTTTTCAACAATTCAACCCCAAACCCACGATATTTTCATTAAATCCAAAATTTTCCTTGATTTTTCATCACATCCACATTCTTCCTTTTAAAACCTTTATTATGCATGTGTTACAACAAGCAACAAGACACTTGTGGAATGGAAATCCAATATTAATAACCTAATGAAGAGTCCTTAAATGCTTGGAATTTGCATCAAGAATTATTAATTACTCATGGTGGTCTTAAGGCAAGAATGGATTTTACATCCATGACATATATCACATATTTTCATATGTGATGATAATAGGACGATTTTAAAGGTGGTTGAAAATGTGGACAAAAGCAATGTTGATGTTGATAGTTTCAAAGAGGTGGTTAAGCCACAAAGATGGCATCCAAACATGGTCTTGTACTTAGGAAGTTCCTTAATGAACAAATTATTCTAAAAAGTCTCTTCAAGATCAAAGGCAGATTCACCTAATCCTAAAACCTATACAATAGAACAAACACCATCTTCAAGAACATGCAAAAAATAATCACCATCATTAATTTCAAGCATGTGCAAACAAAAAACACCATCATCTTCATTTTCATCAATTTTAGTACCTATACAACAATATTCTCTTGATCTATATAAACAATGATAAAAATAACTATGTTTTTAGACTTCTTCGATCCATAAAATTCAAACCAATAAACAAATTATCACATGAAGGAACAAAAATAACTTTGTTAAAATTAATAACTTTAGAACTTAAAATAACAGCAACAAGGCCATCAACAATATGAACACAAATTCCCACACTAACACAAGCAACAGTAAAGGCAACATCAATAGCTCCATCAACAAAGTTGCATCTTTTCCAAAATGAAATGCATCTTGTGTAAGGTGCAAATTGTTAAAAATAAAAAACAAAAGAAATTTGTAAAAACTAGAAGCCAAATATAAAAGAATGAAAAAATAGATTTTAAATACAAAATCTTAAGACATGATATTCTAAAATATGAACATCAAATGCTTGTTCAAATCTTTTAATATTTCTTTGAAAGCCACGTGTAACAATTTTTGGAAATCCTATAGGCAATTTTATGATATGTATACAAGTTTGACAAATGTAAAAAATGGGATGAAATTCATGTCAAGCAAAAACACATCTTTGAAAAAAATGGAAGAAGTTACTTTGGTTTTTTCATAGGCAACATATTTTTCATTGAACACCTTTTCATGATGCAATAAACCACCAAATCACAATTCACCATTAATAATTTGTTGCATTCAATCTTGTAAGTGTTTATCAATGTGGTCTTACCTAAACACAACCAAACCACAAACACAATTGAAAAAGACAATGAAGAAACCAAAAAACACATCAACAAATCAAAACATAAACATACATTTTCAAAAAACAAGAAGCAAATATTCAAAACAAAAAAAGAGTTAGAATGTTTTGTCATAAGAAATAAGATCCTGGTGGCATGTTATCTCCATCTCATATTTTCAAAGGACAAGTGTTTCCTCCATTCAAGTGATTCAAACACCCTTGCCAATTTTGTTGGATAAAATTTTTTCTCTTAAATTTGAAAATTTAGTAGTAAATTTGTTCATAATAAGTTGTAGTTGGTTTCAACCAATAGAAATAATAGTAAACCATACTTCACAAGGGGCCATTTAGGGAAATAGGCCACAAAAATAATTGATGTGGCCTAGGTTTGTCATTAGGTTAAACATTGGGCCGACAATGAACAAACTCCTTATAGGTTTTTATCACATCAGCCATTGGATAGTCAATGACAAGCTAATGTTGATCTACATAATAGCATGTAATGTTTATCCTTTAATTCTTAAAGAACCCCCAACAAAATTTTAAAACAAGACCAATAGATAATCAAACGAAAGTGAACTCATCAAAATCTGCCTCACAAAATTCAAAGCACCCCCACATAAAAACAATTGTCTACAAAAGTATCCAAATTTGATATTTAAACCAAATGGAAATGTGAGTAACACATTACTTGTGCCAACATCATGCACTCCTCTTCAATGAAAAATTGTTGGATTTTTTTTAAAGAATTGCCAAGACCAATTGTTGAAGGTTGGAAAGTCACTTCGTCACTAGCAACTTTAATATAGTGATACCTCATATTCAATAAGATATTAAAAGACATTGTAGGTGTTTTACCTAATTCCACCACATGTTGTCTTTGTTTTATAAGCTTTCCAATTTTTCATAGTAGAGATTGGATGTTGCAAAAAGATTAAATTAAAATATAGACAAAATAAATGCTACAAAAACGCAAACCAATTAAAAGAGAACAATAGCATTCATTGAATTAAAAAAATCAGAAAAAAACAAAGGTTTAAGTTTAAATGGATTTGAGGTTTAGGAGATGCCAAAAAAAACCTAAACCTTATGAAACCATATTTGCAAAAGAAAATTCAAAAAACAAAAGAAATTAATACCTAGTTAAGGTTTAAAGTTCAAGATGATGAAAAAAAACCTAAACCTTATAAAACCATATTTGCAAAAGAAAATTCAAAAAACAAAAGAAATTAGTACCTAGTTAAGGTTTAAAGTTCAAGATGCTTAAAAAAAACCTAAAACAATAAAACACCTTTGCAAAAAAACTAAACTAAAAAAAAATTAAATGAAAGAAAATAATACCTAGTTGGAAGACGCAAGCTACCATCTTTTTTTGGAACGTGCAAAAAGGATAGCATGTCCACAAGCTCTTTAATGGAATCTTCATCTCTAGAAATATTAACAATGAATTTTTTAACATGATATCCATACAAATCTCTCCATTCATTGAAAAAAATCTTCATCAAAAGTTTAATATGTTTCTTCACTTTTCAACCTCTTTTATTCACATTGTCCATCTTTTTCTTATCAAACTCAAGGAAGCGAAATTTTGAATTAAGTTCCTAATAGGAGATTTACAATTAATCCTTTCAACAACATCACATATAGAAGGAATAATTGTAAAAACAACAATGCATTCAACGTTAGATTCAAAAGCAATAAACTCAAAAGTAACATCACAATTGAAATGACAAATAGAATACATATGCAAAAGAAATTGCCTCATAATTGGGAATAGCAATAGAATTAAAAATACAATTATGAACAATATTCAAGTCTTCAAGAATCAAAGAGATATAAGGGTTGAAAAAATGCCCAAACAAATTAAAATTTGCTTTAGGACGCAATTGAAAAAGAAGACTCAGCAAAAGGAGACTTAAGGGGAGACTCATGTTGTCCACACATTGCACAAAAATGTCAAACCCATTAGTGGACCACAACAAATCATCAAACACATTGTTAGTGATGTGTGATGGTGTACACAATGTAGTAGAAGAGGAACCATAAAGTTAACTAGGAAGAGTATTTGATGTGGGCAAAATGTTTTTTGATATTTCAAGAACAATATCTATAGAACCTTCACTACAAATTTTTCACAATGGATGATGAAGCAAAAAAAACATCATGGAAAAAAAGACACAAACAAAAAAAGGAATGAAGTCACAACTTATAAGAACTTTAAAATGTTTGAAAATGTTAGATGATAGTTTAGAATGGGGTCCAACCACGCTATAAGGAGCCACACCTACCCCCTTAAACCACTGCTTTTTCATTGTTTTTTAAATATATATTCTTAGAATTTTTAAATACATCTTTTGAAAAAAAATTAAATATTTAAATTTTTCTTGATATTATTATAATTATAATTTAAATATTAAATAATATCTCAAAATATTTCATTAAAATTTATTTTCAAATTGTGCTTTTAGTGTCAAAACTACTTTTAAGCCATGGTTACAAGTCTTTAAAAATGTAAATTGTGTATTTTTACTCATTAAATTGATTCCAAAATTTAATGATATGTACATAATTTATTCAAAATAAATTTTTATTTGAATTTTTTTAAAATGTTTTTACAATCCAAAATTTTAAAAAATTAAGTAGTGGTCACAATTGCTAATAATACATGTTAATATGACTACACCCAATGGAAACCACATGAACACTTGCACAACAAAACAAAACAAAAAAAAACTCTTGCAAGACAAAAATAAAACAAAGACACCCCTCACACATGTTTTAAAAAACAAATAAATACAAAATGTAAACAAATTCAACAACATAAAAAAAGAAAAAAAATGATGTAAAAAAATAGCAATTATAAGAGTAGCAACAATAGAAGAGAACAACTACAAGCATGAATAGTTGTGATGCAGGAGAACAACTGAAGAGAACAACTACAAGCATGAATAGTTGTGATGCGAGAGAACAACTGTAAGTAGAAATAATCGTTCAATGTTTGTTCTTTGATAGAATGATTAACCTACCCAAACATTAACCAATCCCCTATTCAACTAGCAACTCAAATAAAAAATTGCTACATCCAAGTCCTTTGGATGGATGAAAATTTGAAAAATAAAAAATGAAAAATAAATAGTAAACTTGAAATTTTTGAAAAATAAAAATAAAACAACATAACGAGTTTGGATTAGTGCCAAACCTATCAACTTCCTAAATTTAAGGTCCTAAAAATTCTTTTCTAAATGAAAATAAAAAACAGAGGTTTAAATTGGACAACCCCCCAACCTTTTATTCCAAAGTTGGCTTGAAGCACCAAAACTTCCAAAGCTTGCTAAGTGTAGCAAATTTGGCCTAAGTTTAAGCAAATTTGACTCCTCCCTAACAATGGTGTTGCCCTTTTAACTAGGTTTTTTTTTTTTAAAAATCAACTAACCAAGCTTTGAACTTGGGTTAACAATAGTGATGGTAACACAACTTCATGTTACTATTATTGTTATCGCATTCTACTCCTTGTTTGTTGATGTTGAGAAAATAGAGAAGAAAATGGTTTAAAAGATTGATGGAAGAAAAAAAAAAATGTGATAAAAACAAGGCCCTCCTCTTGTGTGTGTGTTTGTTTTCCTTCTTACTCCGAAGTTCTCAAACCATGTTTGGGTTCAACTCCCAAAGAAGTTATAAACCACAAACTTCACCAAAATCATTAAGTGGGCTTCTTCAACTCAAAGAAGCAGCTCCTAGCAATTGCAACTAAAACAACACAAACAAATTTTGCAACAACAATCACAAATTACATAGCAACTTGTTACACTCAAAATCATGTGCAAAACACACAAACCAATTTGTGCTTACAAAAATTGAATCTAGTTACAACACAACAAAAAATTAGATCAAACTTTTGGTGACTCAAAATATGACTCACTTATAAAAAGAAAAAATCTAAGCCCAAAATATAACATGAAAAATCACAACACACAAAACCATGAACGAAAAAAAAAACTTGCATAACAAATTAAAATTATCAAAAATTTAAATTCTAAAAAAAAATTATTGTTCTAAAATTCCAAATCACCAAAATCATCAAATTTGATTTGGGAACTTACAACATGAAATTTTATCTCAAACACTAAAAATAGTTTGAACCTTGTTCACATATAAACCGGTCCCAAACTAAAACACAATTAAATACATTATCCGAACTTATCACTACCCTAATTACAAGTAAACTAACACTCCTCCTAATAGTGGCTATTACATTTTCATCCAAGAAGTGATAAAGTTCCAGAATCATTGGGCCAATGAGAGCCAATGTGGGGTACCTCATGATGGGTAGTAGGTTGCTAATAAAATGAAGGTTGGAGAAGTTGTGTGAACTTGCAAGCCAATTAGAGTGTCAAGATGCTTATTATGAACTAGCGGGTACTCGTGACCTTCGGGCACTGTGAAGTTTTTTCGATTTCTTTAAACTTGGTTCATGTTTTAGTTTTTTTTAGAAATTTTTATTTTTTTTATTTTTTATCTTGAATGAAAGGATGGATGATAGGACGAATAATGACAAATGACAGGACGAATGAATGGAAAGGACGATTGAACACCACCACAAGCGAACAAAACCAAAAATATTATATAAATAGATGAGTTATAAAGAAATGACAAGGACTTGCAAAAAATTCAAAACTTTAAAAGCAATCCAATCAATCACATAAGTACGCAACCCAAGCCACCAAGTTTTAGCCCAAATTTAGTGTTTTTTTTAATAACATGGCCCACTGGACACCATAGATTGGCGAAACCATGAAGCGGGTCTAGCCACCGGAATCTGTTTTGGAGTGAAGCTCGAACCTGACGGCTGGGCGAAGCTCAGATCCGGCTAAATCGGAATTTGAACCCGCAACGGGCCCGGCCCGGTTGCCCAGCTCCAACGGCTCTCCAACGGCACACGGGCTCACGGGCGCCTGCTTTTGTCGTTGCGTATGTTGTGTAAGCGCGCGAGATGGGGAATGCGCAAGGAATTCGAAGCCTGTCGTTTTGTGTGCGGAAAGCAGCAAAGCGACGACTATTGTGATCAGATTTGCATGCGGTGTGAGAGTTGTACTGCTTCTTGAATAATGCATTTTGGTGAAGTGTAGAGAAAGTTTGAGAAGAAATTTGTCAAAGTGTTCTTCCTCTCGCTACTCTGCCGCCCTCTTATCTTTTGGAAGGCTTCTTCCTTTCAGGGTTTCATGCTGCGTTTTGCTTCAGATATTTTGCTCGGTTTTATCTCTCTCTCTCTTTTCTTTTCTGGTTGTTATGTGAAGTTAGAGTGATCATTCTTTCTGATCTAATTGTCCTTTACTAGAAGCGAAATTGTTCTTATGGTCGCATTTCACGCTCTGCTTATCGTGTCAACATGTTCTGGATGATTATGTAGCGGAAGAAATTCTGGTCTGTAGAACTGACTCTGTTGAAAACTCAGTGTCTATTCGAAGTAGAGAATGGAATGGTTGAGCGGTGATACAGTTAGGTAGGTGATAGAGAGATTTAGATTTTTCTTCCTGTTTTCAACAGTCGAATGCGTGTCGAGGATGTCGTGATGGTAGAAAATGTTAGTAGATTGAGAGAGGAGCACTGAGTCTGTTCCAAAAACTAGTTTGAAGAGAGTGTTGAAGAAACAGAAGGGCAGGAGCGGGGAGACTATGGCGGGGGAAAGGTCAAGCAGGAGGATGTCCGACGCGGTGTCTTCCCAGAGAAGGAGGCGGGGCCTCTCGAACATCACAAATCTTCCTGCAATCAACCATTGGTCCAATGAAAACGAGGTTGTCAAAAGCTGGAATAATAACAGTCGGGAGTTGGAGCTTGAGGAGGTAATTGCTCCAATACTGTTCTCGGTGTCTTACCTTTCCCCTAGAGCACAAGAGAATTGCTATGTGCAAGTAGAATTGTTTTGCTAAGTCAGTTAGATCTGTCTGTTCTGCAGGAGAATAGAAGGCTCCAACAAGTGATTCTTGAGAAAGAGTATCCCACACACTCTATCTTTGCCAATCGTGTCAATATTATGTGAGAACGTTCTAGCACCACATCCAAATGTCTGTCCTTTCTTTTTCTTTTTTTCCTAGTTTCTCCTCAGTTGGGCTCAACAACAACTATGTGCATCTCTGCTGCTTGGCCTTAACCCTAAATCCTAAAGCGGACAAATTGAGTCCCAAAAACTTTACATCCAACAAATGCAGCGAGATTACCTCACAAATCTTTTCAGACGGACACAACAAAATGAAGACATCATCTGCTACAACTCTCGACTCTCCAAGGTACTTTCCATTTCTTCTATCATTCTTTGTCTACCATTCTGCTACCAAAGAAAGAATTACCTTTTCAGTTCAATTTCTGCTGCAGTGAGAAAAATCTTTTCTTATACAAAAAACTGTACTGTGGTGGTCATGATGGCAGGAGTTGCTTTCTACACGTGAACAAGTGAGTAAGCTGTTACTTGCTTTGTGGATTTAGATTGTTCAGTTATGCCAGCCTAATGCAATCTATGTGCATGCATTTGTTTTGTTCCTTGTTTGTGTATGGGTTTTGCACCTCACACCCTATCTGATGATATTGTCTTATCAGCTAATGGTTTAATTGCTTCCACAGCTAAAGTTTCTGCAGCATGCACATACCCAAATGGCAGTTGTGTATAAAATCAATGAGAATGAATTTCAGGTATGAATCATCAAATCCTGCTGTACAATTACCAAGTACAATCTTTTGGAGGAGTGTACTCCAAGCACCAAATGAAGTAACAAGTTTAAGTCATCCACAAGCTTATTCAGATGTATGATGCTGTTCAGCAGAATCAGAGTGAGCAGTTTGTGCTGTTTAGAAAGCCACTGGGTAGCTTCTTTTGCAGATGAAGCTGGCAGCGATGTCACAGCAATTGAAGAAAGCTCTTCAAGAGAAGGAATGTGAAGAAGCCCTTCAAGTCCAAGTACCCCGGCGCACCTGTACCAGTCTAAGAAGACTTTCAGTGATTGGGGGTAGAGATCTATTCAATTTGACTATCTGAAACAAATCAATTCTGTAATATGTTGCTCAACCACTCACCTTTTCTAGATCCAATTCCATGCTTTGTTCTTTTGGTTGTATGTTTGACTGAACCAGCTTCTATCCTACCGCAAATTAGAAGCAGCAGGCTCAAGGTTGCCATTTACCAAGGGCTTTTGAAGGTTCCCTTTGCTTACATTGATAAGGGAAAGTCATCATGATGTGCAGGTCCCGATGCAGATATGGGTAAACCTTCAGCTAAGGCCAGTCCTGCAGCAAATGACACCGACTCCACAACTATCACCACGAGGTTCTTTCACACTCTTCACCTCAGTTGAAGTATTCAACAACCAACACCAAATAGAACTGCCCATGGACATCGCTGCTCCGTGACTGTGACATGATTCTTGGGATAGGGTGACGGAACCATCAAGTGGGTTCTATTTCCTGAATCTTCTGCAGCCTGATTTGTTGCAGGTCCAGCTCACGGCAGCGATCTGGGTCAACGTCTTACGGAGAGAGTTCCCTCAAGGCCAAGATCAAGGAACAGAACTCTGCCTCTCTTGCGTCCTCTGGGTTATACACGGGACCTCAAAAACGCTACAACAACCGTTATGGACATATCTCTGGCCTGGAGACCATGCAAGAGCTTTGTGAAGATCTTGAGACAAGTCAAGCACATACTGTCACAACCGAAGCATCTACAGTTACGGTCCGGCGCTCACGAAGGAGAAGCTCAATAGAGCCTTTTGCTAATGAGTTAACGGAGCAGTCTAATCAGTCCAGTTGCAGCGGCAGGCCTACAGGTGATGTTGCCTCCACAAGCGAGAGCTGCCCAAGGTCTGCAGAACACACTAGGTGCTGTGAGAAATCCCCTGGCCCCAGATCCTGCACTCCCCAGAGACCAAGCACTCCTCAGAAGAGACTTATCTCTCAACCTGCCACCAGTCCTCGGAAGAAGGCGGAGCCTCAAACCAGAAGTCCTGCGAGAACTAAGGCTACGACATCTTCTTCGCAGGCTAGCACACCTCGGAGTTCATCCCCTGTTGTTTTATCAAGCTCTCTAAAAAGGCCACCTCGATCAGCATCCCCATCCTTGCAGCAGCAGCAGCATGATGGGATGGATCAGTCAAGAAGGTCATTGGCTGGTACTCGACCAATACGGCGAGCTGCTGAGGTGGTGGTGTCTTACAAGGAGCCATCCTTGATCACTAAAATGCGCCGACCTGCCTGACGCAAAACAATGGGCTCTTTTCTTCGATGGTATCAACTCGAAACCACAGAAAGAAAGAGGATTCAATGTCAGGGCTATTTTAGGGTTCCCGGCAGCTCAACGCTCTTCTAAACGTTTTTGTAAGACTCTCACCCAGTGATCGATCGATTGATTGATGAAATACTGAAAGAGGGAATTTCAGTTCTAACTTTCATGTCTCTTAGACGTGTATTTCCCAACTGCTCAAAGTAACCTTCATACACATGCCATCATCTGGTTCAACTAATGGAGAGCGTCAGGGAGAGCAAATGCAATGCAAATTTCAAGAAATGTAGGTATGTGTTCAGTGAGGCAAATAATACAGGGATATGGAAAAGCTCAAAAACCTCTAATCCTTTTGTAGAACAGCAGCAACATGCCAACCAAGAGTATGGTTCTCTGAAATGGAAAGTTGCACAATTGTGCAGTGGAAGTAGGATTCTCTTGAATGGCAGTTGCTTGAGTGCCAAGTGGAGCTTTGGCATTCACTAATTTTCGTGTGTTTTAAACCTAGAGAAAATCAATAAATCAGTTCGTTATTACTTGAACTGGGTACACAAAAGAGTATGTGATATTAACAAAATTTCTGTTATCAAAGACAAAATGAGAATTGTATCATATTAAAAAAACTTTTCATATCAAAGATAAAATGAAAATTGAGATATGTACACACTGAAGCTTATCACCTGATCTTTAAAATAAATGTACTTAGCTTCTGTCTAGATGGCCCCTAAATTCTTGTCACATAACTACAATAACCCACCCTGCAAAAGCTATCTTGCTGATTTTTCAACCTTGAAACATAGTGCTCACAGTTGTGACACCAATCTTAGAAGATCCAAACCGCAGAAGGTAAATTGGAGTAGCCACGAAAGTTAAATACTAGTTTATGCAAAGCAATGGCTTTATAACACAGTCGTTTCCAGCAGACAGCAAATAAATTCCATGCAACTATTGATTGATTGAATTGAGTTGTTTTGCTGCTTCAGCAAAGAAAAAAGATATCCGGCTGGCTTCCATTAGCAGCCATCAGCTGGATGAATAGAAGGTGTAGAGCAAAGCAAGGAGCATCATACGTCAGGTTGCCTCCTGCTTGTAAAACAATGGAGATGACAACAACATTTGATTCTATTGTCACAGTTGGGATCAGATGTAAGAACTCTTTTAAATCCAAAACCTTAAGTACCAGCTGCTACTAGTTCAACATTTTGGTCCAGAGAAAGTTCAATCTTACAGCATTCAAAAAAATAGGACCTTTCTTCACAATGAAGCTTGCTGGCACTGTACAGTATGGTTGGCAACTGCCTCATGAGACCTTTAATGGCAGCAGGTACTTACTGTGACTGCACTCACAACACTGATGCCAGAGTGTTTTCCCCTGTTTTCTCCCTAGAGATTCCCATGCTGGTCAGTCTCTCCCATAAAAGGGTCATAGATCAAATGGGTGCAAGAAGGGTTCTGAGGAAACCCTGGTACCACACAGAACTGTGAACAACTTCAAAGTTTCTGTATAGCAGTAATCCTTCTATGATGACAGTATGGCCTGGATACTGCTCTAGCCAGATCTACTCTCTTCTTGCACTGTGATGTTTCAGCAGGTCAAATCGAATTAGCAAACTATACAGCAGTGGGTGAGAGGAGGAAATCTGGCAAAAACCGGTGTAGGGAAACACCACAAAAAGGACATGTAGGCAGTGCAGATTGTTGCAGGACAACTGATGAAGAAACCTGTTTGATGTTCTTTCTTGACAACAGAGTGAAGAACAAAGCAGGTGCAAGCTTTGTCGCCCACCTTGCACAGCAACTGCAGTACCAGGAAGGAACTGCAGGGCAAACCTGAAATTCCCAACAGAAACATCCAGTGTAAGCAGAATATGCTGCATTCCACCAGTTGAGACTCCTATGGCAAATATGAGACAATCCAAGACACATTAGGTTATGTAAGGCAACTTCCAGACATTAAAACAAGGACTCTACTGGCCACAGATAATTGAAATTCACTTTACTAACAGATTCCCTGAGAGTACCTCCTAAGAAGATTCTATACACCCTCAACAGAGGAGACTCAAATATCGAAGGAGCTTTAATTTCACAATGTGCCATGAGTTACAGACGAAGACTGAAATAGCTATTTTAGCTTGACAAGAGAAACAGTCATGAGAATAACAAACCTGCAATGAGACAGAACAACGTGGGAGTTTGTGGTTGATGTCATTACTATTCAATTCAACAGAATGACAGTAAGCTACTTCAGGGGATGTCAGTGGTACAACAGCATCACAGAAAGTGCAACTCTCCAACAGCCGCAGGTCACCTGATGGGAACCTGCTATTTCAAGCACCATGATTCAATGTTAGAGAACAAAGTTCTGTACTGCACTCTATAGAGCCCCCCACAAACTACAGAACTAGGAAGAAGTGAATCAATGGCAATTATTCAATATGTAGTGAATATCCAAAAGGGTATATAGTCTGCCAAGTACTGTACTGGTCAGGGTGAACCAACACCTACACTGGTACTTCACCTTCATGACCGAGGGCTCTTAGTGGCTATATTGAAGCTGATACATTGTAAATTTGGACCTGGAGACCCTGATTTAGTCCGAGGAAGGTATATTTGTAATGTTTAGAAGCATTTTTACCATGGTACCAATGTAGGTACTGATTTGCCCAAGGCTTACTGGTCAAAATTAACAAACCAGCTATTGCACTAAAACTAGTCGACCATTCATAATAACTATTTGATGTCTGACAGTGTTGGCAAAAGACATACATTTACATTTCCATGTCTGGAAAGATCCATGGGATGAGAATGGATGGCTAGGACTTACATATCATCACTTGAGTAACGTATGTGAGCTGCTACTTCAAGCAACTCAGGAAAGATCACAGAGCCATTAGCAAGAACCCAATCAGCCATCAACCACAATTCTGTTGACTTGTCCTTCAGTACATCTTGCTCATGTTCTGCTCCCTCAAGTGATGCTGCTGCAGACAGAGTGAGAAGAATCAACCGTTGACGAAGTTCATGCTCCATGTGCCATAGGTGCTTCTTCCATAGCTGTTCTTGTTCTGAGGTAGGTGCTAATTCACCACCCTCCCTAGGGATCCCCGGCAAGCCCATATGGATGGTCTCATCTGTTCCAGTGTCCCAATTCTCTCTGGAGCTTTCCCCACTAAGCTCTTCAAACTTGCTATATCCTAACAGCAGGCGCCTGTAGATGACACAAGCCATTTGCAGTTGACGGCATGAAGCATTTGCAAGACACAACTGTAGGCTCCCAACAGACATGCACAAAGGGTCAATCATGAAGTGATTGTGCTCCTTCCAACAGCTCTGCAGCCAACCAGATATGATTGAGACCATGACTTGAATGCCTGCCAAGCTCTTGAGAAAGGAGAGTGCTGCAATTACATCCCACAGGACTATTGCTTCTGTATAATCTTCCATGCGGTGGAGGGTTGAAGCTATCTGTAGACCCCAGTTAGCAAGATCTTCGGGCCATAGACTCTTGGCTATGGGGATTTCAACCATGCTGTCTCCCATATTGGCAAGTAGTCCTTTGAACCGTTGGCCACCCACCCAAAAGAGCTGGACCACTCCCTTCTGTGTCCTGAAAGAGACAACAAAACCACTGAACGTCCTTGTAATCTCCAAATACTCCAATTTCCAATGAAGTCACATCACAACCATCAAATGCAACTGCACACTAGAGTCCAAATGACCTACCTTGATTGGTACATTGGGTCCAGCATTTCACTGGCGATACCACGTACCTGATCACAGCACTTTGCATTAGTTCAGCTATCTCTCAGACTCAGAACTTCTCTTCCTGATCATCTTCACTCTGATCAACTTCAGTATGCATCAGTTGGGCTCTCAGACTCATCACCTCTCTTCCTAATCATTTTCCCTCTTATCAACTTCATACAATGTTACTCCAACTCAGAGATGTATGTGCTCATGTGCCATTGGATTTTTCTGACTGAAACCCAGAGAACATAGACCTTGAGGTAGTAACCCCTCTCATGCCTTCAATTTGATTTGCAGCTTGCACCCACCACAATGTGAAACTTAGGATCAAATGAAAAAATATGGGTGCACTAAGGTATGGCAATCTGGGTACAACAATTGGGATGAGCATTCTGGTGACAAAGTGTATACCCAACGCTCTGCTACTCTAGTCATGCACTCATCACAGGTTTGTGGAAGAACTGGTACAAAGTTCAAACCCTAAATCCACCATGTGTAGCAACATGTGACTGTCCAGAACAGAAGCAGGGACATAGTCCAGGGAGACAGAGAACCATACCACTGCCATTGCAAGGCATCCTGGAGACAATGTTACGCCATAAAATGGATCCAGAGCTGAGGCAGGCAGCTGTAAGACAAAAACAAGCAATGAAAGATGTCAAACCTTAACTACATATAAGGCCAACCCATAACAAAGTGAAGTAGGTGAATGTGCCAGATATTGCCTACTCCAGGCATAAAAGCCAAGTCCTCTCTCTTCTTGGACCACTAATTAGGCTCTGCTCAATATTCCAAGGAGCAATCAGATGTAGTCTGCAAAACTTTGAGACAAGGTAGTGGTTACAGTCAGAATTGTGTACCCTGCCTTGGGAACAACTCAACAACTAAACCATAATAGATTCAGCACTCAATCCAACCTATCAGAGCCACAAACATCTGTATTGAACATCTAAGCTGGTAAGATTTTAAAACACTCACATCACTTGATACTTGAGGGGTCTCTGACACAAAGAGTGCTGAGCAGTCGGGGAAAGGAAGACCCCATAGCTCACTACCCATGAACTCCCAACTCTTTAGGTGGTTGTCCTGCAAATATACATACAATAAATTTGATCATCCTCCAGACACTAATGACCATTACCAGCCTTCCTCCTTGATAAACAGGGATGGAACTACTATACAATATCAATACAATCTAATTATTGATACCTGGCCACAGCTATACAAACAGCGTCCATCTCTGCCCCATGTCAGTCCTGTAACCTGCATCCAAGATCCAATCATTATGAGCTCTTCCAAGAACCATATGCATAAACTTTCTCTCTCAAAAGATGTGAGGCATCTGAAAGATAATACAATGAAACATCTTGACATAGGTTGCTGACTTCAGCATTCGTACAATGAGTGGACCTCTTGAGTTCAAGGGTATAACACCAAATGTCACCTGCACATAGGATAAGAGTACTCCACTTCACCAACTACTTAGATGACCAGCATCCATGATCATAGTTGTATAGCAACAAACCCTGTGTCAATCCCATCAGAAAGATAGATCCTTACCACTTGATCATGTGCCTTCAGCTGGCATGCAATACGTGTACAGCACCATGATACATCAAATTCCCATGCAGAAATGCAGCCAGACCCTTTCCCAACTGCCATCAGTGCTTTTGTCGAACCTCTAGTTGGTACAGACAAAGTAAGCGAACTTACAAGCACCAGGTCTGCCTCTACCACCTGATTACCATAGAAACAACATGCACATGCATATTGAATAAGACAATGGAATCTGCTGCTCAGCATGCGTGAAAGCCCTTTAGACATATTATTATTGTATGAGCTTCACAGAATTCCTCGGTGTAGCTTTAAATTACCAGCAAGCAATCCTCTTGCTCAAATATATACTGCTAAATAATCTCAGCACTGCCAGAATTCACAATCCCACTTTTCTCCTGAGTTTTTCCCATTTTCATCTGACACAAGGACAAGGCCTCTACCTGTCTGAGTAAAGTAAAAGGTAAGACCCCACTGCAGGATGGCAGAGATGACAGAATCTGTGAATCTCCTGACCACAGCTTAACACTGTCACAAACAGTACAAAGAATAGGTCAGAGAGATTAAGACAAAGATTTCATACTCACAGTCAAATCACCTTCTTAAGGAATGGGAGTGCCAACATCTAGGCAATAACATTTCTGTGGATACAGAAAAGTACCATGGCAACCATCCTCTAAGCAGGCAGAGAAGATGGGTTCCATCATATGCCCTCCTGTTTCTTATCTAAATCACGGGTATGCTATTACATAGTACATTTGAACAAAGAATTTGAACTGAAAGTGTGAAGTTGAAGAGACATGTCTCACCTTCCATCAGCACATCCTGTTGCCAACAACAAGGTATTTTCAAATCCATCATCACTATTTGCAGTCCCTGCATGTTGCCCAGGACATGAGGCCCAGCTGACTGAAGTCACCCAAGATTTGTGGGCCCTTAGGAACCCAAGAAAGCAAAAGTCAGATAAGGGCAGAGCCTTCTCAATTGAATAGGAGATTGGCACTGCAAATCGGAACACAGAAACACTGCCTGCCCTTGTTCCTACAGCACAAAACACAAACCCTTCATCTTTTGCATGCCACTTTGGGGACCAGGCTAACACCAATGGGGACATCAGGCTATGGCGTGCTGCATAGGTACTGGGAGTGACAACCCTTTCAGAATGTCCCTGGGAGCTGTTCTTGAATACCCTTCCACCACCTCCCGTATCTAATAAGTTCCCTGCTTTTGCCTGCTTTTGCCTGAGAAACTTGCTCATCTGCAAAAAGATTGAACATTTTTCTCAACAAGGCACCAGTTTTCTTTCTGAATCCACTTCTGCCTGAAATTGTAAGTCAGCTTGTTCTTACAACTGACAATGGAGCAAATCTCAAATTACCAAGCTGTCAACTGCTTCTAGGTTGCCTTTCCAACATGAAGTGCATCCAACATGTATACATTTGCAACAAAAGAAAACCCAGGCTACAACAGGAGAGAACCATCAAGTTTTCCTACAGGCCAGCTTCTTCCTGAAGAGCTACAAAGTGATAGCAGTTAATATGATGAGCACCAAAATTGTACATTTCTAAGCTGCAAGCTAAATGGTGTGCAAATGCAAACAGAAATTATGTAAGCTGTGGACTACATACCCTTTGATAACTTCCATTAAGTGGCAACTTGCCATGGTCCTCCTTCAGCATATCTGGACAAGAAAAACAGGTTTGAATCTCATTCAGCATATTCAAATCCCACTTTTTTATTGAGCGATTTTGGAAAATAAGCTTGATGAAGTTGCAGAGAAATCTCCACAACAACAATTATAGGTAACACGACAATGAGTGCAGTCATAACCTCATGAGAGTCACAAAGTGACAGACCATCACCTTCATCACGAACGGCAGTGACAAGCTGCCATGACTACCCACTAAGTTCATCAGCTCCCAACAGTGGGTGTAGATAAGCATATAATAATGTTCCCAAAAACTTGGGCAAACCATTATACACAATCTGCGTCCTGAGTTTCTGTTGCCTTTCCAGAAGCAATGGGAAGACTCAGACGTGATGTTGGCTAGCACTCGAGAAACATTGCTAATCAAAAAAGTCAACAGTATCCTCATTCAAGCTGCAACAAGATTCTGGAGGAAAGAGCTTTTATTTCATTTTAGCATGTCCCTGTATATGCACTTATTTCAGCCATTTACAACCAACCTTAAATCCTAAGAGATAGTATCATATTTCCTTCAAGTCAGATTGCCATCTGAGCAGTACAAAATCTTTTCAGGATGAATATGATAACATGGCAGAATATGCAAGCTATCTCTTGCAAAACTATGTACCAGACGACATTAGTAATGGGTTCACAAACTCACACCTGCAAGGGTTTGGTCAGGGTCATCATCAAAGTCATCCTCAAGATTTTCATTGTATGGTGTTTGTGGCTCCTCTTTCACCACCTCCATATCCAATCCCTTCCCATTCAATCTCAGTAGCATCCCACCAACTACCAGCAACATGCACATTCATGAACAAACATAAACTCAAACTACTCTAAAGAATGCTCAAACCAGCCTCATAGAAGCAAAAAAGCAAATGGCGACACCAAAGAATAAGACATTTCATTGATTGATGATCTACAAGACACACACCAGAGGTGAGGTCTCCACCCCTGCTTGCAAACTTTTAGAAAAAAGGGCAGGTGACATATGTCCTTCCAACAGAGATTGTGCATCTCCACAATCATCAACCAACCCAGCTCCTTCCTGTGAATCTGCCAAACTGCAGGGAGGAGACCAAATCAGAACATATTGACCTAGAAGAGCTCTTCCAACTGTTTCTCTTCTGTAACAATGTAGAACAAATGCACAGACATCTTACACAATCTCTGAAATAGACCCAGGGAGATTGACATAGAACAGAAGGTAGCCAAAGGAGGACCCCTGAAAGAAGATGTGACTACAAAGCATTACAAACTAAACAGTCAAATGATTATCCTCAAACTTACCGTTTCTTTGTCCTGCTCACTTTCCTGTGCTGAGGCTCAGCAGTTGCCACATGCCTTTTCTTGTCTTTGACCCCAAAGCTAACAAATTGAGCTTCATCTCCCTACACATCCAACCAAATGTCATTAACTTGACAAGATGGATATCAAAGAGGGTAAACCAAGTACAGGCAGAAACAATTGCAGTTGAACTGTATCTGGGCACCTAGCCATGTTAAATTCCCAACTTTTTGAAAGAGTAAGTACCACATCAACTCTGGTAGCCACACCTCTGTTTCCTTGAACTCCTTCTCTAAACAATATGCATAAATAAGCTCCGAAAGATCTGCCACCTGTACAGCAAGGAAATTGATCAATGATGTTTGATGAGTACAACGACTCAGCATCTAGAGCCAAACCAACTTTGTGATTTATCCAGAAGAGCTCGAGTCAGGTGAACTTGTTTCCTGGTCAATTCACCGTGGAAATTCACCAAGCAAACAATATGTGAAATCCTGGTGCAGAGCTTGTCCCCAGAACCCTAAACATGCAAGGGTCGGGTGTAGCTCCATTTCTCTCCACATATCAGCTATCCACGTCTCAGAGATCAAGAGTAACAGGACTGTCCATATTACTGAGGTCAAGGTAGAATGGACATCACAAGAACACAGTTCCTAGTCTTGTCAAACTCAGGTCCGTATGCAAAAGGGTCATGCATTCCGAAACATCAATAGTAGGAACCAAACATACCTCGACCCATTCAGCTTTGTAGTCACAGAAGGGTGCACGATATAGTTTGATACGGAAGTCTGTGGTACAGACCCCCAGCAGACAACTGCAAAGTAGTACAGCCACCAAACATCAATGCCAGACACAAACTACCACTTGAATGCATGCAAATCACTAGTTGAGCTACAGAGACCACATGTGCACAATAGCACAAGAGCAGAGTGTAAACCAGCAGGCATGCCAGAATCTTTGGTGGGACACCAAACACACAACATTTCAGGGAAAACTCTCAGATATCATGTGAACCTGAGTTAACTAGCACGTGTGACAGAGCTATTAAGAAAAAACTTCCAGTAACAAGAAACAAACCTTCCATTTGAAGCCAAGCCCTGTGGAGACCAATCCAGAGCTCGCACACCCACACGTCCCTCTCTCCACAGTCGAAATGGAAGCAGGACTGAGTCAGACAAATCTGCAATTCACATGGATAAGATCATGCATTTTTAGATTCGTGGCTACTTATGAACAATGTTGAATGATCATTTTATCTTGCAAACCAAATAGGAGAAATATGTGTCCCACTTCTAAGATCAACAAAGAGAAAGTACAAACTATCACACAGATTTACAAAGCCGGCAGAAAATATACCTTCCCGCTTCACAGTTCCAATATCAAAGATCTGGCTTTGTAGTATTGATGCATAGCCTCGAGGACCAGACAATGATGCTGGATTCTGGACTGACACAACCTCAAATTCAGTATCACGAGAACAACACTTAGATCACAATGATCAACAGCATTTACACAGATATGGGAATAATTAATGCACAGACAACCGTTTTGCCACAACAACAAACATAATATCACACACAAGTAACATTTGACAGCGTGCTGGGTCTCCCGCATGTCAAGAATCATGGACACAGGAAATTTGAAGAAAATGGATCAATCAATATAATGCAAGAAGAGGGGACTAGCACAAGGAAAACCTCCCACTGTCTACACGGAAGAGCAACCAGGCAACAGGAAGGCTGCAGGAGGAAATTAAGATAAAGAGAGACATGCCATCGCAGGAGAAAAGACATATATACTCTCACTATCAAGCTGGAAAGATATGAACAAGAATGTGAAAGACGAGGAAAAGCTCTCAACGCACAAGGATGGTAACCAGGTGACCAGACGCCACGGCGATGAGATTATCTTCCGACCACTTGATGGAGTTAGGGAAGGTCGGGGCTCCCACCAACGCTAGGGTGCTGCTAGGGGAGGGAAAGGTATGGCCGTCCTCATCTCCATAGCCAGTAAACTCGAGAGGCTCTACATGACCCATGGACGACAGAGGCCCTCCTGCGATCACAACAACACCGGACACAGAGAGTCAAATTGAGAAAAGGAACACCGATCACCAATGAAGAAGAACTCCAAAGGATTCGTTCCGCACAAAAGAGAGTCAATTGCGCCAACAAGAAGAAGGAACACGAGAAGACAGCAATGCTTACACGACGACTGAGCTGCGTTGTTGCTCGCGCAACCTCGGCAGGAAATCCAGTGCCTCCAAAAACCAAAGAAGAACACGACGAGCTTCTCGTATGCAGCTTGACCTAATTCACTCTTGCTGTTCCACATGGCTTTCCGTTATGGACCGGTCCAGTTGGTTCCAAGGACCAAATTCGATAATCCAGTGGTCTAATTTGTACAAACACCCACATGGTCTTTCGATATGTAACCGACAGTCTAGTTAGTCCAGTTACCCACATCGTGTCTCGATCATCCACTGGTCTGGTTAGTACAAATACCCGCATGGATTTGGATGATTCCACTGGTCTGGATGGACCAAATACCCACATGGATTTGGATGATTCCACTGGTCTGGATGGACCAAATACCCACATGGATTTGGATGATTCCACTGGTCTGGATAGACCAAATACCCACATGGATTTGGATGACTCCACTGGTCTGGATAGACCAAATACCCACATGTATTTGGATGATTCCACCGGTCTAGTTAGACCAAATACCCACATAGATTTGGATGATTTCACTGGTCTAGTTAGTTCAACTACCCACATGGTCGCTGGTCTAGTAAGGTGGAATACCCACACGGTCGTCCCAGGAACTGCTGGTCCAGTTACTTCAAATAACCACATGGGTTTTGATGCTCGCACTGGTCTAGTTAGTTTCAAATACCCACAAGGGTTTTTGATACTGGTACCTACGACTGATATTCAGCACCAAAAATAATATTTCCTAAAGGTTTAGCCGAAAAAAAGAGAATTTTGTTTGTTGATATTTTTTTGGTCAAACTTGTGGAAAATTGGAAAACCATTGAATTACTATTATCACAAATGCACAATACCAAAATGTATTTTGTATAGCCGTAGACTAGGGTCAATTTCCACATTCACAAAATGAATAATTTTTTTTTTTCAAACAATCACATTGTTTGTTTTTTTTAATTGAAATTATTATCATTTTCATTATCTACTATGATATTGTCATATGAGTAGTGAAATTATTCAGAGTGTTAATTTTAATGATTTTCAACTTGTCAACCTTCATGTTATGTTTTCACAAAAAATTCATTTCACTATTTTCAGGATTATTTAATGACAAAACTAACTACCTTAGGGTAATAAGGTATTTATTCCTCAACTATTGAAATTCTGAAATTTTAAATTTTGAAATTGTTGAACCTTGTTTTCTAAAAATAAATATATATTTGACCAAAAAAACAAAAAGGATTACAATTTTGAAGAAGGAAAGATTATATTAAATTGTGATCCTTGAAAAGGTTATCTAATTATTATGTTAAAATATGGACAAGAAACAATGGACATCATATGTATTAATTATGATCTTGGATGAGATTGATGTAATTTAAGGAACTTTCAAATGTGGCATAATATATTTTCTAAAATATTTATGGAGTTGTAACTATGAATTGAGGTTTTTTTTTTTTTGGCTAGCAATTAAAATTGTTTATTTGTTTTGTTTTGTCGAGTTGAAATCTCCCAAACCATGTCACCCCTTGCCTCGTGCTCTTGGTGTCTTTGAAAAACCCTCAATGAAGAGGGTTCCATAGAATGGATTTCATAACTTTGAAACCTAAGGTGCTAAAGATATTGAATTTTGAGTTTTTTTTGTCATTGAAAATTTAGTAAAAATTAAAAAATAATAATTTTCATGGAAATTGGATTTGAAAGTTAAGTTTAAAAAGGTATACCAATTTTCCCTTTCAAAAGTCATTCAATATTATTGTATGTGTTTAATATGTCACAATTCCTGTTAATTATAATGAAATAGATATTGTTTGTTTTTAGAACAAATTGGTGTTTTGTTTTTTGCTTTATGGTGTTCTTGGTGATGGGAGGACAAAGCTTTGCAAATTTCATAAGAAGATGGATAAGAAGTGTGTTTTATGTTTCATTCACATATTAGAATAACCATAATGTTAAGTGTGTATCCCTATTTATCACAATTATAACCAATTAACAACAAAGTAATACGAACATATGACACCTACTTATTTAACATACTTACCCAACCTACTCAATTCATACTCTATCCAATCATAACCCTATTAATACACCTATTTACTTCAAACCTTATCATTGTACAATAATTGTTTAATTATCATTATAAGTCAATAATAATTTTATGTGAAGGTGGGTTTCAAATTTTGTGCATTTGGGATGTCCTAGAATTTTTTAATCCTATAATTGCTAAGTTATCATTATAAGTTCATAATAAATTTCTGTGAAGGTGGTTTTCAAATTTTGTGCATTTGGGATGTCATGGAATTGTTAATATTAGAGAAAGTATATGAACCATTAGATGTATAAAAAAGATTGTAAGAGGTGAAATGAAAATGTTTATTAGTGAAGACAAATGAGCTTTTGCTACTCTAATCCATAGATAGAAAAAAATGGTGTGATGAATAAAATCAAAATCAATAGGGCTTGAACTAGGGGTTGGAGTTCATGGAGGAACCAATATTCCTTTTGTGCAAAACTTGAGGAAATTTTGAAATTTAACCATCATCATTGAACTTCTTAAAATGTTTATGACAATGTTTTTATTGCAAACAAGCATTTTTGATAGCAAGGTCAAATGGCACCTCTAAATATCAAAGGAACACTAAAATTTTAAAATGCATGAAGTGTTGCAAGTTGTGCAAATATTGTTCAATTCAAAATTTTATTTTAGATGGCATGTTGTGTTGTCAATAATTATCACAATATGAACAATGTTATCTGATTTCAAATGTTAATCGATTCGTGATGTGTAGAACTTTGTTTGACGATTTAAATAAAGGAACAAATGTCTTTGGTCTTAGGGATGTGACTATTTATGCAAGTATAATAACTCTCTCTATTTAAAGGTGTTAATGTTTACAAAATTATAGATGGGACCAATGTCGAAACCTACATTTGTTATTTATCAATATGACAAAATTTGATAATTAATATATGTATGAACAAAAAATGTTATTTGTTTTTCAATAAGCAAGGATAACATATTCACAATTTCCAACCTCTAATGAGCTTGACAAAACAATGACCTATGTTGTCAATAGAATGGCATGGTGACATTAAAACAAATGATAAACACATAATATAATATTGTTGTGCAAAAGCATATGTCAAGTAAAGATAGCTAGTTATATAGTTCACATAGTTACACAAATCCCTCTTGCACTAATTCTCTAAAAGAAGTACACTAGAAGAAAAACATGTATTTTCGACTGCTCTTTGCGACTAAATTTTAGTCGCAAGAGACATTTTGCAACTAAAATCCTTTTAGTCGCCTAAGACAAGTCGCATGTGAAAACTAGTCG
>Ga0116231_10000310_pt1 | contig 77539 bp, 68 predicted proteins | sample S1TSphgellanicum_2_FD_89695 | JGI IMG/M metagenome (GOLD analysis project Ga0116231, IMG submission 89695) | Host-associated microbial communities from peat moss isolated from Minnesota, USA - S1T2_Fd - Sphagnum magellanicum MG | ecosystem: Host-associated > Plants > Peat moss > Unclassified... | reverse complement strand
TGATCTCGCCCGATCTCGCGCGCTTCTTCCTCGCCAACCCGCTGATCAATTCCGTCATCGTGGTGGTGGAGCTGTTCGGCGTGGTGTGGAATCTCCGCCAGGTGCAGCGCTTGAACCGCGAGGTTGATTGGGTTGATCATTTCCGCCGCGCGCGCCAAAAACTCGAGCAGGCGCCGCCGCCGGTTCTGCTCGCCCCGATGGCCCGCATGCTGGCCGGCCGCGCCGATGGCGAGCGCCGCATGACCCTCTCCGGCCAGGCGATGAGCACCATCCTGGACGGCATTGCGAGCCGGCTGGATGAGAGCCGCGAGCTCTCCCGCTACGTCACCGGCGTGATGATCTTTTTGGGACTCCTGGGCACGTTCTGGGGCCTGCTGCACACCGTCTCCTCGGTCGCCGCCGTCATCAACGGCATGACGCTCTCGGGCGGGGACGTGAACGCGATGTTCGCGCAGCTCAAATCCGGCCTGGCCGGGCCGCTCGCCGGCATGGGCACGGCGTTTTCCTCCTCCATGTTCGGCCTCTCCGGCGCGCTGATCCTGGGGTTTTTGGACCTTACCGCCGGCCAGGCGCAAAACCGGTTTTTCAACGAGCTGGAGGAATGGCTGGCCGGCCTCACCCGGCTTTCCTCCGGCGCGCTGGGCGGGGATGGCGACGCCTCGGTCCCGGTCTATGTCCAGGCGCTTTTGGAGCAGACCGCGGAGAACATGGACTCCCTGCAGCGCGTGCTGGCGCGCGGCGAGGATGGCCGCGCCCAGGGCAACGCCGCCTTGCTGGCGTTGAATGAGCGGATGTCCGCCCTGTCGGACACGTTGCGCGCCAACCAGCAGCTGATGGTCAAGCTCGCCGAGGCGCAGGTCAATCTCGGCCCCGCACTCGCCAAACTCGGCGACACACGGGCGGCGGCCGGCGATGACATCGCGCGCGCGCATCTGCGCAATATCGAGCTGCTGCTGAACCGCATGCTGACCGAGACCGAACAGGGCCGCATGCAGGCGACACAGGAGCTGCGCAGCGACCTTAAAATCCTCACCCGCACCATTGCGGCGCTGGCGGACGGCCAGGCCCGCCAGCCATGAGCCGCCGCCGCCAGGGCAGTAACGGGCTGGAGGCCTGGCCCGGCTATGTGGACGCGCTCTCCACGCTGCTCATGGTCACCATTTTCGTGCTGCTGGTATTCGTGCTGGCGGAGGCTTTTCTCTCATCAGCTCTCACCGGCAGCGACAACACCATCGCCCTGCTGCGCAACCAGATCGCCGAGCTGTCCGCCAGCCTCTCGATGGAAACCACCAAAGATGCGAGCCTCACCCAGGAGCTCGCCTCCCTCAATAGCCAGCTCGCCGCGGCGCAGGCCGCCAATGCCAGCCTCACCCAGCAGCTCGGCACCGCGAACGGCACCATCACCAGCCTGCAATCGCAATCCCAGGCGCTCAACGCCCAGCTCTCGGACGCGCAGGCCGAGGCCGCCTCCGCCACCGGCCGCATTGCCGCGTTGCAGGCGCAAATGGCGGCGGACGCGCAGGATGACACCACCTCCGGCCTGCAATCCCAGCTCGCCGCCCAGCAAAAACTCACCAAGCAGCAGGCCGACCAGCTGTTGCTGCTCAACCAGCAGATCGCCGCGATGCGCATCCAGCTCGCCACGCTGAACGCGGCCCTCAACGCCGCCATTGCGGCCGATAAAAAGGATAATGTGCAGATCGCCGATCTCGGCGAAAAACTGAACGAGGCGCTGGCCCGCAAGGTCGAGGAGCTGCAGCAATATCAAAGCACCTTCTTCCATGCGATGAAGGACGCGCTCGCCAACCAGCCCAATATCCGCATCGTGGGGGACCGCTTCGTGTTTGAATCCGACGTGCTGTTCCCGGTGGATCAGGCGACCCTCACCCCCGCCGGCGCCGCGGAAATCGGCGAGGTCGCCAATGCGGTGAAGGCGCTGACCACCAAAATCCCGGCCAATGTCAACTGGGTCCTATCGGTGGACGGCTATGCGGACGCCCAGCCGATCACCGGCGGGCCCTATACCTCGAATTTCGACCTCTCGGCCGCCCGCGCGCTCACCGTGCTGCATTTGCTGGTGCAGGATGGTGTGCCGGAAGACCGCATCGCCGCCGCCGCTCTGGGCGCGAATAACCCGATCGCGGCCGGCAACACCCCGGCCGATTACGCGCAAAACCGGCGGATCGAGTTTCGCCTGACGACGCCGTGACCAGGGCCACGGCGGCGGAACATGCCGACAGAGCTTGAAACCGCCAAAACCGCGGCGCGTAACGTGGCGCTCCTCCGCCGTGCGGGGTGCGACCCGGCGCTCGGCACCCGGCTCGCCGCCCATGTGCTGCGCAAATGCCCGCCGCCAAAGGGCGCCATCGTCGCCGGGTTCTGGCCCTTGCCCGGCGAGATCGACATCCGCCCGCTGCTGCTGGCCCTGCACGTGCGCGGCCACACGCTCTGCCTCCCGGAAACCCCGCCGCGCGGCAACCCGCTGATCTTCCGCCGCTGGACCCCCGGCGACACGCTGACACCCGGCCGCTTCAACACCCAGCACCCCAGCGGCGATGCCATCACCCCGGATTACGTGCTGGTCCCGCTGCTGGCCTTTGATTCCGCAGGCAACCGGCTGGGCTACGGTGCCGGCTATTACGACCGGACTTTGGCCACCCTGCCCCACGCCTACCGCCTCGGCTGCGCCTTCGCCGCGCAAAAAATCACCGCCTTACCCGTAGGCCCGGACGACATCCCGCTGCACGCCATCGCCACCGAAAACGGGGTCAAGCCTTATCCGATGACGCGAGCCCACGCGAAAGGCTAGAGCGCGATGACATGAAGTCGATCCATGAAATGGGTCGCCCTAATGTCTGAATCCGGCTCTAGATTGATGTTCAAAAATCCATGTGGATTGGTGACGGCATGGGTAAGCTTTGGGCCCGCAACCGTACAGAGAAACGGCGCCCGCAAAGGCGCCGTTGCAGTAATGGGGTCCGGGCCTCAGGCCCGGCCAGGGGTGCAGGGGGTGGAACCCCCTGCTAGGGCTCTAGGCCGCGCGGCGCTGGGCGTATTGCGGGCGCTTGGGCTTGCGCACCACCAAATCCGGGTGGCGCTGCGGCTTCTTCACCGGCTGGGCGTGCGCCGGGCGGGTGCCGCTCGCCACATCCATCTTCACGCCGGTCAGCTTCTCGATCGAGTTCAGATAGGGCAGCTCGGTCGCGTCGCAAAACGCCACCGCCAGGCCCTTCGCGCCATTGCGCGCCGTCCGGCCGATCCGGTGCACATAGCTCTCCGGCTCGTTCGGCAACTCGTAATTGAACACGTGGGAAACCCCCGCCACGTCGATCCCGCGCGCCGCAAGGTCGGTCGCCACCAACACCCGCACGGATCCCGCGCGGAAATCTTCGAGCGCCCGCTGCCGCGCGTTCTGGCCCAAATTGCCATGCATCGCCGCCGCGGTGATCTTCTCCGCGTTCAACTGCAAAGCCACCCGGTCCGCGCCCCGCTTGGTGCGCGTGAACACGATCGCCCGCGTCACCGCCGCATCGCGCAGCAGCGCCGCCAGCAATTGCTTCTTCGCCGAGGCGTCCACAAAATGCACGCTCTGGCCGACCAGCACCGGCGTGCTCGCCACCTGCTCAATGGTCACCCGCATTGGCTCACGCAGCAGCCCCTCGGCCAGATGCGCAATCTCCTTGGGCATGGTCGCGGAAAACAGCGCCGATTGCCGGCGGCTCGGCAACGCCGCCACCACCTTGCGGATATCCGGCATAAAGCCGAGATCAAGCATCCGGTCCGCCTCATCCAGCACGAAAAACTGGCACTGGTCGATGAGCAGGTTGCGCGTGCTCATCAAATCGCAAATCCGCCCCGGCGTGCCGACGACAATGTCAGCCCCGCGGGACATGCGGTTCACCTGGCCTGAGCGGCCAACGCCGCCCACCACCAGCACGGTATTCAGCGCCAAGCCGGTGCCGAATTTGCGGAACTCCTGCTCGATCTGCACCGCCAGCTCGCGCGTCGGCGAAAGGATCAGCGCGCGCGCCGCAAAGCGCCGCGGCCGCAACGGGTTGGCCGCCATTTGCTGCAAAATCGGCAGCGCAAACGCGGCGGTCTTGCCGGTCCCGGTCTGCGCAATCCCCAGCACATCCCGCCCCGCGAGGCCCGCCGGCAACGCGCCGGCCTGAATCGGGGTGGCATTCACAAATCCGGCACGGTTCAACGCCTGCAAAATCGGCGCAGCAAACCCAAAGGATTCAAAAGTAACTTCAGTCATAAAAACACATCTCCGGCGCCGCAAACCAGCAAGGGTTTGCGTGCGAATGTCCGGCTTCCACGCGCGATTTTGGAGTGGACGGGTAAAAAACTGCCCGATCAGGGCGTCCCCGCCCCATTAAGACAAACCAACCGCCAAGGCCGAATCAATGATCCGGTCGCGCATTCGCGGTCAACACGAGCCTTATGCCCATGTTGCACTGCGAAACGCAAGGAAAGAATTGCAGGGCAGGTCGTTGAAGCAAGCGGTCGCTTTTTTAAGAAAAAAGCGCCGCAAAAAATTTTTGAGTCCTCTGGGGCGAAGCTCATGGAGCGGCTATAGCCCAAGGGACTCAAACGTTTTTTGCGGCGCTTTTTTTCAAAAAAGCGGCTGCTTGTCTTCCGGAGCCGCCCCCATGCGCTACGTCGCCGCATTTCGCGCCTATCAATGGGATGAGGACATTGCCGCACTGGCGCGCCGGTTTTTCGATGCCTGCCCCGCCGCGCGCCAGGTTGTGCTGGCTGATGAAACAAAGGGTCCGCTCGGCATTCAGGGCTATGAGGTCGTTTCGCATACCGAGGATACCTCAGCCCTCGGCCTGCTGGTGTACCCGCCTGGCAACTCGCTCTGGCATAATGTCGATTACGGGCTCTACATTCTGCGCGCGCGCCTGCCGGGCTATGATTATTACCTCACCTCGGAATCCGATCTCGCGGTCAATACGAAGCTGGACCCGATCGCCGCGCAGGTGGCGGATGCGCGGATCGACCTCGTCGCCCATTGGATCCGCCCGGCCACGCCGGACTGGTACTGGTATGAGAACGCCCGCGCCAGTTTTGAAAACCCTCTTGGTTCCCTGCTGTTCTTCATGCTCGCCTCCGCCCGCGCGGTCGATCTGCTGTTCCATATGCGCCGGCAGATGACCCTCGCGCGCCATGCCAACGCCACCGCGGAATGGCCGTTCTGCGAGGCCTTCGTCCCCACGATGTTGCAAATGGCCGGCATGAGCCTGGCCGAAATCAGCGCCTATGCGGATACCGAAAACCTCCGTTTGCGGCCAAGGCTTTTGCTCACCGACCCGCGCGCCAACCGCCCCGGCTCGCTCGCCCACTCGGTGCTCGGCAAAGCCGCCTATACCCGCGCCATGTTGAAAGAACGCGACCAGCGCGACTCCGTCCCCCCGGACAGCGAACTGCGCCAGGCGCTAGATTCAGGAGCCATTCTTTGAGACCGCAGGCGGCTGAGGCTGCGATGCGCCGCCAATCCATGAGTTTGGCGAACATATTTCCGATCTCGCGGCGTCGGCCGTAGAGCATTTTACCATCCAGCGCGCGCCGGCATCCGCTTGCGCGGTCTGGTATCAGCTCCCCAGCACGATTGCTGTTTGCGTCTCCGGCATTTGGGCACCCAGCGCCGCGGGCTTGGCCAAGGCGGCCCGCAGGCGGCGCAGCGCGGTTTGCACTGGCGCCGCGAAGCGCTCGGTCAGCTCGATGCCCGCGATGAAAGCCACGGCGCCGGCGGTGGCGATAACGGGGAGCAGCATAACGATTTCCATGTTGGCGTTCCTGTCGTGAAGGGGTGGTGTCTCGATGCGCGGTATCTACCTCCACCTCCGCTTGGCGGCTGTGAAACGCTTCACATCCCGAACAGGGTCTATGACGGCCCGGCCGCCTCCTCGCGGATCATCTGCCGCGCCAGCTTCAGCGCCTCAAACCCAGCCTGCTCGCCGATCACGCCCAGCAACTGGCTGAGCCCCGGGCTCGCCGGCAACTGCGCGATCAATGCCCGCGCATGCGCCAAAGCCGCCGGGCGGGCTGCCTCATCGCCGATATACGCCTCCTGCAGCGCGTAATAGATTTTTGAGGCCGGCGTCACCGCGTCCTGCGGCTGCATGATCTGCTTGCCGAACAAAAACCGCGCCTGGGTGTTCAGCTCTAGCCGCGTGCGGGTTTTGAAACGGATCAGCGCGCCGTTCAAAATCATCGATTCGCCTTGCTTGAGTTCCAGGATCAGCGCGGTCATCGTCCCCCTCGGCATGAGCGAAGCCGAGTTTGTCGCATGCTGGCGTTAATAGCGGGTGAAAGGCGCAAGCGGGCGGTAACGAGGTAGAAAGTAAGCCCTGCTTTTTTTGAAAAAAAGCAGCAAAAAAACTTTTTTATCCCAATAGGCTATCGCGGTCCCACCAGCACCGCCGCGGCAGACTCAAAAATTTTTGCGGAGCCTTTTTAAAAGCGACCGCTTGTTTCTCAAGGCTGCTCCGCCGCCGCCTTCAAATCACCCAGCCAAATCCGGTTAACCTGCTGCATTTGCGCGCCCGAATAAAAATAGCCGATCATGAAGCCCGAGATCGATTGCTGAATTGTCACCAGCGTGCCGCCATCCGCGGTCGGGGTGAGGTGCCAGACATGGATGGCGTGGTAGTTCAGCACATGGCCGTTCCAGGCCAGCAACTGGTTGGGCGTGAAGGCGCGGATGGTGCTTTGGATCGTCATGCCCCCGGTCGCCCAGGAGAACGGGGCGCCGCTCTGCACGGCGCCGACGGCGACCTGCGTGATATTGGGGTCGAGCTGCGGCCAGGCCTGGATGTTGGTGAGGATCGCCCACACCTTCGCCGGCGGTGCGGTGATCGTCACCTGCTCTGTATCGATCAACGGCGCGTCCTGCTGGATCTGCCCGGCGGCGGCGAGTGCTGCCAGGCTATCATCCAAATTGCCCTTGCAGCCGGTCAGCGCCAGCGCCGCGCCCAGTGCCAAAGCGGCCCGGCGCATCAGACCACCGGCATCGCGGGGGCGAGCCGGCCGCCCAGGCGGACGGGCTCGATGCGGGCACAGCGCCCATCGGCGCCGGTTTGGATAAAGGCGCCGCACAGGCTGGCCGGCCCCTCGGCCGGCGCCAGGCGCTCGCCGGGCATTTTGCGGATTATTCTGGCGATTGCAGCCTCTTTTGCCATGCCGATCACGCTATCATAATCGCCGCACATGCCAAGATCGGCGGCAAACCCGGTGCCACCCGGCAAAACCTGGTGGTCGGCGGTGGGCACATGGGTATGCGTGCCCAGCACCGCCGTTACCCGGCCATCGAACGCGTGCGCAAACGCCATCTTCTCGGATGTCGCCTCGCCATGGATGTCCACGATCACCGCATCCAGCCCGTTGCCCAGCCGGTGGCGCGCCAGCAGCGCCTCCATGCCCTGGAACGGGCAATCCAGCGCGTCCATGAACAGCCGGCCCATCACCTGCGCCACCAGAATTTTATGGCCCGATGGCAGGTTGACGAGCACCGAGCCCGCACCCGGCGTGCCCGGCGGAAAATTCAGCGGCCGGATCAACCGCTTTTCCTGCGCGATATAGGGGATGATCTCGCGCCGGTCCCAGGCATGGTTGCCAAGGGTGAGCACATCCGCCCCGGCGGCGAACAAAACCTGCGCCATCTCCGGCGCCAGGCCGAACCCATGGCTGGCGTTCTCGGCGTTCACGATCACCGCGTCGAGTTTCAGGGTTTTGCGCAGTCCGGGAATGGCGGCGGCGGCGGCGTCCCGCCCGGCGCGGCCGAGCAGATCGCCCAGCATCAGAATATTCATACGGCCTCTATAGAGCCTTCGCGGACCCGGTAATAGGCCGCATCCAGCCCGGCGAAGGGCTCCGGGTCGGTCCCGGTCAGCCAGGCGCCCTGGCCGCGCGTGGCCAGCGCCGCAAACAGAGCCTGCCGGTGCGGCGCGTCCAGATGCACCAGCGGCTCATCCAGCAACAGCAAGGGAGCGGTACCCCGCAAACCTTCGATCAGGCTGGCATGGCCGAGCACAATGCCGATCAGCATGGCCTTCTGCTGGCCGGTGGAGGAGAGCGCCGCCGGGCGGCCGGTCGCGGCATCGGCGATCAGCAAATCCGCGCGCTGCGGGCCGATGCCCGAGGTGCCGCGCGCGCTGTCCTGCGCGCGGGCGGCGCGGTAGGCGGCGCGCAATTCATCCTCGACCGCCAGCGCCGGTTCGGCCCGTAGCCGCTCGGCAACGCCGCAAGCCAGAGCCAATTCCACCCGCGGAAACGGCGCCGCCGCACCCGCCGCCAGGGCCGCGTTCAACTGCGCCAGCAAGGCGAGCCGCGCCGCCGTGACCGCCGCCGCGTGCCGCGCCATCGCATCCTCCAGCGCGCTCACCCAATCTGCGTCATACGCCCCGGCCAGCAGCCTATTGCGGCTCGCCGCCGCCGCCTCAAACGCCGCCACCTCGCGCGCATGGCTGGGCTCCAATGCCACCACCAGCCGGTCCAAAAATTTCCGCCGGCCGGAGGCAGATTCCGTAAACAGCCGGTCCATCTGCGGCGTCAGCCAGACCGCCGAAAGCCGTGCCGCCACCTCAATTTGGCTCTGCGGCTTCACCCCATCCAATAAAAACACCCGCCGCTCGGGCGTCTCGCCCACCCCGGTGCCGATCTCCAGCGCCGGCTCGGCAAACTGCGCCGCCACCGCCCAGCCGCCGCTCGCCTCCGCCCCCTGCCGCGCCAGCTCGCCAAACCGCGCGCCACGCAAGCCCCGCCCAGGCACCAGCAGCGAAATCGCCTCCAGCAAATTGGTCTTGCCGGCGCCGTTCGGCCCGGTGAACACATGAATCGCTCCCGCCGGGTTGAAACGCAACGCGGCATAGGAGCGAAAATCGGTGAGGGTGAGACGCGTCAGGCGCATAAGGCAGCCAAGCAAGCGGTCGCTTTTTTAAAAAAAAGCTCCGCAAAAAATTTTGATTCCTCTGCGGCGGTGCTGGTTGGACGGCAATAGCCCAAAGCAATTAAAAGTTTTTTGGTTCTTTTTTTCAAAAAAGAACCGCTTTCTTTCGCTATACGCGCATCGGCATCAGCACATACACCGCCGAGCTATCATCCTGGTCCCGCACCAGCGTGGGTGCGGCGCCGTCGGCGAACACAAACTCCACTTTGCCGTGGATCTGCTCGGTCACGTCCGAGAGGTAGCGCGCCTGGAAGCCGATCTCCAGCGGGCCGAACTGGTAGTCCACCAGCTCAGCCCCCAGCTCCTCGGAGGCGGAGCCTTGCTCGGCGGAGGCGGCGGAGATGACGAGCAGGTCCTTGGCGAGCGAGAGCTTCACCGGCCGGTGGCGCTCGGCGCTGATCGCCGAGACGCGGCCGACCGCGTCGTTGAAGTCTTTCTTATCCACGCGCAGGATTTTGTCATTGCCGCGCGGGATCACCCGGTCATAATCGGGGAAGGTACCGTCGATCAATTTTGAGGTCAGCTTCATGCCGCCGATGCTGAACTGGATGCGGGTCTCCGACATCGCGATGTCGATCTCGCCGCTCACCTCGTCCAGCAGCTTGCGCAATTCGGTCACGGTTTTGCGCGGGATGATGATGCCCGGCATGCCGGCCGCCCCTGCGGGGAGTTTTTCCTCAACGCGGGCCAGGCGGTGCCCGTCGGTCGCAACCGCGCGCAGCACAGGGCCGTCCTCGCCCTCCGCGGCATGCAGAAAAATACCGTTCAAATAATAGCGCGTCTCCTCGGTCGAGATCGCAAAGCGGGTGCGGTCGATCAGCCCGCGCAGCTCCTTGGCCGGCAGGGCGAAATGGTGCGAGAGCTTGCCGGCGTCGAGCTTGGGGAACTCATCGACCGAGATCGCCACCAGCGAGGTCGCGTAGCGCCCGGCGCGCAAGGCAAGCTGCGCATCCCCGCCCGGATGGTCGAGCTCGATCAGCGCGGTCTCCGGCTGGCGGCGCACGATCTCATAGAGCGTGGTGGCCGGCACGGTGATGGCGCCGTTGCGGCTGGTCTCGGCCGGCACGTCCTCAACCAGCGAGATTTCGAGATCGGTGGCGGCGATGCTGAGCTTGCCCTCGGTCACCCGCAGCAGGACATTGGCCAGGATGGGGATGGTGTTGCGCTTCTCCACCACATTTTGCACATGGGCCAGCGACTTCATCAGCGTGGCGCGATCGGCCTTGAACTTCATGATACCCTTCCAGACGGCGAACAATTTTGACAGGCGTTTGGCGCACCGATTCGTGAATTTAGCCTAGCAAGCGCGTGGAGGATAGGGAAGGTGCGGGGTTTTTGGTTGGCGCGGCGCGTCGCGGCGTGGGATTTTACCGCCGTTTTCAGGCCCGGGATCACGCCTGACAAGCCGCCAAGGCGCGCGCCTCCCGAAATAAAAATCCGGTTGTTATGATATTCAGCAAGAATGTTTTTTTAAAAAAAAGCAGCGCTTTCTTGTTTAATTCTCCAGCATCCGCCGCAGCAACTCCACATCCTCGCCAAACGCCGCGTCCTGCGCCATCAGCTCGGTCACGCGCGAGACGGCGTGCATCACCGTGGTATGGTCGCGGTCGCCGAAATGCCGGCCGATATCGGGCAGGCTTTTGCTGGTGAGCTGCTTGGCCAGATACATCGCCACCTGCCGCGGCCGCGCGATGTTGCGGGCGCGCCTGGCGGACGACATTTCGGTCACCCTGATATTATAATGCTCGGCGACCTTTTTCTGGATTTCCTGGATGGTGATTTTCCGGTCGAACGCCTTCAGCACGTCGTGCAGCACCTCGTGCGCGGTCTCCAGCGTCAGTTGCCGGTCGAACAGATTGGCGTGCGCCACCAGCCGGTTCAGCGCGCCTTCAAGTTCGCGCACATTGGTGGTGATTTTGCGCGCCAGGAACTCCAGCACCTTGCCCGGCACCTCCACCCCGGCGCGCTGCGCCTTGGCTTCGAGGATCGAGATGCGCAGCTCAAACGTGGTGGCGTGCAGATCCGCCACCATGCCGCAGCCCAGCCGCGTGCGCAGCCGGTCCTCAAGCCCCGAAAGATCGGAGGGCGATTTATCGGCCGAGATGACGATCTGCTTGCCGGCATCCACCAGCGCGTTGAAGGTGTGGAAAAACTCTTCCTGCGTATTATCCTTGCCGATCAGGAACTGCAGATCATCGATCATCAAAACATCAACGCTGCGCAGCTCGTTCTTGAATTCGAGCGTGGATTGCGAGCGCAGCGCGTTGATGAAGCGGTACATGAATTTTTCCGCCGACATATAGGCGACAGAGGTTTTTTGCCCGTTCCTGGGCTTGGTCGAGAGCTCCCAGGCAATCGCGTGCATCAGATGGGTTTTCCCCAAACCCACACCGCCATATAAAAATAGCGGGTTGAACCCTGCGGTGGCCGGCGCCTCCGCCACGCGGCGCGCGCAGGCATAGGCGAACTCGTTCGGCTTGCCGACCACAAAGGTATCGAACGTAAAACGCTGGTCGAGCGGTGCGATCACCTCCGCGCGCGCCACCGGCGGGGCATGGCTGGCGGCCGGCATCGGCGGTTCAGCGAGGTTGGGGGCGGTGCCGCGGCTCGGGCCGGTGCGAATATCCACGCGGCGGATCGCGGCGTTTTCTTCCTGCCAGAGCGTGGTGATCAGGTCGCCATATTCCTTGTTCACCCAGTCGCGCAAAAATCGCGTCGGCAGGATCACGGTAACCTCATCGCCATCAATCCCGGCGAGGGCCACCTGCTTCAGCCAGGTACGGTACTCAACCTCCCCGACCTCGGCCTGCAGACGCCCGCGAACCCGGGCCCATTGCTCGACGAGGCTGACCTCTTCCCGGCGTGACGGCGATGATTTAGCCACAAGCTCGCCATCCCGCATCGAACCAATCTCCAGGCTCATTACCAATTGCTGCCCCAGCCCTGTTGAGACCGGTTTTCCCAACCCTTGAATTTAGAAAAAGCCTGAATTCGGCTTAATCTTCCTAAAAATTGAGACACCGGAGATAATCTTTTCAAGTGCCAGACAGTAGGTCAGAACGGGGCCGGCGTGCAAGCGCTCAATTGTTTCACCTTGTCCGGCAACTCTCTGAGCGGACTGGTTTTAGCTGCAAATTCAAGGCGGTCGGAAACCCCAAATTTCTTAATGAAAAAATTTTATTTCACTAACGCAATATTCATATTTGGCGCCAAGAAAAATCCGGCGCCCGTCACATGACAGTGACATGACGCCGGATAAAAATTGTCTTGAAATTTAGTCAGAAATTCACAACCAAAAGTTGCGATTCAGGCGGTTGCAACCGCCTTCACCTGCGCCGACAAACGGGAAATTTTGCGCGAGACCGTATTGGCCTTCAGCACACCCTTGCCAACCGCGCGCTGCAGCTCGGGCTGCGCAGCCCGGAACGCCGCGAGTGCGGCATCCTTGTTGCCGGACGCCACGGCTTCCTCAACCTTGCGGATGGCGCCATGCACGCGCGATTTGCGCGCCTTGTTGCGGGCCGTGCGCTTGACGGTCTGGCGGATGCGTTTTTGGGCAGATGCGATATTGGCCATAATGTTCCAGAAAGAAGTACGTTTGAGCGAAGCGCGCGGTCTAGACCGCGCCGCAGCCCGCGTCAAGCCAGCCAAACGCCGCCCGAACCTCCCTTAAGCGCGGATCACCCAAGCTTTGCGCATCGGCTCCAGCACCTCCCAAATGCCGGTGAACCCAGGCTCGATCACGAAGCCATCGCCCGGCCCGGCGGTGATTTTTGCCCCATCATCGCCGGTAATCAAGCACCGGCCGGAGATCACCCGCACATACTCCCATTCAGTATAGCTGATCCGCCAGGCGCCCACCCCGGCCTCCCACTCGCCGGCCGCCAGGCCGCTCGCCTCGTCATCATAATGCACCCAGGTGCGGGTGGCGGGCTCACCGCTCACCACCCGCTCGGCGGCGACGCGCTCCCACGCTGCTGCCTCATCCGCCTTGGCCAGGCCATGCAAAAGCCCCATCAGGCGGGCGGGGGAACCGGCAGGGTGGCCGGCACGCCACCCGGCAGCGTCAGCGGCGGGGCCACCGGTGTGCCGGTGGCGGGAACGCTGGTGGCTGGCGCGCCCGCCGCCGGGCCCGCGGGCGGTGCGGGCAGCGGCGCCGCCTGGATCGCCCCAGCTGGCGCGGCCGGGCCGGATGCCGCCCCCGGCGCGCCCGACCAGGAAATCCAGTTCGAGAGATGCTGCTGCATCTGATATTGCAGTTGCACGTTCATCCCATTCGGCCCGTCCATCAACTGCTTGGTCAGCCCATACAATGCCGCCTGCACGTCATTCTCCGAGGCATCCGGGTCCGGCGCCGGCGCGCTCGCGGTGACCGAGGCTTCGGCAAATCCGGTCGAACGCCCATCCGGGCTGGTCAAATTGATGTCAACCGTGAGCCTCCCCACCAGATCGCCACCGATCTGATCAACCGAGGCGGTCTCCAGCGTCACCGTGCCGGTACCCGGCGCGCCGGAGGCCACAATCCGGTGCTGCAGCACGGCCATCATGGTCGCCGCCGGCGGGGCCGGATCCTGCGCGATCATGTTCGCCGCCCCCGCGTCAGGCACGTACGCATTCACGATGTTCAGCGTCGAAACCTTGAGCACGAGCGGCGGCAGATAGGAATAATCGAGCGGCGGAAAACTCTGCGGCGGGGCCGAGCTGCAAGCCGCCAGCGCCAACGCGGCAAACGGTACAACAGGGGCGAATTTCGTGAACTTCATGAGGCGTCTCCAGGCCGGCCCGCGATAGATAGGCGCGGAAACCGGAAATCAAAATTACAGAACTCGCAGGTCATCACGATATCCCCCTCAACAGCCATCTCATCGAGATCAGCCGCCGGAAACCCCTCCAAAATATCGCCCAGCCGGGCGCGCGAGCAGCGGCAGCCATAGGCCAGCACGCGCGGCCGGTCCACCGCCACGCCCTCGCCATGGAACAACCTGTATAATAACCGCTCAGGCGTGATGGAATCATCCAGCAACTCCTCATGAGTCACCGTGTCGGCCAATATGCACGCGGTGCGCCACGCCTCCTCCTGCTCGGCCGCCGAAATCTCCGGCGACACACCGCCCGCCCCCGCAATCCGTTCGATCACCAGAGCCGCCGCGCGCCAGCCCTCGGCGGTCTCACCGGCCGCCAGAAACACCCGGCAGGGCAGTTGCTCGGAGGTCTCGAAATAATACTCGGCCATCTGCGCCAGGCTCTCGCCCTGCAATTCCACAATCCCCTGCTGCGGCTCGCGGTCGCGCCCCTGGTCCACGGTGAACGCCAGATACCCCTTGCCCAGCAGCGCCGCAGCACTCGCCCCTTCGGCAATCTCGCTTTGCCCGTTCACCCGCGCATAGCCGCGCAGCGCGCCCAAATCCGTGCAATCGGCCAGCAGCATGGAAACCGGCCCATCCCCGCGCGCCTGCAGGCTGAACGAGCCGGAAAATTTCAACGCCCCCGCCAAAGCCGCCGCCAGCGCCAGCGCCTCCCCCAGCAAACGCCGCACCGGCGCGCTATGCTCGTGGCGCAGCAATAACGTGTTGGCGAGCGGCCCCAGCCTGATCAACCGGCCCCGCACCGGGCGGCTGGGCAGAAAAAACGGCGTCAAGCCGCGCGGCACAGCCAGGTCCGGCACGTCTGGCCGGGTGGAGTCGAGAAACGCCGGTAGATCTGTCATCCCCGGCAAGATAGGCAGGTTTTCCCGCCGTTGCCATACACCCCTTAACCGGGTTAGCGGTTTGATATGACGGTCCATGAAACAATGTCCGACCTCGGCGCGCACGTAAAACGCTTCTCCCGCGCCAGCGTACTGGTGGTGGGGGACGCCATGCTGGACCGCTACGTCTATGGCGACGTCACCCGCGTCAGCCCGGAGGCGCCGGTGCCCATCCTCACCGTCACCCGCGAGATCGCCATGCCAGGCGGCGCCGGCAACGTCGTGCGCAATTTGATCGCGCTGGACGCCGCTGCCGCCTTCGTCTCGGTGGTCGGCGACGACCAGGCAGGCTCCGACCTCACCGGCCTGATCGGCGGGCAGGAACGCGTGGAACCATGGTTGCTGGTGCAAGGCGGCCGCACCACCACGCTTAAAACCCGCTATATTTCGCAAGGCCAGCATTTGATCCGCGCCGACCGCGAAGAGACCGTGGCCCTGCCGGAAAAACTCTCCCAGCGCCTGGTGCGCATCGCGCTCGACGCCATGGCCGCAACCACGGTCACCATCCTCTCCGACTACCGCAAAGGCGTGCTGGGCGGCGACGTCGCGGCCCAGCTCATTGCCGGCGCAAAATCGCTCGGCCGGCGCATCATCGTCGATCCCAAAGGCCGGGACTACAGCATCTATCGCGGTGCCGATATCATCACCCCCAACCGGCGCGAACTCTCGGAAGCCACCGGCATGGCCTGCGATTCCGAGCCCGGCATCGTCGCCGCCGCGCAAAGCCTGCTGCTGCGCCATAAATTCGGCGCCGTGCTCGTCACCCGCTCGGAAGACGGGATGAGCCTGATCACCCCGGACGATATCCGCCACTACCCCGGCGAAGCCAAAGACGTGTTCGACGTCTCCGGCGCCGGCGACACCGTGGTCGCCACCCTCGCCGCCGCCCTCGCGGTGGACGCGCCACTCACCGAAGCCGTGCGCCTCGCCAACATCGCCGCCGGCATCGTCGTCGGCAAGGTCGGCACCGCCGTCGCCCGCCCAGGCGACCTGCTGGGCGCACTCGCCCCCGCCACCGGCGCGCTCAGCAAAATCGTCACCCCCGAAGCCGCCGCGGAAGCCGCCGAACGCTGGCGCGCGCGGGGCTATAAAGTCGGCTTCACCAATGGCTGCTTCGACCTGCTGCACCCCGGCCATGTCCACCTGCTCGAACAATGCCGCGCCATGTGCGACCGCCTGATCGTCGGCATCAACGCCGATTCATCGGTCAAACGCCTGAAAGGCCCAACCCGCCCGGCCAATGGCGAGGCCGCGCGCGCCGCCGTGCTCGCCGCCCTCACCAGCGTCGATCTCGTCTGCCTGTTTGAGGAGGATACCCCGATCAACCTGATCAAATTGATCAAACCCGACACCCTCATCAAAGGCGCCGACTACACCCGTGACACCGTGGTCGGCGCCGCCGAGGTCGAAAGCTGGGGCGGCACCGTCGCCCTCGCCCAACTCCTCCCCGGCCACTCCACCACGGCCACACTGGCCCGGCTCCGCGGGTAGAGTGTGCTCAAGGCCAGGGGGCTTTGCCCCCTGGACCCCCATTGGGGCCGGGAGGCCCCAAACCCCAGTTAATAAGGGTCTTGGAGAGGAGGGCGCTCGCTCCCGCTCCGACGAACACCCGCGCAGCGAGCGCCCTCCTCTCCAAGACCCTTATCTTAATTCGAGGGGTCTGGGGCCTTACGGCCCCAGCGGGGTTCCAAGGGGCGGAGCCCCTTGGCCTTGGCTCACACCCTCACCCCCGAGGCTGGAACCCCTTGGCGCCGGTTTGCCAGAGGATGAAGGCAAATTCGTCCGCGAGGTCGGAGTCGCCTTGCGCTTTGGTATCACCGATGCCGTGTCCGGAGTGGAAATCCACACTCAGCAGGATCGGCCGTTTGCTGGTGGTTGCGGCCTGCAGCCGGGCCGTCATTTTGGTGACTTCCCAGGGCTCCACACGCGGATCATTGGCGCCGGTTTCCAGCAAAACGGCGGGGTATTTCACCCCATCACGGACATGCACATAGGCGGACATCGCATACAGCCCGTGGAAACCCGCTTCGGTCGTCACCGAGCCGAATTCCGAGATATTGGGCGGGCCGTTCGGGGTGAATTCCGAGCGCAGCGTGTCGGTCTCCCCATGGCTGTCGATCGCGGCGGCGAACAGATCCGGCCGCCAGTCGATCGCGCCGCCAATGGTTATGCCGCCGGCGGAGCCGCCCTCACCCGCCAGATAGCCGGGCGAGGTATAATGATGATCGACGAGATATTGACCGCAGGCGATGAAGTCGAACACGGTGTTGAGTTTGGTCAGCTTCATACCGGCCTTGTGCCAATCCTCGCCGTACCAGCCGCCGCCGCGGACATGGGCGAAAGCAAGGATGCCGCCACGCTGGAACCAGGCCAGCTCCGGCGCGCCAAAACCCGGCGTGATGGTAATGCCGTAGGAGCCGTAGCCGATCAGCAAAGTCGGGTTTTTGCCATCAAGCTTGGCGGATTTGTTCATGATGATCGAGAGCGGCACCAGCGTGCCGTCATAGCTCGGCGCCAGCACCTCTTCCGAGACCAGGCCGGAGGTATCCGCCGCGACCGGCTTTTGCAGCCCGGTATCGGCAACCGCGCCATCCGGCCCGGTTTTGTACCAGAGCGCCGAGCGGGTCCAGGATTCCAGGCTGAATACCGCGCCAGGCGCGGTCTCGTCGGTGTCGAGGCTGGCGACGGTGCCGGCATAAGGCAGCTTCACCGCAACCGGGCTGCCGCCATTGGGGATGCGGTTGACCACGGAAAAACCGCCATCGGAGCTGACATAGTACAGACCGTCGGCGGCAACCGCGAGGTTGCGGATGACATCGCTGCCCTCCGGCACGACCGTCGCGGCGCTGGCGAGGCTGGGGGCGGTCAGGTCGGTCTCGATGATCTTGTAGCGCGGCGCCGCTTTATAGGTGAGCAAATAGAGCTTGTTGCCGGCGGCGTCGAACTGGGTGATGTCGTCGGATTTCTGCGCAATCTGGGTCCAAACCGGCTTTCCCGCCTCCAAGGCGGCGACCGGTGTCGCGTAAATCGCGTCGATCACGTTATTGCTCTCGTTCTCGGTCAGCACGCCGAAGGCGAAATTGCTGCCGGGCACGGTGGTGACCAGCGCATCCTGGTCCGGCGCGACCGGCATGTTGGGAAACACCTGATAACCAAACACCGGCGCATCACCGGTGCCGTCCGGGTTCGCGCCGAGATGGTGCAACCAGACACGCGATTTGAGGAAAAATTCCGTGGGCGCGCTGTCTGGCCGCAGTTTCTGCAACTGATAATAGGCCAGGCTGTCATCGGGCAGCCACCAGGCCGGCAAAAACTCAAAATTATCGCCATCCACCCGGGGGATCTCGACACCCTGGTCCTTGCCCGTCGCGGTGTCGGCCACGCGCAAAGTGGCGGCTTCAGAGCCACCCGCGGAGACGCCGTAGGCGACGTATTTGCCGTCCATCGAGGGCTGAAAAAAATTGATCGCCTCGGGCTCGCCGGCCGGACCGAATTTATCGGGGTCGATCAGCAGAGTCGTGGCCCCGGTCGCCGGGTCGCGCATATACAGCTTGTCGGTGTTCTGGCCGGGTTCGGCCTGCAGATAGAAATATTTTCCGCCGGCGACGATCAAGCCGTCGGTGCTGCTGGTGAGGTTGCTGTCCTTGGCGATGTCCCGCAGCAATGCCGCGCGGCCCGGAATCGAGTCCAATTTTTGCCTGGTATAATTATTCTGGCCGGTCTCAAAGGCGGTGAGCGCCGGGCCTTCCGCCTCCATCCAGCGGTAATTATCGGTGACATCGGTGCCCCAGTAATTGGTGACGACCGGATGGATGGGCGCGACAGGCGGCGGCGCGGCGGCGGCAAGCTGGGCGGCGAAAAAAATAACAGATGTACTGACATAAATATTCTTCATAACGGGAGGTTAAACATCTCCACGAAAAACACCAGCCGTCACAGCGCGCAATTGCGGCACAATATCTGACATAAACCAAGGGTGCTTCGCCTCCCAGCCAATGGTCCGCCAGGATGGGTGGGGGAGCGCCATGAATCGCGGATGCGTGGCGTAGGCGCGGACATTTTGTGTCATATTGCCGGAGCCGAGATAATACGCCTGGGCGTATGACCCGACCAGCAATATCCGCATGAGCGCGGGCATATGGCTGAGAAATTTTTCGTGCCAGGCGGGCGCGCATTCGGGCCGTGGCGGCGCGTCCCCGCCGGCGGCCAGGCGCCCCGGGTAGCAGAACCCCATCGGCATGATGGCGATGCGCGAGCCATCGTAGAATTGCGCCGGCGTTACCCCCATCCAGCCGCGCAAACGCTGGCCGGAGGCGTCGTCCCACGGGATTCCGCTTTCATGCACCTTGGTCCCTGGCGCCTGGCCGATGATGAGCAGCCGCGCGCTGGGGGCGATGCGGAACACCGGCCGCGGCCCAAGCGGAAGATGCGCGGCGCAGACGGTGCAGGCGCGCGCCTGCGCGGCCAGGCTTGCGAGATCGCTCATCCCCGCCCGGCTGCGTGCCACCGAGCCAGCGCCCCCGGCCTCAAACGACCAAAAGTTTTTTGGTTCTTTTTTTTCAAAAAAGAACCGCTTCCTGCCTTAAAACGGAATTTCGTCGTCCAGATCATTCCCCGGCCGCGTATCCCACCCGCCGACGGCGCGGGCCGGCGCTTTCGCCGGCGCGGCGCTCGCCATACGCGGCTCATACCCCTCGCCGCTACCGGCGTTCGGGTTACGGTCCAGCAGCACCAGCTCCCCGCCGAAACGGCCGATCATCACCTCGGTGGTGTATTTCTCCTGGCCGGATTGGTCGGTCCATTTGCGGGTCTGCAGCTTGCCCTCCAGATACACTTTGGAGCCTTTGCGTAGATATTTCTCCGCCACCTCGCCCAGCCGGTCATTCATGATCACCACGCGGTGCCACTCGGTCTGTTCCTTGCGCTCGCCGCTCGCCTTATCGGTCCAGTTATCCGAGGTGGCGACCGTGAGGTTGACGATTTTCAGGCCGGATTGCGCGTTGCGCACCTCCGGGTCTTTGCCCAGATTGCCCACCAGGGTCACCTTGTTCACGCTACCCGCCATCCCGACCTCCACTACCTTAAATTGAAACGTCAGCTTAACCGATTCTGAACGCCGCCACCAGACGGAAAGGTTTGCAATCTAGCGTGTCTGCCCATATCTTACAAGAACAATACACGAACATTGAGGCGATTATGGCGGAACAAAAAAGCGCTGGGTTTATCACCGTCCGCGGCGCGCGCGAGCATAACCTCAAGAACATCGATATCCAGATTCCGCGTGAGGAGCTGACGGTGATCACCGGCCTGTCCGGCTCCGGCAAATCATCCCTCGCGTTCGATACGATCTATGCCGAAGGCCAGCGCCGCTACGTGGAATCGCTCTCCTCCTACGCGCGGCAATTTTTGGAGCTGATGGGCAAGCCGGATGTGGACAGCATCGAGGGGCTGTCCCCCGCGATCTCGATCGAGCAGAAAACCACCTCGCGCAACCCGCGCTCCACCGTCGGCACCGTCACCGAGATTCACGACTATATGCGCCTGCTCTGGGCGCGCGCCGGCGTGCCCTATTCGCCCGCGACCGGCCTGCCGATCGAGGCGCAGAACGTGGCGCAGATGGTGGACCGGGTGATGACGATGAAGGAGGGCACCAAGCTGCTGCTGCTCGCCCCGGTGATCCGCGACCGCAAGGGCGAATATAAAAAGGAGCTGCAGGAACTCCAGCGCAAGGGCTTCACCCGCGTGAAGGTGGACGGCAAATTATACGAGATCGAGCAGGCGCCGGCGCTGAACAAAAAACTCAAGCACGAGATCGAGGCGGTGGTGGACCGCATCGTGGTCAAACCCGGGATCGAGCAGCGCCTGGCTGATTCCTTCGAGACCGCCTTGGGACTATCGGACGGTATCGTCTATGCCGAGCACGCCGATGACGGCACCCGCACGGTGTTCTCCTCGCGCTTCGCCTGCCCGGTCAGCGGCTTCACGATCGAGGAGATCGAGCCGCGGCTGTTCAGCTTCAACTCCCCGCACGGCGCCTGCCCCGCCTGCGACGGGCTGGGCCACGAGACGTTTTTCGACCCGCATCTGGTGGTGCCGGACGAGCAGCGCGCGCTTGGCGACGCCGCCATCATGCCCTGGGCCAACGCGCAGTCGCCGTATTACGACCAGACGCTCGCCAGCCTGGCGAAACATTTTAAAATCAAAATGACCACGCCGTGGGAAAACCTCGCCGAGCCGGTGCGCAACGCCATTCTGTACGGCACCGGCAAAACCGATATCGAAATGACCTATAAGGACAGCGCGCGCGGCTACACGGTGAAAAAACCGTTCGAAGGCGTCATCAAAAACCTCGAACGCCGGCTGCGCGAGACCGATTCCGCCTGGGTGCGCGAGGAGATGTCCCGCTACCAGGCCGAGCGCCCCTGCGGCGTGTGCCACGGCGCGCGGTTGAAGCCGGAAGCCCTGGCGGTCAAAATCGCCGAGAAAAACCTCGCCGAAGTCGCCGAAATGTCGATCGCCACGGCGCGCGACTGGTTCGAAACGGTCGCCGATACCCTCACCCCGCAACGCCTGGAAATCGCCCGCAGAATCCTGCGCGAGATCAATGAGCGCCTGCAGTTTCTGGTGGATGTCGGCCTCAACTACCTCACCCTCGCGCGCGGCTCCGCGACACTCTCGGGCGGCGAGAGCCAGCGCATCCGGCTCGCCAGCCAAATCGGCTCCGGCCTCACCGGCGTGCTCTACGTGCTGGACGAACCCTCAATCGGCCTGCACCAGCGCGATAACGAGCGTCTGCTCGGCACGCTCAACCGCCTCAAACGCCTCGGCAACACCGTGCTGGTGGTGGAACATGATGAAGACGCGATCCGCGCCGCCGACCATTTGATCGACATGGGGCCCGCCGCCGGCATGCAAGGCGGCTACGTGGTCGCGCAAGGCACGCCGGCGGAGGTCGCCGCCAACCCCAAATCCATCACCGGCGACTATCTCTCCGGCCGCCGCGCCATCCCCATCCCCACGCCCCGCCGCCCCATGCAGCCCAAGCGCATGGTCAAAGTCGTCGGCGCCACCGGCAACAACCTCAAACATGTCAGTGCGGAATTCCCGCTCGGCCTGTTCACCTGCGTCACCGGCGTCTCCGGCGGCGGCAAATCAACCCTGGTGGTGGACACGCTCTACAAAGCCGTCTCCCGCCGGCTGATGGGCTCCGGTGAGGTCCCCGCCGCGTTCGAGCGTCTCGAAGGCCTCGAACAGCTCGATAAAATCATCGATATCGACCAATCCCCCATCGGCCGCACCCCGCGCTCCAACCCCGCCACCTATACCGATCTGTTCGCGCCCATCCGCGACTGGTTCGCCGAAATGCCGGAAGCCCGCACCCGCGGCTACAAGCCCGGCCGCTTCTCCTTCAACGTCAAAGGCGGCCGCTGCGAGGCCTGCCAGGGTGACGGCGTGCTGAAAATCGAAATGCACTTCCTGCCGGACGTCTTCGTCACCTGCGATACCTGCAAAGGCAAACGCTACAACCGCGAAACCCTGGAAGTGAAATTCCGCAACAAATCCATCGCGGATGTGCTCGACATGACCGTGGACGAAGCCCAGGCCTTCTTCCACGCGGTGCCAAAAATCGCCGACCGGCTCTCGCTGCTCTCCCGCGTCGGGCTCGGCTATATCAAGCTCGGCCAGCAAGCCACCACACTCTCCGGCGGCGAAGCCCAGCGCATCAAACTCGCCAAAGAACTCGCCAAACGCCCAACCGGCCGCACGCTCTATATCCTGGACGAGCCCACCACCGGCCTGCATTTCGAGGATATCCGCAAACTGCTCGAAGTGCTGCACGCGCTGGTGGACGCCGGCAACACCATCATCGTGATCGAACATAACCTCGAAGTCATCAAAACCGCCGACCACGTGATCGATCTCGGCCCCGAAGGCGGCGAGGGCGGCGGCCGCATCATCGCCACCGGCACACCGGAACATATCGCGGCCGCCAAGGAGAGCCATACAGGGCGGTTTCTCGCACCGCTGCTGGCGGCAAAGCCACGGAAGAAGGGCAAGAAGGCGGCGTAAGGAAGCGGTCGCTTTTTTAAAAAAAAGCTCCGCAAAAAATTTTTGATTCCTCCGGGCGATAGCGGTCCAACCAGCACCGCCCCGGAGGATAAAAGTTTTTTGCTTCTTTTTTTCAAAAAAGAAGCGCTTGCTTGCTTCCCCTACGGCGCCAATAACCTTTGCAAATACTCATGCGTCGCCGCCGGTAGTTTGGGATCGGCGTCCATGTCGATGATTTTCTGCCGGATGATCGCGGCCGGGCTGGCGGCGGGTGCGCCCAGGGTTTGGTTGCCGAAAGCGTCCCCGTCTTCGCCGGCTGCTTCGCCGCCGGGCTGGGTGCCGGCCGCCTCTGCTTGCGCCGCGGCGAGGGCGGCGGCGGCCTGTTGCAGGGCGGAGATGGCCGCCCCCTCCTGGCTCTGCGCGGCGCCGGAATTTTGCGCGGCGAGGGCGGCCTGGGCGGCGCTCATCGCCTGCCCGGCCTGGCCTAGCCCGGGCAAATTGGGCAGCCCGGCTTTGGCGAGGGCGCCGCTCAACTGCGCGAGGGCGGCTTGCAGTTGCGCCTGCGCGGCGGCGGTGGCGCTGCCTTGGGCGGTGGCGTCCCGCAACGCCGCCTCCGCCTCCAAGAGCTGGCTGAGCTGGCCGGCGGCGGCCTGCGCGGCCTGCGCTTGCGCCTCCTGCGCCGCGGTCATCGGCGGGGCGTTTTGCAGCGCCCGCAAGGCCGCCGCGAGGCGCTGTAAATCCGCCTGCGCCTGCGTCGCATTGCCGGCGCGCTGCTCGGCGGCGATCTGGCGCGCCAGCTGGTCCAGCGCCTTGCTGATCGCCGCCGCCGCATTCTCCCCAGGGCGGATCGCCGCCAGGTGTTTCGCCAGCGCGTCGTCCAGCCGCGCCAGCAGGGATGAGAGCGCCGCGTCATCCGGCGGGCCGTGCGAGAGCGCCGCCAGCAGCGCGCGCGCCGCGGCGGCGAAGGCCTTTTGCGGCAGAAAATCCGGCCCCGCCTCGATCTGCCGGATCAGCTCATATAGCCGCGCCACGGCATCCAGCGGCGTGGTGCCGTGCAGCGCCAGGCTCTCGCCCAGTGCCGCGAGCTGAATGTCCGCGGCATAGGAGATCGCGCTCGGCGGCACGGCGGCGAGGTGGCGCAAAGCCGCCCCCACAGCGGCGGCGCCCTCCGGCCGCAAGGCAAGCCGCGTGCGCAACCCGGCGGCGGCCAAAGCCGTCGGGTCGCGCCAGGCCGGCGGCGGCAGAGTAACACTTTGCGGCGGCGCGCTGCCGGTGAGTCCGGCCAGATTGGTGGCACGCAAACTTGCCTGCAGCGTCAGCCCGCCATAGGGCGAGGCGGCGACATCCAAAGCCGCCTGCCCTCGGCCGACCGATGCCGGCAGGTCAGCGCCCTCGGGCAGCGCGTCCGGATCGCCAACCGGGGACAGCGCCAGGGTCAAAGCGGAGAGCCCATAAGAATCCTGCACGCTCCAGGCGAGGTCAAGCTGCGTCCCCGCCGCGATCACCGGCTGCAGCGTCACCACGGGCGCCACAGGTTTGGTTACCGTCACGTGCCAGCGCGCCAGAACGTGCCACCACCGCCCCACCACAATATCACCACTCTGGGTCAGCGCCCCATCCACCCGCACATCGCCAGCGCCCAGATTTTGCGCCGGCAGCGCCACCCCGCTCACCCGCACCGGCACAGCGGCGCCATCCAGGATCACCGAGATCGTTGAACCAGCCAGCACGCTGGGCGCGTCGCCCGGCTGCAGCGTCAGCGGCGGCTGCCCGCTATAGCCGGGCGGCGTGATCCAGGCATTGATCTCCGGCGGCGCAATCGGCCAGCCTGGCCAAACGAAGGCAGCCGCCAGCCGGTCCGGCAATTGCGCCCCCGCCGTGATCAGCCCGGTCGCCAGCAAAAACAGCAGCAACGCCCGCAGCGAGAACGGGTCCAGCCCCGCCGCCACCGGCGCCGGCACCCCGGCCCGCGCACCGGCCAATGCGTCGCGCATGCGCGCCTGGTGCAGCGCCCATAGCATGGCGCCGGCCTCATTCGCGGTGGCGGGCGAATCCGCCAGTGCCGCCAGCGGCCGGTGAGCCAGGGCGGAGGCGGCCTCAATCCGCCGGTCGATCTCCGCCGCGCCGGGCGACCGCACGGCTGGCACCCGCCAGGCCAGTAACCCGGCCGCCAGCGCCAGGGAGCCCAAAAATCCCCAAGCTGACCCGAGCCCAAAAATCGCCAGAGTCAGATACGCCAGAACCACAAAAAACGACGGCATCGCGGCGCGCGCCAGCCGCTCGGCCCATAAATTCAGGGCCGCACGGCGCCGCAGCCGGCGCAGCTCTACGCCGGGCGCCCCGGCACCCGCTCGCGCGCCCAAAGCTCATCCATTGCCTGGCGCGGCGTGATCAGCTGCCACCCGCCACCCGCCACCAGCACCGCCGCCGCCGCCGGGCGCGCGTTATAGGCGCTGCTCATCACCGCGCCATAGGCGCCCGCATCCAAAATCGCCGCCAGCTCGCCGGGCCCCAAATCCGGCAGCGCGCGGCCTTCGGCAAAACAATCCGCCGTCTCGCATACCGGCCCCACCACGTCCGCCGGGCTGGCTGCACTCACAAAACGCGCCGCACTCACCGGCAAAATCCCATGCCAGGCCTCGTACATCGCCGGGCGGATCAAATCGTTCATCGCCGCGTCCAGCACCAAAAAGCGCTTCTGCGCCGTGCGCTTCTGCAAAATCACTTGCGCCAGCAGCAGCCCCGCTGGCCCCACCAGATAGCGCCCCGGCTCCATCAGTAGCCGCACGCCAAGCCCTGCCGCCGTGCGCCTTATGGTCTGCGCATAGGCATCAAGCGAAATCCCCGGCTCATCGCCATAGCCAATCCCAAGCCCGCCACCAAGGTCGAGCCGCTCTACCGTCTGCCCCGCCGCGCGCAAGGCCCGGACCATCTCCGCCGCCTTGGCGTAAGCCTGCGCGTAGGGCGCGGTGGACAAAATCTGGCTGCCGATATGCAGCGCGATCCCCACCGGCCGCACCCCCGGCAGGGCAGCGGCATGCGCGTATAAACCGGGCACATCCGCCGCCGGAATGCCAAACTTGTTGTCCGCCAGCCCGGTGGTGATCTTCTCATGTGTCCCGGCATCCACATCCGGGTTCATCCGCAGCGCCACCTGCGCGATCTGCCCCCGCGCGGCGGCGATGCCGGAGAGCATCGCCAGCTCCTCAGCGCTCTCCACATTAATCTGCCCAACCCCCGCCGCCAGCGCCGCGCTCAATTCATCGGCGCTCTTACCCACACCCGAAAACACGATATGCGCCGGCGCAATCCCCGCTTGCTTCGCCCGCGCCAGCTCACCGCCACTCACCACATCGGCGCCGGCGCCCAGCGCCCGGAAAACATCCAAAATCGCCAGATGGTCATTCGCCTTCACCGCGTAATGAATATCCACATCCAGCCCCGCCGCGCCGAGCGCGGTTTGCAGCGCACGATACCGGCCCGCGATGGTCCCCGCGCCATACACCCACACCGGCGTGCCATGCGCATCGGCAATCGCGCGCAGCGGCACATCCTCAAAACACAAGCCGTCCTGCGCGTGCATCTGCAGCGCCGGGCGCGCCGCCAGCAGGTCAGCCAGGCCCGGCTCCGCCGCCGGATGGTTGAAATCCGCCATTATTGCGGCGCCGGATACACGTGCGGATAAATGATATCCTGCGCCGGCCCCGGCGGCACCGGGTTACCTCGCCGCCCGCAAGCGGCAAGCGCCAAACACGCCGCCAGCGCCAATATCAAAACCCTCATGCCAGATGCTCCAGCCATGCCGCCGCGCGCGCCGCCACCAAGGCCGGCGCGGTGCCGCCATAGCTCACCCGCGACGCGACCGAGGCCTCAACGCTCAACACATTAAACACATCCGCCGTCATCCGCGGCTCAATCAATTGCATATCCTCCAGGCTCAGCCCGGCCAGCTCAAGCCCCTTCTGCTCGGCCAGCGAGACGATCCGCCCGGTGACATGGTGCGCGTCCCGGAACGGCAGCCCCAGCACCCGCACCAGCCAGTCCGCGAGGTCGGTCGCAGTCGAAAACCCCGAGCCCGCGAGCGCCGCCATCCGCTCCACATCCGCGGTCATGTCCAACACCATCCCCAAACTCGCCGCCAAACACAGGCTGATCGCCTCGGTCGCGTCAAACACCGGCTCCTTGTCCTCCTGCATGTCCTTGGCATAGGCCATCGGCAGCCCCTTCATCACGGTCAGCAGCCCCACCAGCGCGCCGGTAATCCGCCCGGTCTTCGCCCGGGTCAGCTCGGCCGCATCCGGGTTGCGCTTCTGCGGCATGATCGAGGAGCCGGTGGTGAACGCATCGGACAGGCTGATCAGCCGGTACGGCGCGGAACACCAAATAATCACCTCTTCCGCAAACCGCGATAAATGCATCGCGCAAATCGCCAGCGCGCCCAAATATTCCAACGCAAAATCCCGGTCGGACACCGAATCCAGCGAATTGCCCGTCGGCCGGTCAAACCCAAGTGCCGCCGCGGTCGCAAACCGGTCGATCGGGAACGACGTGCCGGCCAAAGCCGCCGCCCCCAGCGGGCACTCGTTCAGCCGCGCCCTTGCATCCGCAAGCCGCCCGGCATCCCGGTTCAGCATCTCCACATAAGCCAGCAGATGATGCCCGAACGTCACCGGCTGCGCGGTCTGCAAATGCGTGAAACCCGGCATCACGCTGCCCGCATGCTCGGCCGCGCGCGCCGCAAACGCCCGCATCAGCGCCTTGATCTGCCCCAGCACGCCATCAATCGCGCCACGCACATAAAGCCGGAAATCCGTCGCCACCTGATCGTTCCGGCTGCGCGCCGTATGCAGCCGGCGCGCCGCATCCCCCGCCAGCTCGGTCAGCCGCACCTCGATATTCGTGTGAATATCCTCCAGCGCCTCGGAAAAATTAAATTTTTGCGCCGCGATCTCATCACCGATCTGGCGCAAACCCGCATCAATCGCCGCCGCATCGGCCGGCGATATAATCCCCTGCGCCGCCAGCATCGCCGCATGCGCCTGGCTGCCGGCAATATCCTCCCGCCACAATTTGTGGTCAAAGCCAATTGAGGCATTTATCGCCTGCATCACCGCATCCGGGCCGCCCGCAAACCGGCCGCCCCACTGCAACCGCGCCGCAACCGGAGTCTTCGCCTTGTTGTCCAAACCCTATCGCCCTCGCCTAACCCGGCGATCCCTCATCGCCACCGCCGCAGGCTTAGCGTTCAGCGGCAGCGGGAGCAAATACGCCATTGCGCAAATCACGCCGGACGACCTGCCCGACGCGCTGGACGCCATCACCAAAATCATGCCGCAAACCCCGCCCAACCTCACCTTCACGACACCGAAAGGCAAACAGCTCAGCCTCGCCAATTACCGCGGCCATCCGCTGATCGTGAATCTCTGGGCCACCTGGTGCGGCCCCTGCGTCGCGGAAATCCCGAGCTTCGCGGCCCTCGCCGCCACCCTCAAACCCGCCGGCATCCTGATCCTGCCGATCTCGATCGACCTCGGCGGCGCGCAAGACGTGCGCCCCTTCTACGCCAGCCACAACATCCAAAACCTGCCCATCCTGCTCGACCCCAACGGCGATAACATGACCACACTCGGCACCAACTCCGTGCCCTTCAGCCTCGTCATCAACGCCGCCGGCCAAGCCGTCGCCACCATGGACGGTGCCGCCAACTGGAACACCCCCGGCATGATCGCCTACCTCAAATCCCTCAGCCCCCATGCCCAGCCCAGCGGTGGCGGGTTTATGCCTGTGTAAAGCAAGGCCAGGGGGCTTTGCCCCCTGGACCCCCATTGGGACCGTGAGGCCCCAAACCCCAGTTAATAGGGTCTCAGGGAGGGTGGGTAATTCGCCGTTTCGGACCTTGTCTATCGGCGGAGATCTCGGGGGCGAATTACCCACCCTCCCTGAGACCCTTACTTAATTCGAGGGGTCTGGGGCCTTACGGCCCCAGCGGGGTCGTCGGCCCGGAGGGCCGCCGAGTAATTTGACGGCGCGCCTATGGCGCGACGGGCAGAGCCCCTGGCCTTAACTTACTCAGGCATTCGCCGCCACCGCCGCGGCGGCTTGGGCGCGGCGGGATTGCCAGAGGCCGACGAAGTCGATCGGGCCGAGCATCACCGGCGGGAAGCCGCCATCGCGGGTGACGTCGGCCAGGATGTTGCGCGCGAACGGGAACAGCAGCCGCGGGCATTCGACCAGCAGGATCGGTTCCTGCTGGTTTTCCGGCACGCCGTTGAGGGTGAAGATGCCGGCATAAGCAAGGTCGGCGATGAACACGACGGTCGGTTTTTCTTCCGTGCTGCCATTGGTTTTGGCGGCTGGCATGGTGGCTTCCGCGCGCGCGGCGAGGGTGACCTCAAACACGGTCTGGTCTTCCTGGATGCGGCGAACCTGAACGTCCAGGTTGATGTTCACGGACGGGGCAGACCGCAGGATGGTATAGATCGCCGGGGCGTTCGGCACCTCGAAGGACAGGTCCTTGGTGTATTGAATATTGAGGACGAGCGGTGGCTGGGCCGGGGCGGCTGTATCTGACATCTGGGTATTCCCTGAGAAGTTGAATCTGTTAACCTCAAACTCTGGCCCGCCTAGCACGGTGGCGCCGCCATGATAAGGGAGCGGCATGAGCGCACGCATTTTCATCGACGGTGAGGCCGGGACCACCGGGCTGAGCATTGCGGCAAGGCTCCGGGCCATGCCGGGGATGCAGTTGATCAGCCTCGATGAAGCGCTGCGCAAGGACCCGGCGGCCCGTACGGAAGCGATGGCGCGCGCCGACATCACGGTGCTGTGCCTGCCGGACGAGGCGGCGCGCGCCGCGGTCGCCATGGCGCCGGCGGGCACGCGCATCCTGGATGCCAGCACCGCGCACCGTGTCGAGCCCGGCTGGGTCTATGGCCTGCCGGAAATCTCCCCGGCGCAGGCCAAGGCCATCGCCACCGCCAGCCGGGTCGCCAACCCTGGCTGCTACGCCAGCGGCGCCATCGCCTTGCTGCGCCCGTTGATCGCGGCGGGGATTTTGCCGCCGGACCACGACATCACCATCAACGCCGTCTCCGGCTATTCCGGCGGCGGCAAGGCGATGATCGCGGCGCATGAGGCACAAGGCGGCCCGCCGTTTGAACTCTACGCCCTCACCCTCGCGCATAAGCATGTGCCCGAGATCATGGCGCTCTCCGGCCTCACCCGCCGGCCGATCTTCGCGCCCTCGGTCGGGCATTTCGCGCAAGGCATGCTGGTCAGCATTCCGCTCTTCCTGGACCGCCTGCCCGATGAGCCCTCCGGCCACGAGCTCGCGCAAGCCTATTGCGAATATTACGCGGGCGCCAAAAACATCATCGCCCATGCCGGCGTGCATGCCGGCACGCTGGAGCCCGAAACCCTCAACGGCACCGACCAGCTTGAACTCTTCGTTTGCGCCAACACCCAGTACGACCACGCCATCTTGATCGCGCGGCTCGATAATCTCGGCAAAGGTGCCGCCGGTGCGGCCGTGCAAAACCTCGCCCTCATGCTCAACGGAGCCCCATGACATGCCCGATACCCATGTGATCCAAAAATCCGGCGGCCTGCTCTACGCCCTCAACGGCGTCGCCCCCACCATCCACCCCACCGCCTGGATCGCCCCCACCGCCGTGCTGATCGGCGATGTGCGCGTCGGCCCCAATGCCAATATCTGGTTCAACTGCGTGCTGCGCGCCGATACCAACCCGATCATCGTCGGCGCCCGCTCCAACATCCAGGACGGCACCATCATCCATGTCGACCACGGCGATAACTTCACCGATATCGGCGAAGACGTCACCATCGGCCACGCCGCCATCATCCATGCCTGCAAACTGCGCAACCGCGCCTTCATCGGCATGGGCGCCACCGTGCTGGACGGCGCCATCGTCGAAGAAGCCGGCATGCTCGGCGCCCGCAGCCTCCTCACGCCCGGCAAAATCATCCCGCGCCAGGAACTCTGGACCGGCAGCCCCGCCCGCTTGGTCCGCGCCATGACCGACGCCGAACGCGCCCTCTGGGACCAAACCGTGCCGCATTATGTAGGGTTGTCGGAAAGCTACCGGAGTGGGTTGGCAGAGGTTTGAAGGAAAGCAAGACCAAGGGGCTCCGCCCCTTGGAACCCCGCTGGGGCCGTAGGGCCCCAGACCCCTCGAATTAAGTAAATGCTTGCCGGAGGGAGGGGTAATTCGCCACCCCGGACCGCGCCGTGTGGCAGGGTCTCGGCGGCGAATTACCCCTCCCTCCGGCAAGCCTTATTAACTGGGGTTTGGGGCCTCCCGGCCCCAATGGGGGTCCAGGGGGCAAAGCCCCCTGGCCTGGCTTACTTTTAAACCATTGGCAACCACCGGTAGCTTCCCTACATTCCTTGCATGATGGACACGGATTTCGATACCCAGCTGGTGGCTTCGGCGTTTGCGTTGGGTGCGGAGGCTGGCTGGCAGCGGGTGAGTGCCGCGGCGGCGGCGCGGCGGGCGGGGCTGGACCTTGGCGTGGCGCGCGAGCGGTTTGGTTCCCGCGGGCAGATTATTTGGAAATTCGGGGAATTGGCCGACCGTGCGGCGCTGACCGGCGCGCCGGATGATGGCGTGGTGCGCGATCGCTTGTTTGATATATTGATGCGCCGGTTTGATTTTTTGCAGGCGCACCGGGCGGGTGTGGTGGCGCTGTTGAAGTTTGCGCCGTTGGATCCGGCGCTCGCGGTATGTTTGGCCAAGGCGAGTTTGGTGTCGATGGGTTGGCTGCTGGAGGGGGCGGGGGTTTCCGCCACCGGGGTTCGTGGTGAGTTGACCAAGCCTGGCCTGCTGGTGGTTTGGGGGCTGGGCGTGCGGGCATGGCTGAATGATGAGAGCCCGGATCTGACTGCGACGATGGCGGCGGTGGACACGGCATTGTCCCGGGCGGATGCGCTGGTTGTGCGTTTCATGCCGGGCGGTGCGGCCCCGGCTGAGGCGGCCGGATTTACCCCGGAAGCTGAGCCAGCCCCCCCGGCGGAGGCACCGGATGTGCCTTTTCCCGAGGAGCCGACTGGTCTAACCTGAAACCGGCCGGATTTCCGGCCTAAACATAAAGAGGATACGATCCATGGCCGAAAAACCAAGTGCCAAGAAAACCGCCGCAGAGCTGCCGGGCATGATTTCTGATTTCGATTTTTCCAAGCTGTATAGCGACATTAAAATCCCGGCGATGCCGGATATGGAGGCGGTGCTGGCGGCGCATAAGCGCAATCTGGAGGCGCTCTCCGAGGCGAACCGGGTGGCGTTGGAGGGAGCGCAGGCCGTCGCCCGCCGGCATATGGAGATCATGCAATCGACGATGACGGGGCTGACCGCGACGCTGAAGGAAATCTCGGTGAGCGACAGCCCTGCCACGCGCGCCGCCAAGCAGGCGGATTTGCTGAAACAGGCCTATGAGAACGCGGTCTCGAACACGCGCGAACTGGGGGATTTGATCCAGCGCTCAAACGCCGAGGCGATGAGCAAGCTGAACCATCGGTTCTCCGAGGCGATGACCGAGATGAAGGCGCTGTTCAAGAAATAGCGGGGCTGCCCGGGGGGAAGAGAGCAAACGGTCGCTTTGTCTCGAAGAAAAGCGACGCCAAAAGACTTCTATTTTTGCTTAGACTGAGATGGTTGGACCGCTAAAGCCCAGAGGAATCAAAAAGTTTTTTTGCTTCTTTTTTTCCTAAAAAAAGAAGCGCTTTCTTTTTGCATCCCGCAGAACATATATTGAACATATGTCCACCGCCCTCTCCGTGCCCGGCCGTGTTGCCTTCATCCCCGAAAAACCGGCGCCGCGCGCGCCGCTCAAACCGCTGCGGGTGGTCTCCGAGTTCGAGCCGAGCGGCGACCAGCCGGCCGCCATCAAGCAGCTGCTGGAGGGCATCGCCGCCGGCGAGCGTGACCAGGTGCTGCTTGGGGTCACCGGCTCCGGCAAAACCTTCACCATGGCCAAGGTGATCGAGCACATCCAGCGCCCCACTCTGGTGCTGGCGCCGAACAAGACTCTGGCCGCACAGCTTTATGCCGAGATGAAGTCGTTTTTTCCGGATAACGCGGTCGAGTATTTCGTGAGCTATTACGATTATTACCAGCCGGAAGCCTATGTGCCGCGCTCGGACACGTATATCGAGAAGGACTCCGCGATCAACGAGACGATCGACCGGATGCGCCATGCGGCGACACAAGCGCTGCTGGAGCGCTCGGATGTCATCATCGTCGCCTCGGTCTCCTGCATTTACGGCATCGGCTCGGTCGAGACCTATTCCAAAATGGTGGTGCGGCTTGAGACCGGCGGGCGGATCGACCGCGATACGCTGGCCAAAGCGCTGGTGGATTTGCAGTACCGCCGCAACGACGTGGCGTTCGCGCGCGGCTCGTTCCGGCTGCGCGGCGAGGTGGTGGATATTTTCCCAAGCCAGTACGAGGACCGCGCCTGGCGGGTGACCTTGTTCGGCGATGAGATCGAAAAAATCTCCGAGTTCGACCCGCTGACCGGCGAGCAGACCGCGCTACTCGAAAATATCAGCATCTACGCCAACAGCCACTACGTAACGCCGCGGCCGACGCTCAACCAGGCGATCGCGCGCATCAAGCGCGAGCTGAAAACGCGGCTGGATGAATTCGTGGCGGCAGGCAAGTTGCTGGAGGCCGAGCGGCTGCAGCAGCGCACGACGTTCGACATCGAGATGATGGAGACCACCGGCGCCTGCAAAGGCATCGAGAATTATTCCCGCTACCTCTCCGGCCGCGAGCCTGGTGAGCCGCCGCCGACCTTGTTTGAATATCTGCCGGAAAACGCGCTGCTGGTGGTGGATGAGAGCCATGTCACCGTCCCGCAGATCGGCGGCATGTTCAAAGGCGATTTTTCGCGCAAATCCATCCTGTCGGATTACGGCTTCCGGCTGCCGAGCTGCATCGATAACCGGCCGCTGAAATTCGAGGAATGGGAAGCCTTCCGCCCGCAAACGGTGTTTGTCTCCGCCACCCCCGGCCCCTGGGAGATGGAGCGCACGCAAGGCGTGTTCGCCGAGCAGGTGATCCGCCCGACCGGCCTGGTTGACCCGGTGACCGAAATCCGCCCGGTCGAGCACCAGGTGGATGACCTTTTGGGCGAGTGCCGCAAGGTGGTCGCGCTCGGCGGGCGGGTGCTGGTCACCACGCTCACCAAGCGCATGGCCGAGGATTTGACCGAGTACCTCACCGAGCAGGGGCTGAAAGTGCGCTATCTGCACTCGGACGTGGACACGCTGGAGCGCATCGAGATCATCCGGGATCTGCGTCTCGGCGCCTATGACGTGCTGGTCGGCATCAACCTGCTGCGCGAAGGGCTGGACATTCCCGAATGCATGCTGGTCGCGATCCTGGACGCGGATAAAGAGGGTTTTCTGCGCTCGGTCACCTCGCTCGTGCAAACCATCGGCCGCGCCGCGCGTAACGTGGATGGCCGGGTGATCCTCTATGCCGATGTGATGACCCGCAGCCTGAAACAGGCGCTGGATGAAACCGCGCGCCGCCGCACCAAACAAACCGCCTGGAACGAGGCGCACGGCATCACCCCGCAATCCATCCGCAAAAACATCGGCGAGGTGATCCATTCGGTGTTCGAGCAGGATTACGTCACCGTCTCGCCGGTCAAGGATTCCTCGGTCGACGAGTTCGTCGGCAAAGATTTGCACGCCTCGATCGCGGTGCTGGAAACCCGCATGCGCAACGCCGCCGCGGATTTGGAGTTCGAGGAAGCGGCGCGCCTGCGCGATGAGATCAAGCGGCTGGAAGCGCTCGCACTTGGCCTGGCCCCACCCCCGCCGGCGAGCCGCCGGCCGAAAGAGAAAGGCCCGGTCCCGCTCGGCCCCGGCGGCGGCGGGTACGACCCGGCAATGCGCAAGGGCAAGGGGCGCGGGCGGCGCTAGGGGAGAAAGCAAGCACTGCTTTTTTGAAAAAAAGCAGAAAAAAACTTTGGTGTTGTCCACGTTTTTGACCTAGAGGGTCATCCTGAAGCCACTCGCGTCTACGCTTGGTCCTCTCGGATTGAGGGAAGCGAGAAGCGCCGATTCTTTGCCGTACTGCACATGGGGGCTATCCAGTCTCCTTTAGATGCGGTGCGAGCGGCTATCGTGGCGGAACATAGATCACAGGAGAAATAAATGAACGAAAACGACCAATCAGAAATGAATGATCCAGAAGCCTCTTATCGGCGGGGATACCACCAAGGAGCGCAAGCCGCGCTAGATGCTGTTGGACGCCTAACGACAGACAAGTTGAGGAATTGGGTAGGCATTACCCTATTTAAATGGAGATACCACGATAGGACTAATGATCGTCGCGTTCAGCCGCCCCCGGCAAATTAGGACACTACCAAAACTTTTTTATCCTTGGCTGCATGCGTGTTTTGAAATCTCGGCTCTTCGGGAACACTGAGGTTTTTTAAAGAAATTTTCGCTTCTTTATACACTTAAATCTATGTTTTGACATGAATTTTGTTGTTAATTCGTACCGTTCTGGGGAATCTGGGGCGTTTTTGACCCTGTTTCTGTTATATTTCATATGTTTAACACCCCAATGTTCCACGTGGAACATATGTCTGCGTACCTGACATTATTTTTAACATATATTTGATTTACAATAACGTTCTATCCGGCCCGCACACGCCGCCCATCTGGAATCGAAAGTTTTTTGCGCCGCTTTTTTTCAAAAAAGCGGCTACTTGCTGGCTTCCCCGCGGCTTTGAACACCCAAAAATCGGGCGGGACGCGGTTTGACGCCCCGCGTGAGCCCGGCATTATAGCCGCATGAAACTAGCCCTCGCCGCTTTGCTCGCCGCCCTGCCCGCCTGCGCCCTCGCCGATGGCCTCACCGGGCAGGATGCGGTGTACGACCTCACCCTCGCCAAAGTCCGCAGCCATGACCTGACAGGTGCTACCGGACGCATGGATTACCGCGTGGTGGATGGCTGCACCGGCTGGGGCACCACCCAGCACATGACGCTGATTGTCCGCAATATCGACAGCTCGCTGACCAAAACCGTCTCCGACTACGTCACCTGGGAAAGCAAGGACGGCAAAACCCTCACCTTCCGCCTGACCGAAAGCGATAATGACGGCAAAACCCAGATCGACGACGCCGGCACCGCCACCCATACCGGCCCGGATAATGCCGGCATCATCACCTACACCACGCCCGCCAACACCGTGATCAAAATGCCGCCAGGCACGCTGTTTCCCATGGAGCATACGGAAGCCCTGCTCGCCGCCGGCGCCGCCGGCACCAAATTCATCGCCCCGACATTGTTCGACGGCACCACGGCAGACGGCCCGCAAGCCACCTTCGTCGCCGAACTCGGCCACCAGGGCCCGGAACACAACGCCTTCCCAGCGCTCAGCGCGGAACCCAGCTCAAACGTCGATATCGCCTTCTTCGAGCGCAAAAACAGCGACCAGAACCCCGATTTCCGCACCCAAATGCGCTATTTCGATGACGGCGTCGCCACCAACCTGATCCTGGACTTCGGCGACTTCATCATGTCCGGCAAACTGGTGAGCCTCACCATCCCGCCGAGCACGTGCGCGCCAGTTAAGTAAGGCCAGGGGCGCAGCCCCTGGCCTTACTTCGCCGCGCGGGCCAGGCTGGCCGTGATCGCGGCTTCGGCGGCGGCGCGGTCGGCCCAGCCGGTGATTTTGACCCATTTGCCTTTTTCGAGGTCTTTATAATGTTCGAAAAAATGTTTGATGGTGTCGCGGGTGATGGCGGGGAGTTGGGTGGCTTCCGAAACGTCGGTGAATTCGGGGTACACTTTGTCGTGCGGGACGCAGATGATTTTCTCGTCCATGCCGGATTCGTCTTCCATCATCAGCAGGCCGATCGGCCGGCAGCGAATGACGGCGCCGGGAAACAGCGGGGCGGAGATCAGGACCAGCGCGTCGGCCGGGTCTCCGTCATCGGCCAGGGTGCCGGGGATAAAGCCGTAGGCGGCCGGGTAGGTCATCGGGGTGAAGACCACGCGATCGACGATCAGGGCGCCGCTGTCTTTGTCGATTTCGTATTTGACGCCCGAGCCGGCGGGGATTTCGACGACCACGTTGATATCGTGTGGCACGTCGCGGCCGGGGGAGAGTTTGCTGACATCCATGGTGTAAGGGTTCCCTGATGAATTTGTCCGGCCCTATAGCGCGTGGGCTGGGGCTTTGCCAACGCGAGTGCGGGCGCATTGCGGTGGGGGGGCGATTTGGCTAGATCGGGCCTGGGGCGCCGGTAGCTCAACGGTTAGAGCGGACCGCTCATAACGGTTTGGTTGCGGGTTCGATTCCTGCCCGGCGCACCAGCGTGGCTTCAATAGCTTAGATAGCCAGTTTTGGGGCATAAGCTGTGCGGTGTTTGGTGCGGGAGGCGAGGTGAGATGGTCAAACAAATTCTTATTTTTAGCCTCTTTCTGGCACTCGCCGGGTGCGGCGGGCCGCCGCCGGTGCAGAGCGCGGCGCAGCAGGACCCGGAGCTGAAGCCGCCGGTTAAAATCATCGGGCCGGACGGGAATGTGATAAACTGCCAGGCCGGCCCCGGCGCGTTCTGCGTGCAACGCTAACCGCGCCCGGCTGTTGCAGCACTCCGGGGGCGCCCCTATACCCGGGCGCAATCGTTCATCACAGGGTGCTCGCCATGGCCGCTTATCAATATGTCTACGTCATGAAGGACCTCACCAAAGCCTTTCCGGGCGGGCGCGAGGTTTTTAAGGGCATCACCCTGTCCTTCCTGCCCGGCGTCAAAATCGGCGTGCTCGGGGTCAACGGCGCCGGTAAATCCACCCTGCTCAAAATCATCGCGGGGATCGAGAAGGAATATGGCGGCGAGGCCTGGGCCGCGGAAGGCGTGCGCGTCGGCTATCTGGCGCAGGAGCCGCATCTCGACCCCAATAAAACCGTGGGCGAAAACGTCGCCGAAGCCTTTGCCGATCTGCGCGCCGCCCTCGCCCGCTTCAATGCGATCTCGGATGAATTCGCCGAGCCGATGGATGACGCGAAGATGGACGCGCTGCTGGCCGAGCAGGCCAAGCTGCAGGAAATCATCGACGCGCAGGACGGCTGGGACCTCGACCGGCGGATCGAAATCGCGCTGGACGCGCTGCGCTGCCCGGCGCCGGACCTGCCCGTCGGCCCGCTCTCCGGCGGTGAGCGCCGGCGCGTCGCGCTCTGCCGGCTGCTTTTGGAAAAACCCGATCTGCTGCTGCTGGACGAACCCACCAACCATCTGGACGCGGAATCCGTCGCCTGGCTGGAGCGTACACTGAAAGACTATACCGGCACTGTCATCGTCATCACCCATGACCGCTACTTCCTGGATAACGTGACCAACTGGATCCTGGAGATCGAGCGCGGCCGCGGCATTCCCTATGAGGGCAATTACTCCTCCTGGCTGGAACAAAAGCGCAAGCGCCTGGCGCAGGAGGAAAAAGAGGAATCCTCGCGCCAGCGCGCACTGGCCGAGGAGCAGGAATGGATCGCCGCCAGCCCGAAAGCCCGCCAGACCAAATCCCGCGCGCGCATCCAGCGCTATGAGGAAATGCTCGCGAAATCCCAGGAACTTAGCTCCGGCGTCGCGGAAATCGTCATCCCGCCCGGCCCCCGGCTGGGCGGCACGGTGATCGAGGCGATCGACCTGCATAAAGGCTTCGGCGACCGCGAGCTGATCGACGGGTTGAACTTCAAGCTGCCACCCGGCGGTATCGTCGGCGTCATCGGCCCCAACGGTGCCGGCAAAACCACATTATTCAAAATGATCACGGGGCTCGACAAGCCGGATTCCGGCAGCCTGAAAATCGGCGAGACGGTGAAGCTCGGCTATGTCGACCAGTCCCGCGACTCGCTCGATCCGGAGAAAAACGTCTGGCAGGAAATCTCCGGCGGCACCGATGTCATCCATCTCGGCAAACGAACCGTCCCCTCACGCGCCTATGTCGGCGCCTTCAACTTCAAAGGCTCCGACCAGCAGAAAAAAGTCGGCATCCTCTCGGGCGGTGAACGCAACCGCGTGCACCTCGCCAAAATGCTGAAATCCGAAGCCAATGTCATCCTGCTCGACGAACCCACCAACGACCTCGACGTTGATACCCTCCGCGCGCTGGAAGATGCGCTGATGGAATTCCCCGGCTGCGCCGTCATTATCTCGCATGACCGCTGGTTCCTCGACCGGCTCGCCACCCATATCCTGGCGTTCGAAGGCGATAGCCATGTCGAATGGTTCGAAGGCAACTTCCAAGCCTACGAAGAAGACAAACGCCGCCGCCTGGGCCACGAAGCCACCGAACCCCACCGTATCAAGTACCGGCCGCTAACCCGGTAATGCGGGGGGAAGGTGCGAAAGTAAGGCCAGGGGGCTCTGCCCCCTGGACCCCCGTTGGGGCCGAGAGGCCCCAAACCCCAGTTAATAAGCTTTATGGAAGATGGCGCGCGCTTCGGTCTCTCCAGCGCGCGTGCCAGCGCGCGCCATCTTCCATAAAGCTTATCTTAATTCGAGGGGTCTGGGGCCCTACGGCCCCAGCTTGGGTCCAGGGGGCGGCGTCCTTTGGCCTTAACTGTGCACCCTCCCCCGCATGACCGCGTTATCGGCCTGGCACATGGTGACGGGGCGGCTACGCATGGCGCCGGTGGGGTATTGGGATTTGCGGGATTTGGTGGCGTTGAAGGGTGATCCCCTCGCGTACGCGCAAATGTTGGGCGGGGTTCGGGCGCCGGTTGAGGTGGCGGACGAGTTGGCGGCGGAGGTCCGGGATTGGGGGGCTTACGGGTTTGGGATGTGGAGTGTGCGGGCGCTGCGGGGCCGGTTTTTGGGGGTGACGGGGTTGCAGCACCGGGCGGATGGGCGGGGGGTTGCGTTGCGGTTTGCGTACCGGCCGGAGGTTCGGGGGTTTGGGATGGCGAGTGAGGCGGCGGGGATGGCGCTGAATTATGCACATGGGGTTGCGGGGTTGGCGCGGGTTGTGGCGGTGGCGGCGGAGGAGAATGTATCCTCCCGCACGGTGCTGGGGGCGATTGGCATGAGCGAAACCGAGCGCTTTGTGCGTGATGGCGTGGTTCGGGTGGTTTACCAATCTGTGCGTCAGCAGACTGGGGGGTGAAATCGCCTCCATGGAGGCATTTGGCGCTTGCGCGGCGCGCGCATTGTAACTTTTAGTGGGGTTATGACACGCGAAGAGCATAAAGCGATCCTCGCCCTCCTCGAACAATGCGTTGATGCCGGGCAGCAACCGGTTGACGTGGAGGCTGATGCGATCATCCGGGCGTTTTTTGTGCGCAATCCGGAGGCCGCGTACCGCGTCACGATGCTGGCGCTCTCGGGGCATGAGCCCGCGGCAGAGGCGGAGATTCCGGTGCGCCGGCGCAGTTGGCTGAGCGCGATTTTGGAGAAGCGCGAGCGGTTGGAATCCAGCCAGCACGAGGTGGTTTCGTCCTGATCGTTGCCTAATACCAACGGTCATAAATAATGACCGATGGTATTAGAGCGCGATGAAATTAAGGCGATCCATGAGATGGATCGACTTAATGTCTGAAGCACCCTCTGGTGGATTGACGTTGCAACCCTAAAGTGTCGGCTCTAAGCTCCGTTAAAATCGGAGGTGGAGATGGATATCGGACAACAGCCGGTTGCACAGCGGCGCCGGGGCGAGCGGCTGGAGGCCCGGGTCACCGCAGAGCAGAAGGCGCTGATCGAACACGCCGCGGCACTGCAGGGACGCTCCGTCACCGATTTTGTGCTGGCCGCGGTGCAGGACGCCGCGGCGCGGGCGATCGAGCAGCATCAGCGTATCACACTATCGATCAATGACGGCCGCAGCTTCGTGGAGGCACTGGTCGCACAGGCCGGGCGGGAGGCGCCAAGCCGGTGATCATAAAGCCGCTTGCGCCGCAGCACGCGCGCGCGGCGTTCCGCTGCGGCAACCACGAGATCGACCGCTATTTCCACAGCCAGGCCGGACGGGACGCCGCCAGACGGCTCGCCGCCATCTTCGTACTCACCAGCGCTGATGACAGGCCCGCCGGCTTCTATAGCCTTAGCCAAATCACCATCCTGCTGCCGGATCTGCTCGGTCCGCAACGCCAACCCGAATCGCGCTACCCCGCACTGCCAGCCGCCCGCCTCACCCGCTTAGCGGTGGATCAGCGCCACCAGCACCAGGGCCTGGCCCAAACCCTGCTCGCCGACGCCATCAGCCGCGTGCGCCAAACCCACCCCAGCGCCATCGCACTCATCGCCGACAGCCCAAACCCCGGCCTCTACACCCGCGCCGGCTTCACACCGTTCCCCGACCAGCCGGCGCGCTGGTTCAAGCCAATGGCCGCGGCGGGGGTACTCGGCCTTTAAGTAAGGCCAGGGCTCCGCCCTGGACCCGCCGGGGCCTGAGGCCCCGGTCCCCCGTTAATAAGGCTCGGCGGAGGGAGGGGTTTGGGGCCTCCGGCCCCGGCGGGTCCAGGGCGCAATGCCCCCTTGCCTTGCGCTACTCCCGGTACCGCGCCGCCACCATTTGGTCTTGCGCCAATGCGGCGCGGATGGCGGCTTGGCCGGCGGGGGTGGCACGGATGGCCAGCGTGGTGAACCAGGGGGCAGCGCCGGTGGCGCGGGCGCGGAATAGCAAAGCGAGGGCTTGGGCGGCGGGGGATTGTGGGCTGCAGCAGGTGCAGCCGGCGATGTGTGGGGTGGTGGGGAGGGTGAAGCGGGTGCTGTAGGCGCCTTGTGGGGCTTGGTTTTCGCCTTCGAGCAGGTAGGCGGAGGCGGTGCCGGTGAAGGTGATCAGGATTCGCGTGTCTGCCGCGGGATGCATTAACTAGACATAGGGTTTTGGCGTAGTATTTACCATTAATGCTCAAACCACATCTCCTTGAGGCTTTAGGTTCCCGTGTGCTGTTGTGTGACGGGGGCATGGGCTCGCGCGTGCAGGCACTGACCCTGGATATTGAGAAGGATTACTGGGACCGGGAGAATTGCACCGAGGTGCTGAATCTGTCGCGCCCGGATTTGGTGCGCGAGATTCACCGCGGCTATTTCGCCGCCGGCGCGGATGCGGTGCAGACCAACAGCTTTGGCGGCTCGCCGATTACGCTGGCGGAGTTTGAGCTGGAGGGCCGTGCCTTCGAGATCAACAAGATCGCGGGTGAGCTGGCGCGCGAGGCGGCGGAGGGGTTTGCCGATGGGCGGGTGCGGTATGTGATCGGCTCGATCGGCCCGGGGACCAAGCTGCCGAGTTTGGGAAACATTGCGTATGACCCGCTGGAGGCGGGGCTGTATGTGCAGACACAGGGGCTGATTGCCGGTGGGGTGGACGCGATATTGATCGAGACCTGCCAGGACACGCTGCAGATTAAGGCGGCGGTGAATGGCGCCAAGCGGGCGCGGGCCGAGGCCGGCAGTGATATCCCGATTTTTGTGCAGGTGACGGTGGAGACCACCGGCACGCTGCTGGTGGGCCCGGATATTGCGGCGGCGGCGACGGTGGTGCACGCGCTGGATGTGCCGTTGATCGGCCTGAACTGCGCGACCGGGCCGCAGGAGATGGCCGAGCATGTGCGGTTTTTGAGCCAGAACTGGCCGGGGTTGATTTCCGTGCAGCCGAATGCCGGGCTGCCGGAGCTGGTGGATGGCCGCACCCATTACCCGCTGGGCGCCGAGGAGATGGCGAGCTGGGTGGAGCGGTTTGTGGTGGAGGATGGGGTCAACCTGATCGGCGGGTGCTGCGGCACTTCGGTCCCGCATATTCAGGGGCTGGATGCGATGCTCCGCAAGATCGGCGGTTTTCGTCCGGCACCGGTATTGCGCAAGCCGGTTTGGGTGCCCTCGGTCGCCAGCCTGTATGGCGCGACGCCGTTGCGGCAGGAAAATTCGTATTTCTCGATCGGCGAGCGCTGCAACGCCAATGGCTCGAAGAAATGGCGCGAGCTGCAGGAGACCGGCGATTGGGATGGCTGCGTGGCGATGGGCCGCGAGCAGGTGGCCGAGGCCTCCAACGCGCTGGATATCTGCACCGCTTTTGTCGGGCGCGATGAGACGTTCGAGATGAATGAGGTGATCACGCGGTTTACCTCATCGGTGAACGCGCCGCTGGTGATTGATTCGACCGAGACCCCGGTGATTGAGGCGGCGCTGAAACTGCATGGCGGCAAGCCGATCATCAACTCGATCAATTTCGAGGATGGTGAGGGGCACGCAACGGAACGGCTGATTCTCGCCAAAAAATTCGGCGCCGCGGTGATTGCCTTGACCATCGACGAGGTGGGCATGGCCAAGGAGCCGGCGGATAAATTGCGGATTGCCGAGCGCCTGGTGGATTTTGCGTGCAACAAGCATGGGCTTGCGCAATCCGACCTGCTGATCGACCCGCTGACCTTTACGATTGCCACCGGCAATGAGGATGACCGCAAGCTCGGGCAATGGACCTTGGAGGGGATTAAACTGATCTCCGAGAGATTCCCCGAAATTCAGATTATTCTCGGATTGTCCAACATCTCGTTCGGGTTGAATCCGGCGGCGCGCGCGGTGTTGAACTCGGTGTTTCTCGACCATGCGGTGAAGGCCGGGATGACCGGGGCGATCGTGCATGTGTCTAAAATCCGGCCGCTGCATCTGATCGCGCCGGAAGAGGTGCAGGTGTGCGAGGATCTGATTTTTGACCGGCGCGCCGAGGGATATGACCCGCTGCAGAAATTGCTGGAGATGTTCGCCGACCGCAAGGCGGCGGATGCGACCAAGAAGAAGCGCGCGGAGACGGTTGAAGGCCGGCTGAAGGACAGGATCATCGATGGCGACCGCAAGGGGCTGACCGATGAGCTGGACGAGGCGCTGAAAACCAACAAGCCGCTCGATATCATCAATAACGTGCTGTTGGACGGCATGAAGGTGGTGGGCGAGCTGTTTGGCGCGGGCAAAATGCAATTGCCGTTCGTGCTGCAATCGGCCGAGACGATGAAGGCGGCGGTGGCGTATTTGGAGCCGATGATGGAGCGCGTGGCCGGCGAGGAACGCGGGATCATCGTGCTCGCGACCGTGAAGGGCGATGTGCACGATATCGGCAAGAATTTGGTGGACATCATCCTCACCAATAACGGCTACAAGGTGGTCAATCTCGGCATCAAGGTGCCGCTCGCGGATATGATCGTGGCGGCGCACCAGCACCGCGCGCATGCGATTGGCATGTCCGGCCTGCTGGTGAAATCGACCGTGGTGATGCGGGAGAATTTGGAGGAAATGTCCCGCCAGGGGCTCGATATTCCGGTGATGCTCGGCGGTGCGGCGCTGACGCGCAACTATGTCGAGGAAGATTGCGTGGCGGCCTATACCTCCGGCCGGGTGGCCTATGCGCGCGACGCGTTTGACGGGCTGCATCTGATGGACAAGGTGACCGGCAACGGCTTCGATGATTATTTGGCCGCCATCCAGTCCAAACGGTCGGGCAAATCGAAAAACACCAAGCGCAAACTCGGCGAAGCGGACACGCGCGCGTTCGCGCCGGTGGATGTGAAGGCGGTGCAGGCGCGCCGGCGGCGGCTCACGCAGAATGAGCCGGTGATCACCCCGCCATTCTGGGGGCCGCGCCTGGTGGAGGCAGCACCCAAGGCGATCGTGCCGTTCATTAACGAGCGCTCGCTGTTCCAGTTCCAATGGGGGTTCCGCAAACAGGGCAAGTCGCTCGATGATTTTCTAGGCTGGGCGCGCCAGGAGCTGCGGCCGGTGATGAAGCGGATGCTGGAAATCTGCGAGGCCGAGGCGATCCTCAAGCCCCAGGCGATCTATGGCTATTGGAAGGCGGCTGGGCAGGGCAATGATTTGATCCTGTTCGACCAGGATGGCGTGACCGAGGTGGCGCGCTTTGCGCTGCCGCGCCAGCCGAAAGAGGATGGCGAGTGCATCGCGGATTTCTTCCGTGACGTGGAGGATGCCGAGCGTGACGTGATCGGCCTGCAGGTGGTAACCGTCGGCCAGCGTGCGTCGGAGGTGGCGCGGGATTGGTTCGAGGATAACCGCTACCAGGATTATCTATATCTGCACGGCATCTCTGTGGAGATGGCGGAGGCCTTGGCCGAGCACACCCATAAACGCATCCGCGCCGAGCTGGGGTTCGCCGCCGAGGATGACCGCGACATGGAAAAAATGCTGGGCCAAAGCTATCGCGGCTCGCGCTATTCCTTCGGCTACCCGGCCTGCCCGAAGATCGAGGACCAGGAGCAATTGCTGCGGCTGCTGGGCGCCGAGCGCATCGGCGTGTCGCTCTCCGATGAATACCAGCTGCACCCGGAACAGAGCACCAGCGCGATCGTGGTGCTGAACCCGAAGGCGAAATATTTTTCGGTGTAGGCAAGAACCGCAAGCACTGCTTTTTTGAAAAAAAGCAGCAAAAAACTTTTGATTCCCGACGGGCTATAGCTGCTCCACCGGAATTGCCCCAGCGGAAGCAAAAATTTTTTGCGGAGCTTTGCGTCCCTATGACGTCGCAGCGAAGCTGCGGCGTCTGAATCGGGGCGCCCGATATAATTTAAAAAAGCGACCGCTTCCTTCCTGGCGTTTCCACCCATATCTATTGACGAGCCACGCCCGGGGCAGCAGGCTCGGGCGATAAAATTGGGGAACTGACAATGAATACGATGACGCGTTTTGGGCGGAACATTAAGCGGGTTGAGGATGAGCGGCTGATCACCGGCAAGGGCCGGTATGTCGGCAATATCGCGACCGATGGGGTGGCGCATCTGGTGTTTGTGCGCTCGCCGCACGCCCATGCGGTGATCTCCTCGCTTGATGTCTCCGCCGCCAAAACGGCCCCTGGCGTCATTGCTGTCTACACAATCGCGGAGTTGGAAGCCGCCGGAATTGGCGCGATCGGCACGATTCCGATGTTCAAGCGCGCGGATGGCTCGGACATTGCGGCACCGCCGCGGCTGCTGCTGGCGAAGGAGCGGGTGCGCTATGTCGGCGAGCCGGTGGTGGCGATCGTGGCCGAGAGCAAGGCGGCCGGGCTGGACGCGGCGGAGCTGGTGGCGGTGGATTATGACATCCTCGACCCCGTGGTGGACATGCAGAAGGCGGTCGCCGGTGGTGTCGCGCTATGCCCGGCAGCACCCGATAATATCGGCGCCGAAATCACCCATGGCGATGCCGCTGCGGTGGAGGCGGCGTTCGCCAAGGCGGCGCATGTGGTGAGCCTGGAGATCATGAACCAGCGGCTGGTCGCCAACGCGATGGAGCCGCGCAGCATTCTCGCGATGCCGGAGGCCGAGCGGATTGCGGTGTATAATGCCAGCCAGGCCCCCACGCTGGCGCAGGATTTCTTCGCGCAATCGGTGCTGATGGAGCCGGCGGAGAACGTGCACGTGGTGGTGGGCGATCTCGGCGGCGGGTTCGGCATGAAGGCCTCGGTGCATAATGAGGAGGCGGTCACCGTGTTCGCGGCGCGCCAGCTCAAGCGCGCGGTGCGCTACATCGCCGATCGCGGGGAGGAGTTCTCATCCTCCGTGCATGGGCGGGACCAGTTCTCCAAGGCCGAGCTCGCGGTGGACGCGGATGGCAAGATATTGGCGCTGAAAGTGGATACGCTCGCCAATATCGGCGCGTATATCATGCCGGTCGGGCTGCTGATCCCGTTCGTGCTGGGGCCGAAAATTCTGCCGGGCACGTATCACGTACCCGCCATGCTGGCGCGGGTGCGCGGCGTGCTGACCAATACCATGCCGACCGCGGCGTATCGCGGCGCCGGGCGGCCGGAATCGCTGTATATCATCGAGCGGCTGATGGACGCGGCGGCGGCCGCTTCCGGGCTCTCGCAGGCGGAAATCCGCCGGCGCAATTTCATCCTCCCCAGCGCGATGCCGGCGACGACCGCCATGGGCGAGGTGTATGATTGCGGGGATTTCCCGTATTTCCTCGAGAACGCGCTGAAGGCGGCGGATGATGCGGGCTTTGCGGCGCGCCAGGCCGAGGCGAAATCGCGCGGCAAGCTGCTCGGGCGCGGCATTACCAGCTATGTGGAATGGACCGGCGCCTATGCCTTTACCGAGACGGTGGATGTGACCGTGACCGGGGATAAGCGCATCATCCTGCACTCGGCGACCCAGGCGATGGGCCAGGGGCTGGAGACCGCCTATACCCAGCTGATCGCCGACCGGCTGGGCGTGGACCCGGCTTTGGTGACCGTGATCCAGGGCGATACCGATCTGGTGAAGGGCCCGGGCTCCTATGGCTCGCGCTCGGCCTTCGTCGGCGGCTCGGCGGTTGCGCATGGCGCGGATACCTGGGTGGAAACGGCGCTGCCGCTGGCGGCCGAGGCGCTGGAAGCCGCGGATGCGGATATCGTGTTCGGCAAGGGCGAATTCACCGTGACCGGCACCGATAAGGGCATCGGCATTTTCGACCTCGCCGGGCGCCAGCCGGGCGGGCAGATCGCCATCAAAGCCACGCATACCGTGCAAAACTCAAGCTGGCCGAATGGCTGCCACGTCGCGGAGGTCGAGATCGATCCGGATACCGGCATCACCGAGATCAAGCGCTACACCACGCTCGATGACGTCGGCAACGCGATCAACTCAATGATCGTGGAGGGCCAGTTGCATGGCGGCATCGCCCAGGGCACCGGCCAGGCGCTGCACGAAATCTGCCGCTACGACGCGGAGAGCGGCCAGTTGGTGACCGGCTCGTTCATGGATTACCAGATGCCGCGCGCGGCGGATTTCCCGAGCTTTGACATCAATATCGACCAGAGCGTGCCCTGCACGACGAATATCCTGGGCGTGAAGGGCTGCGGCGAATCCGGAACGGTGGCCTCCACCCCCACCATCATCAACGCCATCGTCAACGCGCTGGCACCTTTGGGGGTGAAGGACATCACCATGCCGGCAACGCCGTTCGCGGTGTGGCAGGCGATCCAGGCGGCGAGGTCGAAGTAAGCGCTTCTTTTTTTGAAAAAAAGAAGCAAAAAAACTTTTGTTTCCCCTGGGGCGGTGCTGGTGGGACCGCTATGGCCTAGGGGATCAAAAGTTTTTTGCGGAGCTTTTTTTAAAAAAAGCGACCGCTTACGCGCTCGCCGGCGACCAAACTTCGCACCAGCCGGCGGGGGCGATGGGGCCGGCGACCAGTTTGCAGCGGCTGGCCGGCACTGGGCCATTGGCCGGGTAGAAGATGAAATAGACGCATTGCGCGCAGACATGGCCGCCTGAGGGCACGTCCTGATAGCCGACGGCCGCTTTATCCAGCGGGGCTGGGGCGGCGTTCGCGGGTTTCAGTGCGGCGAGGCTGGCGCCGGCGGCGAGGGTGAACAGGGTGCGTCTGCTGGTCATGTGGTCCTCACGCGGCCGGAGAGATGAGGGCGATGCGGGTGGATAAGGTACCGCTGGCGCCGATCGGACCTGATATTAGCAATCCGGTGAGCCCGGTATAGCCTTGCGGCGCCTGGGTTGAGCGCAAAGTGAGGCTGACCGGCATGCTCTGGCCGTTAATTATGGCCTGACCTGTTATGGTCGCACCTGGGCCGCAGGCGCCCGAGAGATCAACGCCCGCGCCGTTGGAAGACGCCAGATGCGCCTGCAGGGTGCAGTTTTTATGGTCGCCGTAGAATTCCAGGGTGCCGGAAATATCATCCAACGGCACCCCGTTCAGGCTGGCCTGGGTATTGCCGGTGCTGAGGTCCACCCAGTTGGAGGCGAGATCCCGCAGGGCGCCGACATTGGACGGGGTGACATCCGCCTGCGCCTTGTTGCCCCAGCTGGTGCGCACATAATTGGCGATGGCGGCGATTTGGCTGTCGGAGAGCGACTGGGCGAAGGCCGGCATGGAGGATTGCGCCGGGTGCCAGGGTGTGTAACCGCCCAGAACCATGGAGATCAGGTTATCCGCCGGGCCGTTCCAGAGCGACTGGTTGGCGGCGAGGTTGGGGAAGTTGTTGGCCACCCCCTCCCCGTTCGCGCCGTGGCAGCGCGCGCAGTTGGCGGCGTAGAGCGCAGCACCCCCAGCCGTCTCGGCGGCCGGCGTGGCGGGCGGGATGTCCGCGGTTTGCGGCGGCGTGGCGGTTTGCAGATAGGCCACGATGTCCTGCACATCCGAGGCGGGAAGACGGCTCAGGCTGTCTTCCACCACCGCCTTCATCGGGCCATATGGCCCGCCGGCGCCGAGGGCGCCGTCCCGGTAGAGGTAATTGAACAGATCGGTGGATGACCAGCCGCCGATACCATCGGTCATCGAGGAGGAAATATCCGGCGGATACCAGCTCTGCGCGGTGATCTGTCCGCCGGCGAGGTTGCGCGAGGGTTCCACCGCCATCAGCAAATTGCGCTGGCCGTGGCATTCCGAGCAATGCGCCAGCGCTTGCACCAGGTAGGCGCCATTGCGGACCTGCGGCGTCCAGGACGCACCGTAATTTATCTTGTCGCTGGCCGGCGAGACGATGCGCAGCGCCAGCAGGCCGGCACGGACATTGAATGGGAAGCCGAGTTCGCTGGCGCGGTCCGGATTGGGCGCCGGTGCGAGCGAATCCAGATACGCCTTCAGCGCCATCACGTCCTGGTAGGAGAGCTTGTTGTAGTCCTGCCAGGGCATCACGGGGTACAAATAATGCGGGAAGACCAGCAGCGAGTGACCCGGTGCAATGCCGTTATGGATCACATTCCAGAACTGCGCATCGGTATAATTGCCGATGCCGTTGGTTTGATCGGGCGTGATGTTGGGCGAGAATAGATCGCCGAACGGGGTTTGCAGCGGTACGCCGCCAGCATAGGGCGCGCCGCCCGGTGTGGTGTGGCAGTATTGGCAATCCCCCGCCACGGCGAGATATTCGCCACGCTTTACAAGGGCGGCCTGGGCCGGGTCTGACGGCATATTGACAGGCTGGGCGACCGGATCGCCCGCCATGCCGGCGGCCGGCATGACCGAGATACCGGCAGGCGAGGCGTCCGCCATGGCCGATTGCGAACGCGCCATAACGGTGAGCGCCAGCAATATTGTCCCGCCCAGTAAACCGGCCGCGGCCAGATAGGCCGGCCCGCGATTCAGCCTCATGTTCCCGACAAGCGCCATGTGATCCCCGTTCCACGTCCCCGCCGCATCATGGGCGGCATATCTGCGGCATATTTATTGACATAAAATCCTAGCTTGTAAAATGCGGTCGGCTGCCACTTATTCAATTCAAGGACGCCGGGGCAATTCCCAAAAGTCTTTAATATGTCTGAAAATTCACAAAACGGGAAGTTTTTTGAAGATGACGCAAGGTGACTCATGACTGACCTCGATGATGGAACCGCGCACGATATGAGCGGCGGCTCCCCACATCTGGACCGCGAGGAGAAGGCGCTGGCGGCAAAGCATACGGTGCCGCGCGCGCTGATCATCCACGAGATCATTCGCGATGAGGGCGAGCAGGAACTCGCGCGCACCAATGTCGCCCTGGCACTTTCGGGCCTGGCGGCCGGGCTCTCGATGGGGTTCTCGTTCCTGACCGAGGCGCTGCTGCAAGCCGGGCTGCCAAAATCCGTGCTGCAGCATACCATCGCCAGCTTCGGCTACTCGATCGGCTTCATCATCGTCGTGCTGGCGCGCCAGCAGCTCTTCACGGAAAGCACGCTTACCGCGATCCTGCCCGTCATCACCCGGCGCAGCCTGAAAACCCTGGGCGCCGCCGGGCGGCTATGGATCATCGTGCTCGCCGCCAACCTGCTGGGCACCTGGATCTTCGCGGCCATGGTGCATATCCAGGGCGTATTCCCGCCCGATGTCACCGCCGCCATGCAAAGCATCGCCGTGCAGGCGATCCCGCCAGTGTTCACCGACACCATGCTGCGCGCCTTCTTCGCCGGCTGGCTGATCGCGCTGATGGTCTGGATCCTGCCCAGCGCGCAATCAGCCCGGCTGCTCACCGTGCTGATCATCACCTATGTCGTCGCACTCGCCCGGCTCTCCCACATCATCGCCGGCTCGGCGGAGGCCGCCTATAACGTGCTCTCCGGCACCGCCAGCTTCGGCCAATACATTACCCATTTCCTCATCCCCACCCTCATCGGCAACATCGCCGGCGGCGTGCTGATGGTCTCCGTCCTCAACCACGGCTCCATCGTCTCGGAAATCCAGAGCGGGCCGAGTATGGCGAAGAAGACGTAAGGCCAAGGGGCTTTACCCCCCGACCTTGGCGCCGGCTTATACCAACGGTCATAAATAATGACCGTTGGTATAAGCCTCTCTTTTGGCGCGTGGCCGCCCCACCAGCCCCACGCGCGATACCAACCGCCCTTGAAGATGAGTCATCTTCAAGGGCGGTTGGTATCAGACGAACTTGGTCCGCCGGATGGCGAGGCGGACGCCGATATTGATGGCGAGCACGACCAGCATGACGAGGAAGGCTGCGGCGTAAGCCAAAGCGTGGGATTCGGCGAAGGGCTGGTCGATGAAGGTCCAGATGACGTAGGTGAGGTAGCCGATGGGCTCGTGGGTGAGTTTGCCGTTCCAGGTATAGTTTGACCAGCCAGCGGTGTAGATCAGCGGCGCGGTTTCACCGACCGAGATAGCAAGTGCCAGCAAGGTGCCGGTGACCACGCCGGAGGCGGCACCTGGCAGGATGATTTTGAACACGACCGTGGGTTCGGAGGCGCCCAGCGCAAAACCGGCCTCGCGCATGGCGGTGGGGACCTGGCGGAGTGCCAGTTCGGTGATGCGGGCGAGGTAGGGGACGATGAGGATGGCGATGGTGATAGCGCCGGCCAGCACCGAGAAATCCCAGCCGAGCGAGATGATGAAGACGATATAGGAGAAATAGCCGAGCACGATGGAGGGGGTGCCGGTCAGCACGTCCGAGAGGAAGCGGATGGTGCTGCCGAGTTTGTTGTTGCCGTATTCGGAGAGATAGATGCCGGCGCCGACGCCGATGGGAACGGCGATGAGCATGGCGCCGAAGGTGATGATGAAGGTGCCTTCAATCGCGTTCAGCAGTCCGCCGCCGGTGCCGTTGGTGACGGTGGTGAAGAGTTTGAGGGAGAAGGCCGAGGCGCCGTGGAAGGCGACGACGCCGACGATATCAACCAGCGGGGCGATGACGAGCAGCAGACCGATGCCGCAGGCGACCCAACCGATTTTGTCGATAATGATGCGGCGGATTTCCTGGCCGCTGCGTGCAGGCGGGTTAGTGGCTGCGCTTGCGGACATTGAGCGCTCCCGAGGTAAGGAGTTTGGCGGCCGAGTTGACCGCGAGCGTGATGATGAACAGCACCAGCGCGATTTCGGCCAGCGCGCGGATCGACATGTTGGTCGGGTCGGCCTCGGCGCTGTCGAGCTGGCCGACGATGAAGGAAGCGATGGTGGAGACCGGCGAAAAGATCGAGGTGGGGAGGATGTTGATGCCGCCGCCGGAGACCATGAGCACCGCCATGGTCTCGCCGAGCGCGCGGCCGAGGGCGAGCACGATGCCGCCGATGAGCGTGGTGCGGACCATGGGCATCATCGCTTTGGTCACAACCTCAAAATGCGTGGCGCCCAGGGCAAAGGCGGATTCGCGGTTTTCTTTCGGCACCTGCAGCAGCGCGTCCAGCAGCGTCGTGGCGATGATCGGGGTGATCATCAGCGCCAGCACGACCGAGGTGGCGAGCAGCCCGTAGCCGTTGCCGGTGGGGCTCAGATAATCGCCGATGAAGGGGATCAGCACGGCGATGCCCCAGAGCCCGAACACCACTGAGGGGACGACGGCGACCAGCTCGACCAGCATCGAGAGCACCGGACGGATTTTTGCGGGTAGCGCTTCGGCCAGGCAGATGGCGGCACCCATCGAGAGCGGCACGGCGATCAGGATGGCGATGAAAGAGCTGAGCAGCGTGCCGACGATGAAGACGAGGATGCCGTAATTGGCGCCGGAGGGCACCTGCACGTTACCGACCTGCACCGGGTCGTCATACAGGTCACCCAGATTCCAGTTGATCGTATAGAGGAAATGCAGGCCGTTGAAGCCGATGGCCTGGCCGGAATAGATCAGCAGAAACAGCACAACCGCGGCGAGCGCGCCGGGGATCAGCAGGCTGAGCCCAAGCAGGCTAAGGCGGAAGGGGCGGAGTTTCATGATCAACCCTAAAAAAATAACCCCCTCCCGGCCTGGCCGGAAGGGGGCTGGCTTTGCGATTACTGGACTTTCGCGATCTGCGTTTTGGACAGGATCACGATCGCGGCCGGCAGCGGCAGGAAATGCACCTTGTCGAGATAGGTAGCACCGTTGCCGGTGGTGAGCGCCCAGGTCAGGAAGGTCTGGATCGCCGCGGCGGTGGTGGTGTCAGGCTGGTCGCTCTTCACGATCGCGTATTCGTAATTGACGATCGGGTAGGCGTCCGGCCCAAGGCTGAAGATCATGCTGATGCGCTCATCCGGCGGGGTGTCGGTCACCACGCTGTTGGCGGCGGCCTGGATGGTCTCCGGGGTGGGCAGCACATAGGCGCCGAGCGCGTTCTTCAGCGCGGCCTCGCCAAGGCCGGCGGCGGCCACCTTGTTGGCGTAGCTGATGCCGATATAGGCGATCGAATACGGGTTGGCGGCGGCGGCGGCGAGCATGCCGGCATTGCCCTTGGCGCCGATTTCTCCCGAGATCGGGGCCCAGGAGACCGTGGTGCCGAATTTGTATTTGGCTTTCCAGGCAGCGTCCGAGGCAGCGAGATACTGGCTGAAGATGAAGGTGTCGCCCGAGCCATCGGCGCGGTGCACGGGGATGATGACGTGCGCGGGCAGCGCCACACCAGGGTTGGCGGCCTTGATCGCCGGGTCGTTCCACATCGTGATGGTGCCGGAATAGATGCCGGCCAGGATCGGGCCTGACAGGTTCAGGCTTTTTACGCCGGGCAGGTTGTAGTTGATGCTCTGCGCCGAGATCGCGAGCGGGATGCTCAACAGGTCAGGGAATTTCTTCTCCAGGCTGTCGGAGACATAGGCGTCTGACGCGCCGATCTGCACCAGGCCTTTGGCGGCCTGCGCGATGCCGGCACCCGAGCCGGTGGAGGTCGTGGTGACCTGGATGCCGGGGTTGGCGGCGGTGAAATCGGGAACCCAGAGATTAAACAGCGGGTAGAGCAGGCTGGAGCCGGTCTCCACCAGCGTGGTCGTGGCGTGCGCGGCGCTGGCAAAGCCGGCGGTGGCAACAAAGGCAAGGGCAGCGACGCCGGAGCGCAGAGCCTTTTTGGAGAATTTCACGATCGCGTTCCTTTTGGTTAGATCCCTGAGTGGAAAACTGGGTACGCATCTGGCCTACCCGGGCGGCTTTCGATTAGTTGAAGATTGTGACAAAGGCGACGGAGATTGCGTTGCAGTTTTATGACATTTTCCCGCCGTGTATTTTCTTTAAGAATTGTGCCTTTGGAACTTTGGCATCGCGGCAATGCACGCGGGTCAGTTGCCCGGCAGCCCGGCGGACCATAAGACACCCATCATGTCCGACACGCCCGGCTCGTCAGATACGAGGTTGCGCCATTGGGAGTTGTTCACCGGGTTCTTCCAGGCGGGCATACTTGGCTTTGGCGGCGTGCTGCCGGTGGCGCGGCGCATGCTCGTGGATCAGCGGCGCTGGCTGACCCAGGCGCAATTCAACGATTTGTTCAGCCTCTGCCAGTTCATGCCCGGCGCGAACATCGTGAATTTCTGCTTTGCCTTCGGCGCCCGGCATCGAGGCGTGAGCGGTGCCGCCGCGGCCGTGCTGGGGCTGATGGGCGCGCCCGTCTGCATCGTGATGGGGCTGGGCCTGCTTTATGCGCGCTATGGTGGGCTGCCGGCGGCGCAACACGCGCTCACCGGGCTTGCCGCGGCCGCGGCCGGGCTGGTGCTCGGCACCGCTTTGCGCATCGCGAGCCCGATTTTCGCCGAGCGCAAAACCATCCCGCTCAGCGCCGCGGTGTTCGCGCTGGTGATGTTCGCGCATCTCTCGCTGCCGGTCACCATGGCCATCATATTGCCGGTCTCGCTCTTCGTCGCCTGGCGCAGCGCATGAGCGGGATTCTGGCAGCACTGGCTTTGCTGTTCGGCAAGCTCTCGCTGCTGGCAATCGGCGGGGTGAACAGCACGCTGCCGGAAATCGCGCGCGAGGTGGTGAGCGAGCGGCACTGGCTGAGCCCCGCGCAATTCGCCCAGCTCTACGCGATCTCGAACGCAGCGCCCGGGCCGAACGTGATGATTTCAACCGTGATCGGCGCGCATATGGCCGGCGCCGCCGGCGGGGTGGTGGCGACTTTGGGGATGATCCTGCCCTCCGGCATCCTCGTCATCATCGCCTCGCAGCTATGGGAGCGCTACCGCGAGACCCGCTGGCGGCGGATCATTCAGGCGGCGCTGCTGCCGATCACCGCCGGGCTGATCCTGGCCGCCGCCGGCGTGCTGGCGCGCCAGGCCGACACCGGCGCGCTGACCGCGGTGCTCACACTCATCACGGCTGGCGCAATCTGGCGCACCGGGCTGCACCCGCTCTGGCTGCTCGGCGCCGGTGCCTTGGTGGGCTTGCTCACAAGTTAACAAAATATCACTAGGATGTGTTTGAATAGGACCTATGACGCGCCCGCGCGGTCGTTATTCTATCGGTCACGTACCAAATAGGCGCCGAGGTGTGACCGCCCAGGCCGTTCGGCTAGGGGCGGCCCACCTGAATGGTCAAACCGCGATCCTCCAAACCCGCTATGGAACAAAACATGACGCTGGCCCGCGCCGAACGACCCCTCCTGGACCCCAAGCTACAGGACGAACCCGCCAGGCAGGCAGCACTCGAACGCTACGACGTGCTCGACACGCCGCCCGAGGAGCCATTCGAACGGATCACCGCGCTGGTGAAGACGGTGCTGGACGTGCCGATCTCCACGATCTCCCTGATTGATACCGACCGGCAATGGTTCAAGTCGCAAATCGGGCTGGATTTTACCCAGAGCAGCCGCGACAGCTCGTTCTGCACCCAAACCATCCGCACGCACGAGCCCCTGCTGATCCCCGATACGCACGCCGATCCACGCTTTGCGGAAAATCCGGCGGTGGTCGGACCACCCTTCATCGGCAGCTATCTCGGCGTGCCGCTGCAAACCCCGGACGGCTATAATATCGGCTCGCTCTGCGCCATGGACCACGTGGCACGCAGCTTCAACCCGCACCAGATCGAAATGCTGAAGAGCTTCGCCGGGATCGTTGTCGATGAACTTGAACTGCGCAACCTGGCGCGGCTGGACCAGCTCACCGGCGCGATCAGCCGGCGCAGCTTCCTCGAGGAAGCCAGCCGCGCCATCGCGCGCCTCAGCCGCTACGACCGTCCGGCGGCGCTGATCATGTTCGATATCGATCACTTTAAGCTCATCAACGACAGCTACGGCCACCCCGCCGGCGACGCCGTGCTCAGCGCCGTCGGCGCCACTTGCCAAAGCCTGATCCGGAATAGCGATAGCTTCGGCCGGCTGGGCGGCGAGGAATTCGCGATCCTGCTGCCCGATACCGGCCGCACCAACGCACGCGCCGCCGCGGAACGCTGCCGCGAAGCCCTGGCGCAAATGCCCATCCCCGGCCACCCGGAAATCCACATCACCGCCAGCTTCGGCATTGCAACCCTCACACCCAATACCACCATCGAGCAATGGCTCGCCGCCGCCGATGCCGCGCTCTATGCCGCCAAACGCAACGGCCGCAACCAGAGCCAGGTGGCTGGGGTGGATGTGAAGTAAAGCAAGGCCAGGGCTCCGCCCTGGACCCGCCGGGGCCTGAGGCCCCGGACCCCCATCAGTGATTCAGGCCCCTGAGGGGTTCCAAGGAGCGGAGCCCCTTGGCCTTGCCTGGCTTCAAAACCGTCCCACCACCGTGGCGAGGCCGATGGCGAGGCCGACATAGCGGTTGGCTTTGAACAGGCCGAGGCAGGTGGCCTGGTTGTTGATATCCAGGCGGATGATTTGGAACGCGAGCATGCCGGCCGGGGGGATGAGGAGCCAGCTGGCGGCCTGGTTGAGATGGGCGGTGGCGAAGGCGGCGAGCAGCAGGAGGATGGTGGCGCTGTAGCTGGCGAGCAGCAAAATACGGGTGTTGTGCGCGAACAGCCGGGCGGTGGATTTGATCCCGACGAGGGCGTCGTCCTCGCGGTCTTGGTGGGCGTAGATGGTGTCGTAGCCCAGGATCCAGGTGATCGCGGCGGCGTACAGGAACAGGCTGGGCCAGGCGAGGATATGGCCGGTGGCGGCGGTGTAGCCCATCGGCGCGGCCCAGCCGAAGGTGAGGCCGAGCATGATTTGCGGCCACCAGGTGACGCGTTTGGCGAGCGGGTAGGTGACGACGAGGACGAGGCTGAACACGCCGAGCCAGCGGGCCTGGGTGTTGAGGCAGAGCAGGATGAGCAGGCCGAGCGTGCAGAGCAGTGCCAGGAAGATGAGGGCGTTCAGCGGCGTGAGTGCGCCGGAGGCGAGCGGGCGGGTGCGGGTGCGTTCGACCGCGGCGTCCATTTTACGGTCCCAGAGGTCGTTCACCACGCAGCCAGCGGCGCGCATGATGAAGGCGCCGATGAAGAACAGGAAAATCAGCGCGATCCATTGCCAGAATGAGCGGGCGGCCAGCGTGATGGACCAGAGGCCTGGTAGGAAGAGCAGCCAGGCGCCGATCGGCCGGTCGTAGCGCGCCAGGATGGCGTAGGGGACCAGGCCGGGGGGCAGGCGGTTGAGCCATCCGCCGGTGCGTATATCGGTATAGGCGTCCATGCTGTAATTGTGCGCGCCATGGCGAGCACGTCAATTCGGTTATTTGTGGAGGCGGCTTTGGGGCCGGGTGTGCGGCTCGATCTGGCCGAGGCGCAGGCGCATTATCTCGCCAATGTCATGCGGCTTGGGCCGGGTGATGCAATGCGGCTGTTCAACGGGGCGGATGGCGAGTGGCGGGCGGTGGTGCGCGATGTGGCGCGCCGGCGGGTGACGCTGGAGGTTGAGGCGATGACGCGCGCGATGGCGCCGGCGCCTGATTGCTGGCTGTGTTTCGCGCTGCTCAAGCGCAACAAGACCGACCTGGTGGTCGAGAAGGCGACCGAGCTTGGGGTGCGGGTGATCCAGCCGGTGATCACCGCGCGGACGCAGGCCGACCATGTGAATATGGCGCGGCTGCGGGCGATTGCCATTGAGGCGGCCGAGCAATGCGAGCGCTTGGACGTGCCAGAGCTCAGGCCGCCGCTGGCGCTGGAAACACTGATATCTGGCTGGCCGGCGCGGCGGCTATATGTGGCCGATGAGCGGCGCGAGGCCGGTGTTTTGGGCGGCATGCAGGGCCAGCCCTCGGCCTTGATGACCGGGCCGGAGGGCGGATTTACCGATACGGAGCTTGAACGGATCACCCGGACACCCCTTGTAACCCGCATCTCGCTGGGGCAACGCATCCTGCGGGCCGAAACCGCCGCCATTGCCGGGCTCGCGCTGCTGTTGAGCGGCGAGCCATAACAGGGAGTTTTGCTTGTCGAACCCAGGAGACGCCGACGCCCGGACCATTGAAGATGCGCGCGATCTGGCGGCGTATCTGGCGAGCGGCGCGAAGCCGGCCAGCGCATGGACAATCGGCACCGAGCACGAGGCCTTCGGGTTCAGGCTGCAGGGCTTCCGCGCGCCGGGCTATGAGGAGCCCGGCGGGATCAGGGATCTGCTGAGCGCGATCGAGGCGGCGGAGGGGCTGATCCCGATCACCGACCAGGGTAATATTATCGGGCTGAAGGGGCATGGCGCCTCGCTCTCGCTGGAGCCTGGCGGGCAGTTCGAGCTCTCAGGCGCCACGCTGCCGGATTTGCACGCCGCCAAGGCGGAGCTGGACGCGCATGTGGCGCGGCTGCGGGCGGTCGCACCCGGGCTCGGGCTGGGCTTCGCGCCGCTCGGCTTTCACCCGCTGGCGGCGCGCGCGGATATGCCGTTCATGCCCAAGGGGCGCTACAGGATCATGCGCGCCTACATGCCAAAAGTCGGCACGCGCGGGCTGGATATGATGCTGCGCACCTGCACGGTGCAGGTGAACCTGGATTTCTCGTCCGAGGCGGATATGGTCGCCAAAATGCGCGTGGGCGCGGCGCTGCAGCCGCTGGCAACCGCTTTGTTCGCCAACTCACCGTTCTACGAGGGCCGGCCGAACGGGCTGCTCTCCAACCGCGCGCAGGTATGGACCGACACGGATAATGCGCGCTCGGGCATTCCGGCGATGATTTTCGCGCCCGGATTCGGCTTTGAGGCCTATGTGGACTGGCTGCTCGATGTGCCGATGTATTTTGTGTACCGCGACGGCGTGTATCACGACGCGGCCGGCGCCTCGTTCCGGGATTTCATGGCGGGCAAGCTCGCGGCTTTGCCCGGCGAGCGCGCGACGATCGGCGATTTTGCCGACCACAGCACGACAGCGTTCCCGGATGTGCGGCTGAAACGATATATCGAGACGCGCGGCGCGGATTCCGGCCGGCCGGAGATGATGCTGGCGCAATCGGCATTTTGGACCGGGATTTTTTATGACCCGGCGGCGCTGGCCGCAGCGCAGGCGCTGGTGCGGGACTGGACCTATGAGGAGATTTTAGGCTTACGCGCCGCCGTGCCGGTGGGCGGGATCAACACAAAATTCCAAAATGGCACGCTGCGCGATTTGGCGCGGGCGGCGATCGCCATCTCCGCCGATGGGTTGAAAAACCGGGCGCGCAACAACGAGGCTGGCGAGGATGAACGGATTTATCTGACGCCGCTGCAAAAGATCGCGGCCGGCGGGCCGACCCAGGCGGAGCATTGGCTGGAACGCTATGAACGCGCCTGGGGCGGTGATGTGACGCGGATTTTTGGTGAGGCGAAGTTTTAAAGAAAGCGGTTCTTTTTTGAAAAAAAGAACCAAAAAACTTTTTTGACTTTGGGCTTGCGCCATGTCACCGGCGCAGCGCCTCGGAATCAGAACTTTTTTGCGGCCGCTTGCTTTACTGGCCGGCAATCCGGTTGATCTGCGCCTGCATGGCGCTCAGCAGCGCGCTCACCTGCCCGCCATTATCGGTGATCACCGAGGCGTAGTCATTACGGGTGGTGATGCGCAGCGAGGTGCCGGCGACAATCACGTCCACAATCTTCGGGCTGCCACCCACCTCGTCCACCGCCCAGCCGACATCGGCGGGGGCCTTGCCGGGGCTGGTGATGGTGGTGTCCACCACCATGTCATTGCCCATCGGCGCGGCGCTGTTCACCGTGAAGGTAATGCCCTGATAGGCCTTGATCTGATAGGTGATGTTGTACGATAGCAATTGGTGAAACAACGATAAGAACTGGCTGTGCTGGTCCGGCGTTGCCACATTGATGTAGCGGCCAAGCACATAATCCCCGACCTGATCCACCGCGACGATGTTATCAACCAACTGGCGCAGCTGGTCAGCCTTCTGCGCGTCCGAGGCCGAGCCGTTGACGATGCTGACAAGCTGCTGGCCGGAGCTCGTGATGAACGCCTTGGCAGCGTCCGCGGGCACCATTTGCGCGTCGGCAGCGCCCGCCATAAAGGCGAGCATGGGGGCTGCAGCGAAGCTGCTTAAGATGAAGCGGCGAAGATGCATGAAAAATTCCTTGGAAAAATCCGGCTGGGGTTAGTGCTGCGAAGCTGCCCAATCCGGCGCTGTCGGTTGGTCGGCTTTATCAATCTGCTGCAATTGTGAGTCGCGGCTTTGGCGATAAAGCGACCGGAATGTGGCGTAGGGGTCGAGCGCCGTGGCCTGGATCTGGTCGATCGGCTGGATATACTCGGCACGGGTGTTGATGAGGTGAATGCCGGTCTCGGAATAACCGAAATCGGTCAGCGCGGTGCTGGCGGGGGCGGCCTCCATCGGGGTGGCGTAAAACTCAACCGGCAAATTCAGCACATCACGCGCCCCGGAAGGGCCAAACACCGGCAGATAGAGATACGGCCCAGCCGGGACACCCCAGACCGCCAGGGTGAGGCCAAAATCCGTGTCGGTCTCGGGATAGCCGACGCTGCCGGCGGGATCGAAAATGCCACCGATACCGACCGTCGAATCCACCAAAAAGCGTACCAGGGCGGTGCCGGCCAAACGGGGTTTGCCCTCCAGCATGAAATTCACCAGCCTGGCCGGCTCGCCAATATTGGTGATGAAATTGCCGACATGGGTGCGGACCGGCTGGTTGGTGATGTCCACATAGCCCTGCGCCACCGGCTTGAAGGCGTAGGTATCGATCTTGTCGTTAACTTTGTAGAAAAACCGGTTGGTCGGCTCCAGCGGATCGTTCTGCTGCTGATAAGCCTGGTAATCCGCGGTGTCTGACACCGGCGGCGGGGTGGCGCAGCCAGCCAGCAAGGTGGTGAACAGCAGAGCTGGCACGGCACAACCGGAAAATTTCGTCTTCAACCGCACGGACCAGCCTCCTTCGCAGCGCGCCCCCAACGGGCGGCCCCGCGCTATATGTGTTATGCCAAGCGCCGGGTTCAACCGGCGCGGTGCTGTAACATTAACACAGGCCTTGCGGAAACTGGGCGAGGCTGGCACCAAACGCGGCCGACGGAGCAGAACATGACACATTCCCCTCATCGCGAAACCCTTGAGCGCTGGGCGGCCGGCGATCGCATCGCACCGCTGCCGGTGCGCGACGGCGCCAACCCGCCGCTGATCTCATTTGAATTCTTCCCGCCCAAAACCGAGGCGCTGGAGTCTCAGCTCTGGGCCTGCGTGGACCGGCTCGCAACGCTGGGGCCGCGCTTCGTCTCAGTCACCTACGGCGCCGGCGGCTCAACCCAGGAGCGTACCCACGCCACCGTGCTCAAGCTGGTGCAGGAGACCAGCCTGACACCCGCAGCACACCTCACCTGCGTGGGCGCGACCCGCGCCGCCGTGGATGAGGTCGCGCGCACCTACTGGGAAGCCGGCGTGCGCCATATCGTGGCGCTGCGCGGCGACCCGCCGAAAGGCCAAAGCTACGCCCCCCACCCCGGCGGCTATGATTTCGCGGCCGACCTCGTCGCCGGGCTGAAACGTGTCGCGGATTTTGAAATCACCGTCGCCGCCTACCCGGAAGTGCACCCGCAGGCGCTGAGCGCGGAAGCCGACCTCGATAACCTCAAACGCAAGCTCGACGCCGGCGCCACCCGCGCCATCACGCAAATGTTCTTCGATAACGACGCGTTCTTCCGCTTTATGGACCGGGCACTCGCCGCCGGCATCAAAGCACCCATCGTCCCCGGCATCATGCCGGTCTCCAACTTCAAACAAGCCGCCGCCTTCTGCGCCAATTGCGGCACCCATGTGCCAAGCTGGATGGCCAGCCTGTTCGACGGGCTGGACGACGATATCGAAACCCGCCGCATGGTCGCCGCCGCAACCTGCGCCGAACAAGTGCGAATCCTGCAGGCCAATGGCATCGACGAATTCCACTTCATCACCCTCAACCGCCCCGACCTGGTCTACGCCATCGCCAGGATCCTGGGCGTCAAGCCGGTTGGGGCATGAGCGGGAAAGGCCAGGGGCTCCGCCCCTGGACCCCGCTGGGGCCGAAAGGCCCCAGACCCCTAGACTTAAGATACGGGTACCCTGAGGGGAGGGCGCTCGCTCCCGTATCGATGTGCATCCGTGCTGTGAGCGCCCTCCCCTCAGGGTACCCGTTTTTCTTAAAACTAACGGGGGTCCGGGGCCTCAGGCCCCGGTGGGGGTCCAGGGGGCAAAGCCCCCTGGCCTTGCCTGCCTCATGACCAACTATCTCGACGGCCTGAACCAGGCGCAGCGGGATGCGGTGGAGGCGACGGAGGGGCCGGTATTGGTGTTGGCGGGGGCTGGCACCGGCAAGACGCGGGTTTTGACGACGCGTTTTGCGCATATTTTGTTGAGCCGGCGGGCGTTCCCCAACCAGATTTTGACGGTGACGTTCACCAACAAGGCGGCGCGTGAGATGCGCGAGCGGGTGGGGCGGATTTTGGGGCAGCCGGCGGAGGGGCTGTGGCTGGGCACGTTCCATGCGTTATGCGCGCGGATGCTGCGGCGCTTTGCCGACCGGGTTGGGTTACAGAGCAATTTCTCGATTCTGGATTCCGATGATCAGCTGCGGCTGCTCAAGCAGGTGATGGAGGCGGCGAAGGTGGACGCCAAGCGCTGGCCGGCGAATGCGTTGATGGCGGTGATCCAGCGCTGGAAGGACAAGGGCTTCATGCCAGGCGAGGTTCCGGCGGCAGAAGACAGCGAGTTTGCGAATGGCCGGGCGATCGCGCTGTACGGCGCGTACCAGGACCGGCTGCGCGCGCTGAACGCCGTGGATTTTGGCGATCTGCTACTATTGATGGTGCATTTGCTGAAAACCGATACCGAGGTTCTGGCGACCTATCATCGCGCCTTCCGTTATATTTTGGTGGATGAGTACCAGGATACGAATCTGGTGCAGTATTACTGGCTGCGGCTGCTCGCACAGGGGCATAAAAATATCTGCTGCGTGGGGGATGATGACCAGAGCATCTATTCCTGGCGCGGCGCGGAAATTGAAAACATTCTGAAATTTGAACGGGATTTTCCGGGCGCAAAAATCGTGCGGCTGGAGGCGAATTACCGCAGCACGGCGCCGATCTTGGCGGCGGCCTCCACCTTGATCGCGCATAACGAAGGCCGGCTCGGCAAGACCTTGCATGCCGGGCGCAATGATTCCGCCGGCGAGAATGTGGAGGTGGTGGCGCTGTGGGACTCCGAGGAGGAGGCGCGCATGGTGGGCGGCCGGGTGGAGGGCTACCGGCGCGCCGGTGAGAGCCTGGCGGAGATGGCGATTTTGGTACGCGCCGGCTTCCAGACCCGCGCCTTTGAGGAGCGGATGATCAATATCGGCATTCCCTACCGGATTATCGGCGGGTTGCGGTTTTATGAGCGTGCCGAGATCCGCGATGCGGTGGCGTATTTGCGGGTGCTGGTGCAGCCGGCCGATGATCTGGCGTTTGAGCGGATTGTGAACACGCCGAAACGCGGCGTGGGGGATGGCGCGTTGCGGCTGATGCATGAGCGCGCGCGCCTTGGGCAGATTTCCCTCTACGCGGCGGCCGCGGCGCTGCTGCAGGAAGGCGGGTTTAGAGGCAAATTGCGCGAAACCCTGCGCGCGCTGCTGCAAAGCTTTGAACATTGGCGGGATACGCTGGCGCGCGAAGGGCATGTGGTGGCGCTGGAGGCCGTGCTGGACGAATCCGGCTATGTCGAGATGTGGAAGACCGATAAATCGCCGGACGCGCCGGGGCGGATCGAGAATTTGAAGGAGCTGGTGCGCGCGCTGGCGGATTTCGAGACGCTGCAAGGCTTTCTCGACCATGTCGCGCTGGTGATGGAGAATGACGAGGCGCCCGATGACGCCAAGCTCTCGATGATGACGCTGCACGGCGCCAAGGGGCTGGAATTCGACACGGTGTTTCTGCCGGGCTGGGAGGAGGGCGTGTTCCCGAACCAGCGCTCACTCGATGAAGGCGGTAATAAAAGCCTCGAGGAGGAGCGGCGCCTCGCCTATGTCGGGATCACGCGCGCGCGCAAACGCGCGATCATCAGCCACGCCGCCAACCGGCGGATTTACGCCAACTGGCAATCCAGCATTCCGAGCCGGTTTATCGAGGAGCTGCCTGAGGAATTCATCACCCGCACGGGCTCGGCCGCGGTCAACCAATCGGCGCGCTTGGCGGCACCGGTTAGCTTCCCCATGGTGGCGCGCCGCCCGGTGCGCGAGGCGGATGCCTGGGAGACGCCCGCGAGAGCCGCGCGGGCGGATAAAATCCCCGTCGGCGCGCGGGTATTCCACCAGAAATTCGGCTATGGCCGGGTCATCGCGGCCGAGGATGACCGGCTGGACATCGATTTTGAAACCTCCGGCGAGAAGCGCGTGCTCGACCGGTTTGTGGAGCGCCACGATGCCTGAAACGCTGGATTGCGTGGCGCTGGTCGTGCCGGCGGACGCGCTCGACCATTTTGAGGCGGCACTCGGCGCGGTGTGCCGGGCGGTGTCGTTCTTCCATGACGAGGAAAACGATGTCTGGGACATCCAGGGTGTGAAAGAGCGCGGCGCCCATGAGGACGAGCTCGCATCGGCATTGGCGGTCGCTGAAATGCTGACAGGCTTCAGCCCCGAGATCACCCGCAGCGTGGTTCCCGTGGGCGGCTGGCTGGCGCGCACCAAGGCCGCCTTCCCGGAACAAAAAATCGGCCGCCGCTTCGTGGTCCGCGGCACGCATATAGAGGCACCCGCCCTGCCCGGCCGCATCACCCTCACGCTTGATGCCGGCCTCGCGTTTGGCACCGGCGAACACAACTCCACCCGCGGCTGCCTGGTGGCGCTGGAACGCTACGCCCAGTCCAAAAAACCGCGCCGCATCCTGGACCTCGGCACCGGCTCAGGCATCCTCGCCATCGCCGCGGCAAAATTGCTGCGCCAGCAGGTCCTCGCCAGCGATATCGACGCGCGGGCGGCCCGCGTCGCCAATGCCAATGCGCGCTTAAACGGCGTCGCAACGCTCGTCACCGCCATCCAGGCGGATGGCTGGGCCGACCCGCAAATCACCCGCGCCGCACCCTACGACCTGGTGTTCGCCAATATCCTCGCCCGGCCGCTCTGCGCGATGGCCCACCAGCTCGCCAGCCATTTGGCACCGGGCGGCACCGCCATCCTCGCCGGACTGCTCAGCAGCCAAGCTAACTGGGTCCTCTCCGCCCACCGCCGCGCGGGGTTGCACCTCAGCCGGCGAATCACCGACGGCGCGTGGGATATCCTGACATTGAGCAAGTAAGGCCAAGGGGCTCCGCCCCTTGGAACCCCGCTGGGGCCGTAAGGCCCCAGACCCCTGGACTTAACAATACGGGAGGGCGCGTTACCCCGCCCTCCCGTATTGCTTTAAAACCTAATGGGGTTTGGGGCCTCCCGGCCCCAATGGGGGTCGTCGGCCCAGAGGGCCGCCGGGTCAATATGACGGCGCGCCTTCGGCGCGACGGGGCGGAGCCCCTTGGCCTTCCTTCCTTAACGCCGGCTACGCACCGCGTTCGGGATTTCCTGGCGGGTGAGGCCGATATCGGCGAGGTCGCGGTCGGAGAGGTTGGAGAGTTCCGCGATCGCGGCGCGGCGTTCGCGCCAGGCGCGGAAATTGTCCAGCAGCGAGTTGTGTTTCGGCGCGCCGGTGTAGAGCGGCTGGCGCGTGAACAGCATTTCGCTGAACTTGCCGAGCAAGGCCTGGGAGTGAATATTGGTAGCCATGGTATGCACCTGTTATGTTCAAAAACGGCCGCCTCGGGGTGAGACAGCAGCGTCGTTGCAGTGCAGCATATAGTGCAAAAACGTTATTTCAGGGCTGGGGGACTTGGTGTGTCAGACCCGCGCCTGACGCATGACAAGGGGTAAGCTATGATCTCAGAACATAAGGCTCGGGTTTCGGCTTTGCGGGCGGCGATGGCGGCGCGCGGGTTGGATGGGTTTATCGTGCCGCGGGCGGACGAGCATTTGGGCGAGTATGTGCCGGACTCCGCTGAAAGATTGGCGTTTATCAGCGGGTTCACCGGCAGCGCGGGGCTCGCGATTGTGCTGGCGGACCGCGCGGCGGTGTTTTCCGACGGGCGGTACACTTTGCAATTGGAACAGCAGACGGATGCGGCGGTTTGGGAGCGGCTGCACATCATTGAGACCAAGCCGGAGGACTGGCTGGCGCAGCACGCGGCAGGGTTGCGGATTGGGTATGACCCCTGGCTGGTGAGTGCCGAGGAGCTGGCGCGCTACGCGAAGAGCGAACTGGTGCCGGTCGATGGCAATCTGGTGGACGAGATTTGGGCGGACAGGCCGGCAGCACCCATGGCCCCCGCGGTGCCGCAGGCGGAGGTTTTCACCGGCGAGGCTTCGGCCGCCAAGCGGGCGCGGCTGGGCGCTGAGTTGGCGGCTTCCGGGCAGGATGTGGCAGTGCTCTCGGACCCTGCCTCGCTCGCCTGGCTGTTCAATATTCGCGGCGCGGATGTGGCGTTCACGCCGATCGCGCTGGGCTACGCGCTGCTGATGGCGGATGGCACGGCGCGCCTGTTCATGGCCGAGGCGAAGCTACCGGCCGAGACGCGGGCGCATCTGGGCAACGAGGTCGCGGTGGCAGAGCGCGAGGCGTTCGGGCCCGCGCTGGCGGCGCTCAAAGGCAAAACCGTGCACTACGACCCCGCGCGTATGCCGGTTGCGATCAAAACCCAGCTGGAAGCGGCCGGGGCGATCATCGCCGAGGGCGCCGATCCGGTCGCACTACCCCGGGCGCTGAAGAATGCGGCCGAGCAGGCCGGCAGCCGGGCGGCGCATCTGCGCGACGGCGCGGCGATGGTGCGGTTTCTGGCCTGGGCATCGCGGGCGCTCGGCACCGGCGGCGAGACTGAGATGTCCGCCGCGGCGCGGCTGCTGGCCGAGCGCGCGCGCGAGCAATTATTCAAGGGCGAGAGCTTTCCGGCGATCTCCGGCGCAGGGGAGCATGGCGCGATCATCCATTACCGGGTGAGCCCGGAGAGCAACCGGCCGATCAGACCCAATGAGGTCTATCTGATCGATAGCGGCGCGCAGTATCTGGATGGCACGACGGATATCACCCGCACTTTATGGACCGGGCCGGGCCCGGCGCCGGCGGAAATCCGCGCGCATGTCACCCGCGTGCTGGCCGGGCATATCGCGCTCACCCAGGCGGTGTTCCCCGAGGGTGTGGCCGGCCCGCATCTGGACGCGCTGGCCCGCATTGCTCTGTGGGAGGCAGGGCTGGATTACGACCACGGCACCGGGCACGGGGTGGGCGCCTATCTCTCGGTGCATGAAGGGCCTGCGGGAATTGCGCGCACGGCCAAAACCGTGCCGTTGGCGCCGGGCATGATCCTCTCCAACGAGCCAGGATACTACCTGAACGGCGCCTACGGCATCCGCCTGGAGAACCTCGTGCTCGTGCAGCCAGCGGAATTCCCCGCCGCGCGGAAAAAATTTCTGCAATTCGAGACGCTCACTCTGGCACCTTTCGACCGCGCGCTGATCGACCCCAGCCTGCTGAGCCCATCCGCCTTGGACTGGCTGAACCGCTACCACGCGCGGGTGAACGCGACTCTGGGGCCGCTGCTGGAGCCCAAAATACGGGCCTGGCTGGAGGCGGCCACCGCAAAAATATAAAGATTGACCAGCCAGACGCTGATATTGCAAAATTTAATCATCGATTCGCGACCCCAAGCCAAAGGTGGCCGAACCATGCGCCTGTTCGTAGCCCTCGACCTCCCTTGGGAGCTCAAAGAAGAACTGAGCGACCTCTCCTGCAATATTCCAGGCGCGCGCTGGGTCCCTACCGATAATTTCCACCTCACCTTGCGCTTCATCGGTGAAGCCAGCCGGCTGCAGGCAGAGGAAATCGACCTCGCCCTCGCCACATTGCGCGGGCGCAGTTTCAGCTTCAGCCTTACCGGGCTTGGCTGGTTTGAAAAAGCTGGCAGGGTCAACACGCTATGGGTCGGGGTGGAACGCAACCCGGACCTCGCGCGCCTCCAATCCAAAGTGGAAACCGCACTGCACCGCGTCGGCCTCGCCCCCGATAAACGCCGCTTCACCCCGCACGTCGCCCTGGCGCGGATGGACACGCCAGTCTCCCCCGCCCTCGCCAGCTTCGTGCAGGCCAACAACCTGTACCGCTCCGCCCCCATCCGCGCCGATAACGTCACCCTGTTCAGCTCATTCCTCGGCAAAGACCAACCAACCTACACGCCCGAGGCGGAGTACGCGCTGGGGTAGATGGCAAGCAAGGTCAGGGGCTCCGCCCCTGAACCCCGCTGGGGCCGTAAGGCCCCAGACCCCTTGAATGAAGTGAAGACCTCCGGGAGGGAGGGGTAATTCGCAGCAACCACCTTGGCATAATGCCACGGTCCAAAGCGGCGAATTACCCCTCCCTCCCGGAGGTCTTATTCATGGGGGTCCGGGGCCTCAGGCCCCGGCGGGTCCAGGGCGGAGCCCTGGCCTCGCCTGCAATCAACCCCCAGTTGCACCCGCCGGGTCGTTTCGGTAGCGTTGTGTCATGGCGCGGGAATGGGTTTGGCTGGTGGGGTTATGGCTGGTGGTGACCGGCTATAATTTGTGGAAGCCGTATCAGGTGGATGATGCCGCGCATTTGGCGATTGCGGCGTGGATTATCGGGCATCCCTGGCATCCGATGCGTGGGGTGTTGAATTGGGTGGGGGTTGCGGCGCCGATTTATAAGACCAATCAGCCGCATTTGTATTTTTATATTTTGGCCGCTTGGGCGCGGTGTTTCGGGTTTGGTGAGGTGGCGATGCACGCGCTGCAATCGGTGTTTGCGGCGTTATGCATTGCGTTATTTTACCGGATATCGCGGATTTTATGTGCCGGCAGGGCGCTGTGGATGACGGCGATGCTGGCGTTGAATCCGGCGTTCATCGTCGAGCAGAATTTGATGGTGGATGTGCCTTTGCTGAGCTTATGGCTGGGTTTTTTCGAAGCGCTGCTGTGCGGCGCTGACGCCCCGGCGCAGCATTGGCGGTTTGCGCGCGCGGGGTTGTTCGCGGCGGCGGCGGTGCTGATGAAGTATAGCAGCCTGGTGCTGCTGCCGCTGATGCTGGCGGCGCTGCTGGCGGAGCGGCGGCGGGCGCAAATGGTGTGGCTGGGGGTGCCGGTGGCGGCGCTGGCGGCCTGGTCACTGTTCAATTGGTGGGATTATGGCGGGGTGCATTTGGCGACCGCGTTTCATGCCGGGGCGAAGACGTATCATGATGTGCCGTTGCGGCGGTTTGGGCTGCTGCGCCGGCTGGTGAAATCGGTGATTGCGTGGACGATCGCGGTCGGCGCGTTGACGCCGTTGGGGCTGATCGCGGTGGCAGAGCGGCTTGCGCCGCGGCGGGCGGTTTGGGTTTATGCCGGGTGCGGGCTGGCACTTTGGTTGCTGGCCGTGCTGGTGGCGCTGCGTGTGGTGCCGGACTGGCTGGGGGACCGGGCTTTGTGGCTGGGTTTTGTGGTAAGCGGCGGCGCGGTTTTGCCGCTGCTATGGCCTGGCTGGGTGCAATGGCGCTGCTATGCCGTGCTTTGGGTGGTGGCCGCGAGTTTGTTCACGATATGCCTGGCACCCTTCATCGCGGCGCGGCATGTGCTGTTGATTTTGCCGGCGATTTTGCTGCTGGCAGGGGTGGAGTTGCCACGGCGCGCGCTGGTTTTCGGGCTGGCGATGAGCGTCGTCATCTCGGCCGGGTTGGGTTTGTCAGATTTCCAATTCGCCGCGTTCTACCGGGCAGAAGCGCGCAGTGTCGCGGCGGAGCTGCCACCGGGCGCGCGTATCTGGGCGGCCGGGCATTGGGGCTGGCAGTATTACGCGCTGCAAGCCGGCCTTACGCAGCTAGATATCGAGCGATCAACGGTATTGCCGGGCGACTACGTGCTGGTGCCGCGCGAGGCCGACCATGAGCTGCCGGCCGGCATATCGCTCGCCTTGGTACGCACCGATGTGGCGCCGTTTACCCCATTCAACCCGTTCTGCACCGGCCGGCCAGGGCGGTTTTATCTCTCTTACGTGTTCCGCGGCCCGTGGTCCCTGAGTGCCGGTTGCGCGCCGCATCTCGACATTTTCCGCGTGCTGGTCTGGCCACGGCGCCCCAGCCTTTCATAGTATTTGCCAATAACGCACCGGCGGCGACGGCACCCAAATTTTGACGTTGCAATCAAGGATTGTGCGCGACGCAGACCGCCGCAAGTAATTTTTTAGATTTTCCGGGCGTTGATTTTTTATTGACTAATCGCAATAAAAAATTTCTCTTCAATCATGGTTCAAGAACATTGCTTTAAACCACTGATACATCGCAAATCAGCGCATATGGCCCGGTGACTGGACGATGAAATCGGATTTCAGCCGTATTGGCGGAATGTAATCCCGTGATAAAGCTCTCGCTAACGCCGCCACATCGATAGATCCGAGCGATCTATGAAGATCAGGGAGACGACGTGACGCGAATTGCCCGAGCCTTGCGCAAACATGCCAGGCAATCACTTCCTGATCGTCAGATCCTGCTGCGCGGTCCCGGCCAGACCAGGGCACTGCGTCTCTCCACCGCGCGCCAAATCATAGCCCTGTCAGGTGCCGCAATTTGCGCGCTGTGGCTCACCGGCGCCACCACCGCCGCCGCTCTGCTCTGGCACCAGAACGCCCGCGGCGCGCAGCAGCAGCGCGCGTTGCAAGCCAGCATCGCGAGCCTGAACGCCGAGCGCGCCGCCCTTGTAGCGCAGGCCACAACCCTGACGGCCTCGCGCGAATTGGCGTTGGCCGAGGCCAACGCCGTCGCCGCGCAAGCCGCCTTGCAAACCCGCAATATGGCGCGGAGCACCAGCCAGCAGATCGACGCGCTGAACCAGCAGACCGAGCAGGCGATCGCGCAGGAAGAGGGGATTATCCGCGCCGCCGGGCTCAACCCGAGCCGCCTGGCCGCGGCCCTGCCAGCGCCGGACCAACTGACCAGCCGGGATAACGCGGCCATACTCTCCCGCAACCTCGCGCATCTGAACCAACTCAGCGCGGCGCTGGCGCATATTCCGCTCGCCGCCCCGCTCAGCCGGCTCGCCATCTCCAGCCCGTTCGGCTACCGGGCCGACCCCTTCACCGGCGCCCGCGAATTCCACGTGGGCGTGGACCTGACCGGGCCGGTCGGCACGCCGGTCTATGCCACCGCACCCGGCATCGTGACCTACGCCAGCGAGGAAACCGGCTATGGCCGCCTCATCATCATCGATCACGGCTACGGGCTCTCAACCAGATATTCGCATTTGCATGAAATCCTGGTGCGCAACGGCGAGCAGGTGAGCCTGCACCAGGAGATCGGACTGATGGGCAATTCCGGCTGGAGCACCGGCCCGCATCTGCTGTACGAAACCAGGGTGGACGGGCAGCCGGAAAACCCCCTCACCTTCCTCAAGGTCACCGAAAATGATGTTCAAAACTAAATCCCCGCCCGCCACCACGGAGCCCGCCATGCCAGCCAACCCACGCAAACCAAGCGGCGTGCCCACCATCATCAGCGCCGATATGACCATCACCGGCGACCTTAAAAGCACCGGCGACGTGCAGGTCGAAGGCATTGTCATGGGCGATGTCAACGCCGCCAAAGTCACGATCGCCGAAGGCGGCACCGTCATTGGCAATATTACCGCCCAGCACACCCGAATCTGCGGCACCGTCAACGGCACCACCCATAGCAACAATGTCAGCCTCGCCGCCTCCGCCCGTGTGACCGGCGATATCCACCACGATATCCTCGCCATCGAAGCCGGCGCCCTGCTCGAAGGGCATTCCAGCCGGATCCCACCCGCCACCCCCGCCCTCAGCGCCCCCACACCTGAACCAGCGATGGCGGAGGGGTGAGGTTGGGCTAGCCAGACGGCGAGGGGCTCCGCCCGTCGCGCCGTCGGCGCGCCATTAAACGTTGCCGTAGGCGCGCCATCAAATGTTAAGGCGGCCCGAAGGGCCGACGCCCCAATGGGGGGCCAGGGGGCAAAGCCCGCTGGCCTTGGCTTCCCCAACCTCCCGCCGCGCCGCCGCCAGCACGGCGTTGAGGGTATCGTGGAGGCTGGTGGTTGGGGTCCAGCCGAGTGTGGTGCAGGCTTGGGTGGCGTTCAGCGTGGTTATGGGGATGTTGCTGGGGCGCAGGCGGGTTGGGTCTGGTTGGATGGTGATGCGGAATGGGGATTGCGCGAGCAGGTGGGTAAGGATGGTGTGGATGGGTATGGGGTTGCCGGAGGCGAGGTTGAGGGTGAGGTTGGCGGGGAGTTGGGGTTCGAGGGCGGCACAGGCAATGTAGGCCTGGCAGATATCGGCGATGTGCAGAATGTCCCGGGCGGGGCTGAGATCGCCGACGAGGATTTGCGGTGCGGCAAGGCCGGCTTCGATGCGCGCGATTTGGGTGGCGAAGGCGGGGACGACGAAATCTTCTGATTGGCCGGGGCCGGTATGGTTGGTGGGGCGCAGGCGGATCAGGCGCAGGCCGTCGGCGCAACGGGCGGCAAGGGCGAGGTCGGCGGCGGCTTTGGTGGCGGCGTAGAGGTTGAGGGGGTTAAGCGCGGCGGTTTCGTCCAGCGGTGTGGGGGATTGGAAGCTGGCGCCGTAGCATTCGGCGCTGGAGACATGGATGAGCCGGCAGTTGGGGGCGTGGGTGAGGATGGCGTCCGCCAGGTTGAGCGCGCCGTGCAGATTGGTGGCCCAGGCGGCCGCCGGGTTGGCGTTGGCGGCCGCGATGGAGGTGATGCCGGCGAGGTTGAAGCAGATGCTAGGACCGTGTGCGGCGATGTGGGCGTGCACCGCGTGCCGGTTGGTGATGTCCATCTGCGCGGCGCTGGGGGTGATGAGGCTGGCCTCTGGCAAGGCAGCGTTGAGCGCGGGGATGAGATGACGGCCGGCAAAGCCGCCGCCGCCGGTGATGAGGATATTGCTAGCCGGCAAACCGGTGCCGGGCGATATCCGCCTCCACCATTTCGGCCGCGAGGTCCGGCAGGGTGGTGAGCGGCCGCCAGCCGAAGGTTTGGGTTGCTTTGGCGTAGTCGCCTTGCAGCGTGTCCACCTCGGCGGGGCGGAGGCGGGCCGGGTCCAGGGTGATATGCTCGTCCGCGCAGAGGCCGGCATGGGCGAAGGCCAGCGCGCAGAATTCCCGCACGCTGGTGGTTTTGCCGGTGGCGATCACGTAGTCATCGGGTTCAGGCTGCTGCAGCATCTGCCACATGGCTTGCACATAGTCCCGCGCATGGCCCCAGTCGCGCTTGGCGTCCAGATTGCCGAGCGAGAGGTGCCGGGCGCGGCCGAGTTTTATGCGGGCCACGGCATCGGTGATGCGGCGGGTGACGAATTCGATGCCGCGCAGCGGGCTTTCATGGTTGAACAATATGCCGGAGGAGGCGTGCATGCCGTAGCTCTCGCGGTAATTCACCGTCATCCAATGCGCGTAGAGCTTGGCGGCGGCGTAGGGCGAGCGCGGGTAGAACGGGGTGCGCTCATTCTGCCGGGCGTGTTGGATTTTTCCGAACATTTCCGAGGACGAGGCCTGGTAGAATCGGGCCGTGGGGTGCGCGATGCGCAGCGCCTCCAGCAGGTTGGCGGCGCCGATGCCGGTGACCTGGCCGGTGACCAAAGGCTGCTGCCAGGAGGTGGCGACGAAGCTTTGCGCGGCGAGGTTATAGACCTCATCCGGCTGAACCTGCCGGGCGGTACGGATCAGGCTTGAGAGGTCGGTGAGGTCGCCATCCACCAGTTCGATGTCATTCAGGATACCAAGCCAGCGCAGCCTTTCGCCGAGTTGGTCGGACGAGGCGGAGCGGCGCACCAGCCCGGCGACGCGGTAGCCCTTCTCAAGCAGGAACTGCGAGAGATAGGCGCCGTCCTGTCCGGTGACACCGGTGATGAGGGCCGTTGGCATACCGATATGTTTGCAGTAGCCGCCCACGATTGCAACATATGGTTGTGTTAAATCGTTAATTTTCCCGCCAAAGGATTAAGAACGGCTGCACTCCCCCTCAATGTGCGGAGAGAAATCTGACCACGATGCCGGCAGGGGCACCGATGGCGGCAAGGCGGCTGCCGGGCGGCAGAATGATGTCCACCGCGTCCGCCCCGTGCCATGCGACCCGCCAGCCGGCCGGGCCATAGGCGGTGCCGAGAAGTTTTGGATGATGCGGCAGCCGGTACCCGGCATTATGCAGATAGAACGCCTCACCGGCCGCATGGCCGATCCCGGCCGGCAAGGCAAAAACCTCGATCTGCCGCAGATGCGTCGGCGAGCTGACGATGCCGACACGCCGTGGCGGCCCGGCATAGCAGGACACCGCGAGTGCGGTCGCCAGTACGAGCACGCAGAGTGTGGCCGCCCGCCGGCTGGCCGCGCGCCTGGCACCTCCAGGTTCCCAGTTCTGGGCGTACGGGTTGTCGAACAAGGCGGGCTCCGTGCGGCGGATAGGCAGACAAATAAGTAGGCGCTTTTTGAAAAAAGCGCCGCAAAAACTTTTAGTTCAAGGGGGCAATGCTGGTTGGGCCATGATCGCCCAGGGCAAAATTTTTAGGCCGTCAACTGGCCCAAAGAGAGCTCCAGAAACCGGCGCTCCGGCATTGGCCGATAGAACAAGAACCCCTGGCCCTCCGCGCAGCCCAGATCGGCAAGCTGGGCTGCCTGCGCCTCCGTCTCGATGCCCTCACCAACCACTGCGAGGCCGAGCTTGGCGCTCAGCTCGAACATCGTGCGCAGAATGGTGCGGCGGCGGCGGTCTTGCAGATCGCTGCGGGTGAAGGAGCCGTCGATCTTCAGCCGGTCGAACGCAAACGCGCCAAGCAGGCTGAGCGAGGAATAGCCGGTCCCGAAATCATCCAGCGAAATGCCGCAGCCGATGGATTTGATCTGGCTGAGGACGGCCAGCCTTTGGCTGTCATGGTCGAGCAGGCTGCTCTCGGTGATTTCGAAATTGATCCGCGCCGGTGATACGCGATGGCTGTTCAGCACATCCTCGATCAGCCGCGGCAGATTCGCATCGGCGAGCTGCAGAGGCGAAAGATTGATCGCCATGCTGATGCCGCCACCGGCTGCACCCGCAACCCGCACCGCCTGCTCGATCACCTGCAGCCCGATCGCCGGGATGCGCCCGCCGCGCTCGAGCAGCGGGATGAACAAATTGGGCTCCAGCGTGCTGCCGTTGCGATGCGACCAGCGCAGCAGCGCCTCGGCCGAGACGATTCTTCGCGTGTTCAGATCGACGATCGGCTGATATTCGATGAACAGCGTTTCGTCTTCCATCGATTCGCTCAATCGCGACTTGATGTACAGGCTGCAACTGGACTGCTCGTCGCCGGTATCGAAAAACCGTACCGTGCCGCGTCCCTCCTCCTTGGCGCGGTACAGTGCCAAATCGGCGTTATGGTGCACCTCCTCCGGCGAGCTTCCATCCCCGGGGATGAACGCGACACCGAGGCTGGCGCCGAGCGAGAGTTCCAGCCCGCCGACATTGAAGGGTTGAGACAGCCGCTCGGTGATCCGCTGCGCGATCGTGCTGGTCAACTCGCGCTCGGCACCGAACAGCAGCACCGCGAATTCATCACCGCCTAAGCGGAACACCTGGTCGGGCTGGCGCACGCAGCCGCGCAGCCGCTCGGCCACCGCAAACAGCACGCTATCGCCCGCGGCGTGCCCGAAACTATCATTGATCGATTTAAAAAAATCCAGATCGACACAGAGCAGGGCGGTCGGCAGGCCGGCCCCTGAATCATAGGCTTGGCGTATCGCCTGGGTGAAGCTCTCGCGGTTCAGCAGGCCGGTCAGCGAATCATGCGCCGCCAGAAAATTCACCCGCTGGCGGGCGCGATACATATCGGTCACATCCCGGCCGACACCGCGATAGCCGAGGAAGCCACCCTGCGCGTCCATCACCGGGCGGCCAGAGAGCTCCCACCAGCGCGTCTGCTGGCCGATGGTGACCTGCACGATGACATCGCGGAATGCGGCGCGGGCGGTTAATTTGTGCTTGATCGTTTCGACGCCGGTATCATCGCTGGGGTAAAGCTGCGCGCCAGATGATCGCGACAAGACCGTCAGCAGTTCGGTCTGCATCTCCGCCCGGCTGCGGCCGGCGACCGCACAAAAGCGCTCCGACGGATTGACAATTTTGCAAGCGGCGTCGATATCCCATCGCCAATCGCTGATGCCTTCCTGAAAATCACGCAGCAGCAGGTCGGTTTCTTCCTTATGCACCTGGATCTGAATCGCGTTGACCTCGCGCTCCAGCAATTTTTTGTTGAGCGAGATGATTGAAAACAAAGTGAGCGCGAAATAGCTGATGACGCCGGTCAGAGTCGCGCCGTTGATGTTGAGGTCGTGGTTCAATAGCCCGAGGACAGAGAGCAGGGTCAGCGGTGTCCAGAAGCATAGCGAATAGATTGCCGGACCGGAAAACACCGCGGTCGAGACCAGGCCGATCAGGATCGCGTAGATCTGCCCCTGCTGCACCGGCCCGGCCTGCGGCAGACCGGTGGCGATGACGCCGCCCCAGGACGCGCCGAGCAGCAGTTGAATGCCGCAATATAGCTTTTGGAAGCGCGAAAAAATGCGCATTTTGCGGCGGCTGCGCCGCCAATAGACCGAAGCGCCGAGAATGCCGGCATAGGCCAGGCTGACCAGTGCCGCCAGCAGATAGAATGCGGCCGGATTGGCGTTGCCGCGAAAGCTCCACACCATCGCCAGCAATACGATCACACCGACGACGGCCATCATCCATCCCAGCCGCGCGCGGGTATCCATCTGCATGATTTCTATTTTTAGACGAACGTCGCGTTTTATGGCGGCGAAACCCGTCACGCGATCCAAAACAGCGCTACATTGTCTTAATAATTTTAACATCTCGCCCTGATTTACGTCATATTGGTCCAGCGTAACGGCCGCTAATTCTCAACTTTACCCTGCTGTTCCCGCCATGTCATCCTCTCCTTGCCACGACCTGCAACCTTCAATGGCACAAATGGAGTCAATCAATGGATGGTTTTCAATTCTTCTCGGCGCCGCCTGCGCCGCCGCTGGCAAGCCTGACGCGTCCCGCGCGTGACTTTACCGAGGCGCAATTGGCGCTGACACCTCTCATCGCGCGGCAGGCTTTTGCGATCCGGCATCGCGGCTATCTGTCCTATGGCTACATCACGCCGCGCGAGGATGGCTTGTTCTCGGACAAATATGATGGCCGGGCCAATGAGCGTACGATTGTGATCTACCGCGCCGGGCGGCCGGCGGCGACCATCAGGGTCTGCCTTTATGATCCGAACGCGAAATGGCCGGACGCCGATATG
>Ga0116231_10000309_pt1 | contig 77575 bp, 73 predicted proteins | sample S1TSphgellanicum_2_FD_89695 | JGI IMG/M metagenome (GOLD analysis project Ga0116231, IMG submission 89695) | Host-associated microbial communities from peat moss isolated from Minnesota, USA - S1T2_Fd - Sphagnum magellanicum MG | ecosystem: Host-associated > Plants > Peat moss > Unclassified... | reverse complement strand
TCTGCGGGTCATCGCCCGCGAGCCCGATATAGTGGCGCGAGCGTTGGCCGTCGCGTAGGCGCCCCGGCTCGCCCCAGGCTTATATCGGGTGGCTCCAGGATAGGACGTCGCGTGTCAGCGTAGGCTGGCGGCCCGGGAGGGACTCGAACCCCCGACCTCTGCTTTAGGAAAGCACTGCTCTATCCTGCTGAGCTACCGGGCCGCGCGCATGTCCTTTAGCGGCAGGGCGCCGCCTGAGGAAGGGCTTGTCCGTCCACTCAACCTCAACAAGGGATGCTCAGATAGGTGGCGGCGTCTTGAGGCCGGCCTCCCCACATGACCTTTTGAGCTGAAATCGACGCAGGGATTAGGACGCCTTGCCTCGAACGAAAGAATTGACGAACCCGTTCTGGACCAGAGCCGCCGGATCTCGATCGGTGTCGCCGCTTGAGGCAAGGGCGGTCAGGCCAAAGACATCAGAAAGGTTCAAACCCTGCGCCTGACCTCCCGCGCTCACCGAAGTGCGCCCGCGGTTAGGCGGGCCCAACCGCGCCGCCGGTATGGCGCGGCGGCCATTGCCGCCACGCCGCACCCCTTCAAGTCAGAAGGTTGGGCTCAAGCCGCCTTGATAAGCGACTTGGTCAGCATGCCGACAGCAGCGTCGCGATCGATTTTCTCGATCGCCGCAACTTCCCGAGCCATTCGGTCGAGCGCCGATTCATAAAGCTGGCGCTCGGAATACGACTGCTCGGGCTGGTTGTCGGCGCGGTGAAGGTCGCGCACCACCTCGGCGATCGAGATCAGGTCGCCCGAATTGATCTTGGCTTCATATTCCTGGGCGCGGCGCGACCACATGGTGCGCTTTACGCGTGCGCGGCCCTTAAGCGTGGTCAAAGCCTGACTGACCACATTGCCTTCCGCCAAACCGCGAAGGCCGGCGGCCTTGGCCTTACGGGTCGGGACGCGAAGGGTCATTTTTTCGTGGTCGAACGTGATCACATAGACTTCGAGCGAGATGCTGGCGACTTCCTGGGTCTCGATGCCTTTCACCGTGCCCACGCCGTGGGCGGGATAGACGACATGGTCGCCGACCGAAAATTCATTCGCGCTCTTGGTCATGGAAAACCCTTCTTCACCGTTCGCGCGCCGCTGATGATGCGACGGGCGATGCGCCGGGATCACCGCGTCTCGTCCTACTCCGGGCGATAGACCTCAAGCCGCCGCGCCCCCGCTACGGCCTTGGTCCTCTCAAGCGCTTCACAATCGAAGCGCCCCGGCAAAGGGTTTGACGCGCGTCTGGATCGGACGGCTGATGTGACGTTGGCAGAGCGGGGCGCCACGCGCCACCTCGCCCTGTCGCGGATTATATATCACAAAATTTAGCCGTTTGAAAGGGTTGCAACACGGCGCGCCGTGGATTCACGAGCCCTTGCCGGGCTTCTCACTGAAATATTTCTCAAGCTTGCCGGTCTCGCGCTCGAACGCTTCAGCATCGGCCGGCGGATCGCCTTTGATGGTGATGTTCGGCCAAACGCGCGAATAGTCCGAATTAATTTTCAGCCACTTACCATCCGGATCGTCCTCGGTGTCCGGCTTGATGGCGTCGACGGGGCACTCCGGCTCGCAGACGCCGCAATCGATGCATTCGTCGGGATTGATGGCGAGGAAATTCTCGCCCTCATAGAAACAATCCACGGGACAGACTTCGACGCAGTCCATGAACTTACATTTGATGCAGGGGTCGGTGACGATATAGGTCATGGTCGGGGATGCAGGCGCTCGGCTGATGCGACGTAAGCGGCGGACATGCGGCGGGGTCGGCCTTCTGTCAATGTGGTTTAGCTCTCTAGAGGTCGATAGAGCCCTTGGGCCTCGCTGGCCGGACCGCGCCGGTCGCCGATGTCGAGGATCTTTACCGAGACGAGTTTGGCCCCGAGCGCAAACACCAGGATGTCCTCAGCGCGCACGGCGCGGGAGGCTTTGTCGAGGCGTGACTGCTGGCCCGACCGCGTCATTCGCACCCGCCCCTCCTCAACGAAGCGCTGCGCCAGCGCGCGCGTCTTAAAGAATCGCGCACGCCACAGCCAGACATCGATGCGGCAGGCCTCGGCCCTCACGCGGACCTTTTCACCTTCCGTGGACGACGCCCCCGCCGCGGCTGCGCCGGGGTCAGTCCGGCCAAGGCCGCAAATGGCGACGTCGAATTCGCCGCCGCCGCCTCGGTCGGCCTCTCCCGCCGCATGCGCCAGAATGAGGTTTGGCCTGGCGCGGTCTTGCGGGCCACAACAAAGCCCAGCCCCTTCATGATCGTCCTGGCCAAGCTTTCATCCCAGCCGAGGTCCGCCAGAGCCTCAGGACTGAGCCCCGCCGCGCCTAAGACCGCCGGCTGGGCGCGCAGGTGCGCATCGAGGCGTTCGAGGTCAGCGACCGGCGCGCAATAGCCGCCGACAGCGATCAGGCCGCGCAGACCAAGGGCGGCTTGCGAGGGCGGCGGGTCCGGCAATCGGCTCGGCCGATCGAGCGGCGGAGCCCAGGCCCCGCGATCGAAGGCCAGGGCGAAGCGCCGAGACTCCTCCGCCAATAGGCCAGGCAGGTGCACCGTGAAGGCGGCGAACCTCACCCCGAGGCTCCGCAAGGCCCGGCGTTCGCGCGGACTGAGCGCGCGAAGGGGGACCGAAACGCTTCTCCGGTCGAGCGCCCCGCCCGCCTCGCGAAGCCGATAAGCGACGCCTCGCGCCATACCCTTGAGCTGCCCCTGCGCCATCGCCTCATCAAGGCGCTTGAGGGGCGCCAATCTGCGTCCGGCTTCGGCGGCGAGGAAGGCTTCCAAACGCCGCTCAGCACGCTCGCGGACAGGCGCTGGGCCGAGTTCGCCATAAAGTTTGGCGACCGGAGAAAATGGCGATCCTCCGGCGATGCGGCCAGCCGGCGCGCCCGCCCAAAGGATCGCCCCGTCCAGGCCTAGCGAAAACGCATCATCCGGCGCTGCGGCAAGCTGACCGAGCCGCCGGGCCAGCTCGGGGGATACAGCCCGGATCGCCGCCGTGCGCAACGCCCGGTCCTCAAGCGCGCTTGACCCGATCGCCGGCTCGAACTGCACGCCGATCAGGCGCCCAACGTACTGCCCCTCGACGGAGACGGAGCCGTCCTGCGCGACGCCGGCCAGGATCTCGGCCTTTTCGCCCAAGGAGCGCATGAGCACCGACGTCCGCCGGTCGATGAAACGCGCCATCAGCTTCTCATGCAGGGTGTCGGATAGGCGGTCTTCGAGCGCCCGCGTCCTGGCCTGCCAGTGCGCCGGATCGCGCAGCCAGTCGGGCCGGTTCGCGAGATAAGCGAGGGTGCGCACGCCTGCGAGCCGTTGGGACAAAACGTCGATCTCGCCCTCTGCAAAATCCACGGCGGCGAACTGTTCGGCCATCCAGTCTTCGGCCAGCCGCCCCGGCCGCGTCGACAGGAACTCGAACACGACCCTGGCGAGGTTCAGGTGTTCCTCGAAGGTCGTCTTGCGAAAGTCCGGTGTCTGGCAAACCTCCCACAGGCGCTTCAGCCCGAGGCCCGAACGGGCGCGCCCTGCTATCGCTGGGTCCTGCGACAGCGCCGTCAAGGTGACCTCGTCGAGCGCCGGTTCGGTCAGCTTCAGGCCCGGTGTCCGAGGCGGGGCGCCGAGGGAGCGAACCAGACCCGGCAGGCTGGTGAAGTCCAGCCGCGCGGTGCGCCATTCCGCTTCGAGGATAGGCTCAAAGCGATGTTCCTCCACACTGGCGACCATATCTTCGTCCATGTCTTCGGCCTCGCCGGTGACGCCGAAGGTCCCGTCTCGCCGGAAGCGCCCAGCCCGGCCCGCCACCTGGGCCGCCTCTGCAGGAGAAAGCCAGCGGGTGCGCCGTCCGTCGAACTTCTGGAGGCCGGCGAAGGCCACATGGTCGACGTCCATGTTGAGGCCCATGCCGATGGCGTCCGTGGCCACGAGAAAATCGACTTCGCCCGACTGATAAAGCGCCACCTGGGCGTTTCGGGTTCGCGGCGACAGGGAGCCCATGACGACCGCTGCGCCGCCGCGCTGGCGGCGGATGAGTTCGGCGATGGCGTAAACACGTTCAGCCGAGAAGGCGACCACGGCCGTGCGGCGCGGAAGACGGGTCAACTTTTTTGAACCGGCGTAACTTAACACCGAGAACCGTTCGCGGCTCTGCAGTTGGGCTGAGGGGACCAGCCGCCGGATCAAGGGGCCCATGGCGGCCGAGCCTAGGAACATGGTCTCATAAGCGCCGCGCGCGTGCAGCAGCCGGTCGGTGAACACGTGGCCGCGGGCCGGGTCGGCGACCAGCTGGATTTCATCGACAGCCAGAAACTCAACCTCGCGCCCGAGGGGCATGGCTTCCACGGTGCAGACAAAATAGGTCGCCCGCGCGGGCGTGATCTTCTCCTCGCCCGTGATCAGGGCCACGGCGGACCGTCCGCGCTGCACGACGATCCGATCGTAGATTTCCCGCGCCAAAAGCCGCAGCGGCAGGCCAATCATCCCCGAGGCATGAGCGAGCATGCGCTCGACCGCCAAGTGAGTCTTGCCGGTGTTCGTGGGGCCGAGCACGGCGACCACCCGGGACGGGGCCTTGCCTGTGGAGCGGTCGCTCATGACAGGCAAGGTGGGGCAGTCGCACCCGACCTGCAAGCGCAAGGTCAGCCCGAGATCTGCGCCGGGGTGTGGCGATCTGTCGTCGACGTATTGACAGTGGGCCTGCCCATTTTGGGCGGCCCGGCGTTCTCTCGTGAAGTCAGCTCTGTCATAGTCGAGCTTGGCTGTGCGAGGGGGTCCGCCAGCAACAAGGTCGGGGCGGTCGGACGTTTTCCCCAGAGGCGTCCAGTTCCGATAAAGGGGTCGCGTTTCATCCCCAGCAGAAGCGCGACCCCGCTCCTCGCCTGGACCTTTTTCGAGCCGATCGGCCCCGAGGCGCAAGGCCGTCCCTTCGTCGAAGGTCCGCGCGCCCGTAAGGTCTTCGGCCCGGATGAGGCCCTGCCTTGGCCCGCCAAGGCAAGACACCGGGGGAGGCGGCCAAGGCGTTCCGACAGCGGTTTGAACGGGTTAACGGTCCTGGTGAGACGCGCGGAACAGCGCCGAAACGAATCAGGTCCGAATCGGCGATCTGCGCAGATTCAGTCTTTGTTCCCTACTAGATCTAGTGGAGCTCAGCTCCAGGCGGCACAAGCCGGTTGTCCGTTCAGCTGCGGTGCTCGCCGTTCGTCTTGACCCTGACAAGGTCGATCTCAGCGGCCCCAAGAAACGTGTCGGCGCGCAGAAAGGAAATCACCCAAGGTCCGCCGGATCCAAGCCGTCCGAGGCCGAGGGTGACCTCCCGACGAAGGCCCTGGCTGCGCTGCTCGACCGGCTTTTTCTTGAACCCTGCGACCTCGTGGTAGACCAGGCTGCAGCGGAGGGGGTTGGTGAGCCCAAGGCGGCGCTCGCGCGCCTCAAGGGGCGCCGGTCCCTTATAGGTATAGACGATGTCGTAGCGCTGCTTGCCATCGTAAAACTGGCTCACACCCTGACAGGGCGTCTGACCCGCCGGCAGGACGGTGAGGCGGGTCAGGATGGTCAGAGGATCGGCCGCCTCCAGCTTTTGCTCCCGCGTGGCGGGCGGCTCGCCCATATTGGTGTAGCGGGGCTGGGAGAGGGTCGTCACGTCGCTCGACGTCCAGATCGCCGTGACATGCCGGTTCTTCTTCCCGTCGGTGTTGAGATAGGTGAAGACGCCGGGAAGGACCACGGGGTTGTCGACCCGGCCCTGGCTCTCGGCTTTGAGATCAAGCTTGCGGAACAGGGCGAGGACGCCGGACGTGCGGATGTGGGCCGACGCCGAAAAGGCGTCAGCGCCCAGGACCTGGTCGATGGAGACGTCCAGCACCTTCAAGAAGAGGCTGCCCTCGTAATCCAAGGCGAGATGGAGCCGCTCCTGAGCTGCGGCGGGAGGGCCGGTCAAGGTCAGGGTCACGCACAGGGCGACGAGCGACAACGCCTGCGCCCGATACGTCTTGAACCCCAGCAACACCCGCTCCGTCCCAAAGAGGGCGCCGAGACCGGCGCCGACCGTCCGCACTCAAAGCGCGCCGGCCCAACGCCCAAAGGCGGCGCGTCGACACCCGCGGCGGCGCGTGATCGCGGCGGCCGATGGCTTTTCCTTGACCATCGCCCCATCGCCGGACTATATGCCCGCCTCCCGCACGGAGAGTGATCTCCGATCGCGCTTTCTCCATTTGCGGCCGCCTCTTTTTCGGCGGCCCAAGACCGAGGTCTTGCACATGTCGCGCCGCTGTGAACTCACGGGCGTCGGCCCTATGGTCGGCCATAACGTGAGCCATTCGAATATAAAGACAAAGCGCCGCTTTCTGCCGTCGCTTGCAGAAGTCTCCGTGCCCTCTGACGCCCTCGGCCAGAGCTTCAAGTTAAAGATCACCAACGCCGCGCTTCGCACCCTCGACTTCCGGGGCGGGCTTGACGCTGTGCTGCTGAACGCGCGCGATGACGTGCTCTCGCCCAAAGCGCTCAAGATCAAGCGCCAGGTTAAGGCCAAGCTCGCGGTCCAACCCGCAGCTTAAGCCCTACTAGGGCGGCCGGTGTCAGGGGCCCCGTCGGCGACGTCGGGGCCTTTTTATTGGCCTTCGGTCGGGCACTCCGCACTGATCCGGTGTGCGTCCGTGGTGGCCGTTCCGCTGAGCATAGGCAGGCTCGACATCGCGAAGCGCGCATCCATATGGAAGGCCTCGGGCGAATAGGTTCCGTGAATCGTCACATCAAAGCTCGAACCATGCTTGTCCATGCACTGACCCTTAAAGTCCGCCACACCGCCCTCGATCGACTTGCTCGAATAGGTGCAGGTGTAATGGCTGGTTGAGGGTCCGCTGATGTAGGCGCTGACCTTATCGGCCGTGATGCAGCGCCGATCGGTCTTCGGATCTCCCCGACCAAGAAGGTTGGCCTGGCTGGTGCTCTCCCAATAACCCGGCAGAATTGTCTGCTGGGCCAGGGCCGGATACGCAGCCAGAAGGACGACGCCGGCGGACAAGGCGTACACGAACATAACGTCTCCCAAATCGCACGAACGATACCTATCCCTAAGATAAGGGCGTTTTCAGGCCAACAGGTTGCGATCCGCGCCCTTGACGTCGGTGCAGCCGGTCAGGGCCATGGCCACCTTGAGCTCGGCGCGCATGCGCTCGAGCATCCGAACGACGCCCCCTTCGCCTCCCGCCGCCAGGGCGAAGGCCCAGTTGCGCCCGATCAGACAGCTCGAGGCGCCGAGGGCCAGGGCCTTCAGCACATCGAGCCCCGAGCGGACGCCGCCGTCCAGCAAAACCGGGATCCGGCCGCCGATCGCCTCTGCGACGGCGGGCAGGGCGCGCACCGACGAGACCGCGCCGTCGAGCTGACGGCCGCCGTGATTGGAGACGACGACCCCATCCGCGCCGGCGTCAAGCGCGAGGCGCGCGTCCTCAGGGTCGAGCACGCCCTTGACGATGATGGGCTTGTTCCACCGTTCGCGGATCCATCCGATGTGGTCCCAGGTGAGGCTGGGGTCGAAGTTGCGATGGATCCAGGCGGAGAAATCGCCGAGCTGGCCTTCGGGCACCGCCTCGACGATATTGCCGAAGTGATGGGGACGCCCATGAAGCGCGACGTTCCAAAGCCAAGCCGGCTTGCAGACCAGATCCGCGATCCGGGCCGCCTCTGCGAGCGGCGGCAGCCGACCGGAAAACCCGCTGCGTACGTCGCGATAGCGCGAGCCGCCTACAGGCAGATCGACGGTGAACACCAGAGCCGGAACGTCCGCCGCCTTACACCGCTCCAGCACCTTTTCCATAAAGCCGCGGTCTTTGATCATGTAGAGCTGGTACCAGATCGGCCTGCGGACCGCCGCCCGCACCTCCTCCAGGGGGCAGATAGAGAGGGTCGAGAGGGTGAAGGGCACGCCGGCCGTCTCCGCCGCCCGCGCCGCCTGGCGCTCCCCGCGCTGCGCGAACATGCCAGAAAAGCCGACCGGCCCCAGCATAACGGGCATGGAGAGATCCTGGCCGAACAGGCGCGTCGTCGTGTCCAAAGTCGAAACGTCGCGCATAACCCGCTGGCGCAGGGCTATGGTGCGGAAGTCCTCGATGTTGCGCTTTAGCGTGACCTCATCGTAGGCGCCCCCGTCTATGTAGTCGAACAGCATGCGCGGCAGGGCGCGCCGGGCGGCGAGCCGCTCGTCGAGCGTGTTGGCGATCACCCCCATCTTGACCCCTGTCGCCAGCCTGATGTCGCCCGCCGCATTGCCGGCCCTCGTTCTTGAGCTTGATATAGGTCTCACTCCGCCGTGTCGGCGTCGATGCTGATATCGACCAGAGCCTGGTCGGCCCTGGCGGCGAAGGCCTTGGTCTCGTGCGCCGTGGTCCGGGGGCCCGGCTTTGCCGCGCCAGGCGAAGCGGCGCCGAGCGCGAGCACGGCCACGGACAGGAACAGGGGGTTCATTCAGGCCGCCAGATCGGTTGGCCTTGCAAAAAGGCCGCTAGCGCAGGCATTGAGCCAGGCCGTCGCGTCGCACGGTCCCCGCCGCCGCGCCGATCCGGCGCGAGCGCTTCTGCACATAGCGGCCAGGATTGACGGCCTTCCAGGTCAGGGGGCTGGGCAGGATCGCGGCCAGTCGCGAGGCCTGGACCGGATCGATGTCGCTGGCCGGTTCGTCAAAGTAACGGCGGGCGGCGGCGTCAGCCCCGTAGACGCCAGGGCCCCATTCGGCGACGTTCAGATACATCTCCATGATCCGCCGTTTGCCCCACAAGGTCTCGATCAACACGGTAAAATAGGCTTCAAGACCCTTGCGCACATAGTCCCGGCCCGGCCACAGAAAGACATTTTTGGCGGTCTGTTGACTGAGGGTCGAGCCGCCGCGGAGCTTGCCCGGGTGGCGCGCGTTCGACCGCATCGCCGCCTGCATGGCGTTAAAATCGAAGCCATGATGTTCGCAAAAGCGCTGATCCTCCGCAGCGATCACAGCGTTGGGCAGGCTAGGATCGATGTCGTCAAGGGAGACCCAGTGCTTGTGCAACCCCTTGCCCTGCATGAGGCGCTCCACCATCAGCCAGGTGATGGGCGGCGTCGCCACCTTATAGACCATCACCGCCAGCGGCGGACCAACAAGGACCAGTCCCAAAACGATCAGGAGCGCCTGACGAACCCGTCGCCAGGCGCTGGTGGACCCGCGCCGTGGCGGGGCGCGTCGCGGCAAGGGCGCAGCGCGGCGTGAGCCTTTGACCTCATGCACCATGATCCGCCCTTGCCCTGACCTTGGGGCGGGATGCTATCGAGGTGCGTTTCGGCGTCAACGGAGGAGCCTACATGGACGTCAGCGAGGCGGTCGCCCGCCGAATTTCGGTGCGCGCCTTCAAAGCCGATCCGGTTCCCGAACCCATGGTGCGCGAGATTCTGGAGCGGGCGGCGCGCGCGCCCTCGGGCGGCAATCTGCAGCCATGGCGCGTCTACGCCCTGTCAGGAGAGCCCCTGGAGCGCCTCAAACAGGCGGCGTCGGCGCGGATCGCAAAGGGCGGGGATCCGCCAGAATACCCGGTTTATCCACCGGAGCTTTGGGAGCCATTGCGCACGCGCCGTTATGAATGCGGAGAGGACCTCTACGCCACCCTCGGCATTACCCGCGAGGACAAGCCCGCACGGCTCCGGCAACTGGCTAAGAACGCAGATCTGTTCGGCGCGCCGGTCGGCCTATTCTTCTACCTCGATCGCAAGGTCGGCCCGCCCCAATGGTCGGACGTCGGCATGTATATGCTGACCGTGATGCTCCTCGCCGAGGAGCGGGGTCTTGCAACCTGCGCCCAGGAATTCTGGGCGCGGCTGCACCGCGTCGTCAGCGAGGCGGTGCAGCCCCCTGACGACCACATGCTGTTTTCCGGCATGGCCCTCGGTTGGCGCGACGAGGCTCATCCGATCAACCGCCTTCGCACCCGACGCGATCCCCTCGAGCGTTTCGCCAGCCTCAGGGGCTTTTGACCCCGAGTTTTCAAGGCAGGGCTCACGGGATAAAGACAGTTGAATGCTGCGGGCGGCCCCATGAACGAGGAGATTGCCGAGGCGGCGGAGCGGCTGGTTGCGGCAGGGGCCCTCGGTCGCTCGTCGATGTTGAAAAAGCTGTTCGAATTCCTGCTTGAACGCTCGCGCGAGGGCTCAGCGCCCAAGGAGGCCGAAGTGGCCCTGGCGGTGTTCGGAGGCGCCGCGCGCTTCAACGCCCCCCAAGACGCGTCTGTCCGCGTCTACGTTCACCGGCTGAGGCTCAAGCTCGAGGCGTATTACACTGGGTCCGGCAAGGCTGAGCCCGTCAAACTTGAGATCCCGAGGGGAGAGTATCGGCTGATCGCGCGCACTGGCGAGCCTGCGCCGACAGCGCACGTGCGCTCAGGACGGCGATGGATTTGGATCATCTTGGCCTTAGGGGCGGCCCTGGCGAACCTTGGCGCCTGGGCCGTTTTTATCTCGAATAGCGGCGGGGAACTGGCGCAGGAACGGCGGTCGGCGCCTTGGGCGGCGATTATCCACAACCAACGGCCGACGACGGTCGTGATCGGCGACTATTATATCTTCGGCGACATTGACCGATCTCGGCAGGTCGATCGGCTCTTGCGGGAGTACACCATTAATTCCCCCCTCGACCTTGACGACTACAGAATGTCCCATCCGGACGTTGAGCGCCGTTATGTGGACCTCGACCTTTATTATCTGCCGGTGGCCAGCGCCTCGGTCTTGAAGGATGTCATGCCCCTCTTGGCGCCGACCGCGCGCGATCGGGATCAGATCCACATCGTGTTGTCGTCCGACCTCACACCCGACATGCTCAGACGTAACAACATCATTTACATCGGTTATCTCAGCGGTCTCGGCATCCTGCGTGAGCCGGTGTTCGCAGGCTCGCGGTTCACGGTCGGCGAGACCTACGACGTCCTGATCGACACGGTCGGCCAACGCCGCTTCGCCAGCCAGGAAGGCGGCCCTGATCAGGCGGACCAGCAGCAGCGCGACATCGGCTATTTCTCGAGCTTCGCCGGCCCGAACGGGAACAGGATCGTGATCATTGCCGGCGCCCGGGACATGGGGCTGGCGCAAATGGCGGAAGAGGCGGTCAGCCCGACCGCCTTGAAGGATATGGCCAAGGCGTCGGGCCGGGCGGACGCCTTTGAGGCCCTCTACGATGTCCAGGGCGTTCGGCGCAGCAACTTCGGCGGCCGCCTCGTTTTGGCGAGCCCGCTGCACGGCGATCGGATTTGGAAGGAGCAGCGCCCTGCCCTGCAGTTTCCGCCAGGCTAGGCGGCCGCATCAAACACCGGAATGAAGACGGCGAGGACCTCGCCAGGCCCCCTGATCCCATCGTCGGACCAACTTTCAAACTGCAGCAGTCCCTCGGCGCAGAGCCGCTCGAGCCGGCCATAGAGAAGAAAGCCCGACTCCGAGAAATCGCCCTGCTCGAACAGACGCGCTGCGATCCGGCCCTGACGGCGGGCGGCCAGGAGAACCGCGTCATCCTCGGGTGTCAGGCTCGCCCTGTTTTCTCGGCGCCCGGCTACAAAGGTCATGCTCAATGCGCCTCTCGCTCCCTTTGAGCGCGCCCGCTTACGCCCGCGCTGAGGCCAAGCTTCGGACCGGAGCGTTTCAAAACGATGTCACGCAGGCGGGCAGGATGTCGCAGCCTCGCCCCGCTGATCGGGGCCCGTCAGCCAGGCAGCGCAACGACGCCTGCTTCGCCATCTTCAGCGCCCCAGACGAGGCGGCGCCCGTCTGAAGAGACCGCCAGGGCGCTGATCCCTGAGCCCTTTTCGCTGCGCAGCGGCGTCACCCCGCGGCCCGCGAGATCGGCGGTCCAGATCCGACCGTCATCAAGGCCGGCGATAAGGCGATAGCCGCCAGGATGTCCCGCAACGCGGGTGACCAGGGCGCTTTCATCGGCGCCGATCTCCGCCGCTTCTCGCCCCATCGGTCCGTTGGCTCCCCCGAAAGGCCAGACCACAGCGCCGGAGGCGCCGGATGTGGCCAAAAGCTGACCTCCGGCAAGGAAGGCGAAACTGCGAGGTTTGGCCGGATAGCCGCCCATGCGCATATCCCGCCCGTCCTGCAGGCGCCAGCCATGCAGGGCGTTCTCCTGCATGGCTGAAATCAAAAACCGGCCGTCCGGGCTGAAGGTCGTCGCTATGTGCGAGCCCGCCCACTTCAGCATCTGGGGCTTCTGGTCGGCAATCCGCGCGAACCACTGAGCGACCCCGCCGTAGGTGGCGGCCGCAATGCGCCGCCCCTTGGGATCGAAGGCCAGATCGGCCACGCTGCGCTCGTGTTGGAAGCTCCGGGAGAAACCCGCATCTTTGGCGTCGCGCACGAAAAGGGTCTTACCCGCCGCAAACCCGATCAGGCCCGAGGGCTCTGACGCCACAGCGTCGATCCATTTTCCGCCAAGATCGGCGATGGTCTCTATACCGTCCGGCCGGGACCAGACCAGACGCCCGTCGTCGCCGCCGGTGACGACCCCGGCGCCATCCGGGTGGACTGCGGCGCACAAGACGGCCCCGTCATGAGCTTGGAGTTTGGCTCCCGTCTCGAAGCGGACGGTGCCGTCGCCGAGGCAAAACGCGGCGCCCTCGCCTGTGAAAAGGGCTGCGGCCACAAAGGCGTCGAAGCTATAGGTCATAAAACAGCGCTTATCGCTTCGGTCCGCGCCCCGGAAGGGGGGTCCTGAGGCGCCGGACGGAATCCGCGGTGCTTGCGAGAGTTCGGTCTTTACAAGCCGAATGATCGCGGCGATGTGTGCAAAAGGTAGGGAGCCGCACGGTGCGGCTCATCTGGGAGATGGCTAGGTATGGCGGCACAGCTTTCGGGTCCCGGCGGCGGCGGCAGGTTCGATCTCAGGCAGAACTCAGACATCAACGTGACGCCGTTTGTGGACGTCATGCTCGTGCTGCTGATCGTGATGATGGTGTCGGCGCCCCTGGCGACCAAGTCGATCAAGGTCGACCTTCCGCCAGCGCAGCCGCCGAGCCCGTCGGATCCCAAGACCAAGCCCACCTTCATTTCGATCCAGAAGGACGGCGAGATCTACCTCACGGGCGAAACGCCGAGGAAGACGAGCCTGGAGACCCTGGGTGCAGATCTTCAAGGTGCGCTTCACGTGCCGGACGCGCGCACCCAGGCTATCCTCATCCGTGCCGATCGCGACGTCGAATACGAAAAGTTCATGAACGTCGTGAACCAGCTCGAGAGCGAAGGCTTTTTCAAGATCGCGCTTATTGTCGAGGATGCGCCCATCGGCGAAGCCTGATCGCTGAGCTGTCATCCCCATCGAAAAACGGCCCCGGAGACACCCGGGGCCGTTTTTTCGAGGCTCTCTCGCCTCAGGCGGCGCGCCTATAGACGAGGCGGCGGGCTAGCCAGCAGCCAACCTCGATCGCCGAAATCTCCGAACCCTGTCGAAGCACCCGAAGCGTCCAGTCGCCGGGCGGCGTATGGTCGAGCGCCCTTGGACATGGCAGGGACCAGACGTCGCCTGCAGCCGGTTGGAGCTGCTCCATTCGTCCCTGACCCAGCATGCCGGAAAACCCGCCGTAGAGCGCGCCTCCCGCGTCGGCGATGGTGAGCTCCGCCTCGAGCTCAGGACAAAGATACCGACCGGCGATATCGGGTTCAGCCGGTCCGGCGAGAGGCCGCAGGATCGAACGTTGATTTTCGGCGTCGCGCTCCATGAAGAGCCCCTCGTCGGTGCGCCGCAGGCAGACGCCGCCGCCCGACGCACCTGCTGCGTCAAGGCTCAGGAGGTCGGGATGATGCCCATAGAGAAGGCTTATCTGGCCGTTCTCCGCCGCCTTGATCCGCGTCAGGAGACCCGTCTGCGGCTCCACGTAGGCGCCAAGCCAATCAGGCGCGGGGCCTTCGCCATGCGCCGCAGGCGGCTGTTCGCCGAGGACAGCGGCGAACACGTCCATCGCCGCGGCGCGCGCGTCGGCCAGGTGGTTGAACATCACCACCACCGAAATCCGTTCTGAAGGGGCGTAGAGCCGGTGACTGCGCCATCCTCTCAAGGCTCCGCCGTGGCCTGTGATCGGCCGGCCGAATTCGGCGCCGCGGCTCAGCCCGAACCCGTATCCCGCCGGTGCGCCGTCTGCGAAGGTCACCCCCGCGGCGAGGCGAGAGTAAAGGGCGTCGGGGTCTGTCCATGTCGCGTCGATATGGCGTTCCCAGGCGATCATATCGTCTAAGCTCGCGACGACGCCCGCATCGCCGGTCCACAAGATTTGGTTTTCCGCCGCCCGAAATCCGGTGGCGACAGAGCCCTCGTAGCCCTCAGTTCCGTCGGGGAGAGCCCGGGTGTCGGCCCCGAGCAGGGCGCTCTCCATACCAACGCGGTCGAAGATCCGGGCCTTGAGCCGCTCGGCGAAGCTTTGCCCCGTGCGGGCCTGAAGAATGTCCGAGAGGATGCGAAAGTTCTGGTTGCAGTAGGAGTAGCGGGTTCCGGGGTGAAACTGCAGGCTCCGCGTCCCGCCAATAATTCGGGCGGCTTCCGTATCGCCGAAGGGCGCTTCGACCGGCGATCCCAAAAGCATGGCCAGCGCCCAGTAGTCCCTGAGCCCCGACTGGTTATGGCAAAGATGAAGGGCGCCGGGCGCCGCGCCTTCCAGAAGCGGCAGGCGGGCGCGGATGTCCCCGTCCAGCGCTGAAGGGTCGGGGAAGGCGTCAAGCAGGGTTGCGCAGGTGAACTGTTTGGTGATCGAGCACACACGAAACAAGCTTCGCGGTGTGAAGCGGATCCGCCTTTCGGCGTTGGCGAAGCCCCAGGAATGGCGGGCCAACACCTCCCCTCGGCGCAAGACCGCGACCGCCCCGCCGGGGCCTGGATAGTCTGCAGGCAACCGGTCTAGGGCGAGGTCCAGGTCGGCGCAAAACGAGGTCGGCATCAGGCGATACCACCATGTCTTTTCGCCAAACGCCACCACCCGTCTGCGTTGCGCCTATGGACAGACGCTGCGTCAACCTGAGCCCCTGCGCGCGCGAAGAAAGACAAAGGTCGCCGTCATGCTGCGCAACGCCGAGTTCGATATCGTCGTCTATGGCGCCAGCGGCTTCACCGGCCGGCTCGTCGCCGAATACCTGGCGCAGCGCTATGGCGTGGGCGGCGCGCTCAAGTGGGCCATGGGCGGGCGCGATCTCGCCAAGCTCACGCGCGTGCGCGAGGAGATCGGCGCGGGCGCGGCGCCGCTCATCGTCGCCGACACGGGCGATGAGAGGTCGCTGCAGGCGATGGTCGATCGCTCCCGAGCGATAATCACGACCGTGGGACCTTATCAGCTCTATGGCGAACCCCTCGTGGCGGCCTGCGCCGCATCGGGCGGCGACTATCTGGATCTCTGCGGCGAGCCCGCCTGGATGCGCATGATGATCGACCGCTACGACGCAAAGGCGCAGAGCACGGGCGCGCGAATCCTATTTTCCTGCGGATTTGACTCGATCCCCTTCGAACTCGGCGTGTGGTTTTTGCAGGAAACCGCCAAGGTTCGCTTCGGAGGTCCGGTCCCTCGGGTGCTCGGGCGCCTGCGTAAATCCCAAGGCGGGTTCTCCGGCGGCACGGCCGCGAGCCTGAAAGCTACGGCGGCCTCCGCGGATCGGGACCCGAGCGTCTTGGCGCTGCTGGGCGATCCTTTCGCTCTGACGCCTGGCTTTTCCGGTCCGCCGCAACCCCCGGGCGCAGAGCCGGTCTTTGACGAGGTCCTGAACGCCTGGGCCGCCCCGTTTGTGATGGCGCCGATCAATACCCGCAATCTGCATCGGTCCAACGCGCTTCAGAAGCATGCCTACGGGCGCGGGTTTGTGTACGACGAGATGATCTCAACCGGCCCAGGAGCTGAGGGCGAAGCCATAGCCAGAGCGATCGCCGCCGCGCCATCGCCCTTCACGGCCGAGGGCGGCCCCAGTCCCGGAGAGGGGCCCAGCACGCTGGAGCGCGAACAGGGCTTTTTCGACATCCTGTTCCTAGGCCTCGCTGAGGACGCGCGTCAGCTGCGCGTCGCTGTCGCGGGCGATCAGGACCCGGGCTATGGCTCGACCTCCAAGATGATCGCTGAGACGGCCTTATGTCTGCTGCACGATGGCGAGGGGGTTCGTGGAGGGGTCTGGACCCCTGCTGCAGCCCTGGGCGCGCGGCTTCTCGAGCGTCTGCGCCAGAACGCAGGTCTCACCTTTGAGGTGGAGCAGGCGTAAAAGCGCCTCGCCCGGCGGGGCGGCGCAGCGTTGAGGCCCCTGGCCGGAGGCCCATAGGCGCGTTTGATCGCCCTAAGCCCGTTTGCGCTCCTCAGAGCCGGTCACGCCGTCCCAAAACTTTCGAGCCTTGGTGAAAAAGCCGGCATGCTGGGGATGATGGCTCTCCACGCCCTGACAGCTGTCGGCGAGCTCCTTCAGAAGCTCCTTCTGACGGGCGGTCAGATGGGTCGGCGTCTCCACATAGAGTTCGACAATCAGGTCGCCCCGCTCGCGCGCATTGCGAAGCGACGGCATGCCTTTTCCACGAAGACGTACGGTCTTGCCGGTCTGCGAGCCCTCGGGGACCTTGACCTTGACCTTGCAGTCGTTTTCGCACTCTGGCGAAGCGGCGAGGCAGGGCGCGTCGATCTCGCCGCCAAGGGCCGCCATCCACATGGGGATCGGGGCCGTGGCGTGCAGGTCAAGACCATTACGTTCGAACAGGTCATGGGCCTTCAGGGAAATAAAGATGTAGAGGTCGCCCTTGGGTCCGCCCCGCTGACCAGCATCCCCCTCGCCTGCAAGCCGAATGCGCGCGCCATCGTCGACGCCTGCAGGGATTCGCACCTGCAGGGTGCGGTTTTTGCGGACCTGGCCATGCCCATGGCAGGTGCGACAGGGATCCGGGATGACCCTGCCAGCTCCACCGCAGCGAGGGCAGGTGCGCTCGACCTGGAAAAAGCCCTGCGACGTCCGCACGCGGCCTTGGCCGGCGCAGGCGACGCAGGTTTGCGCTGACGTGCCCGGCCGGGCGCCGGAGCCGTCGCAGTCCTCGCAGCTGATCGTGGTCGGCGCGACGATCTCAACTTCAGCCCCGGCGAAGGCCTGCTCGAGGCTGATCTCGAGGTCATAGCGCAGATCCTGGCCTCGCGCGGCGCCGCCGCGCCGGCCCCCCTGACCAAACATCTCGCCGAAGGCTTCTCCGAAGATGGAGGAAAAGATGTCCCCGGCGTCCTGGAAACCGCCGAAACCCCCGGCGCCGGCGCCGGCGCCGCCCTGGAAGGCGGCGTGCCCGAACCGATCATAGGCCGCCCGCTTCTGCGGGTCGGATAAAACCGAGTAGGCCTCGTTGCATTCCTTAAAGCGGATCTCCGCGTCGGCGTCGCCCGGATTGCGGTCCGGGTGATGCTGCATCGCCGCCTTACGGAAGGCCGCCTTCAGCTCGGCCTCCGTGCAGGTCCGCTCCACCTGCAAAATCTCGTAATAGTCGCGCGCCATGCTCAGACGTGGACTCCCTTGCCCGCAACCGCAGGACCGGTCTCCGGACGGACCAAAGACCAACATAGTGAAAAGGTGTTGGGAAAAAACGCCCCGCCCCTATTTTGCATGGGGGCGAGGCGTTTCATCGCAGGTCAGGCCGACTTCTTGTCGTCCGAAACTTCCTCGAACTCCGCGTCGACCACACCGTCATCCTTATGGCCGTCTTCACCGGCGCCGGCCTCGCTCTTTTGGGCCGCATACATGGCCTCGCCGAGCTTCATCGACGCCTGCATCAGAGCTTGGGTCTTGGCCGTGATCGCCTCGGCGTCTTCACCGTCCTTGACCGCCTTAAGGTCGGCCAGGGCGGATTCGATGGCGCTCTTGTCGCTGGGCGCTATCTTATCGCCGAATTCGACCACCGATTTCTCGGTCGAGTGGATCAGGCTGTCGGCGCCGTTGCGGGCTTCGACCAGCGCCTTCTTCTGCTTGTCCGATTCTGCGTTGGCCTCAGCTTCCTTGACCATCTTGTCGATGTCCGCGTCCGAAAGCCCGCCATTGGCCTGGATGCGGATCGACTGTTCCTTATTGGTGGCCTTGTCCTTGGCCCCGACATTGACAATGCCGTTGGCGTCGATGTCGAAGGTCACCTCCACCTGCGGCACACCGCGCGGCGCCGGGGGAAGGCCGACAAGATCGAACTGCCCCAAGAGCTTGTTGTCGCTCGCGAGGGGCCGTTCGCCCTGGAACACCCGGATCGTCACCGCGGACTGATTGTCGTCCGCGGTCGAGAAGACCTGGCTGCGCTTGGTCGGGATGGTGGTGTTGCGTTCGATCAGCGGGGTGAACACCCCGCCCAGGGTCTCGATACCGAGGGTCAGGGGGGTAACGTCGAGGAGCAGCACGTCCTTGACGTCGCCTTGCAGCACGCCGGCCTGCACGGCCGCGCCAAGGGCCACGACCTCATCGGGGTTCACACCCTTGTGCGGCTCGCGGCCGAAGAAGGCCTGAACCGCCTCGACCACCTTGGGCATGCGGGTCATACCGCCGACCAGGACCACTTCATCGATGTCGGACTTTTTCATGCCCGCATCCTTCAGCGCCTGCTCACAGGGGCCGATCGTGCGCTTGATCAGATCTTCGACCAGGCTTTCCAGCTTGGCGCGCGTCAGCTTCAGCGTCAGATGCAGCGGGCCTGAAGCGTTCATCGAAATGAAGGGCAGGTTCACGTCGTACTGAGGGACGCTCGAGAGCTCCTTCTTGGCCTTTTCGGCCTCTTCCTTCAGGCGTTGAAGGGCCAGTTTGTCCTTGCGCAGGTCGACGCCCTGCTCCTTCTGGAACGCCTCGGCCAGATAATCGACAAGGCGCAGGTCGAAGTCCTCGCCGCCGAGGAAGGTGTCGCCGTTTGTGGCCTTCACCTCGAACACGCCGTCGCCGATCTCCAGGATCGATACGTCGAAGGTGCCCCCGCCGAGGTCATAGACGGCGATCTTCTTGCCATCATTTTTTTCCAGACCATAGGCCAAGGCCGCCGCGGTAGGCTCGTTGATGATGCGTAAGACCTCAAGGCCGGCGATCTTGCCCGCGTCCTTGGTGGCCTGGCGCTGAGCGTCGTTGAAATAGGCCGGGACGGTGATGACCGCCTTTTCCACCTTCTCTCCAAGGTGGGCCTCGGCGGCCTCCTTCATCTTCTGCAGGATGAAGGCGGAGATCTGCTGGGGCGAATAGTCCTTGCCATGAGCGCGCACCCACGCATCGCCCGACGGACCCTTGACGATATCATAGGGCACCATGCCCTTGTCCTTGGCCACGACGGGGTCGTCGAAATTGCGGCCGATCAGCCGCTTGATGGCGAAGAAGGTGTTGGCTGGGTTTGTGACCGCCTGGCGCTTGGCAGGCTGGCCGACGAGACGCTCGCCGTCGTCCTGAATGGCGACCACGGAGGGGGTGGTGCGCGCGCCTTCAGCGTTCTCGATCACTTTCGGCGTCTTGCCGTCCATGATTGCGACGCACGAATTCGTCGTGCCGAGGTCGATACCGATGATCTTGCTCATCTTGGTCTCAATACTCCTTGCGGCGGGCGGACGAAGGGCCTTCCCAGAAGCGCCTCTTGAGGTCCGTCCCCAATGGATCCCGATAGTTCACGTGCCGGAGGTCGAGTGCACATGACCCCGGCGATGGGCCGGATATGGGGACCAGGGGCGGGGTCGCAAGGGTGAAAGCCCCTCATCCGAATCATCGCTATAGGCGAGGGATGCAGATCGACGGCTTCATCCTGCATCCGGGCCTACTGGACGCTGAGACTCAGGCGCAGCTGACACGTCAGGTGTTGGAGGCCGCCGAGAGCGCGCCCTTCTATTCGCCGATGACCGCCGGGGGGCGCCCCATGAGCGTGCTGCAGACCGCCTTGGGCGCCTGCGGCTGGATCAGCGACCGCTCGGGCTATCGTTACGCTGAGCGACATCCTGTCACGGGAGCGCCTTGGCCTCCCCTGCCGCCGACCCTGCTCGAGCTTTGGACCCGCTGCGCCGATGGGGATCGACCCCCGGACAGCTGCCTGGTCAACCTCTACCGCGGACCGGCGAAAATGGGCCTTCACGTCGACGCCGATGAGGCCGACCTCAACGCGCCGGTGATGGGCGTCTCCCTCGGCGATACCGCCATATTTCGCCTGGGCGGCCCCTTGCGCAGGGATCCGAGCCGCCAGGTCCGCCTGGCCTCCGGAGACGTCATGCTCTTGACCGGCGCCGCCCGACGCGCCCACCACGGGGTAGACCGCATCCTCGCCGGCTCGTCCCGCCTGATCCCCGGCGGCGGCCGGATCAGTCTGACCCTTCGGCGCGCCCGCTTATGATATGCCTGAGATGATATGCCTGAGATGATATGCCTGAGATGAAATGATTGTCGAAGCAGAGGCCAACGACTTTAAAGCCCTGATCGCCCAAATCCCGCCGCGCGGCCTTAGGCTGGCGCAGAGCGAGGTGGCGCCGCTGGCGACCCTGCGCATGCTGAAGGCTTTGGCGCAGAGGGTGCGCAGAGCGTTCAAACCCGCGGCCTGGCTGATCGTGGAGGACGGCGAGGTGGTCGGGCTTTGCTCGGTGATCCATCCGCCGTCGTCGGAGGGGGTGGTGGAGATCGGCTATGGCGTCGCCCCCTGCAGGCAAGGGCGGGGCGTCGCACGCCGCGCCGTCTTCGATATGGTGGAGTGGGCGACGTCCGACCCCCGGGTCCAGGCGCTCGCCGCCAACACCTCCACAGCCAATATCAAGTCTCAGCGCGTCCTTGAGGCCAATGGTTTCGAGAAGATAGGCGCCCGCGTCGATAAGGAAGATGGTCTTCTGATCTGCTGGAGGATCAAGACTGCGGCGGGTGGCGCTGACCCGGCTGCGGTAAATTCGCCGCTACGCTGAAACCGTCCGGGTGTCCCGGCATTGCCCTGAGGTCAGGCTGACCTTTGCCTGGCGCAGAACGGGCGAGGGGATCTTTATGAAAGCGGTGCGGATCCACGCGTTCGGCGGCCCCGAGGTCATGCGGATCGACGATCTGCCCGAGCCCTCGGCCGGCCCGGACGAGGTTCTGGTTCAGGTCAAGGCCGCGGGCGTCAACCCGGTCGATTATGAAATTCGCGAAGGCAGGTTCGCGCCCGTGAGCGCCGGCCAGCTGCCGATCGTGCTCGGCCGCGACGTCGCCGGGATCGCGACGGCGTTTGGGGAGGGCGTATCCGACATCGCCGTGGACGATGATGTCTATGCGATGCTCCCGATCGAGATCGGCGCCTTCGCCGAATGGATTGCAGCGCCCGTCCGCCTGTTCGCCATCAAACCGAAATCCCTTCGTATGGTCGAAGCGGCCTCTGTTCCTCTGGCGGGGTTGACCGCCTGGCAAGGTCTGTTCGATCAGGGCGCGCTCAGATCCGGACAGAAGGTGCTGATCCATGGGGCGTGCGGCGGGGTCGGCCTCTTCGCCTTACAGTTGGCCCGGGCCGCCGGCGCCGAGGTCGTGGCGACCTGCTCGGGCGCCGATAAGGCCTACGTGGAGGGCCTCGGCGCCGTGCGCGCCGTGGACGTCGAAACCGAACGCTTCGAGGACGTCGCCAAGGATATGGATCTGGTCTATGATCTTGTCGGCGGCGAGACCCAGAACCGCTCCTGGGTCTCGATCAAGCGCGGCGGCGCCCTCGTCAGCACGGTTGAGCCGCCGGACCCGGAGAAAGCCAGGGCGCATGGGGTCCGGGCGACGCACTACATGACAGAACCCAGCGCAGAGCAGCTGTCAAAAATCGGCAGAATGATCGACGGCGGCGACGTCCGCGTGATCCTCAACCGGGTCTATCCCCTCGAAGAGGCGGCGGAGGCCGAAAACCAGCTGCAGAACGGATATCAACGGGGGAAGATCGTTCTTAGCGTCGGCGCCTGACAGGCCGGCGCCGGTCAGATCCGCCGCCCGGTTCTCGGGCCGGCCGCCGTGCGGCGCGCCTGACGGCCCAAGCCTTCGTTGACACCCAGACGCTCCGGCCTAAAAGGAGCCCACATTTGCCGATGGCGTGAGGTGTTATGAGCGATAGGAACTCCGACGCGGCCGCCCCGGCCACGGTCGTTCGCCCTTCGCCGCTCTCGCCGCATCTGCAGGTCTGGCGCTGGCACGTGACGATGGCCGCCTCCATCCTGACCCGCGCCACCGGCGTCGCGCTCTACGGCGGCCTTTTGATTCTCGCCTTCGGCGCTCTGTCCCTGGCCGGCGGCCCCGAGGTTTATGCGACCTATCTCGGATGGGTCGGCTCCTGGCTTGGACGGATCGTCCTGTTCGCCATAACCTTCTCGATCTTCTATCACCTGGCCGCAGGCGTGCGGCATCTGTTTTGGGACTTCGGCAAGGGCTTCGAGCCCAAGACCGCCGATCTAACCGCCGTCGGCTGCATGGCCTTAGGCCTCGCCGCAGCGGTGGCGGTCTGGCTGGTGGCTGTGATGACCGGAGGCGCCTGATGGTCTCCACCGCCAAACAGCACCGAACCGACATGGCGAGAGCGCGGGGGCTCGGCGCCGCCCATCACGGCGTCAACCATTTTATCATCGAGCGCGCCAGCGCCGTGGCCCTGGTCCCCTTGTGCCTATGGGCGGTCTGGGCGGCGTTGAAGATCGCGCCGTCCGGCTACGACGGCGCGGTGCAGCTTTTGGCTTCGCCGGTTCAAGCGGTGCTGGCCATCCTGCTTGTTCTGGTGTCGGCGCGGCATACCTCAGTGGGCATGCGAGTGATCATCGAAGACTATATCGACGTGAAAACCACGCGGATCGCGCTCTTGCTGCTCAACACCGGCGTCGCCGGCCTCGCCGCCGCCGTCGCCGTCTTTTCCATCCTGAAGGTCGCCCTGCCCGGGCTGGCCGGCCATTAAGGAAAGCGTTCGCTTATGACCGCCTATAGCTTCGTCGACCACGCCTATGACGTTGTGGTGGTGGGCGCGGGCGGTTCGGGATTGCGCGCCGCCCTCGGATGCGCTCAAGCCGGCCTCAAGACCGCCTGCGTCACCAAGGTGTTTCCGACCCGCAGCCACACGGTGGCGGCCCAGGGCGGAATTTCCGCATCCCTCGGCAATATGGGCCAGGACGACTGGCGCTGGCACATGTACGACACAGTCAAAGGGTCCGACTGGCTCGGAGACCAGGACGCGATCGAATACCTGGTGCGCAACGCGCCGGCCGCGGTTTACGAGCTTGAACATTGGGGCGTTCCGTTCTCGCGCACTGACGCTGGAAAAATCTATCAGCGCGCCTTCGGCGGGATGACCCGCAACTTCGGCGAGGCGCCGATCCAGCGCACCTGCGCCGCGGCTGACCGCACCGGACACGCCATCCTGCATACCCTCTATGGCCAGTCGCTGAAGCATTCGGTGGAGTTCTTCATCGAGTACTTCGCCCTCGACCTGATCATGGACGAGGGGGTTTGCCGCGGGGTCACCGCCTGGAAACTCGACGACGGCACGCTGCATCGCTTCTCGGCCCAGACCGTGATCCTCGCGACCGGCGGCTATGGCCGGGCTTATTTCTCCTGCACGTCGGCGCATACCTGCACCGGCGACGGCGGCGGCATGGTGCTGCGTGCGGGCCTGCCGCTTCAGGACATGGAATTCGTCCAGTTTCACCCCACCGGCATCTATGGCGCGGGCGTCTTGATCACCGAGGGCGTTCGCGGAGAAGGCGGCTATCTCACCAATTCCGAAGGCGAGCGGTTCATGGAGCGTTATGCCCCTTCGGCCAAAGACCTCGCCAGCCGCGATGTGGTCAGCCGCTCCATGACGATCGAGATCCGCGAAGGGCGCGGCGTGGGCCCGAACAAGGACCACATCTACCTTCACTTGGATCATCTCGATCCGAAGATCATCCACGAGCGGCTGCCGGGCATCACCGAGAGCGCGAAAGTCTTCGCCAACGTCGACGTGACCAAGGAGCCGATCCCGGTTCTGCCCACGGTCCATTACAACATGGGCGGCATCCCCACGAACTACCATGGCGAGGTGTTGACCAAGGTGGGCGAGGATCCCGACGCGGTTGTGCCTGGCCTGATGGCGGTGGGCGAGGCGGCGTGCGTCTCGGTGCACGGGGCCAACCGGCTTGGCTCCAACTCCCTAACCGACCTTGTGGTGTTTGGACGGGCGGCAGGCCTGCGCGCCGGCGAAACCCTCAAGGTTGGCGATCGTCTGCGCGAACCCAGGCCGGAATGGACCGACCGCCACCTGGCGCGCTTCGACAAATTCCGTACCGCTTCAGGCTCGGAGCCCACCGCCAAGCTTAGAGCCGAGATGCAGCGTGCGATGCAAGATGATTGTGCGGTGTTTCGCACCGCAGACACGATGAAGGAGGGCGTCGAGAAAATCGCCAAGGTGTTCAGCAAGACCTCGCAGATAAAGGTCACCGATCGCGGCATGATCTGGAACACGGACCTCGTTGAAACCCTCGAATTCGACAACCTGATCAGCCAGGCGGCGGTGACGGTGAACGGGGCTTTGAACCGCGAGGAAAGCCGCGGCGCTCATGCCCGCGAGGACTTCAAGGACCGCGACGACAAGACGTGGATGAAGCACACCCTGACCTGGTTTGACGACGCCACAGGCAAGGTCGCCATCGATTACCGGCCCGTGCACACCTACACCCTGTCCAACGACATCGCTTACATCCAGCCCAAGGCGCGGGTTTACTGATGGTCCAGCTGACGCTCCCGAAGACTTCCAAGGTCGTCAAAGGCAAGCACCATCCCGCTCCGGACGGGGCGAAGACCGTTAAGACCTTCAAGATTTACCGCTATGATCCGGAAGGCGAGGCTCAGCCGCGCTGGGACACCTATGACGTGGACGTATCGGCCTGTGGTCCGATGGTCCTCGACGTGCTGCTCCATATCAAGAACACGATGGACCCGACCCTGGCGCTCCGCCGGTCCTGCCGGGAGGGGGTGTGCGGCTCTTGCGCCATGAACATCGGTGGACGCAACACCCTCGCTTGCACCCATGGACACGGGGATTATGGCTCGGGCGTCTCTGTCTCGCCCCTGCCGAGCCAGCCTGTGCTGAAGGACCTGGTGCCGGACCTCAATCTGTTCTTCGCTCAATACGCATCGATACAGCCTTGGCTCCAGACGACCACGCCCGAGCCGCAGAAGGAGTGGACGCAGTCGCCCGCCGACCGACAGAACCTCGACGGCCTCTATGAGTGCATCCTTTGCGCCTGCTGCACCACATCCTGCCCGAGCTACTGGTGGAATGGCGACAAATACCTCGGGCCGGCGACCTTGCTGCAAGCCTATCGCTGGCTCGCCGACAGTCGCGACGACGCGAAGGGCGAGCGGCTTGATGACCTTGAAGACCCGTTCAAACTCTATCGCTGCCACACGATTATGAACTGTGCCCAGGTCTGCCCAAAGGGGCTGAACCCCGCCAAGGCCATCGCCCAGATCAAGGCCATGCTGGTCGAGCGGGTGGTGTGATCCGGCCCAAGACCCTTGGCGCGCCAAGGCGATGGTCAGAGGGGAGAGAGGCGGTTTACATGGCCCATCTTGCGACCAGGGGCAGGGTCGCTCTTGCCGTATAACCACAGCCTGGCGCCGGGATCGGCGGCCAGGCTCGCCCAGGCGCCGGCGTCCAGGCCAAGCAGGTTGGTCATCTGAACCCGCGCGAGGGGCTCGGTGGGGCCCAGCGGCCAGCCGGCCACAGCGCGAATATGCTGTTCGAACTGGTCGACTTGGCAGCCGTCCAGGGTCCAGTGCCCGGTGTTGTGCACGCGCGGAGCAAATTCATTGACCAGCAGCCGACCGTCTGCAAGCTCGAACAGTTCGACCCCGACAACCCCGACATAGTCGAGGGCCCGAAGCAGGGCGGCGGCGATCCTGAGGGCCTCCTGCCGGGCAGCCGGCGTGATGTCCGCCGGGGCCGTGGTCGTCCGTAAGACGCCGTGCTCATGGCGGTTCTCACCCACGGGATAGGCGGCGATCTCGCCGGTCCAGCCCCGCGCAGCGATGACAGAAAGCTCGCGGACAAACTCGACCTTCGCCTCGAGAATCGAAGGGCGCGCGCCGATTGCGGCAAAAACGGCCTCAGCCTCGCCGGGCGCCTTCACCCAGGCCTGGCCCTTGCCGTCATAGCCCTCGCGTCGGGTCTTGAGCAGGGCCGGAGCGCCGAGACGCTCCAGCCCTGGCGCGATATCCGCGGCGGTGTCGATCGGCGCAAAGGCTGTCGTCGCGAGGCCATGCAGGTTAAGAAAGCCCTTCTCATCCACGCGGTCCTGAGCGACCGCCAGCGCCCGATCGGGCGGCGCGATCGGGGCGCCCGAGCCCTCGGCGGCGGCGAGGGCGGCGGCGGATACGTTTTCAAACTCGAAGGTCAGGACGTCTGAGAGGGCGGCGAGGCGGGCGACCGCGTCCGGGTCGCCGTAGTCGCCGACCAGTTCGACAGCCGAGACCTGGCCCGCGGGCGAACCCGCCTCACGCGCAAGGACGGCGACGCGGAACCCGAGCCGCGCGGCGGCCATCGCCAGCATACGCCCGAGTTGGCCGCCGCCGACAATGCCGATGGTTGAACCCGGCGCCAGCGGAAACCGTGACGCCGACATCAGGCGTCCTCGACGGTCTCGGCGACCGCCGCCGTCTGAGCGACCCGCTGGGCTGTGACACGGCTCGCCAGGTCCGGATCGAACAGGGCGAGGATCTGAGCCGCCAACAGGCCAGCGTTCTTGGCGCCGGCCTCTCCGACCGCCAGGGTTCCCACCGGCACGCCGCCCGGCATCTGCACAATCGACAGCAAGGAATCGAGCCCGTTCAGGGTCTTGGACCGCACCGGGACGCCCAGAACCGGCAATTCGGTCATGGCCGCGATCATGCCCGGCAGGTGGGCCGCGCCGCCTGCGCCGGCGATCACGACCTTAAAGCCAGCGGCGCGCGCGCCCTTGGCGAAGGCGACCAATCGATCGGGGGTGCGGTGGGCTGAGACCACTTTGGCCTCGTAGGATACGCCGAGGGCGTCCAGGGCCTGCGCCGCATGCGAGAGGGTCGGCCAGTCTGACCGGCTTCCCATGACGATGGCGACCTGAGGGGGCTGCCGTGCGCTATCTCCCGCGCGCCCCGCGTCCTTCGCCATGACTGATCGACCCTCGCCCCGTTTTCGGAAGCGAACGAGTATAGGGCATGTCGGGGGAAAGTGTATGCGGTTTCGCGGCCGAAGAGCGCTCTAAGTCTATAATTCTAAGACGTTTTTGACGGCCGCCGACGGCGCATGAAGCGGTCGGCGTCGCAAGCGCGGCCAGGGCTTAGGTTTGCACGCACGCCCAAGAGGTCTACCTTGCAGAGCATGACGCTGATCGACGCCATCGACGACCCGGTAGAGCCGCATCGGCCGGCCGCCGCCCTGACTTCCGAGCCGAGCCTGCTCCGCGCTCTGAAGGCGGCCGAATCGGAGGTCCTGCGGCTGAAGCAAGCCCTGGCCCGGGCCGAGCAGCTGGCGGACCATGACGCCCTCACCGGCCTGCTAAACCGACGCGGGTTCGAACAGGCCCTGGTCGGCGCCCTCGCCGCCTGCCGACGTTACCGAACCGACGCAGCCCTGATTTATATCGATCTTGACCGTTTCAAAACCATCAACGACCGTTTTGGCCACGCCGTCGGGGACGAGACCCTGAGGCGGGTTGCGGGCATTCTCGCCTCTGAGTTGCGGGGGAGCGACATCATAGCGCGGCTGGGGGGCGACGAATTCGCCGTGATCTTGAACCGCGCTGGACGGACCGCCGCCGAAGCCAAGGCCGAATCATTGGCGAGAGCGGTTGAAGATGCGCCCCCGGGACCCGGCGGACCGATCCGGCTCTCCTACGGGGTGAGGGCGTTCGAACCCGGTGTGGAGGCGGCTCAGATGCTGGCCGAGGCCGACGCCGCCATGTTTGTGCGCAAGGGCGAACGCCGGCGTGCATGATGCGCGTGGCTCAGCCGTCGCTCCGGGCGTAGACCATCACAGCGCCGGTATAAGCCGTCTCGTCCACGATCTGCACGCCCTGTGCGGCGAAGGCGTCGATAACCTTTTTGGCCGTGCGTCGCCGGGGTCTGGCCGCGCCGCCTTCTAGCCGATTAACCGCCCCCAAAGACACGCCGCTGCGACGCGCCAGATCGCGCATAGACCAACCTAAAAGTGCGCGCGCCGCGCGGCAAGATTGCGGCGTAATGCCCATTCAGCGCCCTCTCAGCCCTCTAAGATCGACGATACATACCGTCGCCTACCCGACAAGACGAGACGAGCGCGCAACTCGTCGCACACGTTAGGCGTGTTCTTACCCAGAGGCCATCAAGGAAGGGGGCGGCAGGGACACACGCAGGAAACGAACCCGCGCTTCAGGCTCTCAGCGGGTTTTGCGCCAAAGATCGGCAAAAGCGACGACCTGTTCGGCCATCGTCTGGACCTGCCAGGCGTCTCGACGGTCGGCTAGCCGACCTTCGCCGTCAAACAATCCCCCCGTGTCGCGCGCAGCCGCCGCGTTCAGCGCCACGCCGATGGGGGTGTTCCACCCCCTAAGGGCGTGAACGATAGCCCTAAGGGCGCTCAGGGTTGCGCCGGCGGCCTGCCAGCCATCCACCGTGACGATGACGCCGACAGCACGCCCATCGAAGTAGGGCCTAGGGTCGTCGCGGAGCATCTCCAGACTGTCGAGGGCGTTCTTGACCAGACCCGAGACAGAGCCGTGATAGCCGGGCGAGGCGATGATCAATCCGTCGGCGGCGCGAACCGCAGCGTTCAGGGCCTGGAGCTCGGGCCCCCCCGCCGGGACGTCCGGATTGAACAGCGGAAGTCTGGCCAGGTGTTCGCCGCCGAAGAGTTCGGTCCGCGCGCCGTTCGCCTCAGCCGCAGCCAAGGCAAGGGCCAGAACCCGTTCGGAGGTCGAACCCGCGCGCGTCGTGCCGCCGATGCCGACGATATAAGGCGAGTCGGTCATCTTAGGCGGCTTCAGGCTGGAGGAGCTTCTTGAGGTCGGTCTTCAGGATCTTGCCATTGGGATTGCGCGGCAGCATCTCGGGCCAGAAGTGAACGGCGACAGGAACCTTGAAGGCCGCCAGCCTCCCGCGCACGAAGTCGCGAAGCTCCTCTTCGCTGGCCGAGGAACCCGGCGAAAGCGCGACCACGGCGACCGGCTCCTCGCCGAGGGTCTTGTGCGGCCGACCGATCAGGGCGGCGTCCATCACCGCGGGGTGCGCATAGAGGATATTCTCCACCTCGATGCAGTAGATGTTTTCGCCGCCGCGGATCAGCATGTCTTTGGCCCGGTCGCTGATGGTGACAAAGCCTTCTGCGTCGATCGAGCCAAGATCGCCGGTCCTGACCCACCCGTCGCTGAAGGTCGCGGCCGTGGCCTCCGGCTTGCCCCAGTAACCGCGCACCACCTGCGGCCCCTTAACGCACAGCTCGCCGACGCGTCCCGGCTCGAGGGCGCGGCCCTCGGCGTCCACAACCTTCACGTCCCCGGTCGGGCCCGCGACGCCGCACGACGCGGGCCGGTGTTCGTAGTCCTCCCCGAGGTGGCCCGTGAAGGTGGCCGAGGTCTCGGTCATCCCCCAGGCGTTGCCCGGAACGGCGTTGGGAAACACCTGGCTGATCAGCCGGACCAACTCCGGCGCCGAGGGGGCGCCGCCATAGGACAAGGTGTCGAGGGATGTGAGATCGTAATTGGGACGGTCCGGATGTTCGATCAGCTGCCATGCGATGGTCGGCACGCCCCCGGTCTGGTTGACCCGCTCGCGCTCGATCAGTCCGAGGGCCTTGCCCGCGTCCCAGCGGTGCATCAACACAAGCTTGCCGCCCGTATTCATGAGGGGCCCTAGGTTGGAACAGAGGCCCGTGACGTGGAAGAGGGGCACGACCAGAAGCGTGGTGCGCTGGTTCGCGGGATCTGGGACGGGCGGCTCTTCGCCGCGGCGCAGATAGCGCCGCGCCTGGTTCAGGGCGCCCGACATGACGTTTGTGGTGATATTGCGGTGGGTGAGAACCGCGCCTTTTGGTCGACCGGTCGTTCCGGATGTATAGCAGATCGCCGCGTCGTCGTCGGGCGAGAGCGCGATGTTGGGCAAAGGCCGGTCCCCGAGCGTATTCCAGTCGCCCACCGGCCCCACCAGCGCCTCGAGCCGACTCGCCCCGTGCGCCTCGAGCGGACCCGGCGCGCGGCAGACGTAGACATGTTCGAGGGCCGGGCAGGCGGCGAAGTGGTCGGCGAGCCGCATATAGCGCTCGTGGTCGATCATGGCGAACCGGGCCCCCGAATCGACCAAGCCGTATTCCAGTTCCGGGCCGCTCCACCAGGCGTTCAACGGCGTCGCCACCCCGCCCAGCAAAGCGGCGGCGTGGAAGCAGGCGACCCATTCGGGCAGGTTGCGCATCACCACAGCGATCCGGTCGCCCGGCTTGACCCCGCGGGCGGCGAGATCGGCGGCTATAGCGAGGGTCGCGCGGGCGAAGGCCTCGTAGCTGACGCGCTCATCCTCATAGACGATAAAGGTGCGCTCGGGACCAAAGCGTCTGCCGGTCTCAAAAATGTGCCGCAGGGTCGGCGGCGCGTTCTTGAACACACGGGTCGCAACGCCGCGGATCACGCGCTCTTCGGTCTCAAAGCGGGCGCCCGGCGCGGTCAGGATGGCGTGCGCCTCGGCGATCGACATAGCCGGCCAAGGCTTGGATGAGGGTTGGCTCATAGGGCCTGGGCTTACCCCGCCGTTTCCAGCGCTTCCAGTCCTTCCAGAGCGTCCCCGTACTTCTCAAGGGCCGCCGCCTTCAGGTTCGTCAGGGAATAGTCCGGAAAAAGCGCGTTGGACGGCACAAAATTGCGCAGCACCTGCTTGGCCAAGGTGATCTGATGCACTTCGGTCGGACCGTCCGCGATCGCCATCACATGGGCGCCGGCGATCATGCCGACAAACGGCATGTCGTTCGACACCCCAAGCGCCCCATGGATGTGAAGGGCGCGAGAGGCGATCGCCTCCAAGACTCGCGGCATGGCGATCTTCACCGCGGCGATGTCCTTGCGGACCTTTCGGTAGTCTTTATGGCGGTCGATTTTCCACGCCGTTTGAAGGACCAAAAGACGAAACTGCTCAAGCTCGATCCAGCTGTCGGCGATCTGCATCTGCACCGCTTGTTTGCTGGAGAGCGGCCCCTCGCGCGTCGTGCGCGACACCGCGCGCTGGCACATGAGATCGAGCGCCTTTTTTGCCTGGCCGACGGTGCGCATCGCGTGGTGGATACGCCCCCCGCCAAGGCGGGTCTGGCTGATCGCGAACGCGCCGCCTCTCTCGCCAAGCAGGTGGTCTTTGGGCACGCGGACATGGGTGTAGCGCATATAGGCTTCAGACCCGCCGTCGGCGAAGCCCACGCCGAGGTTGCGGACGATCTCGACCCCTGGAGCGTCCCTCGGCACGATAAACATCGACATCCGCCGATAAGGATCGCCGTCCGGGTCGGTCACCGCCATGACGATCAGGAACTCGGCCCATTTGGCGTTGGTCGAGAACCATTTTTCACCGCTGATCACCCAGTCCTGCCCGTCCAGCACAGCAAAGGTCTTAAACGTGAGCGGATCGGATCCGCCCTCGGGCTCGGACATGCAGAAGGCCGAGACGATGTCGTTGTTGAGGAGGGGCCAAAGATATTTCTGCTTTTGCGCCGGGGATCCGTAGTGGGCGATGATCTCGGCGTTTCCCGTATCGGGCGCCTGGCAACCAAAGACGATCGGGGCGAAGCTCGACCGGCCGAGGATTTCGTTCATAAGCCCGAGCTTCACCTGGCCGTAGCCTTGGCCGCCAAGGTCCGGGCCAAGGTGACAAGCCCAGAGGCGTTCAGCCTTCACCCGCGCCTGAAGCGGGCGGACCAGAGTGTTTCGAACCGGGTTTTTGACGTCGTATGGATGGAGGCCGAGAAGGTCGAGAGGCTCAACCTCCTCGCGGACGAACCTGTCCATCCAGTCGAGCTTTTCCTGAAATTCGGGATCAGTTTCAAAGTCCCAGGCCATGGCGTTTTCCCTCGCCGCCCGCGGTCGGGCGCCCTTGTTTACGTTTGCGAGGCCAGTCTCGACGCCGTAAGGCGAGGAGGCAATGGCGCCCAGCGCTTCGGTTCGCAACGCCGCGTGCTCGCGCGCTTGGGTTCAGCCGCGACCTTGAGCCGCGGCCTTGCCTCCGGCGCCCGCAAACCGCGCCGCTCTTGCGTTGCCGCACGCCTTCAGTAAGGGTCCCCGGTCCAATGACGGACCACCCTAGCCCGCCGGGCATCCTTCCCTACCAGTCGATCGAGGCGTTGATTGCGAACCAGGCGATCACGGCAGAAACGCCGTTCGCCGCCGTCCAGGTGCAGCCGGCGAGCCTCGATCTCAGGCTCGGCGCCCGCGTCTGGCGCGTGCGCGCCTCCTTCCTGGCCGGTCGGGGCCGCACCGTTCGCGAACGGCTGGATGAGGTCGCCATGCACCGCCTCGATCTTGCCGAGGGCGCGGTCCTGGAGCGCGGCTGTGTCTATATCGCTGAATTACAGGAGCGGTTGGCGCTGCCGCCCGGCGTCTCGGCCCGCGCCAATCCAAAAAGCTCGACCGGCCGGGTCGACGTCTTCGTCCGGCTGCTCACCGATTATAGCACCGCCTTCGACGATGTGGCGGAGGGCTATAGGGGCCCTGCCTATATCGAGATAGCGCCGCAGACCTTTTCTGTCCTGGTGCGCACGGGCACGCGACTGAACCAGCTGCGCCTCAAACGGGGCGACAGCGGTCCGCGCCGCATCATCAATGTCGGCGTCGATCTTACGGGCGCGATCGTCGGTTTCCGGGCCCGTCGCCACGCCGGCCTCGTCGATCTCGACCACGAGGATGGCCACGACCCTCGCGATTTCTGGCAACCCTTGGAGCCTCGACCCAGCCGTCAAGGGGTCGGCGAATTGCTCCTCGACCCTGGCGAATTCTATATCCTGGCCTCCAAGGAAGCGATTGAGATCCCTGTGCTCGAGGCGGCGGAGATGACGCCGATCGATCCCTCGGTCGGAGAGTTCCGCGTGCACTACGCCGGCTTTTTCGACCCGGGCTTTGGCACAGCCGAAGCGAACGCGCTGGGGTCGCGGGGGGTTTTGGAGGTGCGCAGCCACGAGACTCCCTTTCTGCTCGAGGACGGCCAGATCGTGGCGCGGCTGGTGTTCGAACCCCTCAGCGAACGGCCGTCAAAGATCTACGGCTTCGACGGATCGCACTACCAGCGCCAGGGTCTGAAGCTCTCCAAACACTTCCGCGCCTGGGGATAGGGCCCGAGCCCTATTCCCGCTTGGCTTTGGGGTGAGCGCGAGGCTATAGCAGCGCAGACCGTATCCGGCTCAAGGGGTCAAGAAGTCCGCTCATGTCTACCCACGAAGGCGTCCATCACGACTATCATCTGGTGAAGCCGAGCCCGTGGCCGTTGATCGGCTCCATCGCGGCCGTGCTGTTCACGGCAGGCATCGTGACGGGGCTGAAAGGGGTGTTCGGCATCCCGAAGGGCAACTGGATCATGGCCGGGGTTGGCCTCTTCGGCATCCTCTACACCATGTTCGGCTGGTGGTCGGATGTGATCGCCGAGAGCCGTGAGGGAGACCATACGCCGGTCGTCTCCATCGGCCTGCGCTACGGCATGATCCTGTTCATCGCCTCAGAGGTGATGTTCTTCGTGGCTTGGTTCTGGGTCTTTTTCGAAATGGCCCTGTTCCACCATATGCGCGCCGTATCGCCCCTGGATGACGTGCGTGCGGCCTGGAGCACCTGGCCGCCCAAGGGCGTTGAGATCCTCGACCCTTGGCATTTTCCTCTTTTGAACACCCTGATCCTCTTGACCTCGGGCACCACGGTGACGTGGGCGCACCATCACCTGCAGATCGGGGACCGCAAGGGCGCCCGAAACGGCCTGATCGTCACCATCCTTCTCGGCGTCGCGTTCACCTGCGTCCAGGCTTATGAGTACCGCGAGATCATCACAGAAAAGCTGTTCTTCAATTCTGAGAGTTCAGCGGCCGGCCTTTATGGCTCGTCCTTTTTTATGGCTACGGGATTTCATGGCTTTCACGTCCTGATCGGAACCATTTTTTTGACCGTGTGCCTTCTGCGTATCCTGGGGGGCCAGATGACCCCCAAGAAACACTTCGGGTTTGAAGCCGCCGCCTGGTACTGGCACTTCGTCGACGTGGTCTGGCTGTTCCTGTTCGCCTTCATCTACGTCACCCTGCCGAGGCTTCATTAAGCGCATGTCCCGCGAAGGCCTTGGTGTCTGCGCCGCCCCTCCACGCCCCGAGCCGCAGAGAGACGGCCCGCTAGGGACGGGTCAGACGCCCCGCTCTGACCTGGAGAGGGTCTAGGCGCGCGATGGACGCGGCGCCCTCGCTTCTGGGCGCAATCCGCGCCGGACTTCTTTGTCGGTGTCCGATCTGCGGCCGCGGGCCGCTTTTTGGCGGCTTTCTGAGGCTGGTTGATCGATGCAAGACCTGCGGCTTCGACCTTAAGGCGGCCGATAGCGGCGATGGGCCCGCGGTGTTCGTCATCTTGATCGCGGGTTTTTTAACCTGTTTCGGCCTTGTGCTGCATGAAATCCTCGCCCGCCCTCCCTGGTGGCTGCTCTTGCTGATCTGGCCCGCCGTGGGTCTGATCGCCTGCCTTGTGCTGCTTCGGCCGACCAAGAGCCTGCTGATCGCCCTGCAGCTCTATTATCGCGCTGGCGAGGGACGCAGCGGTGGCTGACCGAGGCGGATCGAAGTTCTCAGTCCTCACCCTGGTCCTGGTGATCTTCGCCATGGCGGTCCTATGCGGCCTTGGCGTCTGGCAGGTGATGCGGCTGCAGTGGAAGACACACCTGCTCGCGCGGGTCCAAGCCCTTCAGTACGCGCCGGCCGAGCCCCTCAATGTCGCGCTGAACCACCTGCAGGCCGGGCGCGATGTGGATTTCATTCGCGTGACAACCGCCTGCGCGCCCGCCCCCCCGACGCGGGCGGCCCGCATCTACACCATCACCGACGACGGACCCGGGTGGCGGCCCATCGTCGTCTGCCGCCTGACATCGGGACCCTATCACGCCGTTTTGCTGGATCTCGGCGTAGAACCCGAAAGCGCCGAGGCGGACGACACGGCGCTGACTGCGCCGGCGCAGATCACCGGGGTTCTGCGCAGCGCCCCTCGACACCGGCCCTTGATGCCGACGCCTGTAACCGGGCCGAACCAGTTTGGCTGGAGAGACGCGAACGGCATCGCCCTCGCCCTCGGCGCGCCGGATGCAGCGCCGGTGTTTTTGATGCTGGAGCGTCCGGCGGCCGCGGCGAGGATCACGCCACAGCCCGCCCCAGTCGACATCCCCAACAACCACCTCGGATACGCCATCACCTGGTTCGGTCTAGCGGGCGCGCTGGCGGCGGTCTACATCGCCGCTCTCAGGAAGCGTCGGCGAAAAACTCCTTGATGCGCTATATCTCAACCCGCGGCGGCGGCGGCGCCCTCTCGTTCACAGAGGCCCTGTTGGCGGGTCTGGCGCCCGACGGCGGCCTTTATATGCCAGAAACCTGGCCGCAGCTGAGCCGGAGCCGCATCGCGGGGTTCGCGGGCCAGGCCTACAACGCCGTGGCCGCTGAAATCCTCCTGAGTTTCGCCGGCGAGGACCTCAGCCGGGACGACGCGGAGGCGGCGACCCGAACGGCCTACGACCGCTTCTCTCACGCCGCGACAGCGCCCCTGCGCCAACTCGATCAAGATCTCTGGCTGCTTGAGCTTTTCCATGGGCCCACTCTGGCCTTCAAAGACATCGCCATGCAGTTGCTGCGCCCGCTCTACCACCGGGCGCTGAAGGCGCAGGGCCGCAGGCTGACCATCATCTGCGCGACATCCGGCGACACCGGCGGGGCTGCCGTAGAGGCGTTTCGGGGCTCAGCGGAGATTGACCTTGTGGTCTTGTTTCCCGAGGGGCGGATCAGCGAGGTTCAACGGCGCTTCATGACCGCCGTCCCGGATGAGAATGTGCGGTGCGTCGCCGTCGACGGCGACTTCGACGACTGCCAGGCGATCGTCAAAGCCCTGTTCGCCGACCGGGTTTTCGCCGATGCGGTCGATCTATCGGGCGTCAATTCAATCAACTGGGCGCGGATCGTCGCCCAGTGCGTCTACTACTTCACTTCGGCCGTGGCCCTTGGCGCCCCAGAGCGGGAAATCAGCTTCGCGGTCCCCACGGGAAACTTTGGCGACGCCTTCGCCGGCTATGTCGCCAGAAGGATGGGCCTGCCGATCAAACGCCTCCTCGTCGCCACCAACGCCAACGACATCCTGGCGCGCGCCATCAGGACCGGCCGCTACGTCCGAAGCGAGGTGGTCGCCACCCAATCGCCTGCCATGGACATCCAGGTGGCGTCCAACTTTGAGCGTCTCTATTTCGAAGCGGTCGGCCGCGATCCGGTCCAAACCGCACAGGCGTTCAAAGTCTTTGGAGCGCTTGGATCCCTCGAGCTTCCCCTGGAAACTCAGACCGAGATCGCCGCCCTCTTCGACGCCGTAGCCACCGATGAGGCCATGACCGCAAACACCATGGCCGAGGCGCTCAGGACAAGCGGCGCGCTGATCGATCCGCACACGGCGGTCGCCCTGAACGGGGCGGCCGGCAGACCCGGGCCGACCGTGGTTTTGTCGACCGCCCACCCGGCCAAATTCCCTGACGCCGTCGAGGCCGCGACCGGCGTGCGCCCAGCCCTCCCAGAACGGGTCGGCGATCTCTACGCCCGCTCCGAGCGCATCACCCGGCTTGGCGCGGATGTCGACGCGGTGAAGGCCTTTGTAAGGGCGCTGCGGTGACCAGCCCATTGATCCACACCCTCTCCAACGGCGTTCGCATCGTCGCCGATCCCATGCCAGGCCTTGAGAGCCTGGCTCTTTCGGTGGTGGTGAAGGGCGGCGCGCGGTGGGAAACCCCGACCGTGGCCGGCTGGGCGCACCTTCTTGAACACATGGTGTTCAAGGGCGCCGGCGAACGCTCCTCACGCGACATCGTCGAAGCCATCGAGGCGCAAGGCGGTCAGGTCAACGCGGCGACGGGCCAGGAGCGGACAAGTTTCCAGGTGCGCTGCCTCAAGGGCGGCCTGCCCCTCGGCATGGCCGTGATCGCCGATCTCGTTCGACGCCCGATCATCGATCCGGCGGAACTCGAACGCGAAAAGGACGTCATTGCTCAGGAGATCGCCGAAGCGGCCGACCAGCCCGACGATCTGGTGTTCGACCTCGCCCTCGCCGCCGCCTTCGGCGATCATCCCCTCGGCAGGCCGATTCTCGGAGCGGTCGAAAGCCTCGCGCCGGCCCGGCGCGACACCCTTTCAGCCTTTCATCGCGGTCTCTATGCGCCAGCCAGACTGGTCGTGTCGGCGGCCGGGGCGGTGGATGAAGCGGACTTGGTGCGCATGGCCGAGGCCCTGTTTGGCGATATGGCGGCTGGCGAACCTTTGGCGGCGCCGACCCCGCCGAAGTTCCAGGGCGCGCACGTCCGCGAGAAGCGAAGGCTTGAGCAGGCGCATGTGGTGCTGATGCTTCCAGGGGTCGATCGCAGCCATCCCGACATCTTCGCCCAGGGCGCCTTTGTCGAGATCCTCGGCGGCGGCATGTCATCGCGCCTGTTCCAAGAGGCGCGCGAGGCGCGCGGACTGGCCTACGCCATCGACGCCTACGAGGACCCCTATGAGGATACGGGACTGGTCGGGGTCTACGCCGGCACGGCGGCGCAAAAAGCCACAGAGACGGCGCGGCTGTCCGCCGAAATTATCAAGCGCCTGACCGAGGACGCCACCCCGAGCGAACTTGGGAGAGCAAGAGCCCAGGTCAGAGCCGGCTATTTCATGCGCCGCGAACAACCCCTGGCCCGCGCCGAGCAGAACGCCGCCCAGGTCCTGTTCTTCGACCGCTTGGTCCCGACCGACGAGGTCGCCGCCAAAATCGATGGCGTGGGCTTGAACGATCTGCAGCGCGTCGGCGAACGGATGATCACAACCGGCCGCTCAGCCTCCGCCATACTCGGCCCTGCCCGGGCCCTCGACGCCGGCGCGGCTTTCGCCGAGGCCCTTTCGGCCGGTTAGAGGGCGGCTGGACAGCGGCGGCGAGACCGTGGGCGGCCCTCAGAATGTCAGGCCTTCGGTCACGAAGGCTTTCAGGGCGGCGCCCACGGACGTAGGGATGGGAATGATCTTCCTGGCGTCGAGGTCGAAGTTGACCGCCACCGCTTCGGAAACGCCCCAGGGGCGGCCGGTCACCGGGTCGAGCAGCCAGTGGGTCATCCGCTGGGTCTTGTCATCAAACCCGCGAAGCCCCGAGCGGAGCTCGATGTGGTCCCCGGCCAGGGGCCAGTCGACATAGATCAGCCGGTACTCAAGCACCGCGCCGCCGACGCGACCCGCGCTCAGCCCGGCAGCCTGGGTTATGGCGTCGCGTACGGGCGCCAAAAGGCCAGGCACGCCGTCTGAGACCCGGCCGATGAAGATTTCAGGCCGCATCCGGCCCAAGACGTCGCAATCGGAGGTGGAGACGGTCCCACGTCCGGCGCACGCGACGCCGAGCCGATCGGCCGCCTCAAGGCTTGCGCTCGGCGTCACCGCTCCGGCGTCGATGCTGCGCGGCGCCGCGAAGGCGGGCACGTCGACCTTGAGCGCCTCAGCGGCGTCGCGGGTGCGGCTGGGCCAGGGAAAGTCTCGCCCGCTCGGCGCGCAGTGGGCGACGCGGGTTAGGACGCTTGCACAGGGTTGACCAGAGCCGGTGTGGACCAGCACCTGCAGCAAAAGCGCGTCTACCTCGCCGAGGGCGACGACGCCGCCGATCATATGGAGCGGCGCGCCCGCACGCGCCTCGCGCAGGAACCGCAGGTGATGGTCGCGCACCAAGAGCGTCGCTGTCGCCTGCGCAGAGAAGGCTTCGGGCAGGCCAAGCCTCATCGCCAGCCCCGCCAGGCCCTCCATGAAGCGGGCGACGTAGAAGCGCACGTTCATGTGGCCCATCTCGTCGCATTCCCAGGTATTGACGCCGCCGCGCCAGATCTCCACTGCGCCGCTCACGCGCCCTCCACGACCGATGCTGAAAGTCTAGAAGTGTTCGGCTCAGCCTGTCACGTACAGGTTGGGCAGCGGCCGTGCGCCTCAACCGTCACTCGGTCGATGTGGTAGCCGGCGTCGGCCGCAGCCGCCTGGACCCGCTCAGGAGCGAAAGGTTCAATCTCTTCGGTCGCGCCGCAGCAGTCGCAGATCAGGAAGGCGGCGGCATGGCGCCGTTCGCCGATCTCACAGGCGACATAGGCGTTCAGGCTCTCGATGCGATGCGCCAGCCCTTGCCTCGACAGGAAATCAAGCGCGCGATAGACCGTTGGCGGTTTCGCCGCCCGACCGTCCGCGCCAAAGATGTCGATCAGATCGTACGCCTTCATCGGCCGCCCGGCCTCGAGCAGGAGCTCCAGCGCACGCCGCCGCGGCTGGGTCATCCGTTCTCCAGCCCGCGTACAGCGGTCATCCGCCTGTGAAAGGGCATGATTGAGGTCTCCGCCGGTCAGACCTGTCGGCCCCTCATGGGCATGTTCACATTCGGCCATGAAAAAACCCTGCATCAGCGCTTCATGCCCTGCAAGCAGGACTTGACGTCCCTTCCCGCCACCCCCGGGCCGCCGGGTTATCCTTATTGTCTTCCCTTCCCCACCCTTGAGGCCTGATGTCCCGCCCGCATCTTCTGCTCGCCGCGGCTAGCCTGTCCGCTCTGACCCTCGCCGGCGGACCCGCCCTGGCCGAGGATCTGCAGGCGAGCGCCGCGCCGGCGAGCGCCCCGCCCGCGCTCGCGACGACGGGGCAAGTCGCTCCCTCGCCGCCCACAGCCGCGCCGACGTCGTCCCAGACGCCCTCCCCTGCGCCTGCGCCGGGCGATGTTGTGGTGACCGCCCAGCGCCTAAACGCCGCCCGCGCGACCATCCAGCCGAGCCTTGGCGCCACCACCTATTCCGTCGACAACGCCGCGATCCAGGCCTTGCCGGGCGCCGACAACCAACAGCTCAGCCAGGTCGTGCTCCAGCTCCCAGGCGTGGTCCAGGACGGGTTTGGCCAGCTGCACATCCGCGACGACCACAACGGCATCCAGTACCGCCTGAACGGGGTGATCCTGCCCGAAGGCATCTCTGTATTCGGCCAGACCCTTTCCCCGCGCCTCGTGGGAAAGCTCAGCCTAATCACCGGCGCCATGCCGGCTCAATATGGCCTGCGTACGGCCGGTGTGATCGACATATCCACCAAATCGGGGCTGTTCGACAACGGCGGCCAGGTCTCGCTCTACGGCGGATCCCATGGCGATTACGAGCCGAGCTTCGAATACGGGGCCAACGTCGGCGACAGCAATCTGTTCGTGTCCGGGGACTTCAAACGCACCCAGCTCGGGATCGATTCGGTCGATGGGTCCTCCACCCCAGATCACGACCGCTCCAATCAGGGATCCCTGTTCGTCTATGGCGATCATAACATCGGTCAGAACGATCGGGTTTCGGTGATCGCGGGCTATTCCGACGAGTGGTTCCAGATCCCAAACCCCGTCGGACTGGAGCCCAGCGGCGTCTGGACCCTGAACGGCTCGAGCACCTTCCCCAGCCAAAATCTTGATGAGACCCAGCGGGAGATCACGGGCTACGCGATCGGCTCCTGGCTGCATGACGAGGGCAAACTCACCCTTCAGAACTCGGTGTTCACCCGATATTCCACCCTGACCTATAGACCAGATATAACCGGCGAGCTGCTCTATAACGGCATCGCCCAGGGGGCGTCGAAAAAAGACTTCGCCATCGGGACGCAAAGCGAGGGCGTCTACCGGCTCGACGACGCGCACACCCTGCGTGCGGGCATCGTCCTTGAGGGCGAGCGGGCCACGTCCGACACGGACACGGAAGTCTTCCCCGTGAACGGGGCGGGCGTCCAGACCGGCGGCCCGATCCGCATCGTCGAAAACGGCGGAAAGGATCAGTTCACCTATAGCGCCTACGCCCAGGATGAGTGGAAACTGACCTCGAAGCTCACCCTCAACTACGGGCTGCGTTTTGACGACGTGAACGGGTTTCGCGACGAGATGCAGCTGTCTCCGCGGATCAACGCGGTTTGGGAGCCGATCAGCGGCCTCGCCGCCCATATAGGCTATGCGCGCTATTTCACCCCGCCCCCGTTCGAGCTCGTAGGATCAGCCTCCGTGGCCAGATTCGCCGGCACGTCAGCCGCACCGGCCGTCGGCCAAGACGACACGCCGCGCGCCGAGCGACAGAGCTATTACGACGCGGGCGTTGAGCAGAAGCTTGGCGGACTGTTCAAAGGGCTGACCCTCGGGCTCGACGCCTACTACCGTGTGTCTCATGAACTGCTCGACGAGGGCCAGTTTGGCGCGCCCATCATCCTGACACCGTTCAACTATGAGCACGGGGTGATCAAAGGGGTCGAGCTCAGCGCCAACTACAGTCGAGGTCCGATATCGGCCTATGTCAATTTCGCCGCCGAACAGGCTAAGGCTGAGACCATAACCTCGAGCCAGTTCAATTTCTCGCCGGCGGATCTCGCCTATATCGCCGACCACGCCATTTTCCTCGACCACAATCAGACCTATACGGGCTCGGCGGGCGCGTCCTACAAGGTTCAGGATGGACCGCTAAGGGGCACCACCGCAGGCGTCGATCTTCTTTACGGCTCAGGACTGCGCCGCGCCGGCGCCGTTCCCAATGGGGACGCCTTGGCGCCCTATACCCAGGTCAACCTCGCCTTGTCCCATAAGGCCGATCTGCCGGTGGTGGGAAGGCTCGAGGCCCGCCTCGATGTCATCAACGTCTTTGATAAGGTTTATGAAATCCGGGACGGAACCGGCGTCGGCGTCGGCGCGCCGGAATTCGGTCCGCGCCGCGGCCTCTTCGTCGGCATGACCAAGGACTTTTGAGGGCGATATTCGGTGTTTAGCGCCGGCTCCACCCACCGCCGCGTTTGCCCGATCGCCCAGCTTGGGCTAGACCCCGCCGTCTCCCATCTCAGACTAGGCTGCAAGGCGCGACCTTCCCATGGAAATCCAGACCCAAGTGGGCCAGCCCCAACTGTCCGGCCAGGTATTGCTTTACTCGAGGCCCGAACCGCTTAACCCAGAGCAACATGGCAACCTTGGCCTGTCTCAGGTCGAGCAGCCGTTCAATTTCGTTAGGCCTGCGCACGCGGTGCCGCTTACGGTGACCGAGTTCGGCCCCGCGAGCCTGTGCTTTCCGATCATCTTCACCGGAACCGACTATCAGCCGCTGGCGATCATGAGCATCCGCCAGAACGAGAACCTGTTCATCACCGACCAGGGTTATTTTGAGTTCGACACCTATGTGCCGGCCTATATCCGGCGCTATCCCTTTGTGCTGGCCAATGATCCGACCACCGGTCAGCTTTTGGTATGCATCGAGCGCGACGCCGCCACGGTTCAGGAGCATGGCGAAGTGGCCCTGTTCGAGGCCGGCCAACCCACCCAGTTCACTCAAAATGCGGTGGAGTTCTGCAGCAATTTCGAAGCTGAGCGCCAGCGCACGGTCAGCTTTGTCGACCTTCTGAAGGCCCTCGACCTGTTCGAGCTGAAAGAACATTTCTATACGCCCCAGGGCCCCAACGGGCCCGCTGGAGAGCCTCAGAGGATTGCGGACTTTTTCGCCGTTTCCGAGGCCAAGCTGAACGCCCTTCCGGGGGAGAAGCTCGTCGAACTACGAGACAACGGCGCTCTGCAGCAGATCTACGTGCACCTGAACTCCCTGCAGAACTGGAACAAGCTCGTGTCCAAGACCATGCAGAAGGACGCGAAAACCGCGCCTCAGGCGGCCGCCAACTAGACTAAGGCCGGCGCCATCTCGCGGCACGCGTGCGCGATAATGTCGAAACCGCGCTTGCGGGCTTCAGGGTCGAACACCTGGCTGGCGATCATAAGCTCGTCCCCGCGCGTACGCTTGGCGAAGCCCGCAAGCCCTTTACGCACGGTGTCGGGGCCGCCGATCACCGCGCAGGCCAGGGCCTGATCAAGCATGGCGCGCGCGCCAGGATCCAGCCGCTCATAATATCCGTCCATCGGCGGCGGCATGGGCCCTGCGCGACCTGAGCGCAGATTCACAAAGGCCTGGAACAGGGAGGTGGCGAGAAAGCGCGCCTCCGCGTCGGTGTCGGCCGCCACGACGGTCAGCGCGGGCATGAAGTAGGGCGCTGCGCCGGGCGAAGCCGGGCGGAACTCGGTGCGATAAAGGGCGCCCGCCCGGTCGAGGTCAGCGGGGGCGAAGTGGGAGGCGAAGGCGTACGGCAGGCCAAGCGCCGCCGCGAGCTGGGCGCCGTAGAGGCTTGAGCCCAGAATCCAAACCGGCACCTCAAGCCCTTCCCCCGGCACCGCCCGTACCTTTTGACCGGGCTGGCTGGGCTGAAACCAGCGGATCAGCTCCAGAACATCCTGGGGGAAGCGGTCGATGTCGCCATTGAGGTTTCGGCGGAGCGCCTGGGCGGTCAGGGGATCGGAGCCTGGCGCCCGTCCGACCCCGAGGTCGATCCGGCCAGGATGCAGGGCGGCCAGGGTGCCGAACTGTTCGGCGATCGTCAGCGGCGCATGGTTGGGCAGCATCACGCCGCCGGACCCGACGCGGATCCGCTGAGTGCCGGCCGCCACATGCGCCAGCGCCACCGCCGTCGCCGCAGAGGCGACCCCTGGCATATTGTGGTGCTCGGCCATCCAGAAGCGCTGATACCCCAGCCCTTCCACGTGGCGCGCAAGATCAAGGGAATTACGAAGGGCCTGGCCGGCGTCGGAGCCCAGGGTGATGGGCGCGAGGTCGAGGACGGAAAGGGGCGGCGTCATGGGTCAGATATGGGCGCTCCGGTTGGTTTGTGCAGCATCCTCGCGAACCCCTTTTGGAATGATCTTAGCGGCAGGCGCTCTCGGCGAACCCGCGCGCTGATCTCTGTGGGGCCGAGTCAGGTGTGACCTGCGGCCTCGTGTCGATCGCCCAACATACAAATATCAAAGGATGTCTGGCGCCGGTTCAGCTGGTCTGGCGCCAGAAAATCCCCGGCGCTAAGGATTGACGCGCCAACCGGCTCGCCCAGGGACACTGATGAACCTTCACCGCCTCACCCCTTACGCCGCGGCGCTCGGCTCGGCCCTCCTGCTCGCGGCCTACGCGCCAGGCGTCGATCTCAGCGGCATGGACCGGTCCGTTGTCCCTGGGGATGATTTTTTCGCTTACGCCAATGGGACGTGGGAGAAGACCACCGAGATTCCCGCCGACCGAGCCAGCTGGGGAACAGGTCAGGAGCTCGGCGCGCTGACCGATAAGCGTGTCTTGGATCTGATTGAGACCGCCGGAACTGGCAAGGGGCCCGAGGCGAGGAAGATTGCGGACTATTACGCGAGTTATATGGACGAGGCCCGCATCGAGGCGAAGGGGCTGACGCCTCTGAACTCGACCCTGAAGCGGATCTCAGCCATCAGCGATCGCAAGGCCTTGTCCGCCTATCTCGGCTCGACCCTTAGAGCCGATGTCGACGTTCTGAACGCCACATCCCTCAGGACCGACAACCTCTTTGGCCTTTGGGTCGCCGCGGACCTGAAGGCCCCGACCCGCTATTCGCCCTACCTCTTGCAGGGCGGCCTTAGCCTGCCGAGCCGCGAATACTACCTCGGGGCGACCCCGCGTATGCAGGCGATCCGCGACGGCTTTAAAGCCCATATCACCCGGGTTTTCGAACTTGCGGGCGCGTCGGCCCCGGAGGCTGAAACCAAGGCGGAGCGTGTTTACGCCCTAGAGGACAAGATCGCCCGCACCCACGGCTCTCTCACCGACGCTGAGGACCCCAAGAAAGGCTACAATCCCTGGAGCCGCGCCGACTTCGAGGTCAAGGCCAAGGGGATTGACTGGAGCGCCTATTTTGGGGCCGCGGGCCTTGGCGCGCAGAGGCGGTTTGTCGCCTGGCAGCCGGAGGCCCTGGCCGGAGAGGCGGCCTTGGTGGGCTCTGAGCCCCTGGACGCCTGGAAAGACTATCTGAGCTTTCACCTGATCGATCGGAACGCCGGCCTTCTGCCCAAGGCCTTTGTCGAGGAGCGGTTCGCCTTCTTCGGCAAGACGCTTTCCGGCACGCCGGAACTGACCGCACGGTGGAAGCGCGGCGTCGCGGCGGTCAACGCCGCCCTCGGCGAGGCGGTTGGGAAGCTCTATGTCGCCAAATACTTCCCGCCGGCCGACAAGGCGGCGGTGCAGGCGATGGTCAAGACCCTCCTGCAGGCGTTCGACAAGCGGATCGACGCCTTGGAATGGATGAGCCCGGCGACCAAAACCGAAGCGCACGCCAAGCTGGCGACGCTGAAGGTCGGGGTCGGATATCCGGACCATTGGCGCGACTACGCCTCATTGAAGGTGGCGAAGGGCGACGCCCTCGGAAACGCCTGGCGCGCGGCGCTTTTCGATACGCATCAAAAGATAGCCCGCCTCGGCAAGCCGGTTGATCGCGGCGAGTGGGTGATGAACCCGCAGCTGGTCAACGCCGTAAACCTGCCGGTTCTGAACGCCCTCAACTTCCCGGCCGCCATTCTTCAGCCGCCCTATTTCAATCCGGCCGCGCCCGATGCGGTCAATTATGGCGCGACCGGGGCGACCATCGGACACGAGGTCAGCCACAGCTTCGACAATGAAGGCTCCCAGTTCGACAGCCGCGGCCGGATGCGCAACTGGTGGACGCCGGCCGACTTCCTTCACTTCAAGGCCTCTGGCGACGCCTTGGCGCGCGAGTTCGACGCCTATCGCCCGTTCCCGGACGTGGCGGTGAACGGCCAGCAGACCTTGGGCGAGAACATCGCAGACGTCGCCGGCCTCTCGGCGGCCTATGATGCCTACCGAATGGCGTCAGGCGGGAAAGCGGGGCCGGAGCGGCAGGGCTTCACCGGCGATCAGCAGTTCTTCATCGCCTTCGCCCAGTCCTGGCGCACCAAGACCCGCGAGGCGGCCCTCCGCCAACAGGTCCTGACCGATGGCCATGCGCCGGCCCAATACCGTGCTGTGACCCTGCGCAACCTCGACGCCTGGTATCCGGCCTTTCATGTCGCCCCAGGCCAGACCCTCTATCTCGCCCCCGAGGCGCGGGTGAAGATCTGGTAGGGGCCGTCAGAGGAAGGTTGACGGAGCCGTCACCTTCGCCCTTGCCTTTGAGGCCCGCCGCGCGCCTAATCTCGTCCTGCGCGGGCGAATGAAACCGCGGGGGAGGCGTGAATGGACGACGGCCATATCGACAAGCAGGCCGCTGCGCGGGCCCGGGCGTATTCGATCCCCCTCGAGGAGATCGATCCGGCGACGCCGGAGCTCTTCCGCGACGACACCATGTGGCCTTACTTCGAGCGGCTCCGCAAGGAAGCGCCGATCCATTATCAGGCGGAGCACGAGTTCGGGCCTTACTGGTCGGTCACGCGCTATAACGACATCATGGCGGTCGACACCGACCATGCCGCATTCTCCTCCGAACCGGCGATCACGATCGCGGATCCGAAGGAAGACTTCAAACTTCCGATGTTCATCGCCATGGACCCGCCCAAGCACGACGCTCAGCGCAAAACGGTGAGCCCGATTGTGGCGGGCCCGAATCTGCACGCCCTGGAGCCGGTGATCCGCGAGCGCGCGGGAACCATTCTGGATGGGCTTCCCGTCGGCGAAGTGTTCGACTGGGTCGACAAGGTGTCGATTGAACTCACCACCATGACCCTGGCGACCCTGTTCGACTTCCCCTGGGAGGACCGACGAAAGTTGACCCGCTGGTCGGACGTCGCCACGGCCGGCCCGAACAGCAGCCTCTTCACCAGTCCTGAGACGGCGGAGGACGAACGTCGCGCCGAGCTCTTCGAGTGCGTCGATTATTTCATGCGGCTGTGGAACGAGCGGGTAAACGCCCCGCCTAAGGGCGACCTTATCTCGATGCTGGCCCACGGGGAGTCCACCCGGAACATGGATCGGATGGAGTATCTCGGGAACTTGATCCTCCTGATCGTCGGCGGCAATGACACCACGCGCAACTCCATCACGGGCAGTGTCCTGGCGCTGAATGAATTTCCGGAAGAATATCGCAAGCTGAAGGCGGATCCCGACGCCATGATCCCGTCCATGGTTTCGGAGACCATTCGCTGGCAGACGCCCCTCGCTCACATGCGCCGCAACGCCACGCGCGACGTTGAGATCGGCGGCAAGACCATCCGCAAGGGCGAGAAGGTCATCATGTGGTACGTCTCGGGCAACCGAGATGAAACCGTGATCGAGCGTCCCAACGACTACTGGATTGACCGGCCCCATGTCCGCAGACATCTCTCGTTTGGCTTTGGCATCCACCGCTGCGTCGGCAACCGTCTGGCTGAACTTCAACTGAAGATCATCTGGGAAGAGATCCTGAAGCGGTTTCCGACGATTGAGGTCGTGGGCGAGCCGCGCCGGGTCCTGTCGAGTTTCGTCAAGGGCTATGAGACCCTTCCGGTGATCATCCCGGCCTAACCCTCGCCCGACCACGGCACGGGGCCAGGGCTCACTCGGGCTTGTCGAGCAAGACCGCGTTGTGTTCGCCCATGCGCGGCGCGCGGACCGCTGGCGCGCGCTCCCCATTGATCAGGATTGGCGAATTCAGACCCTGGAGGCCCTCTGGCCTCAAGGGATGATCAAAGCGGCTGCGCATGCCCACCTCGTACAAGAACGGGTTCTCCAGCGCTTCGGCCAGATCGTCCACAGGGGCGAACGGGACCTTTCCCTGAAGGCGCGCGAACCAGCCCGCGCGCGTATCTTTGATGAAGACCGCGTCGAGGGCCTCTGTCAGGGCGGCGAGGTTGGCCCGTCGCGCGGGCATATCGACAAACAGGGGATCTGCCGCAAGATCAGGCCGCTCGGCAATCTCGCAGAAACCGGCCCAAAACTTTGGCGTCTGGCACATCAAAAACGCCCATCCGTCGGAGCACTTCACCAGCTGAGACGGCGCGATCGAGGGATGAGCGCCGCGGGGAAGCCGACCGGTGACGTGCCCTTCGTTCATCATCCAGGTCGCCGGATAAGAGGTCTGGTGGACCGCGACATCGTAGAGCGAGACATCCACATCGCAGCCGCGTCCGGAGGTCCTGGCGCCAAGGATGGCGGAGACGATGCCGACCGCGAAGACCGACCCGGTCATGAAGTCGACCATGGAAAGACCAAACCGCGTCGGCGGCGCCTCCGGCTCCCCGGTCAGGGTCAAAAACCCCGCCTCGGCCTGCATGAGATAGTCGTACCCGGGCCAGGCCTCGCGCGAGTTGTTGCGGCCGTAGGCGGAGAGATGAGCGCAAACGAGTTTGGGGTTGATGGTCTTCAGATGATCATAGGTGATGCGGAGCTTCTCAGGCTGGTCTCCGCGCAGGTTGTTGACCACCGCGTCCGCGCCGATGATCAGTCGCTCGAAGTCGGCGCGCCCATCGGGGGTCTTGATCTCCAAGGCGAGCGACTTCTTGGAGCGGGAGAAGGTCTGGAAAAACTCCGAATCGCCTTCGCCAAGGAAATAGGGTCCGAGGGAACGGGAGACGTCGCCGCCGATCGACGGGGCCTCGATCTTGATCACGTCCGCCCCGAGCTCCGCCAGGAGCTGCGTGCCGTAAGGACCGGCGGCGTACTGCTCAACGGCTATGACGCGCACACCCTTCAGCGGTCGATGCATTCAGGCTCAAGCTCCGGGGTTCAGGCGGTATGTTTGATCCGGACGCGCCCCGGGCGTCAACGGGATCGGGCCTCAAGGCCGGGATCATTGAAGGCCATCCCGGTCAGGCTTCGGCGTACGCGCAGGCCAACGGCCTTCACCGGCAGGCTAAGGGCTGAAAGGCGCGAACGCGGTCGTCGACGCAGCCCCAGGCTTCGACGGGTCAAACGCGCTCAACACCCCTCGCAGCGAGACAAAGCCGGATCCCAGCGGACGCACCTCGCCCGCGATCATCCCCGTGGGCGATCGCGCAATCCTTACCCCCCAGGCTTTCGAGCGCCAGGGCGCACCGGAAAAAAGGGGCGCTGGGCCTAGGGGTTAAGGCCTGAGACCCACCACCCGTCCCGGCATGCCGGCGGCGTCAAAATAGACCTCATCGCCCACGCTCTGGCGGTCTAACACGGTTTCGAACCCGCCGGCCGCCGGGGTCGACCTGATGGTGGAGGCGCTGAAGGCCGGGATGGCTCCTCCCGGCAAAGCTTCGGTCATCACCCGGCCGGTCAGACTTCCGTTCGCCGGCATCGAGAGCCCCAGGAGTTTGGCGAGCGTCGGCGCCCAGTCTGCATTGGACACCGGGGCCGGGTCGAGGAAGCCAGATTTGAAGTCGGGGCCGATCGCCGCCATAAAATTATGCGTGTTCGCCCGACTGAACGACCCGTGGATCCCCTGGCCTTCGGTGTAAGGGCTCTCGCTGATTTCCGCCGCGCAGAGCTCAGGATCGGTGCGCGCGCACGGGGTCATCACAAAGCTCCGGTAGGAGACCACGATCTGAGGCCTTGGCGTCGCAGCCTGGCCGACAAGGCCGATCGCGCTCATCGGCAGGGCGCCCTGGATCCGGCCGAGGGCGTCGTCCACGAACACTCCGGCCACATAATCCTGCTTCAGCATGGCGGCGACGACCCGGGCGGCGAGGGCTCTTGCGCTCCGCCCGGGCAGATAGAGCAGGCTGGAGCCGCCATTGTCGGCGATCAACACGGAAGGATGGCGCGCCGATCCCAGAATTTCGGCCTCTCCACGCGGGTAAAGGCCGCCCCTGAGGTCGACCGGCAGACCCGCGCCGTCGAGGAGCGGAAGCTTCAGAGCCGCAGCGAGGTCGATGGCCAGAAAACCCGGGGGCAGAGATCCCGGCTTGACGCCGGCATACCGGCGCCGTGGCGCGGTTGAGGTCCTGCTGGTCCGCGAGACGGTTGAGAACCCGTGGTCGGCCGTCACAACGATGTCGGTCGTCGCCTCAAGGCCCAGGCGCGCCAACGCCTCGCGTATCCGGCGCAGATCCCCGTCGGCGTTGCGGATCGCCGCCCGTGAGGTGGGTCCGTTGATCCCGGGGCTGAGGGTGTTCAGACTGTCGCCGTTGTTGTGCTGGGTGCCGTCAGGATCGCGCGACCAGAACACCAGGATGAACGGCTTTCCAGACGCCTTGAGCTTCGGCAACACAACCTCGGTGGTCACGCCGACCAGCCAGTCCTGTTGTTGCACATTGGCGACGTGGACGCCGGACATGAGGGCGTCGCCGGCCGAGCCGTTCAGGCCGCGATCCTCGGCCTGAGAACCGAACCCCGCCGCGATCATCGCCGCCTTGATATCGGAGGGCAGGGGCGGCCCGCCGGGAAAGCCGGTCGCGTCATCGATGATCAGCGTCCCACCGTCCTGAAGGGCGCCGTTCAGCACGCCCACCGGACCGGCCTTGCCAATCGAGGCCGTGACGAACCCCTTCGCACGCGCGGCGGCCAAAAGGGTGATCTCGTGCAAATAATTACCGCCAAAACGCGCGTTCATGCCGGCAAGGGTCGGATCGTCCTCAAGACCGGCGAACCGGGACGGGCTGGCCGGAGACACCGGCGCGCCAATCCAAAGGGTGTTTCCAAAATCGCCGGTATCGCCGATCTGGTGGCCTGTCGCGATGGCGGATGCATTGACCGTGGTCACTGTGGGATAGAGCGAATGACTGTTCTCAAAGTCCACACCGCGAGCCCGGATCATCGCCATCTCAGGCGCCGTTTCTGGCGTGACGCTTCGAGAGCGCAGGCCATCGGCGACGAAGATCACCACATTGTGCGCCGGACCATCGGGCGCAGCGGCGGCGCTGGTGGCGAGCAGCGCGCTCGCGAATAAGACGCCGGCGGCGGCTCGTCCCATGACGTCTCCCAAGCAAGGCCCGAGGATCCCCTAGCGGCGTTCGATAACAGTTCTGCGATGCGGCCCATAGCATCGCGCCTCCGTGTAGAAAGCCGCACCCGTGCGAGCGACGCTATCGTTTGTTCTGCAATGGGGCGGACTTGACCCTCAGACCCAGGCGCGGCCGTGACAGGCTCGGCCAGCCGGTCCATATCCCCCACGACCGCAGCAGGCAAAAAAGGAATCGAGCGATGGCGGCGGACGGCCGGGTGGTCTGTTTCGGCGAGCTGATGCTGCGCCTAACCGCAATGAATTCCGGGATGCTGCTTCAGGAGCGGCGCCTCGCGTGCACGTTTGGCGGTGCGGAGGCGAATGTGGCGGTCTCCCTGGCCCGCCTCGGCTGGCCGAGCGCCATGGCCACGGCCCTGCCGTCCAACCCCATTGGCGTCGCCGCACGGGACGAGCTTCGCGGCTGGGGGGTGGACACGGCGCATGTCCACTTGGTGGAGGGGCGGATGGGGCTCTACTTCCTGACGCCGGGCGCTGTGCTGCGCCCATCCGACGTGCTTTACGATAGGGCCGGCTCCTGTTTCGCTGAAGCGGACCCTGGGCTGATCGACTGGGCGACGGCGCTGAACGGCGCCGGCCGGCTTCATTTGTCGGGCGTCACCCCCGCCATCGGGCGCAAGGCGGCCGACGCGGCGCTCCGCGCCGTCAAGGCCGCCGGACGGATGGGGGTTCCGATCTCATTCGACGGCAACTACCGGGGCAAACTCTGGGCCCTTTGGGACGGGGACGGCCCAAAGATCTTGAATGCGCTCTTTGCTGAGGCCGAGATCGCCTTCGCAGACGACCGGGATATGGCCCTGGTGCTGAAGTGTGAATTCGCAACACAAGATCCCCACGAGCGTCGCCGCCTCGCGGCCCATGCCGCCTTCGAGGCCTATCCGAAGCTTGGGGTCATCGCCTCGACCTACCGCGATCTCTCAAGCGTCGGCGCGCAAACCCTGGCGGCGGTGAGTTTTCACCGGGACGGACGCCAGACTCGAACCGGTCCCCTCAACCTTTCGGGCGTCGTGGACCGCATCGGCGGGGGCGACGCCTTTGCGGCGGGCTTCCTTTACGGCGTGCACACGGGCTCGGACGACCAGCGCACCCTTGAGCTTGCCCTGGCCGCCGCGGCGTTTAAGCATTCGGTCCCCGGAGATTTCAATATGGCCACGCCGGGCGACCTTGAGGTCCTGCTTTCCGGCGCCCTGGACGTAAGGCGCTGAGCATGGGGCCGACGCGGATTGATGCGGTGCTGGACGCCTCGCCCCTGATGGCGGTGGTGGTGATCGAGGAGGCTCAAGATGCGCCGGATCTGGCCCGCGCCCTCCTCGGCGGCGGCGTGATCTCCATCGAGGTGACCTTGCGCACTCCGGCCGCGCTCGAGGCGATAAGGCGCATCGCCGGCGAGGTTCCCCAAGCCCTGATCGGCGCAGGGACGGTGCTCACGCCTGAGGATCTTCACGCTGCAGCCGAGGCGGGCGCCGGTTTCGCGGTGTCGCCGGGCTCCACGCGCGCCCTGCTCGAGGCGGGGCGCGATGGGCCTATTCCTTTGCTTCCGGGCGCAGCGACGGCGTCAGAGATCATGGAGGGCCTCGGGCACGGCTACTCAGCGTTCAAGCTCTTCCCAGCCTCGGCGATCGGCGGCCCGGCGGCGCTCAAGGCTCTTTCAGGCCCGTTCGCAGGCGTCCGCTGGTGTCCAACCGGCGGGATCACCGCAGCGAGTGCGCCAACCTATTTGGCCCTCCGCAACGTCCCCTGCGTCGGCGGCTCCTGGGTCGCGCCCCCAGAGCTGCTCAAATCTCGCGATTGGCCGGGCGTAGAGCGCCTCGCCCGGCAAAGCGTGGAACGTCTTCGTTAGCCTAAGATCGCGCCTTAGTTTGAGCCGCGAAGGTCGTTCACCCGGGATCGGTGGGGAGAGGGGGGTTGCGAAGTCCCAACCTCGCACCGGAAGACCCCGGATGGGCCTGCATAAGAAGGCCAGGCTGACGCCGGGTCGAAGGCTGCGGGCGGGCGGCGTGTCCAACGGCTGGATGGCGAAGGCGGCGGCTGAGGCGGCCGGGAGGAACGGTCAGCTTCAGAACCGCAGCCGACGGCTGGACTGAGGCCAGCCTGGCGATCCGGCTCTGACCATAGGCTTGGCCTATTCCCGTTCCGACCGGACGCCATGCTTGGCGAGGTCGGCTTGAACGCTATCGGGCCCGACCAGATGGCCAGCGCCCACGGCCACGAACACGACGCCCTCGCCTTTCAATAGGGTTTCGATCTGATCGGCGAAGGCCTGGTTCCTCTGCGCCAAAAGGATGCGGTAGAGGTCGGGATAGTGATCCTTAAGATCGCTGTTCAGCAGCGCCTCCAGTTTTTTGGTGTCCCCCGCCTCCCAGGCATCGACGAGGGCGTCGAGCTCGCCCGTGCCCTTGCTCACATCGTCGAGGGTCGACAGCAGGTATTCGACCTCGAGGGGTTGGGGCAGATCGGCGAAGAAACGCACCTGTTGTTCCATGGTCTCGAAAGCCTGCATGGGCTTGGCCTGTTCGGCCGCCATCGCCTTAAGGGTCAGATCGGCGCCGCTCTTAGGATCGTACCCCGCCTTGAGCGTCGGCAGCACCGTCAACGTCAGCCCCGCCATCCAAGGGCGCAGGGCCTCAAGCTGGGCCTGCGGAAGATTGAGGCTGGCCTCGGCGGCGGCGAGTTTGGCCTTGCCCGCATCGTCGAGCTTGCTCGAAAGGGGCTTGGAGAGGTCGAGGCCATATTTGAGGACGAGCGGCTGAATCGCCTCAGCGTCGTCGCTGTCCTTGACCTCTTCCCATAGCACGTCCGACGCTTTGAACGCCGCTTCGATCTTCTGGGATCGCCACCGGGTTCCGGGCTTGAGCACATGCACAGTTCCGAACAGATAGACCGTGGCGTGGGGCCCCTGCACCTTCCAGAGCGCAGGCTCGGCCGCGGCGGGAAACGCTGCCAAAAGGATGCTGAAAGCCAAAGAGACAGCCATGCCGCCGCCCAGGCGTTGGATGTACGAAAACCAGGACGTCGTCATGGTCGTTCCCGTTCTGAGGCTTCAGGGGGATGGGACGATCGGCAGCCAAACGGCTGACGCGTTGTCGCCCGAGCGCAAGAGGGTCACGGTCGCCTTCTGGTAATCGGCCGGCTTGGCGAAGAAGATATTCGGCACATAGGTCTGCGGATTGCGATCATAGAGGGGGAAGGCCGTCGACTGGACGATCACCATGATCCTGTGGCCCGGAAGGAAGATATGGTCGCTGTTGGGCAGGGCGAAGCGGTAGTGCTGGGGCAGGTTGGCCGGAATGGCCGAGGGGTGTTCGAAGCTGTCGCGATAGCGGCCCCGGAAGATGTCGGTGCCGATCGGCATCTCATACCCGCCAAGCTCCGGCTGGTTCGGATAGTCTTCCGGATAGACGTCGACCAGACGGACCAGGAAATCGCCGTCCGTGCCCGTGGTGGAGGCGACGAGATCGACGATCGGCGCCCCTTCCAGCTTCACCGCCTGTTTCAGAGGCTGGGTCTTGTAGGTCATGACGTCCGGGCGGCCGTCGACGAAGCGCTGGTCGCGGATCAGCCATGTGCGCCAGCTGTCGTCGCCGTTGAAGTGGACGGGCCTCGGGGTATAGGGCACCGGCTTCATGGGATCTGAGACATAGCTGTCGCCGCCCTGGCCTGTCGGCTTCTCGAACCCGAGGCCGAAGCCGGCCTCAAGGTAGATCGGCGTCAACGGATGGGCGCAGCCTTTCTCACAGGCCGACGGCCAGTCTGAGAAATGATCCCAGTGGTTCTCCGCATCGTTATAGATGGCGACCCGGGCCAGATTGGCCGGAGGACCGTCTTTGAGGTACTGGTTGAAGAACGGCAGCACCATCTCGCGGCGGTACTGGTCCGCCGTGTCGCCGCGCCACTTGAACACACCAAGGCTCGAGCCGTCGCGATTGATCTGGCTGTGGAACCAAGGCCCGAGGACGAGCCAGTTGTTGCTTTCGTGACCGGCGGCCTTCAGCGCCAGCCAGGAGTGATTGGCGCCCCACATGTCCTCCTGATCCCAGAGGCCTTGCTCCCAGAGGGTGGGGACGCTGGGAGGATGGGCGGCGATCAGTTTATCGAGCGCCTGGAGCTGCCAGAAGGCGTCGTAGGCCGGATGCTCCATCATCCGGTTGAGATAGGGCAGGGCGTCATACCCGTGGGCATGGATATAGTCCCCGGTCGAGCCGGCCTCGAGCCAGGTGGTGTAGTCGTCGCCGGAGGGGGCGCCGCGGGGCCCGCCCCCGCCAAAGCCGCCGCCGCGCTGGCCGGTCTGTCCGACCGTGTAGCCGACATTGGGGTTTCGAAAGGCGCCATAGTGGAACCAGTCGTCGCCCATCCACCCGTCGACCATGGGGCTTTCCGGCACCGCGGCCTTCAGCGCCGGGTGGGGACCCAGCAGCGCCATCACCACCGTGAAGCCCTCGTAGGACGATCCGATCATGCCGACCTTGCCGTTGGTCGGCAGGTTCTTGATCAGCCAGTCGATCGTGTCATAGGCGTCGGTGGTGTGGTCGACCTTGGACGCATTCAAAGGTCCAATCGGCGGCCGGGTCATAATGTAGTGGCCCTCAGACCCGTACTTTCCGCGCACATCCTGGTAGACGCGAATATAGCCGTTCTCGACGAAGGGTTCGGCCTCAAGCGGCAGGGTCTCGTGAAGGCTAGGCCCTTCGGCCCGCTCGTGCTGGGCGGCGTTGTAGGGCGTGCGGGTCAGGATGATCGGCGCATGCTGGGCTCCCTTGGGAATCCAGATCACCGTGTAGAGCTTGGTCCCGTCGCGCATGGGAATCATCTCGACGCGCTTGGTGTAATCGGTTTCGATCTTGGTCGGGGCGAACGTAGCGGGGATATCGGACGCCATGGGATCCGGCGCGCCGGCCATGGGGTCGATCTTGGCCGGCTTATCAGGATGGTCGGGCGCGGCGTGCGCCAAGGCGAGGGGCGAAGCGGCCAGAATCAAGGACACAATCAGACCGGATACGCGCATGGACGCCCCTTTCGTTCAGATGCCGCATGGGTTTCACCAACAGACGGAGTTTGCAAGGACCCGCTGAGCTTTTCCGGCGGCGCCGTATGGCCTAAACCTGCTTCTCGGTCATGGGAGCGAAGCATGCGGCGGTTCGGGCGGCTGACAGCAGGACTGGCCGCGTTGATCCTGTCGGCCGGGATCATCTCAGGGGCGCGGGCCGCGGACGCCCCTGTCGCGGTCGCCGCAAACTTCACCGAGCCGGCGAAGGAGATTGCCGCGGCCTTCCAAAAGGCCACGGGAACCTCGGTCTCGCTGAGCTTCGGCGCTTCGGGCGACTTTTATGCTGAGCTGGCTCACGGAGCGCCGTTCGAGGTTTTCCTGTCCGCCGACGCCGAGCGTCCCCGAAGGGCCGAAGCCGAAGGCTTTGCAGCGCCGGGGGCGCGCTTCACCTACGCCATCGGCCGGCTTGTGCTCTACTCCAAGGACCCTGGACTGGTCGACGAGCGGGGCGAGGTCCTGGGGTCTGGACGGTTCCACACCCTGGCGATCGCCGATCCTGCGATCGCGCCCTATGGAGAGGCGGCGATCCAAACCCTGACCCGCCTTGGGCTTTATGACCGGTTGAGGACCCGGATTGTCCAAGGGGCGTCGATCGCCCAGGCGTACGCGTTCACCGCGACCGGCGCCGCAGAACTCGGCTTTGTGGCCCAGTCCCAGGTGATCAACACCTCGGGCGGCTCGCGCTGGCTCGTCCCTGAGCGCCTGCACGCGCCGATCGTGCAGGATGCTGTCTTGCTGAAGCGGGGCGAAAACGATCCGGCCGCGCGGGCCTTCTTCGCCTTTCTGAAATCGCCCACGGCCCGAGCCATCATCAAGCGATACGGCTATGATGTGCCCTAAGGCCGGCGCGCTCGGGCGCGAAGAGGGCTTGGCGCCCGCCGTCCGTCTTAGCGAGGGCGGGGGTCCGGATGGCGTTCGCGCCCTTGCGCCTTCATCGCCGATGCGGGGCCGCCCTGGCCGGCCTCTCTTTGGCCGCGCGCTCGCCGGCCCTGCGCCCGCCAGGTTCTGATGGACGTCGTCATCGGCGTCACGTTGATGCTCGCGGCCGTGACCACAGGCTCGCTCTTGATCCTCGCCACGCCCCTGGCCTGGTGGCTGGCGCGCAGCCGATCGTGGCTAACAGAAGTGGTCGCCGCCATCGCCGCCCTGCCCATCGTTCTGCCGCCGACGGTCCTCGGCTTTTACCTTTTGATCGCGCTTGGCCCGGATAGCCCGCTGATGACGCTGCTGCATCCGTTCGGCGTGCGCACGCTCGCCTTCACCTTTACCGGTCTTGTGATCGGATCAGTGATCTATTCCCTCCCCTTCGCCGTGCAGCCCCTGCGCGCGGCCTTTGAGGCAATAGGCGAGCCGCCGCTTGAGGCGGCGGCGGTCCTTGGCGCAGGTCCCCTCGACGCCTTTATGACCATCGCCCTGCCCCTCGCCCGCCGCGGCTTTCTCGTCGCGGCGATTTTGGTCTTCGCGCACACCATCGGGGAGTTTGGCGTGGTGCTGATGATCGGCGGCGCCCTGCCCGGCAAGACCGAGGTGGTGTCGATCCGCATCTATCAGCTGGTCGAGTCTCTTCGGTTCGGCGAGGCGGCCGGGCTCGCTGGCGGCCTGGCCGCCTTCTCGTTCCTTGTGCTTTTCACCCTCCTAATGATCGAGCGTTGGGATGGACGGCGGCGCGTATGAGCGGGGACGCGGTGATCAAGGCGCAGCTTCGGCGCCGCTTGGGAAGCTTCGATCTGGACGTCGATTTCTCCGTTCCCGCTGAGGGCGTGACCGCCATCATCGGCCGTTCGGGCGCAGGCAAGACCACGCTGTTGCGATGTATTGCGGGACTTGAGCGCGCCTTGGGAAGCTTGAGTGTTCGCGGGGAGGTCTGGCAGGACGCCGGCGGCTTTGTTGAGCCGCACCGCCGCGGCGTCGGCTATGTGTCCCAGGACGCCGGCCTTTTTGCTCATCTTAGCCTCCGGGCCAATCTGCGCTATGGCCTTGACCGCGCCGGCAAGCGCCCCGGTCTGGCCTTCGACGAGGTCGTCAGCCTCCTGAGCCTCGAGACCCTCCTGCCCCGCTCCCCCGCCAAACTGTCAGGGGGGGAGCGCCAGCGCGGCGCGATCGCCCGCGCCCTGCTCTCGCGCCCGCGCCTGCTCCTGCTCGACGAACCGACAGCGTCCCTCGATCCTGAGGCCCGTCGGGAGCTTCTGGGAGATCTGGAGCGACTGCACCGCAGGCTCGATCTGCCGATCCTCTATGTCGGCCATGACGCGCTTGAAATCGAGCGCCTGGCGGACCGGACGCTCGTGATGCATCAGGGCCGGGCCGCCCTTCAGGACAAGGCCAGCGGGCGGCCCGCAGCCATGGCCGCCCTTGAGCGCCTCTCCGAGAGCGAGGTTCGCGACCTTGCCGCCTCAGCCTTGATGGCGCGGCTCTAGGTCCTGCGGGTCCTCACTCCACCGTCACCGACTTGGCGAGGTTGCGCGGCTGGTCGACGTCGGTGCCCTTATGGACGGCCACATGGTAGGCCAGAAGCTGCATCGCCGGCGCAAACACCAGGGGCGCAATAAAGGGGTCGCAGGTCGGACCGATCAGAACCTCGGTCAAGCTCGGCGCGTGGCCCGCGCCGGCCTGGTCGGTCACCATCACGATCGGCGCGCCTCGGGCCGCGACCTCTTGCATATTGGAGAGGGTTTTCTCGGTCAGAGGATCGGTCGGCGCCAGCACGACAACCGGCGTCCGTTCGTCAACCAAGGCGATCGGCCCATGCTTGAGTTCGCCGGCGGCGTAACCCTCGGCATGGATATAGCTGATCTCCTTGAGCTTAAGCGCGCCTTCAAGGGCGAGGGGGAAGAGCGCCCCACGGCCAAGGTAGAGGACGTCCGTCGCCTTGGCGAGCTCATAGGCCAGAGCCTTGATCTTGGGTTCGAGTTTGATCGTCTCGCCGATCAGCCGCGGCGTCTCCATCAGAAGATACACGAGCCGCGCTTCTTCCTGGGCGTCGATCCGGCCGCGCTGGACGCCGGCGGCGACGGCCAGGGCCGCCAAGGCGGACAGCTGGGCGGTGAAGGCCTTGGTGGAGGCGACGCCGATTTCAGGTCCGGCGTTGGTCGGCCACATGAGATCCGCCTCCCGCGCCATGGACGATTGGTGGGCGTTGACCAGAGCCGCCGTCTTCAAACCCTGACCCTTGCACCAGCGCAGGGCCGCCAGGGTGTCGGCGGTCTCGCCGGACTGGGAAATGGCGAGCGCCATGGTTCCGGAGGAGACCGCCGGATCCCGGTAGCGGAACTCCGATGCGACTTCCACATCGACCGGCAGCCCGGCGTGGCGCTCGAACAGATACTTGGCGGTGAGGCCCGCGAAGTAGGCGGTGCCGCAGGCGACGATCTGCAGGCGCGTGATCTCCGAAAAGTCGAAACCGCCGGGGGCGCGCGCCTTCATGGCCACAGGGTCGATATAGGTCGCAAGCGTATGCTGGCAGGCGTCGGGCTGCTCGTGGATCTCCTTGGCCATGAAGTGGCGGTAGGCGCCGCGCTCGACCAGAGCCGACGCCGCAGGGACCGTGTGCTGGGGCCGGTTGGCGGGGCGCCCCGCCTGGTTGAAGATAAGCGCCTTATCGTGGTCGATCAGGACATAGTCGCCGTCCTCGAGATAGGTCACACGATTTGTGAAGGGTCCGACAGCGACGGCGTCCGAACCCAGATACATTTCGCCATCGCCGTAACCGACCACAAGCGGCGGACCAAGACGCGCGCCGAGAATGGCGGGCTTTTCCCCGGCGACCAGAACGCAGAGGGCGTAGGCCCCGGTTAGACGCTCGAGGGTCGCCTTGAACGCTTCCAGGGGATCAAGCCCCTGACCCAAGAAGCGATCCATGAGGTGGGCGACCACTTCGGTATCGGTCTGGCTGTGAAACCTGCGGCCCTCGGCCTGAAGTTCGGCCTTGAGCTCCGCGAAGTTCTCGATGATGCCGTTGTGAACCACAGCTACGCGGCCGACGATGTGCGGGTGGGCGTTCTCGGTGGTGGGCGCGCCATGGGTCGCCCAGCGGGTGTGGCCGATCCCGGTCAGGCCCGCCAGGGGTTCGGCGTTCAAGACCGCATCAAGGTTCTTCAGCTTGCCGGGCGCACGGCGGCGCTGAAGGGCGCCGTCGAGCACTGTGGCCACGCCGGCACTGTCATAGCCTCGGTATTCAAGCCGGCGCAGGCTGTCGACCAGCCGCTCCGCCGCAGGGCTGACGCCCACGATGCCGATAATCCCGCACATGCCAACTTCCGAAATCCGCCGTTCACCCGGCAGGGCTTTTATGGTCGCGGCGCACCCCTTATCATCCTAACAACAGCTTGGTCGTAAAACTCGATTTCGCTTCATTGCTATATTCGTCTGAGTCCCGGAGGCCTCGCCCGTATGCCCCGCAGTTATTTCGGTACGGACGGCATAAGAGGCCGCGCCAACCAGTTCCCGATGACCGCAGAAGTGGCCCTGCGCGTGGGCCTCGCCGCAGGGCGGGCCTTTCGTTCCGGCGACGATCGTCGCCATCTGGTGGTGATCGGCAAGGATACCCGACTGTCGGGTTATATGGTGGAGCCGGCGCTGGTCGCGGGGTTCGTCTCGGCCGGCATGGACGTGCGGACCTTCGGCCCCCTGCCGACGCCCGCGGTGGCGATGATGACCCGCTCGATGCGGGCCGATCTTGGGGTGATGATTTCCGCCTCGCACAATCCGGCCGTCGACAACGGCATCAAGCTGTTCGGGCCAGACGGCTATAAGCTTTCAGATGCGCGTGAGGCGGAGATCGCCAACCTGATGGACCAGGGGCTGGAGGAGGAGCTGGCTCCCCCGGAGAAACTGGGCCGGGTGGTGCGTATTGACGACGCCCAGGCTCGCTACGTCGAGATCGTCAAGGCCACCTTCCCGAGGGCCCTCAGCCTCTCAGGCTTGCGTATCGCCGTCGATTGCGCCCACGGGGCTGGCTACAAGGTGGCGCCGACCGCCCTTTATGAGCTCGGCGCGGAGGTGATCCCGGTGGGCGTCGCACCCAACGGGCTCAATATCAACGACGGTTGCGGCTCGACTCATCCTGAGGCCATGGCTCAGGCGGTGCGCGATTACCGAGCCGACCTTGGCATAGCCCTTGACGGGGACGCCGATCGCCTCGCCCTTTGCGATGAACACGGCCTTTTGGTTGATGGCGATCAGATTCTGGCCATCATCGCCGGGGCATGGGCTGCGGAGGGCCGTCTGACCGGCGGCGGCGTGGTCGGAACGGTGATGTCAAACCTTGGCCTTGAGCGCATGCTCGGCGAGAAGGGCCTCGCCCTTCACCGGACCAGGGTTGGCGACCGCTATGTGATGGCGAGGATGCGCGAAGCGGGCATCAACCTCGGCGGCGAGCAGTCTGGTCACATCATCCTTTCGGACCTCTCGACCACGGGGGACGGGTTGATCTCGGCCCTACAGGTTCTGTCGGTCATGGTGCAGACCGGAAAGAAGATGAGCCAGTTGGCGCGCCAGTTCGAGCCGGCGCCGCAGAAGCTGGTCAACGTCCGCTACGCCAGGGGCGCGGCCGATCCTCTGATGACGGATCTGGTCAAGAGCGCCATCAAGGACGGTGAGGCGCGGCTGAACGGATCGGGCCGGGTCGTGGTGCGCGCATCCGGCACCGAACCTCTGATCCGCGTAATGGCCGAAGGCGACGACGAACGCCTGGTCGCCAAAGTGGTCCAGTCCATCGCCCAGGCCGTGAAACAAGCGACGACTTAGGAGCGAAAGCCTGATCGGCGCCTTCGCTTGCAGGCGCCGATCAGGGTTTCCTGGCGAAGCAAGAGGCCCTGCTCGCGCTTTTTGGGCGAGCCTGTCGATGGTCCTGGAGTAGGTTTCGCAGGCGGCGGCCGCTCCCCGATCGGGGCGGGCGAGGTTAGTAGCGCGGGGGCGCAGCGATGGTCACCCCTACGCCGGCGGGCCGGGTCCAAGGCGAGCTCGACCCTGGGACCAGAAACGCCCAATCGCCGTGTGACGTCTTGGCGGGTCCAGGCGACTAATAGTTCAAATGATCGAGCTCCTCTCATCCGACGTGGCCGAAGATCGAGCCGATGACGCCAACGACGTCGTGCGGTTCACGTCCCTGCTCGAGCAGCAGAAGCGCACCCTCTACAAGGTGGCTTACATCTACTGCCGCGATCCGGAGGAGCGGCAGGACCTGGTCCAAGAGATGGTGTTTCAGCTCTGGCGCACCTTCCGTCGCTTTGGCGGCCGCTCCGACGTCGCCACGTGGACCTATCGCGTGGCGTTGAACGTCGCGATCTCCTGGCGCCGAAGAGACAGTCGTCGCATTCGCGATACGGCGCCGCTCGAGGTCGTGCTGAACGTGGCCGAAGCCGATCAGGCGTTCGACGCCGACATTGAGAAAACCAGGGTGCTACGCGTCTTGATCGATGGCCTGGACGCGTTCAGCCGCTCGCTGCTGCTGCTCTACCTCGAAGGCCTAGATCACGCCGAGATCGCGGGCGTTCTGGGTACGAGCGCCAGCAACGTCGGCACGCGCCTCAGCCGCATCAAGCACAAACTGAAAGTCCGGATCGACCAAAATGGAAAGGCGCCGACATGACCGAACTTGAAGATATCCGTGCCGATTGGGCGATGCGAGACCAGTCCCTGGCCGACGCTGTCCGCGTGCAGACCAACCTGCTGCGTGAGACGCTGATCGAACAGCGCCGGGAGAGGTTGCGCCGCTTCGGCGCGATGCGCAGCGTCGATGTGTTGATCTACATCGCGTTTGTGGCCGCCCTCAGCACGTTTCTGGTTCGAACCTTCGGTGAGTGGAAGTTCTGCATTCCAGCGGCGGCCCTGCTCCTCTGGACGATCGTCAATGGCGCGGTGAAGATCCGTGAGCGGGAGGCCTTGCGCGCGGTGGACTTCAGCCAGCCCCCCATCGACGTGCAACAACACCTCGCGCGCCTGAGGCTTAACCGCGCCCGGACCCTGCAGTGGGCCCTACTCACGGGCCAAATCGTCTGGTGGATTCCCCTGGCCATCGTGACGTTCAAGGGCCTGTTCGGGCTCGATCTCTACACGGTCTCCGACGTCATGCCGAAATTCATGGCGATCAATCTGGGTCTGGGCCTTGCGTTCATCCCGGCGGCGCTTCTGGTCGGTCGTTTTGTCGGCCCCCTTATCGCTGACACCCATGTGTCGCGCGGCGTCATCGATGCGATCACGGGCCGCGACCTCGCCGAAGCGCGCGCCATAGCCGAGCAGATGCAGCGGTTCCAATAAGCGCCGCCCACGGCTGCGCGCGGTCGGCCCGGACCAGGCGCAGGCCCGGACGCGAGCGGCCAGGGACGTATAAAGACGGCCTTGCCTACTTCATGGTCGGAATGACGAAGCTCGAATCGGCGTGACCTTCGAGGGCGGTGTCGGGCCAGCGGGCCGTCACGGTCTTGACCTTGGTCCAGAACTTCACCCCCTCCATACCATGCTGGTTGGTGTCGCCGAAGGCCGAGCGCTTCCAACCGCCGAAGGTGTGGTAGGCCACCGGCACGGGAATGGGCACGTTGATGCCCACCATACCGACCTCGACCCGTGCGGCGAAATCCCGGGCCGCACGGCCCGACTGGGTGAAGATCGCCACCCCGTTGCCGTACTGATGCTTGGACGGGAGCTCGAGCGCCTCCTCGAAGCTCTCGGCTCTGACCAGCTGCAGCACCGGACCGAAGATCTCCTCCTGGTAGGTCTTCATCCCGGGCTTGACATGGTCGAACAGGGTCGGGCCGATGAAAAAGCCCTCCTCATACCCCTGCAGGCTGAAGCCGCGCCCATCTACAACAAGGTCGGCGCCCTCCTGGACCCCGAGCTCGATATAGTCGGCGATCTTCTGCTTGTGCGCGGCCGAGACCACCGGACCGTAATGGGCGGCGGCGTCGCTGGAGATGCCGACCTTCAGGGTCTCGATCTCTGCCGTCATCCGCTCTCTGAGGTCGTCGGCGGTTTTCTTGCCCACCGGTACGGCCACCGGCAGGGCCATACAGCGCTCGCCGGCCGAACCGAAGGCTGCGCCCGAAAGGTCTTTGACCACCTGGTCCATGTCGGCGTCCGGCAGGATGATCCCGTGGTTCTTGGCCCCGCCCATGGCCTGGACCCGCTTGCCGTTCTGGGTCCCCCGCGAATAGACGTAGTGCGCAATGTCGGACGAGCCAACGAAGCTCACCGCCCGGATCAAAGGGTGATCCAAGATGGCGTCGACGACGGTCTTGTCGCCGTGCACCACGTTCAGCACGCCCTTCACATCAAGGCCGACCTCGGCCCCTGCCTCCATAAAGAGTTCGGCCAGCCGCACCGGGACCCCAGGGTCCTTCTCGGAGGGCTTGAGGATGAAGCTGTTGCCGACCGCGATGGCCACGCCGAACATCCACATCGGGATCATGGCCGGGAAGTTGAACGGGGTGATCCCCGCCACCACGCCCAAGGGCTGGCGCATAGAGTAAACGTCGATCCCGGGGCCCGCGCCTTCGGTATATTCGCCCTTGAGGGCGTGCGGGATTCCGCAGGCGAACTCGACCACTTCCAGCCCCCGCTGGATGTCGCCCTTCGAGTCGGCGATCACCTTGCCGTGCTGAGAGGACAGGAGTTCGGCCAGCTCGTCCATCCGCGCCTGCACCAGCCGCAGGAAGGCGAACATCACTCTCGCCCGGCGCTGTGGATTGACCGCGGCCCAGCCAAGCTGAGCCAGGCGTGCGGCCTGCACGGCCAGGTCCAGCTCCTCAGGGCTCGCCAGCTGCACCCGGCCCGCCACGGCGCCGGTGTTGGGATTGAAAATATCGCCATAACGGCCTGATGATCCGGCGAAGGTTTCACCGTTCACGAAGTGATGGATATCGGGCATGGACGACTTCTAAGGCTTAGCGACCGGGACGTGCTAGCACCCGCCGCCCACAGCTTCACGCCAATTCTCGTCTTAGCCGCTCAGTTGATCGCGCCTTAGGGCCGGAGCGTCTCACCGCGCCAGGAAGGCGTCTAGGGCGGCGTCGAACTTCGCAGGCTGATCGAACATGATGAAATGTCGGCTGTCATCGATCCGGACCAGGGTCTTGACCGGCGCCGCTGCGAACTGGCTCGCGTAGAGAGCGTCCCACTGCGCTGATGGCACGCCGCCTCCGGCGTCGAACGGATAGATCAATGTGATCGGCGTCTTCAGCGTCGCCAGCCCAGCGCGCATGTCGAGGGTCATGTCGTCGGCCATCGCCCGGGCCCCGACGGAACGGTCCGAAGCCTTGCTCCAGACGACCACGGTCTTGAGACCTTCCGGGTCCTTGACCATCGCCGCCAGCATCGGCGTCGGATCCGGGGCCGGCCCTCCCGGGGCGCTCATCATCGTTTCGATCCGGTCCGCCATGGGTTTGACCGATTCGGCGCTCGCCGTCGGGCCGCCCATCAAGACGCCAAAGAAGGGCAGGCTGTCGACCAGGAGGACCTTCTTGAGGTGCTCCGGATGATGCTCAGCCAAATAAATCCCGATCGTTCCGCCGAGGGAGTGGCCGATATAGACCGCCGGGGCCAGGCCGGCCTCGACGATGTAGGCGTCGATCGCCTCGGCGGTGGGAGCAAGAACGCGTCCGCTGGCGTTGGCCCGCGCCGGCTCGCCTGAGAAGCCCGCCACCTGAACCAGGTGGAGCCTGTATTTGCCGCGAAGCCGATCGGCGGTGTGCTTCCAGGTCTGGCGCGAGGAATTAAGCCCGGGCACCAGAACAAGATCGGGTCCAGAGCCCGTCACCTCGACCGAAATGCGATCGCGAACGATCAGCGTGCTGTCGGAAAAGAGCCGGTTGGGATCGCTGGCCGTCGCCTGGGCCTCGGCGGGCGCCGGAAGGCTCGCGGCCGCCGCCCCGGCGAGCGTCGCCAGAACCGCAGCCGCAACGACGCCTTTGAACAGTTTCGACATCTCAAACCCCTCCTGCCTACCGTGTCGCTCGCGTCTTAGCGCACATACTTTGCACCGTAAAGTACTTTTCAGGCCTTTACGAACGGCAGGCTGGTGGTGGCGGGATGTCCGCCCGCCAGGAGGGCGTTGGCGACGGCCGGGATGACCACCGGCGTGCCGGGCTCGCCCGCCCCGGTCGGGTGGGCGGCCGAGGGGACGATATAGGTCTCGATTGCGGGCGCCTCGTTCATCCGAAGCACCCGGTAGGTGTCGAAGTTATTCTGCTGAACCAGGCCGTCCTTGAGGGTGATCTGGCCGAACAGCCCGGCGGAAAGACCATAGTTGAGCCCCCCCTCCATCTGCGCCGCAACCTGTCCCGGCGCCACCGCAACGCCGCAGTCGATCACGCACACCGCCCGGCGCACCTTTGGGGTTCCCTGATCCAGCTTGACCTCGACCACGTTGGCCACGACCGAACCGAAGCTTTCGTGCAGGGCGATCCCCCGGGTATAGCCGTCGGCGAGGGGCGTTCCCCAGCCGGCCTTCTCCGCCGCCAGGTTCAGCACTTTCAGGTGCTTGTCGGCGCCGGCCTTGGCGTAGAGGGTGCGGCGGTAGACGACCGGGTCGATCTTGGCCCGCGCCGCCAGCTGATCGATCGTATGCTCCATCACCATAGCCGTATGGGTCGCGCCGACCGAGCGCCACCAGAGGGTGGTCACCGGGGAGACCGGTGTGGCGACCTGGCAATCGGTGACCGGAATGGCCTTTAAGTAGGGCGAGCCGGACACCCCTTCGATCGTCGTCGAATCAAGCTTGGCCATGCCGCCCATTGCGGTGCCCTTCATGAACGACTGGATTACGGTTCGATGCCTCCAGGCCACCGGATAGCCGTCCGGCCCGACCTTCACCTGCACGTCGTGATGGGCCATCGGCCGGTAGCGGCCGCCCGTCATGTCGTCCTCACGCGTCCAGACCAGCTTCACCGGGGTGTTTGCGCCGATATGCTTGGCGATGCGCACGCACTCCACCACATAGTCGCTGTCGATACACCCACGCCGGCCGAACGATCCGCCGGCGTAAAGCGTCTCGATTTCGATCGCGCCAGGCAGGGCGCCGACCACCGTGGCGAGGTTCATCTGATCAAGGGTCGGGATCTGGCTCGCGAACTTCAGCCTGGCCTTGTCGCCCTGAACCCGGGCCGTGCAGTTCATCGGCTCCATGGTCGCATGGGCCAGATAGGGAAAGTCATAGGTGGCGTGCAGCACGTCCGGGCCGGACAGGGGCGCGATGGCGCCGCCCTTGGTCTCATAGCTGGCCCAATCGGCCTTGGTTTCGCCGGAGACGATGGCCTTATAGTCGGCCATCATCTGATCTGACGACCGCATCTCCGCCTTAGCGTCGTCCCACTGGACATGGGCGAGGGCGTCGCGGCCCTTGCGGGCCGCATAGACGCCGGTCGCCACAACCGCGATCCCGGTCGGAATCTCGAAGACGTCGACCACGCCCTTGACCGCCTTGGCCGCTGCAGGATCGAAACTTTTCAGCTTGCCGCCGAACCGGGGCGAATGCAGGACCATGGCGGTCAGCATCCCAGGCTCATAAACGTCCTGGGTAAAGAGCGGCGCGCCCGTGGATTTCGCGAGACTGTCCTTCCGGGTCGCCCGAGGGGTGCCGATCAGGGTGAAATCCTTCGGGTCCTTAAGGACTGGCTTCTGCGGCGGGGTCTGCCTGGCGGCCGCGGAAAGAAGCTCGGCGAAGGCGGCGGACCTTCCTTGAGGGCCCTTGACCACGCCGTTCACGACGGTGATCTGATCGGCGGGAACCTTCCATTCGGCCGACGCCGCCTGAACGAAAAGGGCGCGGGCCGCCGCGCCGGCCTGGCGCATCTGGTCCCAGGCTTCGTTCATGGCGGTTGAGCCGCCAGTGCCCTGGACGCCCATAAGCGTGTTGGCGTAGGCCTTGGTGTCGCCGGGCGCGAGTTCGATCTTCACCCGATCCCAGTCCGCGTCCATCTCCTCGGCCACGACGGCGGCGAGGCCGCTGGCGGTCCCCTGACCGAACTCAATGTGTTTGGACACCACGCTGACCACCCCGTCGGGCGCGATGCTGACGAAGGGACCGAAGGCGCCGAAGTCGATCTTTGGCGCTCCAAGCTGCAACAGCGTCATCGGCGAACAGGCGCCCACAGCCAGGGCGCCGCCGGCGATGGTCCCTGAGATGATCGCGGCGCGCCGGGTGGGCTGGCGCATCAGCCGATCGTCGAGGATGGCGTTCATGTCTCTGGCCTCCTCAGACCGCCGCAGGGGTCGACGCCGCGTCCTTGATGGCGGCGCGGATGCGTGGATAGGCGCCGCAACGGCAGATATTGCCCGCCATCGCCGCATCGATATCGGCGTCCGTAGGCTGCGGCTTGTCCTTGACGAGGGCTACCGCCGACATGATCTGGCCGGACTGGCAGTATCCGCACTGCGGCACGTCATGCTTGACCCAGGCCGCCTGGATCGGATGCGCGCCGTTCAACCCCTCGATGGTCGTGATCTTCATACCCGCAAGGCCGCCGACCGGCAGCTGACAGGCCCGGGTGGGCGAGCCGTTCAGATGAACCGTGCAGGCGCCGCAGGCGGCGATGCCGCAGCCATACTTGGTCCCGGTCAGATGCAGCTCATCGCGGAGCACCCAAAGGAGCGGCGTGTCCGGATCGGAGGCGACCGCATAGGTCTTCCCGTTGATGTCGAGGCTGATGCTCATGCGCGCCCTCCCAAGCCCGGACGATGCTCAGATCATACGCACGCCGCGCGCCATGTCCAAACCGGTAAGTTTCGGCAGGGTGATCGCGATCGCCGTTTCAGCCTGATGCCCGCGAAGGCGCGCCGCGCATGTATTCGCATCAGAGGAAGGAAGATTGAGGCGCAACCAGGCTCCGGCGGCCCCCAGGGCGGGGCGATCAGTCCGCTTCCATGCTTTCGCCGGAAGGCCGCATGCGTCCGTAGATTTCCATACGCGCGGCCTTGCGCGCCTGGGCGTCCTGCTTCTCAAGCGCCTTGCGGTTCTTGATCGCCGACCGCCGGGCCTCGATCGCGGCGAGATCGGCGGCGAGCTTGGCCTTTCGGGTTTCCTCAGCCTTGATCGCACGAGCGATCCGGGCTGTTTCCTTTTCTTCCGCACGCTGGGCGCGAACAGCTTCGAGTTCGGCCTTGCGGCGCGTCTCTCGGTCTTCGAGGTTGTCGGCGGTGACCATCGGCTTCGGCTTGAACTTCTCGAGGAGCGCCTTCTTCGCCTCTGCGGCTGTGGAGAGGCGATCGGCAAAGCCGGTATTCTTGGGCTGCATGCGTGTCCGTGGCTTGTGGGGGTCGGGCCCGGAGGCCTCAACCAACCCCGGCTACATAGGGTTTCTGAGGTGATTTGAGAAGGCGCCTGGGACCATATTTTCGGTCAGGCCAAGCTTTCCGCGTCTTGGCGCGGCGCATCAAATACCGGCGCCAAGATCGAAGAAGGCGGCGACGGCGTCGCTTGTCGCTAAAGGCCTTGCCTCAAGCCGTTTATCCTTCAGGCGCGCCACGAGCCGGTCGACCTGCACCACGATCTCAGGCGTGGCGGTGATTTCCCACCAGGCAGGGCGGGTCAGGGGGCCTAGGGCAAAAAGCCATGAGGACACAGACCCTCCCGCCTCGATCAGCGCGCAATCGTCGCTTTCGAGGCCAAGACCGAGGACGTCGGGCTTGACCAGACCCTGAGCCCGGAGCGATTCGATCAGCGGAAGGGCGAGCTGATCAAGAGCGCTTGCTGGCCCGGTGCAATTCACGACGCGCGCCGCGTCGAAGAACGCCTCGCCGCCGCCCCTGAGCTTCAGGGCGACCCGCACCCCCTCGCCTTCCAGCGCGAAGCCAGCAAGCCGCGCGGCCTTGATCTGCAATCGGCCCTCTAGGCGGAGCGCTTGCAGGGCCGCGTCGATGCGCGGCGCGGTCCGATGTCGGTGCACATCCCAGCGGGCGCGCAGATGGCGCAGAAACTGGCGGCGCTGAGCCAGGGACCAGCGGCTCCAGACTGCGGCGACCGCGGGGCGGGCGGCGTCGAACACCCGCTGCCAGGGCACGCCGGCGGCTTCGGCGGCGGCGACCTCCGCCCGGACCCTCCGCAGCAGCGCAAGCGGCGCCTGCCCAAGGTGCGGGTTCAGAAACGGCGGCCAGGCTCCTCCCGCACGGTGCGCCTGAGGAACCAGACCGCGGCGCGACGCCGCGAGCATAGGCCCTTTATGGCCGCGGTCGGCCAGCTTAAGGGCGACATCCACCATGGTGAGGCCGGTCCCCACCAGAAGGACCGGGGCGTTGGGATCAAGGTCGTCGAAAGCGTCGAGGGCCCAAGGATCTGGCGTGAACAGAGGCGTATCGTAAAACCAGGCGTCAGTCCGCCCGAGGCGGCCGGGCGGAAGGTTGCCGATCGCCAGCACCACGGCCCCGGCCTCGATGGCTCTGCCGTCCTCAAGCCGGATCCCGCGGCGGCCCTCGCCCAGGGTTGCGACGGCGCGGCCGCGCACCACGTGCAAGCCGGTCGGCTGATCCTTGGCGCGGGCCTGATCAAGCCGCGCCTCAAGATAGCCCCCGAACGCGGCCCGCGGCACGAAGGCGGCGGCAAGGTCGCCATCGCTCTCGACCAGGGCGTCTCCGATCGCTTCAGGGCGCTGCGCCAGCCAGTCGATGAAGCGCGGCGCCAGGCCCGTCTCCATCCGGCTGACCGGCACGTTGAGGAGATGGAAGGGCGAACAGGCGCCGTAAGCGAGACCGCGGCCGGCGCGCCGCGCCTCATCGATGATCACGATCCGAAGGTCCGTCCGCGCCTGGCTGAGTTTTAGGGCGAACAGGCTTCCCGATAGGCCGCCGCCGACGACGGCCACGGTGCGCAAGGGCTCAGCATCACCCTCCCTGTCCCCTCGCATATGCCCGCTCCCGGCCCTCGCCGGGGGCTTTTACGGCTGTTTGGTGGTGCGGAGATAGGGCTTGTGTTCGGTGAATCCGGCGGGAAAGAGGGCCTTGGCGTCCTCATTGGACACGGCCGGCACGATGATCACATCCCCGCCCTGCTTCCAGTTCACCGGCGTGGCCACCCGGTGTTTTGCGGTAAGCTGCATGGAATCGATCACCCTCAGCACCTCGTCGAAATTCCGCCCGGTGGTCATAGGATAGACCAGGATCAATTTAATCTTCTTGTCCGGGCCGATGATAAAGACGTTGCGAACCGTGGCGTTGTCGGCCGCGGTCCGGCCCTCTGAGCTCTCGCCGGCTTCGGCCGGGAGCATCCCGTAGAGCTTGGAGATGCTGAGGTCGGTGTCGCCGATCATAGGATAGTTCGGCGCGGCGCCTTGCGTCTCCTCAATGTCCTTGGCCCACCGCGCGTGGTTCTCCACCGGATCAACCGACAAGCCGATCACCTTGACATGACGGCGATCGAACTCCGGCTTCAGGCGCGCCACAGCGCCAAGCTCGGTGGTGCAGACCGGTGTGAAATCCTTAGGATGGGAGAAGAACACCACCCAGCTGTCGCCGGCCCAATCGTGAAAGCGGATCGGGCCTTCGGTGGTTTCGGCGTCAAAGTCTGGGGCGATGTCATTGAGCTTGAGGGTCATCGAAAATCTCTCGGTCGCAAGGGGTGCGCGTCCAAGGACCATCGGCCCTCGGCCGCGCCTTCGCCAGTCAGGAATTCTGAAGCCGGCTGAAGGGCGCAACCCGCAAGCCGAGCCAGGACGTGTTGAACCCGCCTGGCGAGGGTATCATCCTCCAGTCCAAGGCCGGGCATTTGAGCCGAAGGACCCTTAGCGGCCCGTCTGCGTTAGGTCGCCGAGATCCAGGCGAAGCGGGCGCCAAGCACCAGGGCGAGCACATAAAGCAGCCAGTCGCGCCTTAGGTCGACTTGCCCGCGGATCAGCTTCAACACCGCAAAGGCGGTTATGCCGAAAGCCAGGCCGTTGGCGATCGAGAAGGTCAACGGGATCATCGCAAGGGTCAAAAAGGCAGGCAGGGCGATCAGAGGGTCGGCCCAGTCGATCTCGCGCAGGGGCGCCATCATCAGGGCTCCGACAATAATCAACGCCGGCGCCGTCGCCGCCAGCGGTATGGCCTGAGCGAAGGGCGCCACGAAAAACGCGAGCAAAAACAGCACGCCGGTCACGACGGCGGTGAGCCCGGTCCGCCCGCCGGCCTCAACCCCTGCCGCGCTTTCGATGTAGCTGGTGACGGTAGAGGTGCCGACCAGGGCGCCGAACATGGTCGAGAGTGAATCGACGATCAGCATCCGGTTTAGACCTGGAATCCGGCCTTCGCCGTCGACCAGACCGGCCCGCTTGGTCACGGCGGCCAAAGTGCCGATGTTGTCGAACAGGTCGACGAACAGGAAGACAAACAAAATCTCCACGACGCCAAGCCCAGCCTTGCCGCCAAAACCGATGGCGCCCTTCAGATCGAGGGCGAAGGCGGTCTGACGGATAGCTCCAAGGTCGTAAGGCTGAGGCTTATAGGTCACTGCGCCCATGGCCCAGCCGAGGGCGCTGGTCACGAGGATGGCGATCAAAACCGCGCCCTGCACCCCCCAGACGCTGAGCCCGGCCACGACCACAAGGCCGACCAGGGCCAAGATTGCGCTGGGCGAGCGCAGATCCCCGAGGGTCACCGCCGTCGCCGGACTGCCGACCACAAGGCCTGCATTCCGAAGTCCGATGAAGGCGATGAAGAGGCCGATGCCGCCTGCTACCGCAGCCAGGATGTGCGGGGGGATCGCCTCGATGATCATCTGACGCACGCCGATCAGGGTAAGCAGGAGGAAGGCGACCCCCGACACCATCACGCAGCCCAGCGCCACGGGCCAGGGCACGTGCATCCCCAGCACCACGGTAAAGGCCATGTAGGCGTTCAGCCCCATGCCCGGCGCCAGGGCCAAGGGGGCGTTGGCGATCAGGCCCATCATGATGCTGGCGAGCCCGGCGGCGAGGCAGGTCGCCGCCGCGACGGCGGCCACGGGCAGGCCCGCCTGGCCGAGGATCGCCGGGTTGACGGCGATTATATAGGCCATGGTGAGGAAGGTTGTGGCTCCGGCAAGGGCCTCGCGCCCGACGCTAGTGCCCCGCGCCTTAAGCCCGAACAGTCCGCCGCCTGGCGCTGCGTCCGTCATGCCGATCCCCCGGTTGCGGGCAAACACTAAGCCGGCGCCGCCTCCAAGGTCGAGGCCGTATCAGGGCGCTAAGAGGGCGCGGGCTCCGCCCGCTCGAAACCAAGGCGCCGATCCTGGGTCAAGGCCTGGCTGAGAGCGGAATACCTCGGCCCTTAGGCCCCAGTCTGCGCGCCGGGCGAGCAGGTTCGCTACGCGCCGAAGGGCGCGGGATCGCTCGGGACCCACACGGCCTCTCCTCAAGGCATGCCAGAGCGCTGTTGGATCGCTTGGCCGAACGCGCTATCGGCTGAACGCCCCGTCACCCCCGTGCCCCCATGTCAGAACCCGCCGAGATCGAACCCTTCCAGGCCATCTCGATCAGCCGATTAGCTCATCACCTCAAGGCCGAGGGGCGTTCGATCATCCATATGGAGTTCGGGCAGCCGTCGACCGGTGCGCCGAAGGCGGCCATCGCCGCGGCCCACCGGGTGCTCGACACCGACGGCATGGGCTATTGGGAGAGCACGCCCCTGAAGGCGCGGCTGGCGCGCCATTATCACGAGACCTATGGCGTTCTGGTCGATCCGGACCGGTTCATCCTGACCTGCGGCGCCTCGCCCGCCCTGGTGCTGGCTCTGAGTTCGACCTTCTCGCCGGGCGATCGCGTGGCCCTCGCCCGGCCGGGGTATGTGGCCTATCGAAATACCCTGAAGGTCCTACAGCTTACGCCCCTGGAGATCCCCTGTGGTCCAGAGGTCCGCTACCAGCTGACCGCGGAACGCCTGGCGGCCCTGGAACCGGCGCCGGCGGGCGTCATCATCGCAAGTCCCGCCAATCCGACGGGCTCCATCATTGGCCGGGAGGAACTGACCGCCATTGCTGAGGTCTGCCGTCAGCGGGGCATCCGGATCATCTCCGACGAAATCTATCACGGACTGAGCTATGTCGGATCGACCCCGTGCATGCTCGAGTTCGCGCCGGATGCGCTGGTGATCAATAGCTTCTCCAAATACTTCAGCATGGTGGGCTGGCGCCTCGGCTGGCTCCTGGCCCCCGAGGCGGGGCTGAAGCGGGCCAGGGCGTACGTGGGCAATCTTTTTCTTACCGCGCCGTCCCTAAGCCAGCATGCGGCGCTCGCCGCCCTCGACAGCCGCGAGGAGCTGGATGGTCACGTGAAGGTCTACGCCCGCAATCGGGCGCTCCTGCTCGCCGCCCTGCCGAGCCTCGGCCTCGGCGCCATCGCACCGCCCGACGGCGCCTTTTACATTTACGCCGATATCGGCCACCTGAGCTCAGACAGCCTCAGCTTCTGTAAGCGGCTCTTGCGCGACACGGGCGTGGCGACCGCGCCCGGCGTCGATTTCGACCCGGTCGAGGGTCAGCGTTTCATCCGCATGAGCTTTGCGGTTTCGACGCCAGAAGTGGAGGAAGCGATCCGCAGGATGCAGCCCTGGTTTACGCGCGAGACGGCGTTGGCCAAGACGACCGGCGCGGCCTGATATCGCCATTTGCCTTGCGCCCCGCGTTGCGGCTTGACTGAAAAGGGCTTGCTGGCGCGGCCGGCGCTCGTCTTCTCGAGGCGCTCGCCGGTCAGCGACGACCCATGACGCGCCTTTGGAGCGGCAAGCCCCTCGGCGTTAGCCGAGGGGCGCCGCCTCTCTCGAGGCGATGAGCGGCTGGTCGGGGGGGCGTCCTTGCCGCTCGTTATGCAAGCGCAGGGCAAGCGGCTTCGTTCCTATTCCGCGCACAAAAAGAGCCGCTGCAGTCTTTAGGACCGCGCGGCTCTTTCGTGACACCCCATGTCTTGGCCCGAATACGGCAAGCCGAGCCCGGTTGGAACGTGACACAACGTCAGGCCGCCATTCGTTCGGAAGCCGCGGCGGGACGACGGCCAAGACAAGACCTTCGTCATCAGCCCACGACGTTGACGCGCGGCCGAAGCCGCCCGATCACTTCGGGGCAGTCTTAGCCGCCTGCTTCTGGGCCTTCTTTTTCGCCATGTGATGGCCGACCATACTTCCAACCACAGCGCCGGCGACCGCATGGTGAGATTTAGCGCCGACAACGCCGCCGACGGCGGCTCCTGCGACCCGACCCTGAGCGTCGGCGAAGCTGGCCGATCCCAAGAGGGCGACGGCGGTCAAGGCGGATAGGGTTAAACGATGCATGTGGGGCTCCAAAGCTCATCTTCGGGGCTAACCCACGGATCGCACAAGCGTTCCGGAGCCCCGGACACGCAAGGTGCGCCGCGAACGCGCCGTAGAAAGGCGGCCTCGGCGTTTGCATGCGGGCGCACGCGTCCTTCAATTCGACATAAGCTGCGCGCCTCGCAGGAAAAGCCTCGCTTGTGGTCCCGTTGTCACACAGTCAAGATAGCGTCGTGATCATGACAGATCGTCATAGGCCATGGGGGGTTTTGATGAACCGGGGTTTCAAAGTTGCGGCTCTCGCCGCTGCGCTGATGGCGTGTGCGGACCTTTCAACGACGCCCGCCTTTGCAGCTGACGTCTGTTCCAGCGGAAATGTAAGCATCGTGCGCGTCAGCAAGCTCTTGCCAAACGGCACCCTGGCAGGCTTCAGCAAGGCTGTCGCCGATCACGCACAATGGTACGCGAGCCATGGCTATAAGGACAAAATTATTTCGGCGCCCGTCTTGGTTTACGACAAGACGACGAATGCTCTGGTACAGTCGCCCGACCAAATCATGACGTTCCATAACCACGCTGGGAGCGTCCCTAAGGACAAGCACGACGCTGCGTGGGACGCCTACGTTGCGGAATACAGGGCCAATTCGACCATCACGAGCGAGACGATCGTCTGCATGGCGAATTGAGATCAAGGCTGCGACGACGTATGTCAGTCGCGGCCTGATCGGCCACGAAGATGGTTGGGACGCGAAAGAAGACCCCGATTAAGAGGGCGAGATAAAAGAGGCGGCGGCTCGCCTGCCTCATGTGGTTGGTTAGATGGGGGAATTTCGGCTGGCTCTTCCCAGGGGCCTGCCAGCCGCTTTTGCAGTTTCCGCTGTCTTTTCAATGGGTTCGGCGGCGGCTTGTCCGCCGGAGCATACCGAGACCTGCGATAAGCGGGGACGACTTTGAATTCGAGGTTCGGCCGAGAAGGGTGAAGGACGGAGGGCGGGCGGCGGGGCGCAAGAGCCAGAAGCTGGCGGCCAGATCCGCCGGGCCGCGGCCAAGGCGGGATATACCCGCACCGCCCGGGGTCGGGGCGGCGGCAGGGGGGAGCAACTGGTCCGGGCGGGGTCGCGCTACGGCGTTGAACATCCGTCGGCCGGCCAACAACCGGCGGGTCATCGGTCGCGACCGTCACAGCCGCTGACCGGCTTCAGCCCCAGGGCCGGCGGTGCCCCCGATAGCCGGCCCGTAAACGAGAAAGGCCGTCACGCTCCCCCAGCGTGGCGGCCTTTCTCAATTGCTACGCCGCCATTGGGAGGGGCTCCTGTCGCTGCTTGCCATAGTTATCTCTATATGATAACAACATGCCGTGGGTAAGAGTCGCGACCCGAGTCTGGACACTCTGCTGGATCTCGACGGTCAGGTGCTCGTCGTCGATCCGGCCGGCGGTCATTGGGTGAAGTTCGTCGTGACCACGGTTGCGGCCTCGCCGGAAAAGCCGCACGGGCTGGATTATTCGCTCACGCTTCACGGCCCATCGGGTGAACGATTGGTCGGGTTCGACAACGCCCATCCCGTCGGTCGCCAGAAACGGGGAGAGCCGCAGGACCATCGGCATAGGCTCAAAACCGTGAGCCTTACGACTACCAGGACGCCGGCGCCCTCCTGGCCGATTTCTGGGAGACGGTGGACGCGGTGCTTAGGGAAAGAGGAGTCATCCCATGACGACGCTGAAGGTCGGGATCGCCGACTATGAGGAGATGAAGGCCCGCACAATGCGGATCGCTCGTGGCGAGCAGCATCCCGCCGCCGATGAGCCGAAGGTGTGGTTCCCCTCGACCGAGTCCTTCGCCAAGGTGCTGTCGGCGGGCAATCGCGACCTGCTGCGCGTTATCGCCGAGAAGGCTCCGGGTTCGCTTGAGGAATTGTCCGAGATCACCGGGCGAGCCAAGTCCAACCTGTCGCGAACCCTCAAGACCATGGTGGGTTACGGCCTTGTCCGCATGGAGCCCGGCGCAGGCCGCCGGCTGGCCCCCAAGGTCGTGCATGACCGAGTGGCGCTGGACCTGCCGCTGACGGAGCGGGCCGAGCCCCTGGCCGCGGCGGGAAGCCGGCGATGACCGTGCCGCAGCGCGCCGCCCTCTACCTGCGCGTCTCGACGGCGCGGCAGGCCGAGCATGACGTCTCCATCCCCGATCAGAAGCGCCAGGGCGAGGCCTACTGGGCCTCGCGCGGCTACCAGCTCGTCGAGACCTATGTCGAACCGGGGGCGTCGGCGACCAACGATCGCCGGCCCGAGTTCCAGCGGATGATCGAAGCGGGGACCACCAAGCCGGCGCCGTTCGATGTGGTGATCGTCCATTCGTTCAGCCGCTTCTTCCGCGACCATTTCGAATTAGAATTCTACGTCCGCAGGCTGGCGAAGAACGGCGTCAGG